>Ga0163151_10007911_pt1 | contig 12220 bp, 12 predicted proteins | sample OliLakLV19MP5IB2_FD_145596 | JGI IMG/M metagenome (GOLD analysis project Ga0163151, IMG submission 145596) | Freshwater microbial mat bacterial communities from Lake Vanda, McMurdo Dry Valleys, Antarctica - Oligotrophic Lake LV.19.MP5.IB-2 | ecosystem: Environmental > Aquatic > Freshwater >...
CGTCTAACCCGCCGGTCAAACTGCCGCGGTGCCTGTCGCCACGAACTGAGCCTGCGATCCGGTCCGAATTTAGGCTGTAGTCGATTCGCACTACTCCGAGGTCACCATCAAGCGTACGTATGGCCGCTGGGCGGCCACCGTGGGACTCTACCCAAAGTTTGATTTCTTCGTGATCAGTTGTTTTTCGAAATGGCATCGGAACACCTCAGGGCGTCTTCCCTGGGTGGACGTTATGTGCTGTTTGGAGTTCCTAAATGGCGCAGCAGGAATGGCAGTTCTGGCCACATTTGTCGCCAGCTGGGGTAGGAAACCTAAATCAGATGCGGCCGTCCAACCCACTGACGATTGAGGAAGTTTCTATGACTTATCAAAAGGGCGAATTGCCGGCTGACGACCAACGTGAGGCCACTCAGGCTCAGCATTACTTCAATGCGGACGAAGAAAGGCTTGGTGACCCTATAGTGGATTATTCGATCAAGGAACCCGACGTCCGCTGGTCGGAGGGCGTCGAAGACGAGGAGAACCTTGAGTTGGCGGACGCTGATCAAGAAGACGCGCTGAGCGAACACACGGCTTTACCTGAAATGTTGCCGATAGACCTGGTCGAAAGTCCAACACCTGAGCAGTTAGATGGGAAATCATCTCAACGCTATCTAACCGAATGATTGTGCTGGAACATGGAAAGCCATTTGGTGTGCTTGCGTCTTTGGTTAGGTGAAAGCGCGGGGTTTATCTTTTGCGATTAATCTCAGCAAAGCGAGCGGCTATCGGCTCGCTGAGATATTGGTTGGCTGCGCGTTTCATTGATGTAAGCAGAGCTCTGACAGGATCCGTGTCCGCGACGGCGGTGTCTTCTGCTACAGGGGCGGAACCGTTTACGCGAGTCGGCCTCAGTAGATGCGCGGTTAGCGCCTGGTGATAGCTTTGATACGGCCTTTCTTTCGGGGAAGGCTTTTCGTAGTCATATAGCTGTTTGAAATTGTCGGAATCGACATCTTGCATAGGGTACCTCGCAGTCCTGACTGGATCACTGCAATTAAGCGGGTTTTAGGGCGAACGAAAGACAGATAGTAAGGTGGGGCCCTAGGAACAGATCAATAATAGCGGTTGTCAACAAAAAGTCTGCTAGGTAGAATACATTTTCTCTGGCAAAGTGCAAACAGTTGATTAATTGCTCTTTCTCGAGACTGCCCGCTTGCCTCTTTTGCTAATCTGCAAGCAGGTTGGTCGGGGAGGCGTGAGATGCTAGTTGTTCAGAATTTTGTGTCTCTCTTTATCTCCGTAACCGTTGCAGTTTCTGCATATGCTGTCTTTTGGGCATGCTGGTATAGGTTTCCTTCTGAGCCCGTGAAAGTGATTGATTTGCGAACAGGCACTAGCAGACCGAGTCGTTGCGTCTCGTTCTGTTCAAGTCTGGCAAATAACCCGCATGGTTTTCCTGGGCATTGTTATGTTGCCTGGAGCGCCGCACCGCCAACGAATTTCGCCGATGTCGAGTCCATTGGCTTCGTCCCCGAATTTTCAAAGGACCAGCTTCCTTCAATGTGGCGCGATGTGCCCGGTGTCGTCATTCCACATGCCGCGCTGGGGAATCTGCGCAATCTCAATACTCTTTCTGTTTTGATAGACGAAACGCAATTCGAACAATTGCACAATGAGTGCTTGTCTGGCACGCGAAAGCGCTTTCGTGTCGGACAAAGCGATTGCGTGCAGTACACCCACCAAATTGCGAACAGCCTTGGATTAAGTACACCGAATCCGTCGTACAAATTTCCCCAAGACTACATTCGCCGACTCAAACAACTGAACAACTGATGGCCAGATTCAGTGTTAATTGGGACGAGTAGCAACTGAACGAACCGTGGCGGTAAGGGTAGAAAGCCGCGGCAATCCCTGTTTCGTGATATCCACGATTTAGTCATTTCGGCCGGTTAGACTCGTATGGATTCCAATTTTATGCTGGACAGATTACATGAAACGCCAGGACCTAATGCAGAAATACCGCGGCATTCCGCTGTTTGCCTGGATTCAGTTAGGATGCGGGTTTGTGTGGGCGCTTCCCCTCTGCTTTCTTCCGGCGACTGGCTGGCATATGCCAGTAGATACTGTATCGCGGCATCACTGTAACGAAGTACTCATCGCGTATTTAGGGATCTTGGTCCTTATTCATGTAGGACTTAAACTTCTGGCCGGTCCAGATCCTAGCGACATTGGTCATGACTGGAAGTCAGGCGAGACAGTTATTAGCGGTTCCAGCCTCCGAGAATGGGGGCTGATTGGAATTCCCTGTTTGATCGGATTTTTCCTGGCGCTGTGGATGCAGAACGGGAGGGGCTTGTCCCCTCCCGTTCTACATTGTTCGAAAGGGATACCAGATTAGTAGACGCGCACTGGAGTGCCAGTGACCTTCTTAGTCTTGGCTTGTGTCTTAACTGGTTCGCGCCCGAACGATACGCCGAGGCTCTCGAAGAGCGCAACATCTGCAGGATCAACCAACCTTTGAACAATGGCGTCTTTCACATCCATGTACTCGATGGTGCCACCGCGATAGGAAACGACTGTGACGCCGACTGTGCCGGCTGTGACCAGTTCTACTGCAGCTGATCCAACTTCAAGTCCGAAGTTGGAATCTAGTGAAGATGAAAACCCGCAGCGAACCAGGTGGCTCGGACGAATTTCGCGCACTTCCGGAATCTCATAAACACCATCAACAAACTGTCCGGTGCGCTTCATAAACGCTTTGATTTCTGGATCGGCTTTCACTCGATCTTCCAGCTGTTTTACGACGTATCGGCCAGCTCCCATAAGCTTCCGGTGACCGAAAGAATCCGGCTCACCGGTCATATCAACCAATTCGCCACCGGAAGCGTCCCTTAAACCTTCTGCAACGACGACGATTGCAGTACCGGCAAGGACATCACTTTGCTCGACTCGGCGAATGAATGCTTCTTTGATGTGCTTGTACAAAACGTCGAAGTTTACAGGGATTTCTGGAATCAGCACTGCATCAGCATCTGCCGCTACTCCGCCACGGAATGCTGTGTGTCCGGCGTAACGACCGAACACTTCCACAACGATGATTCTGTTGTGTGTTCTTCCTGTCGTTCGCAGATCACGGAGTTGTTCGGTGATTCTATTGATAGTCGAATCGCCACCTACGCTGTACGGCATGAGGTCCAGATCCATTGTCTTCGGCGCATGAACACAAGGAATGCCTTGGGAAGCAAGATCTGCCACCACACTTCCGGTATCATCACCACCTGCAATAACCAACGCGTCGATTTGGAATTTTTTCAAGCCTTCCTTTATTCGCGCATATCTGTTTTCGTCTTTGATCTTGGAAATTTTTACGCGGGAGTTACCGGCTTCGCTACCGGCGATAAATACTTCGATTTCTTCGATGCGCTCTTTGGTGAGCTTGGTCAGCGCTTTCAGGTCGACTAGATTGTAAAGTCCAGCGTAGCCGTTCGGGATGATGTAAGCAGTCATACCCTTTGCCAGGCAAGTGAGGGCTGCCCCCTTGATGACGCCATTCAAGCCGCCGCAGTCGCCACCTGAAGTTATGATTCCAATATTTCGCATGTTTGTTTAGTCTTCCCGCAAGGACAGTCCCAGTGTCTTATCATGCGCTGGATGCTAAGAAGCGTGGAGTTCTAGCAACTGAGAAAAAACTTTGGGATCAGTTGCAGTAAAGGTCGTGAGCGCGGGATTTGTCGTTGGTTGTAAGTCCGTTCTCAGTGTTGCTTGCGTAGTACATAACGTCGGCTGGATTCGAGCTGTGCGAAAGTCCTATTGCGTGCCCGATCTCATGCAAGCATGTATCGTAAAACGACTTGTCATCGACCGAGTTGTCCTCGTTCAGCAGCAGGTACACGGTCGCTTGATCATCTCCGGCGCTGTTTTTGCCCTGGTGCGTTTCTCCGCTGGCAAATGAATGGTGTAATTTCGATTTGTCATTGGTCCATTGGCAAACGAGCCCGGCGTCCGCAGGATTGGTCACCGTCACAAACCTCAAGCGATGATTTGTAGCCGCTGCCCATTCGGTGCAAGCGCGCTGCACATATGGTCTGTACTTACCGTCCAGGACGGAACCGACGGGCAAGCAAACTTTCAGAGGCATTTGCACACTCTTGTAACTGGCGTTGTCACTGGATTTACCGCCCTGTTGTCGGGCTTTCTCGTTGCTTCTGGTTTGCGCAAAATCTGTGCCGTAGTACGCAATTTCGTCCTTGATAGTCTTGATGTCCGATGCTTTTGGAAACATGGTCACATACAGGTTGCGTGATGCTTGCAGGCCTTCGAGATCGCCCGATTTACCTTGTGCCCACATCAAGTAATGCAGTTGCTGCGGATCGTTGGGCAACAGTGCTGTAGACTTGTTGTATTCTTGAATCGCCGCTTTGTACTGTTTTGCCTGACCTAGCCAGTAACCAAGTTCCGAGTGTAATTGACCATCGTTTGGTTTACTGGCAAGGAGGATGCGCAATTGCGCGATGCGGCTCTCGATAGCTGGTTGGTCTTTTGTTGTCGCACCCGATTTTGACGTGGATGGTGCTGCCAGTGATTCGGAAGACATGCTTTCTGTCAGCTCTTCGGAAAGCTGTTTTGCCTGAGATGGAAAACGCTTTCGTATTTCGCTCAGTGCCCATAATGCATTCTTGTTGGCCTTACACTCGACGTAAGTTCTCGCAAGCGCTCGCCAATAATCAAACTCTGAAGGTTCGAGCGCTACTGCTTTACGATAGGCATTACAAGCGTCCTGCGATCGTCTCAATCGTGAAAATGAAACTCCGAGATTGTATTGCGTGTTTCCGTCGTTTGGATTGAGAGCAGCAGATTGCCAAAGCAGTTCAGCTGCCTTCTGAGGATTTTTCTCGATCAGAGTGTAGGCTCGCTCGCTCAGCTGGTAAGCCCTCGCCATGGCATCGTCGTCTGCTGATGCCGCGGTCATGGATAGGCTGAGTGCAGCCAACATGAGTGTCGATTGATATTGAAGTCTATTCAATGTTTGAACCATTCCCGCAACAGTGGTGCCTGAGGAAGAAAACGTTGTTCCAAGTTAGAACGAGTGCAATTAGCTGTTGCCCCAGCGCGGTTCGGATGGCTTGAATCCCTTATTTACCGGATCGGTCAGCGCAACTTCTTTGTCCCATTTGAGGTAGGCATAAAGACGGACAAGCAATGGCATGATCATCATTTGCCAGTAAGAAGCCGACATGGATAATATCGCATCGATGGTTCCGCTAACGCCTACTTTCGTTGCACCTTCTGGAAGACCATCCACTGCTGTGTAGGCGCACGCCGAGATTACAAGGATTCCCAATAATATTAAAACCGGACCGCCAAATGCGTATCGAAATGCGCGCCAGTATTGTCCCTTGACCAATAATTCACTGCGTTTCAAGCAAGCCATAGGTTCGCTATTTTCCAAAGCAGCAACGACAATCGCTAAAGAGCAACGCACGCCCCACCAGAAGGCAGGCACTATGAGAAGCAATGCCCAACACAGTACGCCCATGCCATAAATGATGCTCACGCCAACCATCTTCGCTTCTGCAGCCTTGAATTGAGCGGGTTCGAACGTTGGGTCCTCCGCGTTTAGCTTTGCCCAGACTTTTCGAATAACGCCGTAAGAGATGTATACGACCGCGATCTCTTCCGCGATCAAAATACCTGGCACCTTCAAACCAGTCGAGTCCACCAAACAGAGCACCATCAAAATGAGGGCAGGGATTGGATTTGCTTTCACGCCACATGCCACTTCGCCCATGGCCGCTCTTGCATCAGCCCAAAAGCTGAGCTCAAGCCTTCCGTCGGCATAAACCGGTTTTCTCCACTCGGACATACGCGTCCCTCCGCAGTGATCGAGTTTTGCCCAGTTTTGACGTCTGGCACCCGGTGTCTGTGGATATTTACTTTCTCTTGACCGATGGGCAAGTCGGTAGTACCATACAAAGGTATTGTAGTTGTGTTCGCATAGTGCGCACTGGGTATTCACCAACTTTCAGTCAGTCCGTCGATCAAGCATCGAGAGACATTATTTCAAATGGCTGCTGTTCTAGCAGCCGTGCACCGCTGCGTGGAATGAAACGAATCCAGATAGCCGCTCGGGAATTTGCAGTACCGGTGCCCCGCAGCGGGAGCATCGAACTTCATTCCGGCTACGACCTGCTTCCCAATTCTGCTGACGAGGTACATCGCAATATCCAGCGGCAACGCGCGTCATCCATGTCTTCTTACAAAACGGAGGTGAAGCTTAGTCACTCATTTGAGCGGAGCGGATACACATTTGTTGTATCGGGTCGCGCTGACGGCATTATTGAATCTGCTAAAAGTCCGCCGTTTATCGAAGAGATCAAAACGACCTTTGACTCGAAAGAGTTGCATAAGAAGCTCGCTAGTAATAATGAACACCCTTACTGTCTCCAGCTTTTGACGTATGGATACATCTACTCGCTTCAGAACGCGGTGATACCAGCGCTTGGATTTCATATCGCGTCTTACGCGTGGGATAGCACTTTCAGTCTTTCGTTGCAGCTTGATGTTGCTGCCTATGAGAAGTGGCTGGAACGCCGCTTGGACGAACTTGCTCGAGAAGCTGAGTATCGGGAAAATCAGCGCGTAAGACGAAAGAAAGTTGGTGCGGAAATGGTTTTTCCATTTAAAAAGCCGCGCAGTAAACAGATTGATTTGATTGACACTATCGAGAGAAGTTTGCTTTCCGGTGAAAACTTGATCTTGCAGGCACCGACCGGATTAGGTAAAACTGCTGGTGTCATGTTCCCCAGCTTGCGGGAAGCCCTTAGTCGTGGACAAAGGCTTGTCTATGTAACTCCGAAGAATAGTCAACACAAGGTTGCGCAAGATTCGGTTCGCCGCATTCAGTCCGATGGATCAGATTTGCATGCTCTCACTTTGACTGCTAAAAGTAAGTTGTGCTTTAAAGGCGAGCCGGTCTGCAATCCGGAGCACTGCGAATTTGCGCTCGATTACTATAGCAAGGTTGCGGAACACGACCTTGTTCAAATGGCTTCTTCTGAGCCGAACATGAATGCCGAGTTATTCCTAAAGCTCGGTGAACAGTATGAAGTCTGTCCTTTTGAATTGTCGGTAGATTGCATCCAACGTGCCGATATTGTCATAGGAGACTACAACTATGTCTTTGCACCGCGCGGGCTGATTGGTAGGTTGACTGGCTATGGATTTGGCGACAATGAAAAGCCGAACCTGGTCATCGATGAAGCACACAACTTGCCTGCACGAGCTGCCGACTACTACTCGCCGACAGTTGGCACGTGGCATTTTGCTGCTTGCAAAGTTCGCCTCGACAGCATGCCGCTGGATGTGAAATCGGAAGGCTTTGCGTTGTTGAATCTTTGCCTGGCTGCAATTAAAAAACACGAGCCACGAAGCGGTTCCAGCCAAGCCAAAATTGAGCTGGATTTGTCCGCATTTCAGTCTGTCGACGAGCGCATGACCGCCTACATGAGCATGTATTTGCAGGCAACACCAAATCCCAAAAGCGGCGATCCGATCATCGCGCTGTCTCGGGAATGGTCTGAATTCACCGCTCTGGCCGGTTCACCGGGCGACAACTGTTTCGCTACGTTTAAACGCGATCAAAATCAAAGTGCGGTGAAAATTACCTGTTGTGATGCGTCCGAGCAACTAAAAGATTGCCTGAAAGAATTCGAACATACCATTGCGTTTTCCGCCACGCTAAAGCCTTTCGAGTACTACCGTCATCTCTGTGGGTTCACTGCGGACAAAGTTCAATCGGTAGAATTCTCATCACCATTTCCGACAACAAATCGCAAGTTGATCGTAATACCTCAGGTGTCAACCAAGTACACCGACCGCGATCGCAACTATCCAAAGATTGCCGAGGCCATTCAACGAATTGTATCTATTCGTCCGGGCAACTATTTTGTATTCTTTCCAAGTTTTGCCTTTCTTCGGAATGTCTTCGACCGAGTGCAATTGCCGAACTGTGCGATATTACAGCAACAGCCGTCGATGAGCGCTGCGGACGTGGAAAAGTTCATGGACGCTTTGCGCATCAACCAACGTCCGACTGTAATCTTTGCTGTACAAGGCGGAGTCTTTTCCGAAGGTGTGGACTATCCAGGCGATATGTTGATCGGGGCAATCATTGTCGGCCCTGCATTGCCCGGTTACGACATAGAGAGGGAACTATTGCGCGAGTATTACGAACGCAAATTTGGACAAGGCTTCGACTATGCCTATACGTATCCGGCGATGGCACGCGTGATTCAAGCGGCTGGACGTGTTATTCGTTCGGAAAGCGATCGCGGTCTAATTGTTCTTATGGACAGGCGATTTACTGCTCCAGCTTATGCCGCGACGATGCCGTCCGATTGGTATCAAAATACCGTTAGTGAGCTGGTCTCAGTTAAAATTGTCCAAGACATCACTCAGTTTTGGACCGAAGGCGACGCCGATTGAAACTTCTTGACTCACGGATGCTGTTTCTGGACTTGCAAACCACAGGTGCATCGCCAGGTACAGGTGCGCCTTTGGAAATCGCCTGGACACTCGGGTGCGCTCTAGAACAGCAGCACTCTGCGGTGACCAAACACCTGTTGAAACAGCCCGGCGATGCGCTTATTCCTAAACGGATTCAGTCTATTACAGGAATCAGCGATCAGGACATGGCGCAGGCCGTTGCCTGGGACGATGTCGAGGTGCAGCTGCGTTCTTCATTGCTGGAATCGCATGTGTCGGCGTTTGTGATTCATTATGCTCAATTCGAACGACCCTTCCTGACTATGTTGTTGTCCAAAAGTGATACCACGTGGGAGACAATTTGCACGCACCAGATCGCTCGGCGCCTATTTCCAAACTTACCGTCAAGGGGAATCCGAGGGCTTGCCGGTTATTTCGGATTTCCTCTGGATGAGTGTAAGCGAGCCGAAACTCATGCCACTGCAACCTTTGCGATCTGGAAGCACCTTTGCCAGTTGCTCGCTGAAAAAGGTGTGACCACTCAAGCGGAATTGGCTAATTGGCTGGTGGAGTCACCTGCGCTCAGGCGGACGGCATACGAATATCCATTGGATCGTGGTCTCCGCTTGTCGCTGCCTGACTGTCCGGGCATCTATAAAATGATGTCGCGACGTGGTGACGTGCTTTACGTGGGTAAAGCAACATCTTTGAAAGATCGCGTAAACAGCTACTTTCGAGGGCGCAAGAATCGTGATCCTCGGAAATTGGAGATGTTGACTCAGGCGTGGGACATAAAAGTTGAACCGTGTCCGACAGTTTTGGAAGCTTGCTTGCTGGAAGTCCAAGAGATAAAGCGGCTGTCTCCACCGTATAACATTGCTATGAATACTGGACTGCGTCCGCTGCTTTTCTATTCGGTGAACTTTACGTCGCAATCGAACGAGCAATCGATGTTGCATCCGATCGGTCCTTTTCGCAACGAGTTCGTCATGGATTCGTTCATTTGCTTGATGGAATCATTGTTAGCCGAGCAATGGAGTCCGATTATTTTCTTTGAAGAACTAACAGTTGAGCTGCTTGAGGAAGGGTTCCAAGTGTTCCTTCTACGAAATGCTGTGGAGAGAAGGCAATTGTTGAATCCACGCAGCCTACTTGCACTGGGGGCATGGTTGTATCGACGTCGGTGCAACTTCGATGTCATTGAAGAGGAAATAGACCACAGCTGCTGTAGCGCGGTAGTCTGTGAACACGATAGTGCCGGTCGAATTCATTCTGGTAACGGTGGCGCCTGCCCCCTCCCCTACCAGCCACCATCGCTGGAGGAAATTGCGCTAACAGTGGAGGACGTCGCAGGCAAGTTCGAGCGCCTCCTTATACGCGCAGCTTCTGCTTATCGTCTGACAAAGAGGCTGACCCGGCTCCTAAACTCCACAATTACATTTCAAGAAAATTCCGTAGAACGAGTTTTGACTGTCGTTCATGGTGCCTTGCGAGAAATTGACCCTGCATCGACCACTAAGGCATGTGCCTGGCAAGGACTGGAGATAGAAGAGTTCGATCGAATGCGTGTTCTGTCAACGGAATTGAATCGCTTGCGGGCAAGCGGACAGTTTGTTTGCATTGCCGAACTACCGATTTCCGAACTGTAATTCCAGAAACGGAAACGCCCTCGAAACCTTGGTTTCGAAGACGCCCCCGCATTTTCTTGAGTACCTACAGTCTGCCCTGTTTATTCGACGGGCGCCTTGGCTGATAAGAGATTATTTCGAAATTGTGATGCACGATAAAGTCTCGAAAGACCCACCATCAGAGCGTGACATGGCTGCCGCAATGCTTCTCCAATTCTGCCTCATCAGCACTGGGAAGTTGAAAAAATGGGCAACAGATTGGGAGCAAATTTCGCTGGCTGGACGTCCGGAACGCCAAGACTCCAGACAATAGGAGATACGAAATGGATCAGCCTGATTCTATTAACAGCCAAATCCAGGTGGATGCTATAACCATCGAGGACATTAGCGGCGAAAATCTCGATGCTAATAATCAGCCAAATCGCGAATGGTTCCCGGAAGACGAAGATGACTGGTATGAACCCGATTATTGCAAGACCGACAGGGCTTGCTAGTCAGGCCTGATAGAGCTAAGCGGCATCTTAACGACCAGGAAATGTTTGGTTATCCCGTAACTTGTGCAAAAAGTCACTTAAACCGGGAATAACCCTTCATTGAATGACTGAAGAGATCTACACCTACCTGCCGCCGGCGAGCGTGTGCTCCTATCTTCCCGATAGGCTATCTCAGCTTGAGTACCGTGTCATTCCTGGACTTACAAAGGATGAGTATCTCCAGCTTGTGCACAGAGGCTGGAGGCGGTTTGGACACATGCTTTTCAAGCCTCGTTGTGCGGCTTGCAATGCCTGTCAACCGATCCGAGTGCTTGTGGATCAATTTAAACCAGATCGAAACCAACGGCGTGTTCAGAAAACCAATAAGGACCTGGAGCTGCGTATCGGGGTTCCTGTAATCGACGCCGAACGAACTGATCTTTATTTTCGGCATCATAGACATCACGCATTACAAAAAGGCTGGCCAAACCCGGACTTCGGCGGAGGAATGGACCACATCGAAAACATTATGGACGGTCCTTTTCCCGTCGAGGAATGGACCTACTATCTTGATGGTAAATTGTTAGCCGTGAGTTATATCGACACTCTTCCGGAAGGTTATTCCGGAATCTACTTTTATCATCACCCGGACTACAGGGAGCGATCGCTGGGGAATTGGATATGTTTGAGCTTAATCGAGCAAGCCAAATTGAATGGGTTCCCGTTCGTGTATTTGGGTTACTACATAGAAGGCTGTCGCAGCATGGAGTATAAAGGTAAGTTCGAACCAAATCAGGTGCTTGGACTTGACGGACAGTGGAACAATTTCAAGGGATTTCCCGACGTTTAGTCTTACTGTTGACCTTTGGAGAACGCAGAGATGTTCCTGATGGTGGTACGACTTTACTCTTTGGTGCAGTATTGAAACTGCACATGTGTGATGTAGGTGATACGAATGAGAAACGCATTTCTTCTGGGAGCGGCTGCGTTGGTCCTTTCATTCCAAAACGCGGGTCCGGCCCATGCCTTGACTGAGCAACAGTGGCTTTCGAAACTCAAGCAAACGGAAAAGTCGGTGGGAACGACCAATCAGGTCTATGGCGAAATGCTCTTTGCGGTCGGCAACTTCTATCACAAAGAAAAGAAACTGAACCAAGAGCAAACGATGTATGACGGCGCAATGAAGGTGTTCGAGAAGTCGCCTGGTAAGAATGGCGATTTGCTTCGTTTCTACTCCGATTCTCTTGCTCGCATTTATATGGAAGAGGGGAAGCTGGACAAAGCCGAACTGCTGTTTAAGCGCGCTTTGGATATTGGCGAAAACATTCCAGGACGAGATAAGGTTTATGTGGTGCCGCATACGCTTGGTGGCATGGCTCAACTATTCATTGCGCAGGGCAAGTTCAACGAGGCCGAAAGTGCTTTGAATCGGGCCATTGAGATGCGTAGTCGATTTTTCAGTGCCGGACAAGTTGATATCGTGAAGGCAGACCTTGCCAACCTGTATGTGAAGTGTGGCAAGTACGCCCAAGTGTCTAGCGTCAAGTAAATTTCTGATTGACGACAGTCAGAACTGCCGCTTGGCAGGATTGTCAGATCCTCGGTTTTGTTGACTTCGAGCGGCTGGCGTTCAGAGTTTCGTTGCTAGAGATT
>Ga0163151_10007913_pt1 | contig 12215 bp, 15 predicted proteins | sample OliLakLV19MP5IB2_FD_145596 | JGI IMG/M metagenome (GOLD analysis project Ga0163151, IMG submission 145596) | Freshwater microbial mat bacterial communities from Lake Vanda, McMurdo Dry Valleys, Antarctica - Oligotrophic Lake LV.19.MP5.IB-2 | ecosystem: Environmental > Aquatic > Freshwater >...
CTCGGGCTTGAGGTCGCGATGTCCGCTGCCGGAGCGCTGACGATCGGCGAGCCCTCGCTGACGAGCCGCTCCGCGCACGCGACGATCGCCTCCTTCGAAGAGCGGATCGCGGCGGTGCGACCGCCGATCGGGAGGCGCTCGTCGTAGAGGATCCATTTGCCGTCCGTCCTCGCGAGCACGCGGTACGGGCCGATCGTGATGTGCGGATCGGCGACGACGTTGGTGTGGCTCATGGGCCGGCGTCCCTGAAGCCGAGGCACTCGCAATCATCCTCGAGACACGCGCCGCCGCCGGGCAGGTGATCGCCCCAGCTCTCGCCGCAGATGCAGCGGTCCTCGTCACGGCTCGGGGGAAGCGGAGCGTCGCTGCGCCCCTTGTGGCGGCAGACGATGGAACGCCCGCGCATGTTGAACACGAAGCTGTCGCCGACGGCGCCGCACACGCATCGCCACGTCACGCGCTCATTGGAGTGCCCGCGCTGATCTCGCGCGTGCGTCGCGATGACGGTGCGGGTGCCGAATGTGTCGTCGACGCGCGCCTCGCGATGCTTCCGGAGGTTCGTCACGTGCGACGCCTCGGGGGCGGCGCGGACTTCGGCTTGAAGACGTGACGGGGCCACCGCGCTCCTTTGATGTGCGCGCGGTCGCAGAGCGGGCAGACGGGAGGTGGCGAAGTCGGCGGAGGGCTACGGTCGCTCTTCGGCGCGACGAACTCGCCGCCGGCGAGCGCCTTCGCTCCGTTGTCCGAGAGCCGCGCGAGTTCGTCGGCGACCTCGCTGGCGTCCATGCCGGTGAGCTCTCCGAGAAGAGCCATCCATACGCCGTCCGGCAAGTCGTCATCGACGACTTGGAGCGCATCCGTGAGGGCCATCATCGGGCCCCCGTGAGGCTCAGAAGACGTCCCCGTGAAACACCGTGAAACTTTCTGTCAGAATTCTGGCAGAATTCCTGCGGGCCCCCGCTTTTGCCTGCGGTTTTTGGGGGTGTTTTTTCGTGTGAAGAAAGTGAACGTTCGCTGTTTGCAGAGACGTTCTTACTCTGGGGGTCTAGGGGTCGGAGGTTCGAATCCTCTCGCCCCGACTAGGTGTATCTAGTCGGAATGATTGATTGAAACGGGGTCGCTAGCAAGTCTAGACGGCCCCGTTGTCAATGTATTGTCAATCCGACGCAGGCTTTTTATAACTTTGCAGGGCATCCAAGGCGCCTCGAACGTTGTCGCCTGTGCCGGGGATCAAGTGCGCGTAGCGTAGGGTCGTGAGCGGAGAGCTGTGACCAAGTAGGACCTGAAGCTCCGCCAAGGAGACCTTGCCCGACGAAATGAGCCACGAGGCGTATGTGTGCCTCAGGCCATGTCTGGACGTGTGCTTGATCTTGGCTCGCTTGCACGCCCTGACTACGCGCTTGTAGAGCGCCTTGACCGAGGCAATGTACGAGCCGAACACAAGGTCCTTGTCCAAACACGGAAGGCCTCGTTCGAGGCGCTCTGCCTTGAGTTTGGCAACGGCATCTTCGAGGCGTTTGGAGAGCGGCAACACTCGGGGCTTACCCGACTTGGTTCCTTTGAGCCCGGAAGCGACGGTGCCCTTTACCAGGCCGTGTTGCAGCACAAGTTGTGTTGGGCGAACGTCCTCCCATGCGAGAGCGAGTTGCTCTGCTGGTCTGGTGCCACTATCGGTGGCAAAGAGAAGCAACGTCTTCTCCTCATGATCACGAGCATGAGACAGCAACGTGTCATGTTCCTCGGGTGTGAGAAATGGAGGAATGTCCGCCTTCGGCACCTTCACTTTTGGAAAAGTGGGGAGTGATCCGAGTAGCTCCCATTGCACAGCTAGAGTCAAACAATTGTGAACGAGACTAACGTGATCCATCTGGGCTTTCGGCTCGCACGTCTTCCGTAGCTCCGAAAGATAGTCGTCAAGTCGACCCCTACTGATATTGGACAGCTTCAAGCGCCCGAAAGTCGGAAGGAGCCTAGCTTTGATGGTCGCTTCGACCTTTGCACGGTAGGCAACAGAGAGTGTTGGAAGGTACCTCGTTGTAAGAAAACCTTCCACGAACTCCTTGAAGGATATCGAATCCTTTGAGTCGGTAGAAGGGTCGATCAACTCATTCCGACGCTTTTCCGCCCACTTGATAGCTTGCGTGCGAGAGTAGTCCACCAGCCTTGTACGTTCCCGATGAGACTCCCCATCGGAGAGCTGGACGCTAAAGGAGATGTCCCAACACTTCGGGCGCTTACCTACCGGACGAACCTTGATTCCTCTCTCGTACGCCATCCCCGCCATAAAGCATGAGGGGCGAGAGGAATACTGTCAATTGCACGATGCGTAATCGCACTGACGTGCAGGCGTGAATGCTACTGGTAGCGAAGCACGAGCGACAGAAGGTGAGCACGACGCATCAGGCGTCGCTGGTGAGCCGCACGCTTGATATCCTCAAGCGGGATGAGTCCTCGGTCATCTCCCTCCACCCCTGCGTCATGCAAGAAGGCGGGGTTCTCTGTCGTTCGACTCCGCACCAGCTCCCTTAGAGCGGCGGTCTCCTCGGCTCTGTCGATGCCCAGGTGTAGAAGTAAAGCCAAAGCCTCTTCCTTTGGCATCATGTAGGGATGGTCACGCAAGAAAGTCTGAAGCTTCCTGCGAAGTCGCTCCTCCAATGGAAAGCACTCGTAGTTCTCCACTGAAACATCAGCGTCCTGCGACGCTTCTGCCGTCATCCGAGCTTCCACTTGGCTTCGGGTGGGCGAACGGTCGGGATCTTTTCGACGAGATTCGGCGTGACCGTTCAGCACCTTGATGCCCTCTCGTAGGGCTTGGTGTATCAGCTCACTTTCGTCAACCATCCGGGCGCCCATCTCATCGAACAGCGTGTCCATGGCTGATCGTTCGTCCTCACTGAGGATGATGCTGTGGTGTGTAGGAAATAGTTTCATGGGTCGGACCCACCATTGTTCTCATCCGTACATTCGATGACCTGCAAGCTCTCCTCGTACGCATCGAGGCCCCAATCCATCATCCACATGGCCATCTCCTCAGGGGTACGGGAGGCACCGTCGCCTACGATGCGGAGGACGCGCTCTGTCTGCTTCGAGTTCAGCTTGACATGCAGCGAAGATGCAGGCTCGAACGTCCAATTCGGGAAGTCGCGGTCACCGCTCTCACCGGAGATCTCCTCCAGTGTTTCGGGGTAGCGCAACACTTCGACCCTGAGGCCGGCTGCCAAAACTGCTTCAAGTAATTGAGCAGTGGCACGATGTGGCTCTCGATTGCTGATCTGTTGCAGTGCGGCTCGAAGTAGTTCAGGAAGCTCAATGGTAAGTATCTTTGGAAAGCGTACGGAATGCATGGTTCACCTCTTCATGTGGGAAGCATGCGACCCGTGCCGGCTCCTTTCCACGAGAGTCGTGGGAGAGGTGAATCCAGGAGTGGCGAGACGGATCGATGTCCCATGAAGATGTGGAAGTATTGGTATGGGACACCCCAGATGGATGGTCGTAGGTCTGACCGCCCAAGGCCGCAACCTCCTCAGCCGACCATGACCCGGTTGAGCATGACCCAATCGACCAGGACTCAATTGACCTCCTACCAATCGACCATGACCTAATCGACCATGGGCCGAATGACCCTCCGCCAATTGATCTTGGGTCCAAGGAAAAAAAGAATGTAGGCGGAAGGAAAAACGCCCGGAACGCAAGAAACGCAGAGCACACGGTTATATACGTAGCGAGGATCGCCTACGAAGGAGTTGGCTGCCCCTCTTTTCTTACGGAGAACACAATGAAACATATAGTCAATAACAGCAACGGAGGAATGACTCATACCGCTGCTTTCAGAATCACCGAGTCACAACGCCATGAATTCACTGCGCTCGTAAAGAGCGTCCCTGGCGCCGATACAGCTTCAATGTATCGAGAAGTGTTCGCCCGAGGTCTTCAGAGCATGAGGGCCTTCTCCGAGGCACATGAGCTACTGACCCGTGAGGAAGTAGCCGCCGAGTTGGCACACGAAGGCGAGGTGGAACATGACCTCACCAAGTAATGCCGCATCTAACCTCGCTCCGGTCGTTCCTATTACGGCGGAACCCCAGGACGATAGACCATCCGTCAAGAACATGTGCTTGAAGCGATACGGCTTCTACCATCCAAAGCTCCAACTTGCCGTGGATGAGATCAAAGGAAAGGTTTCCATCCTTCCTAACGTCGTCAATTACCACATCATTCTTTCGGAGATGAAGGGTCTCGATCTACAGTTCTCTGTCTTCGAGCAGTGTGAATTGATCAATGGTCATCCGATGACCGACCGTGACACCTTTGAAACCAGAATGCGTCTCATTCAAGTCCTCAAGGGCAAGAATGTTGCAGAAGAGGATGTGCGAAAGACACTGGAGTTCATTGCATTCTCAAGAAAACTGAATGTTTTGGAGAAGTGGTTTCGAAGCCTGCGACCATCGGAAGGCAAAGGATATCTGAATCGATGGCTGTTCGACGTGTGTGGCACGCCGGAAACAGAGATCAACCGAATTCTTGGCAGAAAGTGGCTCATCAGTGCAGTGGCACGAGCCGTTGACCCTGGATGCTATGTTGAAGGAAGTCTTATTCTCTACGGGCCTCAAGGCGCGGGAAAGAGTTGGCTCTTCCGAAACCTAAACCCAAAGGAAGAGTACTATTGCGGAGAAGAACTGAATGTCAGCAACAAGAAAGAGGCAGCGGCCGTATGTGTTCCAGCTCGGTTTCTGCGGGGCCTTCTGAGGGCCGGTGTCTCGCGATGGGGGCGTGAGACTCGGGTGTGACCGAGGGGCTGGGGACCGCGTGAGCGCGGGACGAGACGGCGGTCTGCTCGGAAGTTGAGGAAGTCGGAGGAGGCGAGGATCTTCGCGGTGTCTAGCCAGCGGAGACCTCATGAGCCCGAGCATCGGACTCCCTCCTCCGGATCCGGAAACCTGCCTCGTCACGTCGCGGGTGTCCAGATTCAAGGGAGGGACCCTCATCGACGACGAGGTTCACGACCTCGAAACCCACGAGAGACGTCTCTGCGACCCTGATGGATACCGGCCTTGCCGATGTCCGCGGTGCGGACACGGCATGCTCCACGTTCACTGCTATCCGGAGCGACACCCGCGGGGTGAGCTGGGCATGCCGGCCGTCGTTCGGATCGTCCAGTACGTCTGCGCCGCCGCCGGGTGCGCTGCGACATGGCGCATCCTGCCGATGTTCCTCGCCCGGCATCTCTGGCGGGCATGGAAGACCGTCGAGCGCGTCGTGATGCCGGCGGGCATGCCACGGTCGGCGGGAGGGCCGCCGATCCCGGCGCGCACCGAGCAACGCTGGCGTGCGCGCTTCGCGGCGTCCGCGCGCATGCTCGTCGTGATGCTCGCCGCGAGCGGCGGCGCGGCGCTCGAAGCGCTCGCGTCGCACATCGACCTTGACGCATCGCGCGCGGAGCTCACCGAGGCGCATGCCAACGTCACCCGCGCCGTGCCGGGTAGACGCCTCTGCGCGCTCGCGGAGCTCGTGCACCGACTCGAGCGAGGAGTGCGTCTCATGTGATCGCGGCATCCGCCGCGTGCTCGTGGGACAGCGCGGCGCTCGGACCTGATCCCATCGTTTGTGGCCGCTCGCCTCCGTCAGGATGCAGCCATGGACGACGACGTGAGGAGAGCCATCGGCCTCTTTCGGTTCGGCGTGCTCGGTCCGCTCGTCAGCGCGCGCCTCGAGCATGGCGACCGCACCGCCTACTTCGTTGAGGCCGCCGCGCGTCACCACGTGATGCCGCCCGACGGGCGCGTCGTGCGCCTCTCGCCGCGCACCATCGAAAGCTGGTTCTACCTCTACAAAAAAGGTGGATTCGACGCCCTCGTCCCCGACGCACGCGCTGACAAAGGCTGCTCGCGCGCGATACGCACCGAGATCGCCGACCTCGTCCTGCGCGCCAAGAGGGAGAAGCCGCGGCGCTCCGTGCGGCGCATCGTGCGCATGCTCGAGCGCGCCGGCGTCGTCAGAAAAGGCGAGCTCGCGCGCGCCACCGTCCATCGACTCCTGCTCGCCCAAGGCATCTCCGCCCGCCCCGTGCGCGGTCCCGCCGCCGAGCGCCGAAGCTTCATCGCCGAGCACGCCGGCGATCTCTGGGTCGGCGACGCGATGCATCCCCGCGCGCCCGTCCTCGGCCCGGACGGCAAGCTCCACAAGGTCATCCTCTTCTCGCAGATCGACAACGCCACGCGCTTCATCGTCCACAGCTACCTCGCCATGGTTGCTGGCGAGAGCGCGGTCGCGCAGGAGTACGGCCTCAAGCAGGCCATCCTCAAGTACGGCCTGCCGCGCGCGTACTACGTGGACCGCGGCTCCGCGTACATCGCTCAATCGCTCCGCGACATCTGCGCCGACCTCGGCGTCCACCTCGTGCACGCCGGCGCCGGAGACGCCGAGGCCAAGGGCTCCATCGAGAGATGGCATCGCACCTGGCGCGAGGAGGTCGAGGACGAGCTGCCAGACACTCCGCTCACCCTCGCCGACCTCGCCGCCAAGCACTGGGCGTGGCTCGGCGCCGAGTACCACGCGCGCGTGCACCACACGACGGGCCGCGCGCCGCGCGAGCACCTGCTCGCCGAGACCCGCGAGACCCGCGCCGTCCCGCGCGGCAAGAATCTCGATGAGATCTTCCTGCATCGCGACACGCGCAAGGTGCGCAAGGACGGCACCGTGCGCTGGCGCGGAGGCTACCTCGAGGTCCGCCCCGAGCTCACCGGCCACGTCGAGCTCCGCTTCGACCCCAGCGACGAGAGCGCGAAGCCGCGCGTGTTCGTGCGCGGCGAGTTCTTCTGCGACACCGTCCCGCTCGATCGCCTCGCAAACATGCATCGCCACCGCCGCCGCGATCTCGGCCAGCCCGAGCCGCTCATCAAGCCCACCGGACTCGACCCCCTCGCCCTCATCGAGGACGAGCACTACCGGCGCACCCGCCTCATCGAAGCCGCCCACAACGACGACGACGACGACGACGACGACGACGACGACGACGACGACGACGACGACGACGACGACGACGACACCAAGGAGACCTGACCCATGGCCGACAAGACTCGCCTCGATCTCGCCAGCTATCCGCTCCCCAAGGGCGCCCAAGGAAAGACCTTCTTCGACAAGAGCCCGGGCTACGTCCGCCTCCGGCGCGCCTTCCGGCAGCTCGTCGAAGATCCCGGCCTCGGCGTCCTCACCGCCGAAGCCGGCGTCGGCAAGACCGCCGCCCTCCGCAACCTCTGCGCCGAGCTCCCGCGGCCCGATCACCTCGTCATGTACCTCTGCGACACCGCCGTCTCGCCGCTCGATCTCTATCGCTCCCTTGCCGACGAGCTCGGCGTCAGGCCCTCGCATCGGCGCGGTCAGCTCTGGGCCGATCTCAAGAAGGCCCTCGTCCACATGGTCGATGAGCGTGGCTCCGCGCCCGTCATCGTCCTCGACGAGGCCCAGCACCTCTCCGACGTCTTCCTGCTCGACCTCGCGGGATTTCTCAACTTCGCCTTCGACAGCCGCGAGCTCGTCACCCTCTGGCTTGTCGGCCTGCCGCACCTCACGCGCCGCCTTCACATGCAGCAGCACGCTGCCCTCCGCTCGCGCATCGCCGTCGAGATCCACCTCGAGCCCCTCGACCGCGAGGCGTTCGGGGCCGCCGTCGAGCATGCCCTCAAGGCCGCTGGCGCCTCGCAGAAACTCCTCGCCGACCAGGCGATGGAGATGCTCTTCCGCTCCAGCCGCGGCGTCTTGCGCGTCGCCTCCAAGACCTTGCGCGCCGCCATCCGCATGGCCGCCGAGCGCGGGCAGCCCTTCCTCGACGAAGCTACCGTCCAGGCCGCCCTCGACGACATCGGCGGCCCCACATGACGCGACCGCCGGACGACGACGCGCTCCCCGTCGTCCGCGCCGTCGATCTCGACGACGGCGACACGCTCGCGCGCTGGCTCGTCGACACCCTCTGGGCGCGCGCTGCCGTCGGTGTTCTCGGCGGCGCGCCCAAGTGCTGCAAGTCCTGGCTCGCGCTCGAGCTCGCCGTCTCCGTCGCCTCGGGCACCGCGTGCCTCGGAGCCTTCGACGTCGACGACCCGGGGCCCGTCCTCCTCTACATGGCCGAGGACGCGGCGCCCGTCGTCAAAGCACGCCTCACAGGCATCTGCCGCGCTCGAAAACTCGATCTCGCCAGCGTCCCGCTCCACGTCATCACCGTGCCCGTGCTCCGCCTCGACCGCGGTCGCGATCAGGCGCGTTTGCGCGACGCCGTCCGCCGATACGCGCCGCGCCTCCTCGTCCTCGATCCCTTCGTGCGGCTTCACCGCATCGACGAGAACGACGCCGGTGAAGTCTCCGCGCTCCTCGGCTACCTCCGCACCTTGCAGCGCCAGCACGACGTCGCCGTCCTCGTTGTGCATCATGCACGCAAAAACGGAGGCGCCGGCGCGCAGGCGGGGCTCGCGCTTCGCGGAAGCGGAGACTTCCACGCGTGGGGGGACTCAAACCTCTACATCCGTCGACAGAAGGACGCTCTCGTTCTCACGATCGAGCATCGCGCAGCAGCTGCTCCCGATCCGCTACGCCTTCAGCTCGTCGTCGGCGACGATGCGGACGTCCACCTCGCCGTCGCCGCGAGCGATGCGCCCGCCGAGCACGACCCGCCTCGCGATCTCGAGCCTCTCGTCCTCGACGCCCTTGCCCGCGCGGGCACTGCCCTCAGTCGTTCGCAGCTTCGCGCCGAGCTCCGCGTCCGCAACGAGCGTCTCGGCGATGCCCTCGTGCGTCTCGTCGCGACCGGCGCCGTCCTTCGCGACGGCGACCGATGGGTCGTTCCCGTTCCCACCCCTTAAGAGGAAGCGGGAACGGAACGACCTCGGCGTGTCGAAATTGTTCTCGAGCACGAGGCGCGCCGGCCATCGCGGCGAGCGTTGACCTCGCTGGACCCCGTCATGCTGACGAGCACCGCCGGCGCGACTCGGGATCGAGACCCAGCGCCGTCTCCGCGATCCTCGTCACGCGACCCTCGCCGGCGCGGGTGCCGCGACGAGCTTCCCCGACCCGAGCGCGAGACGATCCCACGTCCAGAGCGCGAGCCGCTACAGTATGTGCTGGTAAGTTCATCATCGAGCTTGCTGAGCTGAATTCCATCTCCCGTAACCACCTCAATGCGATGAAGCAGTACCTGACTGAGAAGTCGGACACTTACCAGCCAAAGTATATCCAGAAGGCGATCACGGTCCCGAGGATGCACATCTTTGGAGGTTCCACCAATGAGCAAACCTTCCTGACCGACACCACTGGAAACAGAAGGTTTTGGTGTGTCGAAGCTGGTAAGGTGATCAAGCAGGAGTTGTTCTTGGAGATGAAGGAGCAACTGTGGGCTGAAGCTCTGGCGGCATATGACGCCGGGGAAGAATGGACATTGACCACAGAAGAGCGTGAGATGCTCGAAGAGGCCAACGGTCAATTCCAGATGGAAGACCCGCTTGCAGCGTATCTTCAGGAAACACTCCCTCTATACACAGACCAGTTCTTCAGCACTAACATGCTGATGCAGAGGGTGCTCAAGGACTACAAGGAGAAGGTTCATCCCAAGGGGCTCGCAGCGGCAATGCGAACCCTGGGGTGGGAGAAAAGTAAGACAAGAACAGGCGATCAGGTGCTGAACGGATACAAGCGACCAACCAAGGCTGCGCTTGACCAGGAGGAGTCACTCTTGGAATAACCCATCTGCATATCTCATATAACAGCCGCCCAGCATGGTTCGTCCTGCTGGGCGTTTTGCGTTTGCGGGAATGTAGCAGATGGGTGTAGCAGCTACATCACAGCAGCGCAGCGTCCCTAAGCCATCAAGATCGTGGACACATCAAGTGTGTAGCGGGTGTAGTGGCAAGTTGCGCCAAACTTTCCTGGAGAGATCGGAGGTAGAGGCAGGGGCTTATTGGGGCCTCCTTCTACTCCCCAGACTTTTCTCTGCTTCTTCCTGCCACACGCTACATCACCCCAATCCCTCGTCTTTTCCACTGGATGGTGTGTAGCGACAGAGTAGCGGCGGCCTCGTGGTTCTGCTACCCGCCACTTCTTGTGCGAGCATTATCCGACGCATGAGTTATCATCTCCTCTTGCTCTCCCATTGGCGGACCATGGGCAGACGCAGAAGGAGCGATCCCACATGCCTATGGCCAACAAGACTGGAAAGCGACCGAAGAAGGTCGGAGGAGCTGCCAGGAAGGCAGCGGAGGGTGTCGCACAAGGAGCGAACGGAAGTTCGGCCGAGAAGCCGAAGATGAGAGGCGCGTCCAAGTTCATCCTCGGTTTCCCCGAGAGTGTGAAGCCGCAGGAGATTGCAGCGAAGGGCAAGGAACAGGGGTTTGACTTTGATCCATCCTACGCCTCTACCGTGCGGAGTAGTGCGAGGAGGCGCGGGACATGGCCCACATCGCAGGGGATAAGCGGTTTCAGTGGTGAGAACAGCGTTGTTGCATTCAGCAAGCTGGTAAGAACTCTTGGGATCGAAAAAGCAAGGAAAGTGATCGACGTAGTCGCGGAGCTGCATGAACTTGGCGCCCCTGCCGAGTTCATGAACCTTGTATCTAAGCTTGGCATCCCACGAGCAACTGATGTGGTAGCAGTCCTCGAAACCGTAGATATCCCACCCACTCCTGAGGCTAAAGAGGATAGCGCGGAGGTTGCCGGATAGCTGGATGGATTGACAGTATACGTTGCGTGTCCATGTTCAGGCGGCGGGAGTTGCACCATGCCTGGATCCGAACGCAGCGTCAGTCTATCCGACGAACTATGGGTCCTCTTTCAGGGAGTCCAGGGTGCTCGCGCATTAGTCGAGAAGATCACGCAGAACCAACACTCGGACGAACGAGAGGAAGCTGAGACGGCGCATGCCGTCGTAGCCATCCTGGGGATGATCACCGAACGTTTGCGACTTCTCGACCGCATCGTGCGTGGGACCGTCGATGCTGCCGTGGTCCTCTGCCGACAGAATGAGGCTGTACCTTCCGAGGACGCCGAACCACACGACGGTGAAGAAGATGTCGTCCTGCCGGTGTGGTCAAAGAAGAGGCTTCTACGCCACCACAAGGCCGAATGGCGACGTGCCAAGCGAAGACTTGCCCAAGTGACGACGGAAGGGCAAGGCTCGCCATGAGCCTTCGTAGCGAAGTGGGGAAGCTTGTTCTGTGGGGAGGATTCCTCTACCTCGTCATTCAGGGATGTGTCGTGCTGCGGCCAGCTCGAACAATCGCCGTGCTCTCCACCCTACTCGGGCACTTCCTTGGATCATGTGGCGGAGGTGCCCGGCACGACAGAATCAGCCAGGCGTCTTCTTCCGAGGTCGTCCACTACGACGTGGTGAAGGAGTAGGTTCCACATCGTTCGGCAAGAAGAGCGTATGTAGTGGTTGCTGAAAACCAACACCGAGACGGACTAATGTGACGAAGGTGAAGTTGAGCGTGCCGGCTTCTATTTTTTGAAGGTAGCGCCAGTCCAGGTCGCAACGTTCGGCAGCTTCTTCGAGGGTCCACTCGGCCGCATGTCGCAGACCTCGCACCCTCGCCCCCAAAATGCGCAGTTCCTTCTTGTACCGGACGCTCTCCCGGTGAAGTTGCGACGATTCTCGTTGGCCCCTGGGCCTGGTCGCGGCCATGCCGCTCGACCGTCCCTGACTGACCGTACAAGAAACACGTCATGGACGACGAATTGAGCCTTGACCTCATCCGCGCTGACCAGGGAACATCGACTGTGGACGATGCCGTCCGCAACGAGAGGGGGGGCGAACGTGTCGAAGCTCAGGGGGAGTGTTGGTCTTGGATCGCTGGCGTGCATTGTCCTGCTTTCGAGTGCCTGCATTCCAGCCGTAGATGAGCGGCCAATCCAAAGCTCACGACCGAGCACCACGGAACGGCCCCTTACAGCCGTCGCAAAACGAGACCCGGAGGCGACGATCAAGACCGAGGTGAAGGGCGATCTCGTCAACGTCACGGTGGAGCAAGGCACCGAATGCCAGGAGACAGTTCGGTCGCCCATGGAGGAGGACACCGGGACCGAACGCTCGTTGAAGGGCGGCACGCTCGCCCAGGTGATCAACGTCGGAACCGCCGCAGCCCTGATCGCCGGTGGTATCGCCGTGTACTCCTCGGCTGGCGGGAGCTGCACGAAGACACCCGATGCCACCGCTCAGAACCAGAATCCCGCATCACGAC
>Ga0163151_10007914_pt1 | contig 12215 bp, 12 predicted proteins | sample OliLakLV19MP5IB2_FD_145596 | JGI IMG/M metagenome (GOLD analysis project Ga0163151, IMG submission 145596) | Freshwater microbial mat bacterial communities from Lake Vanda, McMurdo Dry Valleys, Antarctica - Oligotrophic Lake LV.19.MP5.IB-2 | ecosystem: Environmental > Aquatic > Freshwater >...
AACTCCCGCTGCATGCGTCATAAATTCATTAGCGCTAGTGACCGGTGCGCGCACACTCGCCGGACAGCGCAGTCTCGGCGGCACCGCTGGGCAAACAGCCTATAACGGAATCCCGGATCCGGCAAACCCGGGAACCTGCAATTCTTATGCCGTTACTGGAAACAATGAAATCGCATTTGCCCTCAAAACATCCCAGGGATTTCTTGTATTGTCCAACTTTTGACAATGAGTTAGAGCGGCGCCGAGAATAGCAATCCGCTTATCACGGTGGCAACTCTCACTAGAAATTCGTGATGACGGCTTTCGGAACCAATAGTTGTCCAGTCTTCTGCGGGTTCCCGTTGGCGGGGTTAAATTGCGTGTACGGCATTCCGAAGTCCGTAGTCTTACTGCTGTAAATGGGAATGCGGCGCCGGCCCTGACCAAATTCAGTGCTTTGGGAGGCATTCAGAGCCGGGATTGGATTGTTGCGCGTGGCGCTCAAGCCGTAGTCTTGAACAGTCGAACCGGTAGAGATTGTGGCCGTGCTGCCGGGTGGGTCGAAGCGCATGCCACCACCCAGTTCAATGGAACTGTTTCTCAATCCATCGCCGGTTGGAACGCCATACGGAACTCCCCAGCCAGCGTTTGGACCCATCAGCTCGACAATGTCCTGACTGCCATCGTCCGGGGCACCACCTATAGCGCTGTTGAAGCCACGCAACTCGTACTGGTGGGTCTCCTGTCCGCCACGGCGCTCAACTGGGATTGACGTGCAAAAGCCACCCCTACCCGGAATACCACCGGTTGGGTTGATAGGCACCACCGCCGCTGGATTGAAAGAGCCTTGCGGGGCGGTCAAAATACCAGGATCGTATCCGGGTGTCGAAGGAGGCTCTGGCACGAAACCGGTTAGCGCCGGTCCCAATACACCGGGAGGACTTTGTATAGCTGGTGTGACCGGCAGCGGTACGAACGAGGTTGGCTGGTCTATTTGGTTGGACGGAATGAGTGGAACCCACGGCAACAATGTTGAAGGAGCTGGCATTCCGGGGACCACCGGGAGCGGGGTACTCCCATCGCCCGTTGGCGGTGGCTGCCCTTCAGGGGCCGGATAGAAAGGCACCGTGCTCGGTGCACCCCACATAAGGGGAGACCGAAGCGTAGCCACTGGCGCCCCGGACAGGTCACACGTTTGTGCAAAACTCATCTGTCCTGTCGTTAAAATGACGGACAATGCCAGGAATGGAATAGTTCTGTCCAACATGGTTAAACCTCCTTGTGGTGGCAGTGAGGAACGATTCTCTCCCGGGAGCCCGAGCATCCGGCCCGCTTCTCCTGGCGCCCAATTTATCGTAACCAAGATAAAACAGCCGCCAACGACGTCGCATCGTTGTGGTATCAGTGTTTATTTCGGTCTGGTGAAAAACAAGTTGCTCGTCCGAAAAAATGTCCGTTTATCTGTTTGCGTCTTCCGGAGTCTTTCAACTAATAGTGCCTACACGGCCGTAGGCAAAAAGTTTCGCTCCGATTCCCATCTTCTTTTTCCGGCTGGCTGACGAGAGCGCCTCTTTCGCAGTAACCGTTGAGTAGCTGCTGACTCTCGATTGATAAAAACATGATTCAGCAAGGGTTCTCGCTGATTTAGGAAGAGAATGCGGACATGGTGCTGAAAAAAATGTCGGGACCCGATCAAAAGCTACTGATATGATTTTTGGCCACGTATCTTGGGTCTTGCCTGTTTCAATCCGTCTCTTGGCGTTCTTTCAGGATTCGGCGGCTCTGACGTCTCATCACCAGCCGATTCTTGCGTAATGATGCGACTGAGTACCAGTCCGGACACCGAACCGAAGCCCAGAACTCCCCAAAAGATCCATGCACTGGTTAATGGATCCAGAGCTGGGGAACAGTTCATACCAAAAATCGAAGTGATCGCCGTGACAGGAAAGAAGACTGCGGCCAGCACGTTGAGTCGATGGGCCGATACGGACATTTTATAGGTCTGCTCCGATTGCAATTCGGTTCTGCGGGCCATCGTGTAGTCTAGCCCATTTTTCGCGTCCTCGTGCAGCAGCTCAAAGGCTCGCTCAATGTCACTGGCGCTGTCACGCGCCACGATGATATCCCTGTCCTCGGGGATCATTTCGCGAGCTTGTTGCAGTGTGGTGTGCAGATTGCGGCTGGTTCGGTGCAGCGGCGCGATCGCCTGCAGCAGACTGAAGTAATCGGCGGCGCCAGAAGCTGCTTGAAGCTGGTTTTCCAGCTGCTCTGTCAGTTCCGTAAAACTAGCCAGGTGCTTCTTGAGCAAGTGCGTCACACTGCCATCCGCGTTCCATGCCCACGAACCTGCCGGATCACGCCACAGAATTCGCGCTTTGCGATCCCGGTCGTCGGGCCCAGGAGGCTCGTGTAGCACAAGGAGCAAATGTCCGGCGGCGAGCATTGCTCTTTGTCGTCCAGCAGTGTCGCCGAAACGGTCGCGAATCTGCTGTGGAATGTCCCAGCTGTCAGGTACGATGATAGTCATAATATTTCATTAGTTTCCCTTTTCTTTTTTCTCTTTTCTCTTTGATTACATTGTCCCTCAAATCGGTTAAGGACGCTTTAAGACCGCGTCCGGATTCAAGGTCAAAACCGTGATGATTCCCGCGGAGAGATGCCACCACAAGTGGTGCCTCTCAGGCGCCCATGGATTGTAGGGGCGTGCGCCATGCGCCGCCCTGGTACGGAACAACGGGAGGGGACAAGCCCCTCCCCTACCAGGCTAGCGGCAACGCGCCATGGGCCGCCTTTTGTTGTTTGTTATCTTCGTCCAATGCGTATTACACTCTTTGTAGGTACTCTGAATACGTAGTCTGCCATTTTTAGGTTCAGATGCGCCCGGAGAAGAGCTGCATCCAAGATCTGTTTTGTTAGATGAAGGTATGTGGTGCGATGTGGGGTTTATACAATGAACATTCGAGATTTTGACAAGCCGCTGATCGGCATTCTGACACTCAGTGCGACTCTCGTACTGGCTGCCACTGCATTTGCTGAGCCCCCAAAGGCGGGCTCTTCGTCTAATGTTCACCAGCGTGCCGTTTCATCCGGCAGTAAAAATACAACCGCGAGAACAACACCGCAGCCGGGCAAGGTAATTACGCCCCAAGGCGAGGTGCGGCTTACACAAGCAGATGCGCTCAAGACTATCGCCAATCGCCCCGAAGTCAAAGAATGGAAGCTTGCTGTCACCAATGCCGCGAAGAAAGGACGAGCCGTAACGGCGCACATCGAGATCGACCGTAAAGAAGGTGAGGCTTATGTGGTGCATGTATTCGAAGTAGTTCCGGATGATGCTGCCACTTCCCATACAGCGACTTTCAACTGGTACTACGTAAATGAACGCTCAGGGTCCATTCGGAAGGAATTCTGACCATTCGCGAGTCAATTCATTATGCCTTATGATCAGTGCAGGATCAGGTGCACGACGAGTGCGTTTGATCCCCTGATGACATTTCTGCTTGCACCAGATCCTCGAGCAACTCTTTGGCAAGACTTGGAATATGCTGGCTGGACAAGCGCTTGCCCTGCACATACCATTCACGCTCAGTATTGGTCATACGGGTCGTTACCTCCATTAGAGGTTTGCAGCCATCTTTTTGAAGTTCTTCAAGAGTGAGCGACCGACTCTCGTCGTAAGGCGAGAGGTAGAGATCCAGCTTACAGCCATACCCGAAAAACAAGATCACCCAGTCTGCCGTGTGCAAACATGCATGCAAAACCGGCGTACCGCCGTCTGCTTCTGAGGCGCTCTCGCCGCTGTGCCAGGGCCGTCGAATGCTGAGCATCAACTCTTTCTTGGTTACCGTTGTGTTGTATGAGCTTGCTTGCCTGGCAAATTCATCGAAAAAGTTATTAACACCAGTTTCAATCGCGGCAGCATCGATGGCGCCCGCGGCTGGCTGCGGTGGGGTTGTCGCGTCCTGGCATACAGTCGCTTCGAGTGGTGGCGTATACACGGACGGCGCCTCGGCTTCGCGCTCATCGAGGTCTTCTAATGTAGACGGTTCGGACGGCGACGGAATTTTTCGTGGATCAACCATTAAATCCAGGTACTTACCAATTTCAGCGCCGCGCTTTTCCCTGAGCATATCCATAAGCTGCAAAGACGAGTCAATTTTCTCCGCCGGCACTGCTTTCTTCTTGAATAGATCCGCGATCAGTCCCATATTTAACGGTCTCCTTAAGCGTTGCTGTTGCTACGAATTGCCACGCGAAGTGCAACTTGCCACGAGATGGCGTTGAGGCGATGATTTCGCACACGACCAGTATTGCAGATAGCAAGAGCCTGTGTGCCGGATACATCGCTTCGATTATAGAGAACCGGCTTTTCACGGTCCCTGCGACGAGGTTCGCAACCAAGATAAAACGCTCCGGCTTCTTGTCTTCGATTTAGTTCATCGAGGCGACTTTCGACCTGCGGAAGAAAGTTTCTGCAGCAAGTATGTTTACCCCATGAACATCAATGCACTTAGAGAAGAATATGCCAGCAAAACCAATCACGAAGCTACGACCTTGCGCGTCGAAACACATGCGAGCGAAATCGGTCTTACGATTGCAAGTCGGGAGGTTCCAGAGAAAGAGATGGTGCGTTCCAGATAGTCTCGATAATTCGCGGAGCGCAGGCCTCCCGCCTGCTCGAATCAAAATTGCGTTCTCAGAAGCAGGCGGGACGCCTGCGCTCCCGGGATCAACCAACCTACTTGTAATCAACTTCGTTCTGTTTTGTTCCATCCGGCTTCCACCACACCCACAGCCCGACTTGCTTGTCGCGGTTGTATTGCCCGGTATAACTTTGTCGCCCATTCGGGTGCCAACCTTTATCGGTTCCCGTGCAGACACCACCAGAGTAATGCTGTTCGTAGCACTTCTGCCCATCGGGGTAATAGTTGGTGAAAGTGCCGTTGTATTCGCCCTCGGAATAGTCGATTTCATTGGACTTCTGCCCGTTGACAAAATATGTAGTCCATTTGCCTGTGTAGTCCGGCGTGGGTGGCACCCACACACTAAGCACGCTCTTGCTGAGCTTAGGCGCGGCATAGATTTTGTTGCCCGGGTCAAAGTAAAGCGTTGCGGACCAATTATTATCCAGCCGTTGCTGGACACTGTATGAACCCATTCCTTGCCCCAGAGTTGGCTGAGCTTCTTCCTTGGGAGGTATTATCTTTTCGACCTCGGCATTGGACATGCCAATCTTGATTGCGTCGAGCTTCTGTGCCCAGTAGGTTTCATCCCTGTCTCCAGGCGCAACTCCACCAGTTTTCAGAAGAATGGTGCGCAGGTTCGCTGCAGCCTGATCCCTCAAGGCAGCTTGAATATCCGCAAGTGCGCTTATATGCGCATCAATTGCCTTACGCGTTGTTAGCTCATCCGCGCACAAGGCGTTCACCTGAAAGAATGTCAATTGGAGAAAGGTGCAGAAGAGCGTTATTGTCACACGAGGCATCATTCAATCACTTCCTTTGCCAACTGATTCTATCGCTCTCGGTCGTCTACGCTTTTGTCGCCGCACGCCTTGGCGGCTGAGGACTTGTTCAGTACCACGGCGGCACGAATGAGTGCCTTCAACGCCTTTTCATCAATCTTGTCGCCCTCATGGAAATCGATGGCACGCCTGGTGTTGCCTTCAAGGCTGGAATTGAAAAGGTCTGAAGGGTCCTCCAACGAGGCGCCCTTGGCGAAGGTCATCTTCACGACACTCTTGTACGTTTCACCGGTGCAGATCATTCCGGCGTGCGACCACACGGGAACCCCTCTCCACTTCCACTCCTCGACCACTTCGGGCTCGGCCTGCTTGATGAGAACTCGGACCCGGGCGAGCATCTCTCCCCGCCAATCACCCAGCTCCTTAATTCTCGCATCTATCAACTGAGAGGGCGAGTCTCCTCCTGCTCCTTCCTTCGAGCCGCTCGTCGTATTCTTCATGGATGTTATCGCTCGCCCGTCACTTGAGTATCGCTAGTCAGCACATGGTACCATCGCATCTCGTTTCCATCAGGGTCTTCGCCGTCGAACAGGCCTATCACATGTCCATTTTCCTCAAGCGAAGCCTGCTCACATTGAGGCAATGCTATTGTTGCAAGCTGGGCACATCTATTCTAGGCGAGTCAAAAGCTACCCTTTCTGTTTCTGCTAGCTTGGGTCGATTTGCCCGGACACTTCGCTGGCTTCATCCGTATACCAACGCTCTAGTTTGCTCATTTGGAATTAAAATCATGATCAACAACAATCTCATCTCCGACATAACCATTGAACACTTCCATAAGGTGCAACCATTTCTTTATCGCAGCGCGCAGCCGCTTTTGGAGGAATATGGTCAACTGTCGGCTCTGAACATAACAACCATATTCAATTTACGCAACGAGCTTTGTGGGACACCCCTTCTGAGCGAAATTGACCACGAGACGCGCCGTCTCGGAATCAAGCACGTGCACATCCCGCTATGTAGCAGTCCACCACCTGCTAACGACTTTAAAAACTATCTCGACACGATAAGAAGAGCGACCAATTCAGGAGAAGCAGTGCTTGTGCATTGTGCCGCAGGAATGGATCGCACCGGATTCATGATTGGTGCGTACAGGGCTATCGAGGAGAACTGGTCTTTTGAGGCCACATACAACGAGATGCTCCACTACCAATTTCATACATGCTTTTTAGAGTTCTCCACTGAAATTCGCCGACTCACAAGTAAATCCAAGACCGCAGGTAGCTCAACATCTGGATGCGCGTAGCGAACTCCAAGTCTTCACTGGACTCATGTTGCTTTTGGCCGTTTCGTCGAGAGACATGCGAGCGAAATCGAGCCTACGATTGAAAGTCGGGAGTTTCCACAGAAAGGGATGGTGCGTCAGCTCCACTGTAGGGGTGCCGCATGGCGCTGCCCCTACACAGCCCGAAACCGCCGGCGTTCCGGGCTCGAAACGCTGCGCACAAGCGATGGTAATCGGCGATTTTACACAATCCTATCCAAAACCACCCTTGACAAGAGTTTGGTGCGTGACTAGTGTATGAGGCACCCCATTAATTGGTAGTTTTATGGACCAAAAGCGATTCAAAATCATGGCGCCCATTGTTGCCTTAATGATCTTGTCACCAGTATCAGCGATCGCGGAGCCATCATCGAAACGTTCCGGCATCCCCAAAAATGCGGCGTCGCAAGCCAGCCCAAAACATGGACCCAAGCTTCTCGGTCGAATACAACAAACGGAAACACGGTTAAGGTGCTGGAGGTCTAGTTCAATCGCAGACATCGACAATGGGTTTGTGCAGCATTCCTCAACAGGCGGCCCGAGCTTAGTCGACGAATTGCCCAAGGATATGGTCGATGTTATGACTAAGGATAGTGGAGGCTGGTCACATGACGCCGGACTTACTCCCGGTGCGGATGTTCTTTGTCCCAACTGGCATGCCTGGATAGGACAGTTGCATGATGCGATGTATCAGGTTCGTTGGGAATTGTGGACCGACCCCAAGCAGGGAGTCTGCCGGCTTGGACACCGCACTCACTGCACGGAACATGGCAGCTCCTTGTGGACGCCTGAAGGGCCTAGTCGAAAAGGTGTAATGATACAAAATTGCTGGGAGCCGGGATTGAGCCATCACGCGTACTTCAAAGGAAAGGCTAGAGTACTTGTGGAGATTCATCCTGATAGGCGGCTGGAAACTCGAGTCTTGAGCTCATCGCTGACGCCGAAACTAACCGAGACGCTTAAGCAGAGCCTGGAAGCCCTCAACGGGCACCCGTCGTTAACCTTCCCAAGCAGCGGTATTAAATATGGCACCGTTTCAATTGTCTATAATTTTGGGTTCGATGACGCTGACTGGCTAAACCAGAAACCCCAATAAACAGGACTCGTTCACCGCGCCACCACGATTTCCGTAGAATTGATCCTTCGGGCTCCTGCACCGAGGGGTCGCAGAGACTTGCAATCCCCTGCTAAATTTGATATACATCTAATTAGATGGCTATCAAAATAGACGTCCTATGACTTCTTTACTGAAGCAGCGTTGCGCGATGCACCTGAGGCGGTGATAAATGGATATGGAACTGAATAATGTCTTGTCGTTCTTCAAGGCGCTTTCTGATGAGAGTCGCTTGAAGATTGTTGGCGTTCTCGCGTCAAAGGAGCGAAGCGTAGAGGAACTGGCAAGCCTTCTTGAGCTGCGCGCTCCGACTGTGTCGCATCATTTAGCTCGGCTGAAAGAGATTGGGCTTGTTGGCATGCGCTCCGAGGGGACGACGCACATTTATAGATTGAATATAAAGGAATTGCGCGCGCTCTCGAAGCAAGTTCTAGCGATTGACACGATCGTCACTATAGCGGACACCGTTGATGGTGACAGCTGGGAACGAAAGATTCTAACTGATTTCTTTGAAGGGCAGCGACTCAAGGAGATTCCTGCTAGTCGAAAAAAACGCGAGGTCGTTTTACGCTGGCTGTGCGAGCAGTTCAAGCGCAAGATTCGATATACGGAAAAAGAGGTGAATACCATTATCGGGCGTCACCATCCCGACTTCGCCACCTTGCGCCGTGAACTGATTGGGGCTCGACTGATGAAACGGGCAGACGGGATTTACTGGCGTCCTGAAGACGAACCCGCCTTAGCTAGGCTTCAATGAGCATCAAAGTTTTTAGTTAGATTACTGCCCTAGCCCGCGAAGATGAGACGCCAGAAAGGCTTGAAAACCACTTTCGTGCTAGCTTTCTATGTTTGGGATAAGCACGCCGCATGAGGATACAAGATGACTTCGCTCTTAGCTGTAGGCTCCGTAGCTATTGACTCAGTTAAAACGCCATTCGGCGCGCGCGAAAGAAGCCTCGGCGGCTCCGCGACTCACTTCTCGGTCGCATCTTCGTTTTTCACTCACACCGGGGTCGTCGCCGTAATCGGTGACGATTTCACGGCTGAAGATGAGGCTGTATTCCACGAGCGCAACATTGACGTCAGCAATCTTGACCGCGTCAAGGGCGGGAAGACATTCTTCTGGGCCGGTGAATACGGTTATGACTTAAACGCAGCTCACACGCTAGACACCCAGCTCAACGTATTCGCGGACTTCAATCCGCGCTTGTCAGAAGCTTCACGCAAAGCGCCGTTTCTTTTCCTCGGCAACATTCAACCAACCTTGCAACGCGAAGTTCGCGCCCAGTCGGATGCTCAATTCGTTGCCATGGATACGATGAACTACTGGATCGAAACAGCGCGCGAAGAACTCATCAAAACAATCGGCGTGGTCGACGCACTAATCATCAATGATGCCGAAGCTCGGGAACTCGTCTCAGAGCCGAATCTCATCAAGGCCGCAAAGCACATTTTGGCGCTAGGACCGAAATTGCTTATCATCAAACGCGGCGAGTACGGTGCAGCGTGCTTCACGAAAGACTCGTTCTTCGCAACTCCGGCTTATCCGCTGGAGTCCGTGTTCGATCCCACAGGCGCCGGCGACAGCTTTGCCGGTGGATTCATGGGCTATATGGCGCGCGCCCACAAGCCTGACGACATGACCTATATTCGCCGCGGTATCATATACGGTTCCATTATGGCGTCGTTCAACGTCGAGGAATTCAGCTGCGATCGCCTTCGTCGCGTCACGCCACAAGAAATCAATCAACGCCTCGCTGACTTCAAAGAGTTCACGCATTTCGACCTCGATGACACCATCGACTTTTCGGAGATGGTATCAAAATCGGGAAAGCCTAATCTGGCGCCGGCTCGGCGCTAACGCCAGCATTTACTCCGAAAGCATTGAGCCGAATATGATGGTTAGCTATATACTAATCATCGATGAGCATCAAAGTCACGATTTATGTGCCTTCCCTGGCCGGCGAAGTTCTTCCCAAGATCGCTGCTCGCTTCAGGGATCTTGGCATGGAATGTCAATTCGATCAGCAATTCTTGCTTAACGCGTCAACGGATTCGGGCATGGTATCAGTTAGATTGCGCGTCCACGATTCGGACATGCCACAGTATGCAAATATCGACATGCTTTCTGGATTCGAAATTTCCTTCAAGGACTTTCAATACACATCGCCGGTTTCGGTGAATCCGGCTATCAATCAAAAACTCAAGAGTTGCACTAATCTAGTCATAATTCGCATGCACGCAAACCCGACCAGCTCTATGCGCACCGGTTGTTACTTCGCCGCGTTTCTCGCTGAAGTATGCGATGGGATCGTCTATACCCCACGCTCGGACCAATATCTGCAGGCACCGCAAGCATTAGAGCAATTGTCTCAAGATGTGGCAAAGTACGAAATGGAAGTGCCACCACAAGATTGGATGATCGTTCGATGATGCGAAAGCCGTGGCTATTTGCCCGGGACTGCCTTCATTTGCGCTTCAATCTGCGTTGCTTCGCCGGCGCGTCCCAAGAACTTAAGTAGTGCTAGATAGTTCTTGAGTGTCGTCATTTTGCTCTGCGAAGTGACACCACCGTTAGTTTGAAGCGCCAATGCTTCCTTCATCAGCGTTTCGGCTTGTTTGAGATTCTGCTTCTGGACGCAATCCGCGGCATAGTTGTTCAAAAATATGACAGCATTTTCCTTAACCTCAGCTGACTCGGGCGCAATTTTCAATGCGTTTCGGCTGGTTTGCAATCCTTGCTCAAATTGCTTTTGCTTCGCAAAATCGTTTGCCTTGTCGCACAACGAGAGCGCCCTGTTCAACTTCATGATGCCGCGATTCTGATCCGCAACTTGCTTGTCTTCCGCCGTTTCGACTGGCGCGGGTTGATTCTGCCCAGATAGATCGCTCAGGTGCTCGCGGATGATGTCGGCATTTTCACCGGTTGATTGAATTCCGAGAGCCTGTTGATATGCGGCTTTCGCCTGATCGTCAAGATGAAGATTTACCGAAGTCTCGCCAAGAAGCGCCCAACCACCGAAGAATTTGGGTGCAAGCTCGGTGCAACGCTTTGCTTGTTCCAAGGCCTCCGTGTTCTTACCTTGCTGGAGAAAACTAAACCCGTACTTGTAGCGCAAGGCGGCGCTATTCGGATTTGTTTCAAGCGCGCCCTTCAAGACTTCCGACGCTTGTTCGAATTGCTTGTCAGACAATAACTGCTGCGCTTTAACAAATGCTTGTCCGGCTTCAAGGCTGACAACTTCATCGCCGATTTTCATCATTTGCTTCGGCTGCGCCTGTTGTCTTTTAGCCTCAGCGAAGGACGTTATGCAGAGCAACGATACTAAAGAAAGTGCCAGCGGCAAGCAACGAAACATAGAACGACCTTGTGGAGTGGCAGGCACGCGAGGCCAACAATTTATCACACGGCGCTTCCATGGTTGTTGTCCGGAAGCTCCGTGGCCTGGGAGCGCCGCCCATCCTGGCGGACTCTAATTGCACATAACCAATGATTTACAAATGCTAGCGCTATCTGAGAAAATGGATAAACGGGTATTGGAATCATTCATGCGGGGCTGACGTTTGCGAAACTCTAAACAGACTAGGATAAAGCGGCTTGCCATCTTTACAGCGGCATTCTATTACTTTGCACCAGGCGTCTTGGCCCAAACCGCAGACTCTTCGACACCAGCGACAACAACGGATACTGTTCTCAGTTCCCCCGTACCTAGCAACGTCCTCGTCATTGACGCAGCCTCACTCTCCGGCTCGCAGTCCCTGAACGTGACTGCCGGAACTGTCGCCGTGATAGATTTCTCCAATTGTTGCCCAATTGATCTTGCCCGGTGAGTTCACCAACTCCGGGACAATTTATGCGGTTACCAGCAATGCGAGCCTTCCGGCTGCAAACATTGCCGCGAACAATATTTACAACCAGTCGGGCGGTCTACTGACGACAGTGCTGCCGACAGGCGGCATCGCCGGTCTATCAAACCTCTACGGCTCCTTTAGTTTGAACCTAACTGCAATTCACGACATCATTAACTACGGCACCATATCTAGTGCTGGTGCATTGTCTGCGATCGCAGGCGGCACGATAACCAATGGACTTGCAGGCGCTGCCGCTCCTGCAATCATGCAGGCAGTTAATAACCTGAACCTGCAGGCAAGCCAAATCATCAACAATGGAATGATCGCTTCGCAAATGGCGAACATCAACGCGACCTGCGCGAACCTCGTTAACGCAGGCACTATCCAGGCCTCGATGGGTAACATCGCCATTCAAAGCTTGACGAACTCATTGATTGTGAACAACAACGCTGGGTCAATTCTTGCTCAGCAAAACCTCACAT
>Ga0163151_10007915_pt1 | contig 12214 bp, 4 predicted proteins | sample OliLakLV19MP5IB2_FD_145596 | JGI IMG/M metagenome (GOLD analysis project Ga0163151, IMG submission 145596) | Freshwater microbial mat bacterial communities from Lake Vanda, McMurdo Dry Valleys, Antarctica - Oligotrophic Lake LV.19.MP5.IB-2 | ecosystem: Environmental > Aquatic > Freshwater > Lake...
TATTTAAAAAAAGCTGGACTTCTCGACTCTCCAAGACGGGCGACATTTGTAATTACTCAAATTGGACTTGATACATTAAAGAAAAATCCCGACCGAGTTGATGCAAAATATTTGAGACAGTTTCCTGCATTTTTAGAGTTTCAAAATGCTTCACGGAATGACAACGAAACAGAAGAAGAAACAACTGTTATTGCCGTTAGTGAACAGACACCTGAAGAAAATCTTGACAAAGCATATCAACGAATTAGAAAATCATTAGCATCTGAACTACTTCAAAATGTAGTTGACCTTTCCCCGACATTTTTTGAGCGACTTGTAGTTGAGCTTTTAGTAAAAATGGGTTACGGTGGTTCAATCAAGGACGCAGGAAAAGCAATAGGAAAAAGCGGAGACGAAGGAATTGATGGAACAATAAAAGAAGACAAACTCGGACTTGATATTATTTATATTCAAGCTAAACGTTGGAGACCAGGAAACGTAGTTGGACGACCTGAACTTCACAAGTTTGTTGGTGCTTTAGCTGGACAAGGAGCTAAAAAAGGAATCTTTATTACGACATCAAATTTTACAAAAGAAGCGTTGGACTATACACCGAAAAATGAAACTAAAATTGTTCTTATTGACGGTGAACAATTGGCTCAACTAATGATTGACTATAATCTTGGTTGCACGACACATCAAACTTACGAACTTAAAAAAATCGACAGTGACTATTTTGGAGAAGAGTAACACATACGACAGAAAAGAAAGCCGAACGCATAACAGCACCTACAAGAAATTGGCGGTTCAGTGGTTAAATGAAGCTTTGTACTTCGTATCAAGTTTTGTGGTGGTAGACAGTTTTGTGCTTCGAAATCGCCAACTTCTTTTAGCTGCAAACCTTTCCAGGCAAGCGCAGGACGACACTGCAACCTTCACAATTCCGACTAAAATTCGGGCGACTTTGCAACCAAAAAGTAAGCGGACTTTTGCACGCCAGACAGTTCATTGCATCTTGACACTGACCGACCTTTCCGACACGCAAGCCGACCCAAAAGGCAAAACAAAAAGAGCCAAATTTACCCACCGCTCTATTTGGATTCGGAAATAATATTTACATTTGACAAAATTTGACAAGCCAAACTAAATACTAACAGCGTGAGCCATTTAGGACAGAAAATCAGAGAACTTAGAGAGAAGCAAAACCTTCTTTTGCGACAGGTAGCTGCTCAACTTGAAGTGGACACGGCTCTAATGAGCAAGATTGAAAGAGGTGAACGAAACGCTTCAAAGCAACAGGTTATTGACATTGCTAAATTTTTAAAAGCAAATGAAGAAGAATTTTTAACGCTTTGGCTGGCTGACAAAATTGAATCAACAATTATAGTAGAACCCAAGGTTGCTTATCAGGCAATGAAAATTGCAAATAAAAAGCTGAAAAAATGAAGAAAGGAATAAAACTCATTGACAATTCTTCAAACGTATATCAACTTGGCTGTGTGCTGAAAGAGTTGATAAAAGATAATTCGTATTCTCAACTTTCCATTGCAACAGGTTATTGGGATTTAGTTGGCATGGTGAAAATACATGACGAACTCACAAAGTTTTTAGAAAGAGAAAATGTAACTTTTCGTTTACTGCTTGGCGAAGAACCATCAGTGAAAGCATATCAGGTAAAGAAACCTGCACAACAAGACCCCGACTTTCCACAAAAATATTTGAAGAAAGATTTAGAGGACTTGCAACTGAAAGAGGAGTTTCAAAAAGTTGCTGAGTTGTTGGGCAAACACATGAATGAAACCAACACTGGAAAAATTCAAATTAAAATTTACCGAAAGAATTTTCTTCATGCCAAGTGTTACATTTTTGGAAATGATTCCGAAAATGCCGTTGGCATTATCGGCAGTTCCAATTTCACAGGGCAAGGCATGTTCGGTAATCTTGAACTCAATCAGTTTGAGGACAACAACGCAACAGTAAATTTTATCCGCAAAAATTTAACGCAGCATCCATCACACAGAAGTTGGTTTGAAGAACTTTGGAATGACAGTGAAGATTGGAGCAAAACTTTCAAAGAAGAAATTCTTGCATTGAGCAAGCACGGTGGAATCTGTTTCAGTGCATACGAAATGTATATCCATGCTTTGTATCGCATCTACGGACAGGACTTGTTGGACGAAAAAGAAAACAAAGTTGACATTGACGACCCGACTTCGGGCAAACCGCAACTGCTGAAATTCCAAATTCAAAATGCAAACAGTTTAATAAAGAAATTGGAACGCCAAGGCGTTGCCATGCTTTCTGATTCTGTTGGTTTAGGAAAAACTTACACTGCAATTAAAGTGATTGAGTATTACAAACACAACATGAATCAGCGTGTGGTTGTAATTGCACCAGCAGGACTAATTCCACAATGGAGAAAAGCATTTGATGATTTCAGAGTGATTCACATTCCGGAGATTTATAGTTTGCAAGACACGGAGAGAATAAAAGATGTTCGTGAAAATTTACAATCCATTCCAGTTGGTTTGTTTGTGTTCGATGAAAGCCACAACCTGAGAAACGATGGAGGTGGAAGATGGAAAGTTTTCACTGATTGGAGATTAACAAATCTAAATGCTAAAACATTATTGGTTACTGCCACACCAATCAACAATCAACTTTCAGATTTAACCAATCAAATAAGTTTAGGTTCAGGTGGCGACATTTTTAAGTTGGGAAAATTTTATGACCGCAGCAGACAAAAATATTTTACGTTGAAAGAACGGTTGGAACTTTTGCAAACTGATATGCGAAAACAAATTCGTGAAAGTGGTTTCATCAATTATCAGCAAATAAAAGAACAACTTACTCCACTTCTCAACCGCTTCATTGTAAGAAGGACAAGACAAGGAATTGAAAAAGAATATCCCGAAGGTTTGGAGATAAACGGCATACTTCAAAAGTTTCCGAAATCATATCCCGACAATTTGGAGTATGAAGTTTCCAATCAGTTCAAATCGCAACTGCTGAAAATGGCAGAGCCAAATCCTGAACTCACAAGAGCATTCAACTATGAAATAAATAGTTTGGCAGAGTTGGAATATTTAGCCCATCCGCTTGACTTGTTTGAACATTACACCGAAAGAGCTAAACCAATTCAATCATCACTTGAAACTATATATACCGCCTTGTTGAGTTTAGGTTTTCCGTGTTATCGCTACAACATTTACCGCCATGCTTATTACGGAAGAAAGAGAGGAGAATTAGAATTGAATGCAGACGAGAATAGAGAATTGAGCAGACAAATTGGTATCTACGGAATTTTCAGAACTGTTTTTTTAAAGCGACTTGAATCTTCTCTTTTCTCTATCAATAAATCAATTGACAGCTACGAAAGGAAGTTGAAAGATTTTCAAACCAAGTTAGAAAAGTTCAACAAAATAATTTCTGTAAAAAATATTTCGGCTTTGAACAAAGCCATCGATGCTTACAACGAACAGAACGCAGACGAAGATGAATTGGATTTTAATCTTGAAGATTTTGAAAATTCAGAAGTGGAGTTTGTAACAACAGAAGCAGACGAAGGAATTTTCAATGTGGCACAACTGAAAGCCGACATTAAAAAAGACCTTTCAGTAATCAGCATTTTGAAAAAACAAATTACATTTCTGCTTGACAAAGACGATAAAATTCAGGTGTTGGCAAAACACCTGAATCAAAATGAGGATAGAAAAGTTTTAGTGTTCACCTACTTTGCCGACACACTTAAATACTTAGAAGAAAAACTTCCGCAATATTTATTGAAAGGAAAAAATATTGAGTTTGCTTTGGGTTCAAAAGGAGAGATTGAAGATTTTGCAAAACGCTTTGCACCTGTTTCAAAAAAATACAATCTCAAAGACGGAGAAAAAGAAATTGATTTCCTGATTGCAACCGACAAACTTTCGGAAGGACAAAACTTACAGGATTGCGGAATGATTGTGAATTATGATTTGCATTGGAATCCAGTAAGAATGATACAACGCAATGGACGCATAAACAGGCTTGGCTCATTGCATGAAGAAATTTTTATTTACAACTTCCGCCCTACTGAACAATTGGAAACTTATTTGAAATTAGTAAGCAAACTGCAAGACAAAATAAATCTCATTCGTTACACCATTGGCAGCGACCAAAGTGTGTTAGATGAAGAACCAATTCCACAAGACTTTACCGAAGACCTCTACAGTCGTGATGAAAAGAAACGCTTCGCAGCGTTTCAAAAAATATTTGAAACTTCTGAATTGCTTGCAGCCGAAGATTTATTTATGGATGACCTGAGAGCATTTGACCGCAACGAAGATTTTACACCAACATACAAAGAGCAAATAAAAACTTTGCCGAAAGGAAAATGGGGCAAAGTGCAAATGCGAAAAGAGGAAGATGATTTTATTCACTTGGCACATTTAGCAGCAGGAGAAGATCAAACTTTTGAAGCAGGATATTTTGTTGCGTTCAGCAGAGATAAAGTTGGAGAATTGTTTACAACAACAGAAGGACTTCTATCAATCAAAGCCACAAGCGAACAGAATGAACGCTTTGCCGACAAGTTCAAAAGTAAACCCGAAACCGAATCATACATTTTAGATTTCATTCAACGCTACCAGTTTTCGGAAGAAGAACATCAGGTGCGATACAACCAACCGCAACAGGCAGCCATTGCATTTGTGATAAACAAAATGATGGAATACGGTTATGCAGTTTCAGAAATTGACAAGGTGAGCAATTCAGTTTTGCATTCGCAAAATGCTTACATCAACAAAGAAAATTTAAAGTTGGTGCGATTGATAAACCGATTGAACCGAAGAAATGAACACATAGGCGATGAAATCATCAAGCAATTTATTTCATTGGCAAACCAATACAAGCCCGAAGAAAAAACAGAGAAAGCACCTTTGAGTGAAATCATACAAATATTTTCATGACAATTACCGACATAAATAAAATTCTTTCACAGCTTGCGGAAAACCCCACAAGAGAAAATGTTTTGGACTTTTCTTTTGTCTTGCTGCAATGGATGAATATTGAACCCAACACAGGAAGCAAACCGCAACTGCTTTCACCGCAAACACAAAAGCTGAAAGATTTTTTGGCAACAGCACCGCAAACAGTGCAGCCGCAACTTTATCGAATATCAGCAGACAATCAGAATATCCGAGTTCGTTTTTCTGTTTTGAAAAAATTGAAGAAAGAATACATCAGTCAGTTGGTGGACAACGACCCGGGACTTAGCAGTTATCAATCATTCGCAAAAGGATTAACACCACAGAGCAATGGAACAGCATTCATACCGACACAACCTTACTTCATTCACTTTGTAACCACACCCGATTACAACAAGTTGGTTTTAATTTTCAATCAGGGCGATCAGAAACGCATCGTAACATTTCGCAACCGATTAACCAATACACAATACAATAAAATCATTTTAGCATGGCAGGGCATCGGCACAAAATCAAAACCTGAAATTGCCGACCTGCTTTGGAAATCACTTGACATTAAAGAAGTAAACAAAGAGTTCTACAAGCAAATTAAAGAACGCTTTGATGCACTCTTGGGAATCGTAAAAACACAGCACAACACAGCAACCGATAATCAGGTAAAACAATTTACAGTTCGGTTAATAGGCAGATATATTTTCTGTTGGTTCCTGAAAGAGAAAGGAATTATTCCACATTCATTGATAAGCAAATCAACTATTGAGGTAACAGAACAATATTATCAAACCGTATTGCTTAAACTATTTTTTGAAACACTCAATACAAAAGTGCAGGACAGAGACCCTTTAAAACATTACAAACTTTTTGAGAAAATCCCTTATCTCAATGGTGGTTTGTTTGATGAAAGTGATGAAGACAAATTGTTTACCAAATTGACTTTAGATGCCTGGCTTTTACCCTTTGTAGAAATTTTGGAGAGTTATGATTTTACAGTGGATGAAAGCAGCAGCCAGTATCAGCAAGTTGCAGTTGACCCAGAAATGTTGGGACGCATTTTTGAAAATTTGCTGGCAAGCCAAAACGAAGAAACCGAAAAATTAGCCAACCAACGAAAGGCATTCGGAGCATTTTATACTCCACGGGAAATTGTGGACTACATGGTGAATGAAAGCATTAAAGCTTTCTTACAAACCCAATGGGAGCAACAGCTTGAAGCCGATAAAACCAAACACATTAATAACCCCGAACCAATTGGTGATATTTTTGGTAACAAAAAGCCGCAGCAATTAGTCATTGAAACAAAACGCTATGAACTAAAATCAGAGGAGAAAAATAAAATTGAAAAATTACTTGAACCACTTTTTGCAACCAACTCCGACACAGGCAGTTTAAAAAAAGAAGAAAAGAATTTACTGCTCAACTTTTTGGAGCAAATAAAAATTCTTGACCCTGCATGTGGAAGCGGTGCTTTCCCGATGGGAATTTTGCACAAGTTGGTGGAACTGCACGAAGCATTGGGAACAGTAAAGAGCAGTTACGAACTAAAGAAAGACATATTGAGCCAGAATATTTATGGAGTGGACATTATGCCAATGGCAATTGAGATAGCACGATTGAGGGCATGGCTGAGTTTGGTATTGGAAGAAGATTACAAACCAACTGACCCCAAACATAATTTTGGTGTGAAGCCGTTGCCAAACCTCGATTTTAAATTTGTGTGTGCAAACAGTTTGATTGATTTAGGATTGGATGCTTTTATACAGGAGAGCAAAGGCACATTGCACGAAGGGTTTACCAAAAAATTAGTAACACAATTGAAAGGATTGGAAGATTTGCGTAAACAATTTTTTACACCTGCATTGGCAAGCACCGAAAAAGAAAAACTGAAAACAGAGTATTTGCAAAAACGCAACGAAGTAGTTACAGCCATTGAAGCCGACAGCGACCCTGTATTGAAAGACATTGCAAAAAAAATAAAACACTGGAATCCTTTTGACGATAGCCACCCAAGTGCATTCTTCTCCCCTACATGGATGTTTGGAATTTACAGTGGCTTTGATATTTTAATTGGCAATCCACCCTATGTTCGTCAAGAAAGCATTACAGCATACAAACCATACTTCAAGGACAAGTTTGACACATTTGATGGCAGAGCAGATTTGTATGTTTATTTCTACGACAAGTCAATTCAGCTTTTGAAAAATTTTGGCTGCTTATCTTTTATCAGTTCCAATAAATTTTTCAGAGCCAAATACGGTATTCCATTACGGAAATACATTTCAGAGGAATCAACAATCAAAACAATAATTGACTTTGGTGAATTACCAGTGTTTGAAGCAGCAGCAACATTTCCAATGGTATTCATTACACAAAAAGGCGACTTGAAAAAAAGTGAGTTCAATTTTACACAAGTCAAAAACCTAAATGCTCCTTATCCTGATATACCTGCCGTAGTGCAGCAACAAGGGAACAAACTTTCTTTCAAATCCATAAATGGTTCTAACTGGAATTTAGGTTCAGCAACAACAAACGACTTAGTTGAAAAATTAAACCAAGTTGGAACTCAACTCAAGGATATTATCAAGTCCGATATTTATTCAGGAATTAAAACAGGATACAACAAAGCATTTTGGATAAGCACTAAAGTAAAAGATGCGTTACTGAAAGAAGATAAAAACTCAAAAGATTTAATTAAGGTTCTTTCGCGTGGTGATGATATTAGAAAATGGCATATCAAGAATAGTGGACTTCACATTCTTTACACTCACTCAGGAACTGATATAAGTAAATATCCTGCTGTTGCAAATTATCTAACCCAATTCAAACCTCAATTAGAAAACAGAGCTGTTAAACAACCGTGGTTTCAGTTACAACAAGCACAGAACAGAGATGGAATCTGGGAAAACCCTAAAATTGTTTATCCAGATATTTGTAAGGAATCAAGATTCACTATTGACTTTGATGGAATTTATGTTGACATGAAAGGATTTGTTTTTTCCTCTGATGATTTTGGTTTGCTTGCAGTATTAAACAGTTCAACTGTTTGGTGGTTTCTTAAAAAGATTTGTGCAGTATTAGGTGACCCCGATTCAGGTGGACGATTGCAATTAAAACGACAGTATGTTGAATTAATTCCGATACCCGAAATTGATAAGCAGTCAAAGAAGCTACTGTCAGACCTTTCCAAAAATTGCATTTCGTTACAGAAGAAAAATCAAGACACAAAATCTTTAGAAAAAGAAATAGATGTGTTGGTTTGCAAACTGTATGAGTTGAGCTATGAAGAAGTGAAAATAATTGACAAAGATTTTTGGTTGAGTGAGGAGGAGTATGAGAATTACTAAACAGAAAAAGTAACTGCATAAATGGAAGTCAATCTAACAAATGCCATCAAGTATTTCTTTGCGAATCCATCGCATGAAATGTTGTATTATGAAGCAGTAGCCAACGCTATTGATGCAGGTGCAACAAACATTGAGATAAAAATAAAAATGGATTCGTTTGCAAATACAGATTCACTAACAATAGAAATCAAAGACAATGGAGAAGGATTTAATGATAAGAATTTTGAAAAATTCAATAACCTTTTAGATGTTGATGATGAATCACACAAAGGAGTTGGCAGATTAGTTTTTATAAACTATTTTGATCGAGTAGAGTTTACAAGTTACTTTGACAATCAAATCCGAACTTTTGAATTCACTGGAGGATTTAAAGGTGAGAATGTTTTAAAACCTGCTGTTGGCAAGAGTAACGGAACAATTTTAATTTTCAAAGATTACAGAAAGGAAAAAATTAAGGCTTACGATTATGTAAAACCTGAAGCTATAAAGAAAGCACTGTTGCAACATTTTTTTCCTTTATTGTATGGATTGAAAGTAGAAAAGAAGGAATTAAGGATTCAAATCATTTTAGAAACAAAAGAACAAAATATTGACCATGGCTTTTTTACAGACACGAAAGAGTTAATTGTAAGTCAAATTCCAGAAATGGTGTTAACCTCATTTGATGCAAATGGTTTAGACTTGTTTGAAAAACTTGACCTTTATTATTCAGTAAAGGAATTACAAGCCGAAACAAATCCGATTACAGCTTTGTGTGTTGATGGCAGAACACATCACGTAGATATTTTGTCAAAGGGCGGTTTGCCGTTTGGCTATGAAATAATTTTCCTGCTTTACTCCAATCTTTTCGCAGGTAAAAGCAATTCTTCACGCCAAGAATTGAATATGACAGAAAGTGAATTGAAGTCAATAAAAAAACTTTTTGGTGAAAAGGTTACTGAAATTCTGAATGAAAAAATTCCCAAAATTCAGAAACTGAACAAGCAAACAACAGACTCATTGACTGAACGATTTCCACATTTGGTTGGCTACTTTGACGAAAATCCAGTTGGCTTAATTGACAGAAATGTTTCGCTTGAAAATGCACAGCTAAAATTCTTTGATGCACAGAAAGAAATTTTAGATTCTACTTCCCTAACTGACGAACAATTTTTAAAGTCATTGGTAATTTCATCACGGCTTTTAACGGAATATATTCTTTACCGAAATATCATTATTGATAAACTCAAACTGATTGACCCAACAAGTAGTGAAGCTGACATTCACAACATCATTGTGCCAATGAGACAAACTTTCAGAAAGGGAAACATAATTAAAGATATTTACAACAACAACGCTTGGTTGCTTGATGACAAATACATGTCTTACACAACAATTTTAAGTGATGTGGACATGGATAAAGTTTTGAAGGAAATTTTACTTGAAGGAGAATCAATTAAGAAAGATGATACAAGACCTGACATTGCTTTGGTTTTTTCATCCGACCCAAAAGTAAAAGACACCAAGTTGGATATTGTTGTAGTTGAACTTAAAAAACTTGGAGTTGGACTTGCAAAAAAAGAGGAACTGATAAGCCAGCTTAGACAAAGAGCAAGAAAACTTTTGGCCCATTACGGAACAAGAATTCAACGCATTTGGTTTTACGGCATTGTTGATTTTGATAAAGAATTTATCCGTTCACTAAAAGAAGAAAAATATCTTGAAGTATTTTCCAACGACCAATATTATTACAAAGAGTTGGATATTATTCCTGACTATGACGAAAAAAAATTGATTCCTATTGGTGTAAATATTTTATCATTTGATGCTTTCTTAAAAGATGCAGAAGCAAGAAATTCAACTTTTTTGACAATCTTAAAGGAAGGACTTAAAAGAAATGTAGAGTGATGCCACGCGCAGTTTCAAGCACATTTGCAAACCGCTACAAGCCCACGCTGCAACCAAAGTTTGCAAAAGAGCTTGAAACTCTAGAGCGAAAAGAATTATTTTTTTAAATCTCCTTTTCTAAAAATTTAAAATCGCTACCACATAAACGCAACATGACAACGACTGCAAAACTCAATACTGACAATGGTTGCAAGACATGGACGACAAGAACGCCAGCCTGTAACACGGGTTCGGCAAAAGTGGCGGTTCAGTGCTCCGCAGACACATTTGCGGTTAATCAAACATTGGTTCTCCGCATCAACATTTGTGGTGAAAATCGCCACCTTCGCCAAGCCCGAAACCGTTGTGCGTAATGCTATGACAATCCACCGTAACAAAAAGACAGACTGAAAATGGCAATATTCTTCCCGTCTTTTGATGAAATACAAAACCTTAAAGTAAAACCAGAAATCGGAGAACTTTATTTGCTTAACTTTCTTAAAAATTATTTAGACGACAGTTTTGAGATTTTCTTTAATCCGTTTCTTAACGGAGATAGACCTGACGTAATAATAATGAAGGAAAATCAAGGTGTTTTAATCATTGAAGTAAAAGATTACGCTTTGGACAGTTACGAATTAGACGAACGGAAAAATTGGAAAGTCAAGAAAATAAATCAGCACATTAAATCGCCTATTTCGCAAGTATTACAATACAAAGAAAACATTTTTAATTTACACATTGAAAACCTTTTAGCAAAGAAAATATCTAATATTAAAAACTTTAATATTGTAAGCTGTGCTGTTTATTTCCACAATGCGACAAGTGAAGAACTGTTAAACTTTTTAGTTGAACCGTTTAAATACGATAAGAAATATTTAGACTTTTTGAAGTATAACATCCAACTTATTGGAAGAGATGATTTAAATGAAAATACTTTTCACAATATTCTCGAAAAGTCCTATTTAATTTCAAAATTTCCTTCTATCTATTTCACGAACGACATCTATAAAAGTTTCAAGCGTTTTTTAAATCCACCTTATCATTTTATAGAACAAGTTCAAAAGGAAATTCCTTATACCAAAAAACAACTTGAAATAATTTATGGTGGAAAAGAGAAGAAAGAACAAAGAATAAAAGGTGTTGTAGGCTCAGGAAAAACAACTGTATTAGCTGCAAGAGCAGTTCAATCCTTTAAAAGAACTGATGAAGAAGTTTTGATATTAACTTACAACATCACTTTAAAAAATTATATTAAAGACAAGATTAGCAAGGTCCGTGAAAACTTTAAGTGGACAAATTTTATTATTCTAAACTATCATTTATTTATCAACACAGAACTTAACAATATAGGCGTTGAAGTTAAAGTTCCTGAAAAATTTGATGAAAATTCAGAAGAATTTAAGGAAGAATTTTTTGAAAAAAGTTACTACTCAAATTTGGCACTATTTGAAGAAAATAAAGACAAATTAAAAAAATACAGTTCAATTTTCATTGACGAAATTCAAGACTATAAAAGACCTTGGATGGATATTATTAAAACTTACTTTTTAAAAGAAGATGGTGAATATGTACTTTTCGGAGATGTAAAACAAAATATTTACAATAACAAAATTGAAAATAAAGATATTTCAACAAATGTAAAAGGTGTAAATGAATTAAAAATCAGTTTTCGTTCCGCCAACAAAATTCAAGACTTGACAATTGAATTTCAAAATGAATTTTTCAAAGACAAATATGAAATTGATGATAAAAATGAATTTGCCAATGTGTTGGAAATTGACTTTCAGAAAGACCAATTAGGAGCAATAAATTATATTTATTTATCTGATGTGGACAGCGTTGTAAGTTTGTACACAATTATTTATCAAAATGCAATAAATAAAGGAATTCAACCAAACGACATTACAATTTTAGGAAACACAATTTCTTTACTTAAAAAATTTGACGCTTACTATCGTTACAGTTCAAACGAAAAGACAAATACAATGTTTGAAACCAATGAAATGATTTACCGTTATGGAATTAATTTCGTTGGAAAAGAACCATTATTATGGTTAAATG
>Ga0163151_10007917_pt1 | contig 12212 bp, 10 predicted proteins | sample OliLakLV19MP5IB2_FD_145596 | JGI IMG/M metagenome (GOLD analysis project Ga0163151, IMG submission 145596) | Freshwater microbial mat bacterial communities from Lake Vanda, McMurdo Dry Valleys, Antarctica - Oligotrophic Lake LV.19.MP5.IB-2 | ecosystem: Environmental > Aquatic > Freshwater >...
ACTGATGAAGACATTGAGCAAGCTGAGTACCTTATTAATTCGAGACCAAGAAAGAGGTTGGGCGGACTCACTCCTTATGAGTTCTTTTATCAGATGACTGGTGTTGCGTTAGATTCTTGAAGGTGCCCTTGACTTTAAAATACAATAGTGTTACTCTCTCCCTACCTTAAGATTCTCGTGTAGGGCTCTTGAGCCACAAATTGCTGTCACCTCCCCACTCTTTTAGCGTGACAGGTTGTGACGATTTGATTTATTCCTCCTGCACAGCCCTGGAATTTCTAAAAATTCCGAAACCTAACACAACAATCAATGCCAAATTCAAGTGGTCGACCTAGTCGACCGATGTCGGGAAATACCCGTCGCCCTTTTAATAGTAGTAGTTCTCGCACTGGAGGCGGGCGATCTTTTTCATCTTCTTCTAGTTCCACCGGTCCACGTTTTAGTCGCAGTAGTGGCGGAGGCCGCCCATCATCACCCGGTGGACGTAGTTTTAGTGGTGGTAATAATCGAAATGGGGGCCGAAGCTTTGGTGGAAACCGAGGTGGCGGTGGTGGACGCCGAGGTGGTCGCGTCATGAGTACTTTTGACGTTTCGAAATTCATCAACCTCAATCCTGCCAAGCCTGTTACTGAAGCACCTTATGTTGCCAAGCACACTTTTAAAGACTTTGGTCTCGACAAGTTTCTTGTTGAAACTATTGAATCAATTGGTCTAATTGTACCTAGTGCAATTCAAGATCAAGTTATTCCTCATATTCTAGATGGACACGATGTGGTCGGATTAGCACAAACTGGTACTGGTAAAACAGCCGCATTTTTAATCCCAGTTATTCAAAAAACTTTGAAGGAACGAGGTCGTCAAACACTGATACTCACTCCGACACGCGAACTAGCGATTCAGGTAGAACAAGAACTGCGCAAGCTCACACCAAAAATGAATATCTACTCTACAGTTTGTGTTGGTGGGATGAATATCCGTCCACAAATTAGTGGTCTACGTCGTAAGAATCACTTTATTATTGGTACACCAGGTCGTGTTCAAGATCTAATGGATCGTGGGCACATCAAGCCCGGTGGTATTACTACAGTTATCTTTGACGAAGCTGACCGGATGCTTGATATGGGATTCATCCATGACATGAAGAAAATTCTCAAGGATGTACCAGTCGAGCGCGAAACTCTTTTCTTCTCAGCAACCATGTCGAAGAGCGTTGAAGGTTTAGTTCATGATTTTTTACGTAAGCCAATTACTGTTTCTGTCCGTAAAACTGACATTACAAATAGTATTACGCAAGATGTTGTTCGTTACGAACACCACAACAAGTTTACTACCTTGGTCGACTTACTGAAGACAGAAGAATTCTCACGCGTAATTATCTTTGGTGCTATGAAGCACAGTGTCGAGAAACTCAGTCTTGAATTAGTTCATTCCGGCATTAAAGCTGATGCCATTCACGGAAATAAATCTCACGTCCAACGCCAGCGTGCCTTAAACGGCTTTAAGGAAGGTCGCGTCAAAGTACTGGTGGCAACTGATGTGGCGGCTCGTGGTATTCACGTTGATAACGTCTCACACGTCATCAATTACGACTTACCTGGCACCTACGAAGATTATGTTCACCGTATTGGTCGAACTGGTCGCAGCGACAAACAAGGCAAGGCTCTGACTTTTGTCCCTGCTTAGTTTGCAGCTCGCTACAGTTGGATTCTCCCTAGGGGGGTCGAATCCAACTAAGCGCCTGCATAAGGAAAATATAGTCGCCTGACGGTTCCTTATTTCTCCTTATGTTATAGTAAAATCGTATGCAATATCTTTTGTTAGCAGTTGGTCTTTTTATCTTACTTATGATAGTTAACGCCTTTCTTGGTGGCAATCCTGTCTAATCAACATTGTGGAATACTTAATTTTAATCCTTTTACTTTGTTTCTCAGCTTTATTTTCGGGACTAACTCTCGGATATTTTTCGTTGAATCTAAATACCCTGGAAAGACGAGCTAAACACGGAAACAAAGAAGCGGCTGCAGTTTATCCGATTCGTAAACAAGGTAACCTTCTACTTACTACCCTACTTTTAGGCAACGTGGCTGTTAACTCTATTCTTTCTGTCTACCTTGGATCTTTAGTTAGTGGTGTAGCGGCTGGAGTAGTGGCAACTTCACTAATCTTTATTTTTGGTGAAATTTTACCGCAAGCAACCTTTTCTCGTCATGCCCTTTGGGTCAGTAGCCGTTTTGCACCACTAATGCGGGTAATAATGTTTGTCATGTTGCCAATTACCTTCCCGATTGCTTTCACTTTGAATAAACTACTAGGCGAGGAAATTCCTAGTTTCTATTCAAAACGTGAGCTGATGCACATCGTCACAGAACTCAAAGAATCCGAACTTAGTGATGTTGATGAAGATGAGGGTCGTATTGTCCACGGAGCTCTACAATTCTCACACACTACCGTCCGGGACATAATGACTCCAAAGGAAAAAGTAGTGATGTACGAAAAAAACCAGCGAATTAACGAGGACTTTATTAACCACGTTACAGACTCTTCTTTTTCACGCTATCCAGTTTATAGCGGTAACCCAGATAATATTGTTGGGATTCTTTACAGTAAGGAACTCCTCTCTGAAGAACATGACACTGCCCTCCACCAAACCATTGAAGCTTTTGATGAAAATTTCTTAAAAATTAGACCCAATGAAAAACTTGATGTCGTTTTAGGTAAAATGCTTAAGCAAAAAAAACACCTCGGGGTGGTTTTGAGTAAGAGCCAAAACTTTCTTGGTGTCGTCACTCTTGAAGATATTATTGAAGAAATTATTCAATTTGAGATAGAGGATGAAAGTGACGATTAGATTTTATGTATGGCTCCATATGTCTTACTAGATAAACAAGTGGGCGAAACCCCACTTGAAGTGACTGAAACTTGGCGAAATAAAAATCCGGAAATGACTGGTATACCGCTCGCGTACGCCGGGAGACTTGACCCAATGGCGTCCGGTAAGTTACTTGTACTAATTGGTGAAGAATGTAAACAACAAGCCCTGTATCACAACCTAGATAAAGAGTATCAAGTTACCATCTTGCTCGGTCTAGAATCTGACTCTGGAGATGTCTTAGGGATTGTTACGCCTGGAATCACAAAAACCTTAAATGAGGAATCAATTAAACAAATATTGAGTGATCTGGAAGGAGTAATAAAATTACCCTATCCAGTGTTTTCCGCCAAAACTGTCGCTGGCAAACCCTTACATACCTGGGCCATAGAGAATCGTCTAAACGAAATAACTATCCCAACTAAAACTTCTGAAATCTATACTTTAGTATTAAATAAACTATCCACCGCTAGCCGCTATGAAGTAACTCAAGCGGCATTACAAAAAATAGCTTTGTTACCAAAAGTTACTGACCCACGTAAAGCTTTAGGTAATGATTTCCGTCGACCTGATGTCTTATCCTCATGGAAAAAATTTGCTGAGACAGATTCTCCTGACAAACAGTTTTTGCTAGTTGATATCATCTGTCGTTGCTCTAGTGGTACTTATATGAGAACCCTAGCTGAAGTCATCGCTAAAAAAGCTGGTACTAGTGGTCTCGCTTTTGCCATTCACCGATCGGTTATTGGTTTGTATGACCAGAAGAGCAAAACGTGGCAAAAAGTTTTCTAAGCCGACAATTCTTTCACCTTATTCAGATAACGCTCAACTGCAATTACATATTCTGCATGGCTCCAAATAAGTGGTGCTGTAGATAAATGAGCTCTAGTCGTTGGATGCATCTGTTCAGCTAAAACCCCTCCCGTGGTGGCATGTGAAGCAGTCCATTCCAGTAATTCTAATGGTTCTTTTAAATCGGTTAGTTTAGTAGCCTTTTTAATTTGATATTGCGCCATCCAGAGTGTAGTAATCACCCACGGGTTTGGACTATCCGCATCCTGCATCCGATAATAATTATCATTTTCATAACGAACATAACCTTTGCTACTTGCCTTAACTTGAAGTCGCTCCTCTATGGTTTTAGCGGCTTTCTTAATTTTTGGGTCATCAATATCAAAAACATCAAAAGCAATTAATCCATAGAAGCTGCTGATGTCTAGAGTGCGGTCAAACACAAGTTCCCCATCTTCAGTATGTAAGACTTGCTTCACAAACATACTCAAATCCTCATCGTATAAGACTGTCGCAATAGCTGTCTGCATTCTTTGCGCAATCGCTTGGTAGGTGCGAGCATCATCATCTTTACCAAGAATCAAGGCAAATTTTGCTGCTGCCAGTAGTGCGGCGTAGACAGAGGCAGCGGTATAAGTAGATGTCCCATATTTTTCTTCCCAGAGATCATAAGAAGCCTGCGGTAAACCAGTGGTTGGTTCGATATAATCACACATAAACTTAGCTGCTGGTTCAATAAATGGATTATAGAGGGACTCGATGAACTCTAAGTCACGACAGCGTTCGTAATGCTCCCAAAGTGCCACCACTACCGCCGCTGTCTCATCCTCTTGAATTGGTAATCGGGGGACACCCTGCTGTAACCACGGATGCCAAGAACTACCTAGTACACCATCAGCACGATACTTGTGCATCAAATAACCTCCTGGTTCAATACACTTGGAAATAAATTGAAAAAATCTAGTGGCCACATCGTGATATCCTGTCACATCAAAAGCAGTAGCAATTACTGCTCCGTCGCGGGGCCAGACATAACTATAGGTGTCACGACCATGATGCAGCATGTCGGTATCACTAGAGGCAATAATGCCGCCATCATTGTCTGTATGCACACGCATGATTATCAAGGAACGATTAAAAAGCTTTTTGAGCTTTGCCGGCAGGATAGATAAATCTCGATCTTCTTTCACAAGCCAGGCCGTCCAATAATTTTCAGTCGAATCAATCAACCGCGCCGCTGTCTCCTCAATCACATACTCATCCAGCGCATGGACGGCTGGGATAGTATTTCCACATACAATCCAATAATAAACATCCGCGCTCTGTCCTTTGTTTAAGGTTACAGCCAGGCCAATTATCGAGTCGACCGAACCGTGTTCAATCGGATTTTTCTCTAACACCCCATCCATTGCATCCATGTAGGTTCCTTCCTTACCCTCAATACCAAAAAGACCAATATTATATTCCGAAAACTGGATACCGTTACAGAACGCATTAATTAAAAATGTGGTATTGCCTTTATAGTGAATAATAGCTTTGACGCGTGGGTCGTAAAAAGCAGTATCTCCTCGTCTTGATTCAGCAATTCTAAATTGTTGGGCTAAAAATAATTTTATCTCTCGCTCTGACTCACCATCATTTACAATAGTAAAATTTCGTAAAAAAACATTGGCTTCATTATGGACAGCTTCTCTACTCACCAGGGTTATTCCAAACTTACGATTAACTGCAGTGAAGCTACCAATAGCTGTTTGATGGTTAGTAACGATTTCTATTTCCCAATCAGTACTATCTAGCCAAGATATCGTATTATCGACAAAAACCCCAATCCGATGCACAAAATTTCCGCTCGCGCCACTAACATGATTAGCTTCACCCACATGTGGGTAATACAAATCACGCAATTGACCTCGGTGATCTAAACCGATCAGGAGACTACCGTTACCCATTGTGACAGCCCGAGACATGACTAGACGACGTAACGCTTTAGATGTTTAGCCACCGCCACCTTGGCTGTCTTCGGAGTCTTAGTTTTTTTTAAATCAGCGGCACAATCTAAGTCACACAATACTGAATTTACCCACTCGGCAAAATCATTTTTACCTTTTCCGACATGGTGGTCAAAATGATGTTTCTCCATTGAATCAAGGGCAGCATGAAGGGCCATCAGACTATTTAATATACGTCCATCATTAACCCAAAAAGATTCTTGGCTACTGGCCAATACTAAAGGCCTACCTTTAGTAGCATCACTTTTCTTTGCTACTTTCTTGGAAGCTTGTTTCTCAACTATTTTTTTTGTTGTCAATATTTTTTTTGGCATAAAATGGACTTATGAACTTATTTTCTGATCCCCAGACTATTAAAGAACGTAAACGACTAACCCACCGTGTAACCCAACCAGTCTTCTTTTGCTTGAAATTTTCCGTTGCTATAAAAGGAACTTTTGGAATAATTTCTGGCAGCCTTTCGACAACTTTAGCTTTTTTTAGAGCTCGCTCTTTCGCACGTTTTGTTTGTACCTCAAGAGAGTAGCTTACTCTTAATTGTAAATCACTTAAGGCATTCATGAAAGCGATATATGCGTCATATGGGGATTGGTAAGGACTGAAGTATGCGTGCACATCACCATCAGCCGACCACTTAGTACACATGTAATAAAAGTGATCAGAGGTTTGTAATTTACGCCAAGTCTCAATTAATTCTTTATTCTTGGTCTGTAACACTTTTGATTCCAGATTGTAAATGGCTTTAATAGCATCACGCTGAATATCATTACCAGTCCAGGCAGTAAGATCACGATCTGTATCGGCCCAAGTAAGGATATCCGGCACATCAATTTCCCCCACCGTGTTGTAACTTTTTATTGTTTCAGACGGAGTTTTAAAACTAGTGTCAGAGCGACTAGTTAAGAGGCTTGGTAAGGCACGAAGAAAATTGAAAATCCCGGTATCTTCCCATTGGTGTTCACCAAAAGTTTCATAATCCATGAAAAGGTTAATAGTCTCTGCATCTCCATGATGAGAATGAATCCAGCTAGTGTAGGTCTCGGCTGACAATGGCCAACTTTCCCAGGCTTGATTACTAAAACGAAACGCCACATCATCAGATAATTTATAGTTTTTTAGTAGAACTTTAATCTTGCTACAACCTGGTGGGTAGTAAAGAAAATTCGGACTACGCCAACCTAAATATTTCTCCCAACCTTCAGCCATAATTCCGAGGTAGCCATGATCTTCGCACCACTTCGCTAAATCGTTACGATATGATAATTCAGTATTGCGAAACACCTTTGGTGTCTGACCAAAAAGTTGTTCGATTCGCTTTTGATGTTTTTTAACTTGTTTTTCAAATTCAGGTACTGAGTAGAAAAAAGCCAATGAGTGATGGTAGGTGTCGGCCAGGATTTCGACTCTGCCACTAGCTACAAGCTTTTGGAATGATTCTAAAACGTCCGGTGTATAAGCCTCAAACTGATCGAGAACAGTGCCAGAAAAAGACAAAGCAAATCTAAAATCTGGATGATTGTCTAGCAGTTCTTGTAAAATTTTATTGGTAGGACGATATGATTTATTGGCAACTTTTTCAATAATCCGTCGATTATTTAAATCAGTCTCACTATTATCATTGAAATATTCATTGTCATTTCCTATATCAAAGACCCGATATTTTTTGATTCGAAACGGTTGATGAACGTGGAAGTAGGGGCAGATGCTAAGCATATTATGTAGTTAGGTAGTTTAGCAAATTTTTATATAAATCAACGACTTTTTTAGCGGCATCTTTCCAAGATAATTTTTGTATTTCCCTTTTACCCTCATTAACAATCTGATTAGTCAAAACTGGATAACGCATAGCGGCCAAAATTTTGTTCGCCATTTCGTCGACATCCCAAAAATCTACCTTAAGAACATTAGATAAGACTTCCGCCACTCCAGACTGACGACTAATAAGTGAAGCGGTTCCCTGTTGTAATGCTTCTAGTGGCACTAAGCCAAAGGGTTCGGAGACTGAAGGCATCACCACCAAGTCAGCACTTTGGTACATACGGTCGCGCTCTTCTTCCCAAAGCGATCCAGCGAAAATTACATTCGAGGACAAAGCGCTCTCTCCTACTTGATTAATAATCTGTGTCGTCATGTCGCCCCAGCCTGAAATGACAAAGACGACGTTTGGATCGACATCAACCACTCTTCTGGCAGCCTTTATAAAATAATCAACTCCTTTTTGGATTGTGATCCGACCATGATACAAAATTACTTTTTTACCCTGCTGTTTTAGTCCGGACAAAGTTGGTTCATGCCGCACTGGCGCATAAGTATCACAACCATTGTGTACTACCTCAACTTTGGCGGCCGGTACACCATGGCGGTTCGTAATAATATCTTTGGTGTACTGACTGACAGTCACGATTTTGTCGGCAGCTGCAAAACTTTCGCATTCAATTTTGAAAATGGATGGATCGACATTAGTCCCAGCTGCTTGATCAAAGGAAGTAGCATGAACATGCAAAATCAGTGGTTTACCACTGATTGTCTTAGCGGCCACTCCAGCCAAAAAGGAAGTCCAGTCGTGAGCATGGATGATATCAAACTCTTCTTGTGTGGCGATGACTGAGGCTTGGTGTGCAAAAAAATGAACTTCTTCTAGTACGGTACGAGACTTTATGATCGGAAGGCCCTCTGTGTCGTAGGAATCAATATACTCGAGCTTGTTGCTGGTGGCTTGGTACGGTGTCAAACTAGAATCAATTTCCCGGACCGTGACTTTGCTAGATGTCTTATCAGCAAAAACAAATCTTGACTGACCAACAATATTTTGTTTGCGTGGCAGTACAAAAATCACCTCCACACCTTCGTGGGTTAGTTCACGGGTCAAACCAAAACACGCCACACCTAAACCGCCGTTTCGTGAAGGTGGAAAATCCCAGCCAAATGTGAGTACTTTCATGGGAATTTTTGATCTACAAGTACACGACAAAACGCCCTAAAATGTAGCTCATTTTCATAATAGCACGACCATTTCTCTTCTCATTAAGTTATACAAACGTAAACTATTTAAAATTGAAACCTAATTATTAATATTTCAGCTTTGAGTATTTTCCAGAGGACTGACATAGAGAATTTTCTCTATGTCAGTCCTCTGGTTTTTTGTAAGGCTAACTCGCCTGCGTTTGTATGTAGCTCTGATGGGAGTGTCTTAAGTAGCCTAGGCCTGGAGCAGACACCGGTGTGTTATGCCCAGAGGTGGCGTTTAGGTGTATGATTTGAAGGGTATTTTTTGGAGAAAAGTCTACATATCATACATGATATGTACGTCGTATCATGTCTGATATGTGTCAATCTGACGGTCTATTTATAAATTTTTGGCAACGAGTTACCAAAAATTGACTAAAAACGCTTTATTTGTTAGAATCAGAGCCACTATGTCACAAGATTTACTAGTCAAATTGGTCTCCGTCGGCGATAAGAAAGGCGTCGGGAAAGGCCATACTTACTACACTCGTTTTAATAATAAGGTGAAAAAAGACCCAAGTAAAAAGTACGAAACCAAAAAGTTCAACCCGATCTCTAAGACACACACTGTCTACAAGCAAAAGAAATAACAAAGAACCGCGCCTCATGAGGCGCGGTTCTTTGTTATTTCTGTACATTCATTTTATTTTAGAATCGTATCGACCGCATCGTCGTAGTTACCCTGAGTCGCTAGACTATTCATCTGACAGACATGGAGTAGCACTTTTTGTGCTTCTTCAATTTTCTCCGACCTCCCTTGCCAAGCTAAGAGTACCGGCTCTTCGATTGCGCGTGAAAATGAGAAAGTCAACGGCCATGGTTGTTCTCCTAGACTAGCAATCGCATTTAAGTTTTGAGTAGCTCGTTTAGGAGTTTGTCCTCCTGACAGGAAAACGATACCTCCAACTTCATGTGGCACAGAAAGATGAAAAGTTCGTAGCGTTGAATTTGCTACCTGCTCAGGAGTTGATACCTCAGAATTCATATCTCCTGCCAAGACCATAGATGATTTTAAGATTAAGCCTCCTAAGTCTACCTTGTATGTCTGGAGGGTATGGAAAAGAATTTGGAGGGTACGGGTTGTAACCATTTCCGCTTTAGCTAAAGTGTGATCCCCTGCATAAATAACTTCGGGTTCTACCATTGGCACAATCCCCGCAGCCTGAGCAATCTGGGCGTAGCGCGCGAGCATGATACAGTTCATTGTGATTGCTGCGTCAGTCGGGAGTTCATCCTCATCAATCGTAATTACTGCTCGCCATTTTGCGAACCTGGCTCCGAGGTCATAATATTCAGCAAATCTTTCAGCTAACTGATCAAGTCCCTGACTAACCACTTCCCCTTTAAAACCTTGGAGATCAACTGTTCCTAAGTCCACTTTAATACCAGGAACAATACCTTTAGAAATCAGGAGATCTGGAAAAGGTGTACCATCATCACAAGAATTTCTAATGGACGAATCGTACATGATTACACCAGATAAATACTTTTCGATATTTGGAGCACCAAACAAAATTTCTCGAAAATCTTGACGGTTCTCGGGTTCGTTTGGTAAATGAACCATCGCCAACCGCTTGCCAGCTGTCGCATCACTTTCATCCGCAGCTAAAATTCCCTTTCCTGAAGCCATCAAGGTCGCTACTGTCTCATAAAGTTTTGTATTTTTTTTCATCCCGTTAGAAATTAACTGATTAATATTATTTTAAGTGTAACAAAGTATTCCATGACTATGGAAGCAAACTGTTAGCAACTGAGACAATAAGCTAACTAATTCCATAACCTAAAAGACCGCTGCCTAAGGCTACCGGGTTTTAGCTAACAACATCGGCACTGTCTAACAACCACCTCCATTCCTCTCCAACTTCAAGTTTACATATCATCAATAAAACAGCCGTTGTACGCAATAGCCCTTTATGCTAACTAAGATCTACGTATCACGTATGATACGTAGAGAATCTTCAGAAAAACCTCACGTCAACAACTGCTCGCCTACATATCATGTATGATATGATTTTTATTCCTATATCACCTCCCCCTCCTTAATCAGCTCCTCCAACTTCAGCCACCCATGTTTCAGTGAAGTAATTAGTTTTTCTCCTTATTGTTCTCCAGTACCACCATTGTTAAAGGGGTAATTTTTGGTTGTACCCAAGGGGAGGTGGTGGGTTTATTGTAACTTTTTTTCTGTGAGAGTAAGGTTTACTTGATTGACAAATATCTCGCTGGCCTTATGCTCTTTAGATGACTTTTATTGAGGATGTTGCTTGGTTGAAGAAAGAAAAATATGCCGGTGTTGATACTACTGAATTTCAGACTGATGTTAAGCACCTAGAAAGTGGTGAACCTTTAGCCTATATCATTGGTAACATACCTTTTTTAAACACCACCATCTACCTAGACTCTTGCCCTTTGATTCCCCGCTCGGAAACTGAATACTGGGTGGAACAAGCTATTAAAGCCATCGAGGAAAAAATTAAGATAAATACTCAGATAATTAAAATACTAGACCTTTGTGCGGGCAGTGGATGCGTTGGTGTAGCTGTCGCCAAAAACCTAAACCAAACAACAATCGATTTTATTGAACTAGAATCATCACATCTGTCTACCATAATGAAAAACTGTGAGCAAAACGACATCGGTCGTGAGCGTGTGCATATTATGACTGGTGACCTGCTAAATCTAGCTCAAACTATCCCTGATTTAAAATATGATTTTATTTTGTCTAACCCACCATATATAGACAAAGAACTTGGCCGAACTGAAGAGTCAGTCACTAATTTCGAACCAGCGCTAGCCCTCTATGGCGGAAAAGCTGGTCTAGATTTAATTAGCGCTATTATTGAGCAAGCACCCAGATATTTGACTGAAAATGGACAACTTTGGTTGGAGCACGAACCCGAACAAGTGGAAGCAATAGTAGCCTTGTCAACCAAAAATGGCTTCACCCCACTTTCCCACCGAGATCAATTTGGCAGGTCTCGTTTTAGTCAGTTGATGTTACAATAAAGGCCATGCCTAATCCGCTAAGCTCACTGACTAACGCCCTTCCTTGGGAAACACTCTCTATTTTAGGATTTTATCTGATGGCTATTGTCTACCTTATTTTTACAGCCATTCTCTACTTTCACTGGCAGCAATACAGCACCAATAGTGCCGTAAGTAAAACAACAGCTCTCCTCTACCTTAGTGCGACCCTGCCGCTAATCAGCATTATGGGCTTTAGTGCGTGGCTGTTTTAATAAAACTATTATATGTTGTTTGAAAAAATCGAACTAGAAAAAGATGAAATTATTTTAAAAACTATCCGTAAACATTGGTTTGTGATTGGAATTCAATTGTTTAACGTTCTACTCTTGGGGTTAGTGCCTTTTTTTCTGCTTCTCACCGCTAGTTTTATTCCAGCGCTATCAGCACTGTCTCCAGCCATTAGTCCGCCTCTATTTATTTATGGACTAGCAAGCTGGTCACTTTTGTCACTCATGCTTGGTTTTATGATTTGGACCCATTATTATCTAGACTTATGGGTGATTACCGAT
>Ga0163151_10007919_pt1 | contig 12209 bp, 13 predicted proteins | sample OliLakLV19MP5IB2_FD_145596 | JGI IMG/M metagenome (GOLD analysis project Ga0163151, IMG submission 145596) | Freshwater microbial mat bacterial communities from Lake Vanda, McMurdo Dry Valleys, Antarctica - Oligotrophic Lake LV.19.MP5.IB-2 | ecosystem: Environmental > Aquatic > Freshwater >...
AACCCGTCTTCAACCTTGCAACCCCCCATCCACCACATGAACACCGTGCGTAACTGTCCTGACTGCGGCGCGGCGATCCCAAGGGACGCCCCCAACGGTATGTGCCCGCACTGCCTCGCGCGGGCAGCGCTTGGCACCGAACACGCGACCGTTCGAGAAGCGTCACCCAATAAGACCATCTCCCTTGATATCAGTGCGGTGGTGGAGATCAGTCCGACCATCCATTACTTTGGAGATTACGAATTGTTAAGTGAAATTGCACGGGGCGGAATGGGGGTTGTTTACAAAGCCCGGCAGACCAGCCTGAACCGAATTGTGGCGGTCAAAATGATTCTCTCCGGCCAATTAGCCGGGGAAAGGGAGGTCAAACGGTTTCGTACGGAAGCGGAGGCGGCGGGCAATTTACAGCATCCAAACATCGTCGCCATTCATGAGGTTGGGGAACACGAGGGGCGTCAGTATTTCTCGATGGATTATGTGGAGGGAAAGAATCTGGCGGAAGTGATCCAGGGCAAACCAATGGCCGCAAGGGAAGCCGCCGCCTTGCTCAAAACGATTGCCGAGGCGGTGCATCATGCGCACCAGCGCGGGACGTTGCATCGGGATTTGAAGCCGCAGAATGTGTTGATCGACGCCGAGGGGCGGCCCCGGATCACCGACTTCGGTCTGGCAAAGCGGGTGGATCAGAACAGCGAGTTGACGCAGGCGGGAGCGGTGATGGGCAGTCCCAGCTACATGCCGCCGGAGCAGGCCACGGGTCGGCACGATCAAGTTGGCCCGCACAGCGACGTTTATTCGCTGGGTGCGATTCTCTACCAACTGCTGACGGGCCAAGCGCCGTTCGTGGGAGAGACACCGTTGGCGACGCTGCACAAAGTGGTCGAAGAAGATCCAGTGCCGCCATCGAAGCACAATCCGCTCTCGCCGCCAGACCTGGAGACGATTTGTTTGAAATGTTTGGAGAAGAAACCTGAACGCCGCTATCACACGGCGAGAGCCTTGGCGGAAGAGTTGGAGCGGTTTCTGAATCACGAGCCGATTCTCGCCCGGCCGGCCAGCGAATGGAGAAAAGTGTCGGTTTGGATGTTGAAGCACCCGTGGCTGATCACAGCAGTGCTGGCGTTGATTGGAGCGGTGGCCGTTATCAGCCTGGCGAGTTTGGTCTATGGCCTCTGGGAGCATTCGCAACTCGCGGCCTGGAGAAGCAGTCATCCCGGCGACTCATCTCCTTTTCGGCGTGGGCAGGATTTTAGAGATGCAAACCGCAACCAGTTTGTCTGGGGTAAACTCATTTTGTTTTTATTGCTTGGCGCCTATGTCTGCTTTTCGCTTCGGATGTCCAAGAGCAGACCGGTTTCAACCGCCCTATTTGTCTTCTTCACAACCTGCGCCCTTGGAATGTTGGGGATTGCGATGGCCGATGTGCTTTTAACCGTGAAGTTCGTGGTGTGGACTTCCTGGAACACCGTGAGATATGGTGGTCCGTGGAACTTTTATGGACCTCTGTTTGTTTTTGTAGCGGTGGGATTCCTTATTCAGCTTTTCATTCTACGCCAGAGCCGATGGTTTGGCCGGGAATTGGTCAACCCGATCACCTTTGGGTCCGGGAAGTTGTTCCCTTCCAGGAAGCCACAACCGGACTCGTTTGCCGGTCGGTTCTTGCCTGAATTTTTGACACTGCGGGAAGCTTTTAGACGCGGAGAATTACTGAGTCGATGCTTGCCGGGTTGCGGCGTAATCTTTGGGTGTATGGTTCTGGCCATCGCGGCAAGCCGGGAGTGGAAGTGGGCGTTCATCATGTATTTCTGTGCATTATTGAGCGCTCAGGGTGCCTGTATGATGACCATCGGTTTGGTTCCGGTCTCCCTGAGGCGGCAAATAATCGAGAACTACGCTTTATTCCTACCCGGTCGGAGAGAGAAGAACTTCATCGCGTTTGGGTTCTTAACCTTTTTTAATATGATCATCATCGTGATTGGGTCCAGGGAGTTTTCTTTGGTTCCTGCGGCTTCAGGTGTGCTCGGCGGATTGTCTCTGGCGACGCTCGTCATGCTGCTGACGCTGCGCTCGATCCGCAGGGCTGGCAAAGGAGTAACGCCAACGGAAGCGGATCATGGATAGGCCCACCACTGCTTTCTTTTTCTTCGTTAATGGGAAGCCGTGGACGACTCGGTACCATTCTCCAAATTGTAACGCGACCGGGTTGATGAAGACGGCGAAACTGGAACGGCCTCACCGGCATGGCGCAGTAATTGTTGATCGGCCTGATCGTTCATTCACAGAAGAGTAACCGCCGCCGGAAAAATTGGACAAAGTTTTTAACCCGAACTCCGAAGTTGGGGATCACGCCTGCCCTGCGATGTCGTTGAACGCGCCTCGCGTCCAACTTTTCATCGGTTGATTTTCCAGGCATCACTCGGGCCCTTCGTGTTTCGTCGGAAGGCTTGCTCCGAGTTTATTTATTGTTAGCCTGAAAATGTCCAAGCGCGAATAAGAGTTCGGGAGAAAGAACCATCCCGGAGGTGGGGGCATCCTTGGGGTCAGATCTTATAACCCCTGGAACAAGTGACCGCAACGCTGGTGGCGTCTGTGAACCAGGTCTGGCCATGCCGCACAGCCTATCTCACCTTCGAAAACCTTCAATTGTTTAATTGTAAGATCTGACCCCACAAGATGGGCTTCTGGAAATTACTTTTCTCAAACACTGCCCTGATGGCCTTGGGAGGCGCTGGACTTTTGCTCGGTTTTCGACAGTTCGTACACGTGCGATGGACGAGAATCAGCAGTGATAAAATGGCGTTTTTGTTGCTGTGCCCCAATTTAACCATTGTCGCACTGGCGACCAATGCGCTGCTCATGCGAGATTCCAAATCCGAGGCGGCCAGTTGGCTCTTATTGACCGGGCTGTTCGTGACCGTGGTGTCGATTTTTCTATTGCCCAGAGGGGGCCAGCAAGACCAGCGGTAGATGGACAACAGTAAATCTGCCATGCCTGAGTGGGGTTAAACCCCAATAGCGCACCCGTCTCCGTCAGTCCATATTCTATCGTGGACTTCGTGGAAATCACGGGGCAATCGCGTTTTCCGCATTATCACCACCCGTTAGGCCGGAAACCAATAGAGATCAAAGGCAAAACACACAGGACGAAAGAACCATTATGTTAAACAAAGCAACAACACTAAAGGGATACAAACTGGACAGCCTCGACGGGGAATTTGGAAAGGTCAAAGATTTCTATTTCGATGACCAGCATTGGACCATTCGTTATCTGGTCGCTGACACTGGAAATTGGCTTACGGGCCGGCAGGTGCTGATTTCCCCGTATGCGCTGGTCGCTGCGATCAAGGCGGAGGAGCACATCGCTGTTGATCTGACCAGGAAACAAATCGAAGACAGCCCATCATTGAATAGTGACAAGCCTGTCTCGCGCCAATTCGAGGAGGCCTATTTTGGTTATCATAACTGGCCTATGTATTGGGATGGTCCAAACATGTGGGGTTCCTACCCTCACCTGGTGCGAGATCGTGAAAAATGGAATAAACCCGCCAAAGGTGAGAAAGCTTGGGATCCTCATCTGCGCAGCACTGAAGCTGTGACCGGTTATAACATCCATGCCTCGAACGGCGAGATTGGCCACGTGGAGGATTTTATCATTGATGATGAGACGTGGGCGATTCGCTACCTGATCGTTGACACGCGGAACTGGTGGCCGGGCAAAAAGGTTCTGGTTTCACCGCGATGGATCGAGCGTGTGAGTTGGAGCGAATCGAAAGTTTTCGTCAATCTTTCCCGCGAAGCCATCAAACAGTCCCCGGAATACACGGAGGAATCCCTGCTGACTCGGGATTATGAGACCGGACTTCATCACCATTATCAACGCGAAGGTTATTGGAGTGAAGAATTCGCCGACAAATCACGTTAACCGAGTTCTCCCGAAAAAGGACAAAATGAAAACAATCCGTGCAAAAAATTATGAACCTACTCACTAATGATTTTCGCGCTTCTCTTTTAAGCGCTCACGAGTCGCCATGCCTCTCGCTTTATCAGCCGACGCACCGGCATCATCCCGGCAATCAGCAAGATCCGGTTCGCTTTCGCAATCTGGTCAAGGAACTCGATCAGTCGTTGCAGAAAAAATATTCGACAGAGGAGATTCGTCCGATTTTGGAGCCGTTCGAGGCGCTTTCCCGCGATCATGATTTCTGGAACCACACGAGGGACGGATTGGCCGTTTTCGGTGCGCCGGGTTTGTTCCAGGTGTTCGGACTGCTACGCGCGACGCCCGCACTGGCCGTGGTCGCGGACAGTTTTCATACCAAACCGCTGTTGAGCTTTTTGCAATCGGCGGATCGCTTTCAAGTGCTCGCGCTCAATCTTCAGGGGATTAAACTGTTCGAGGGCAATCGCGACGCGTTGGATGAAATCGATCTCGCGCCCGGAGTGCCGCGCACCCTCACGGAGGCGTTGGGCGAGGAGTTGACCGAGCCGCATCAAACCGTCGCTTCTTACGGAGGAACCAACGGCGCGAGCGTGGCCATGCGGCACGGGCACGGCGATAAGAAGGATGAAATGGACATCGATACGGAACGGTTCTTTCGCATGGTGGATCGCGCGATTCTCGAATCGCATTCCCAACCCTCGGGACTGCCGCTGATTCTCGCGGCGTTGCCCGAACATCAAGGTCACTTCCGCAAGCATAGCCAGAACCCTCTCCTGTTGGAGGAAGGAATTAAAATCCATCCGGAAGCCCTGCCGATAGCGGAGTTCCGCGAACGTGCGTGGAACATTTTCCAACCACGGTATCAAGCGAAGCTGGCGGGACTGGCCGACGAATTTGCGGTGGCCAAATCCAAAGGGCTCGGCCAGGACGACATGAAGCAGGTGGCGGAGGCCGCGGCGGCTGGGCGGATCGCCACCCTGCTGATCGAGGCGGATCGACAGATTCCTGGACGAATCGTCGGTGCGACCGGACAGGTGGAGTTCAAAGATTTGAGTCATCCCGAGGTGGACGATCTGCTGGACGATCTCGGTGAGTTGGTGCTCAAGACCGGTGGTCGCGTGGTGGTGGTCCCGGCCGACCGGATGCCGACGAAGACGGGAGCGGCGGCGACATGCCGCTTTTAACAAGGACGAATAAAAATATGAAAATTCAAATCAACACGGACAACAACATTGAAGGCGGCGAGGAATTAACTGAACAGACGCAGGCCGTGGTCGAGAGCGCGTTGGAGCGGTTCGCCCAACAGATTACCCGCGTGGAAGTCCATCTCAGCGACGAGAACAGCCACAAAGGCGGCACCGACAAACGTTGTGTGATGGAAGCGCGGTTGGAGGGGATGCAACCCGTCGCCGTGACCGATCAGGCAGAAAACATGGAGCAAGCCGTCAATGGTGCGGCAGATAAATTGGAAAAATTACTCAGTCACACCCTGGCCCGGTTGAGCAACCATTAGCTCGTCCGAGGCAGTTCCTGAGCCTGGCGATTCAACTCGAACTGAACAAAAACGAGGAAACATTATGACCACCAAGCCGAAACGACCGAAACCGCCGGGCCGCCGCAGACCGGAGCCGCCCGAGCCATCCCCTGGGCCGTTCAATCCTCATCCTCCCAAACGGCCCGGCCAGCCGCGTAAGGGAAGGACAAAATAATGGGGCGAACGATGAGATTGTTTCCGCACTGCTGCGGCGCGTTTATTTCATGAACACCAAGTACGGGAATCGTTTCCCCCGCTCCTTCTGCGTTTTTCTCGTGGTGTCCACCGGCTTCGTGCTCTCGGCGTGTGGCATCACCATCACCTCGCTCCTTCTCTCGTTGATTGGGGTTGCCGTCCTGTTCGCCGGCATCGCTTTGTATGCAATTTTAGTCATGTAAAATCGGACCTCACCCAGGTCATTTGCACAGAAACAAAAAACAAGAAAACAAAACCGAAAAAGGAAAATGTTTATGTTACGAAAAGCCAAAGAGTTCAAAAGCTTCAAGCTTCGCGCGCGCGATGGTGACATCGGCAAGGCCAAGGAGTTCTACTTCGATGACAAGCACTGGACGGTGCGCTACCTCGTCGCCGATACCGGCGGGTGGTTAAGCGGGAGACGAATTCTCATTTCGCCTTACGCCCTGGAACCGGCGCTGGAAGGTGAGCGCGTCCTGCCGGTGGACTTGACCAAAAAGCAGATCGAGGACAGTCCATCCCTTGATGCCGACAAACCGGTTTCCCGCCAGTATGAGATGCAGTACTACGGTTACTACGGCTGGCCCTACTACGGTTACGGTGCGTATGAGTGGGGCTATTATCCCTACATGACGCGCGACCGGGAAGCATTGAAGAAAACCCGGCAACGCGAGGAGGATGCCTGGGATCCCAATCTGCGCAGCACCGCCGATGCGACGGGGCATGGCATCGAGGCTTTGGACGGGGGCATCGGCCACGTCGAGGATTTCATCATCGATGACGAGACGTGGGCGATTCGTTATATGATCGTCGATACAAAAAACTGGTGGGCCGGAAAACACGTCCTGATTTCACCGCAATGGATTGAGCGAGTCAGTTGGCGGGAGTCGAAGGTCTTCCTCAACCTGTCACGCGAAGCCATCAATCAGTCGCCGGAATACACGCCGGAGTTTCTCAATCGGGAATACGAAACTGAACTCTACGGCCATTACAATCGGAAAGGATATTGGGTCGATGAAATGGCCGGTAAAGGGCGTTGACCATTAACCAAGGAAAAACTTAAGAGACTATTTTGGTTCCTCGTCATGTGGTGGCGCTAAAACGAAAGGGCCTGGCGCTGGGCATCGGTTTGCTTCCGCGCCAGGCCAAAAAATCAAAACAAGAAAGAAACAAGCATAGAAAGGAGAATCATGAGTAAGCACAATCGACACAACTCCAAATACAGTTCACACGCCGCTGAACCCGCGAACGAAAAAATCGCCGCGCTGTCATATTTCATTTTCGAGGCGGACGGCAGGCCGGATGGCTGCGATCTGGAACACTGGTTGCGCGCCAAGGAACAATTGTCCAAAGGCGGCAAAGCCCAGCCTCAAAGGGACGCGGAACGCGAACGCACACCCGTCAGCAATGGTTCAGAAGAGGAGTCCTTTTCCGCCAGTTCTCGTTCCGATCGAATGCAATGGCGAGAGAGCTACGCCCGGAGCTGACCACGGCGACTCGTTGCATTAATTAGCCTCCGACGAATAGTGGCACGGCCCTCTGATCGTCCCGCGAAGGCGTCTCGCCCGGACGGGCGAGACGCCTACGGTCAGTTGTGCTCACAAATTTGCGAGATGGATGGGTTAACCTGCATTTCTCGCCGGCAGACGCGCAGGGAATCGAGGAACGAATGAGAATCTATACCCGTTCAAACAGAGGTTGTTTGGAACCCGGCGAGACCGCAGGTTGGAATTCCGTGCTGTGTCGGAGTGTGTGGCTCACAGGACTGATGGCACTGGCCATATTGCTGGGTGCCTGCCGCCGTCGGCAGAGCGGGCAGGGCGTCGAACAAAGTCCGATCATTGACGTGAACGCGCCACGGCCCACCAATGAGGTTGCCGGGAGGTTTCCATGGGTGACCAACCCGCCCTCACGATGAGTTGACGGTTCGCGACGGACCGAACTTGATGTGACCGAACAAAAGAAAGGAATTGTTATGCTGCGGCGAGTGGAAGAACTAAACGATTACAAACTGAACGCCCGGGACGGGGAAATCGGCAAGGTCAAAGAGTTCTACTTTGATGACCAGAGTTGGACGGTTCGCTACCTGGTGGCCGACACGGGGACGTGGCTCCATAGCAGGCGGGTGCTGATCTCTCCCCGAGCGTTAAGCCCCGTGCGCTGGAGCGACGGAGTGATTCCAACCAATTTGACGAAGCAGCAGATTGAGGCCAGCCCATCCCTGGACAGCGACAAACCCGTTTCCCGCCAATTCGAGGAGGCTTACCACGGGTATTTCGGCTGGCCGAGGTACGGGCAGGAGTCCGAGCCACTGGGTCTCAGCCCCATGTTCGGCATCAGTTCCTCTGCGGTAGCTGAAGGTGAAAGCCGGCCGAAGCCCATCCCCATCCAGACGGAGTGGAATCCTCATCTGCGCAGCACCAAAGATGTGACCGGGCATCACATCGAGGCCCAGGATGGCGAGATCGGGCACGTGGAGGATTTTGTGATCGAGGACGAAACCTGGGTGATTCGCTACCTGCTCGTTGCGACGCGGAACTGGTGGCCGGGAAAAAAGGTCGCCCTGTCACCGCAATGGATTGAGCGCGTCAGTTGGAGCGAGTCGAAAGTTTTCGTGAACTTGTCTCGCGAAACCATCCAGCAAGCTCCGGAGTTTCCGGAGGATGCTTTGGTGACGCGGGACTACGAAAAGCGATTGCATCGGCATTACGATCGCGAAGGTTATTGGAGCGGAAAATTCGTCGGCAAGGTGCGCTAGTTTGAAAGGGAAAGAACGAAGGGGACAAGATGATTGCGCAACAGGTTGGAACATTTGAAGAGAACAGAAGCCAACCCACGGGTCCGTATTATCCTTGCGCATTCAAAGCGTACTTCCGTACCTCGCAAAAAGGTCATTGCGTTTCTCGCGGCGGATGAAGGGGAGTTCGTGCGCGGGTCGTGCCTCATGGTGGACGGCGGGTGCCTGGGCAAACTTTGATTCACGCTGCGGCCTTCCGGCATCGCCTGTCATGAAAAGTGCGGAAAACAAAAAGTGATGGGTGCGTCAGCCGGAATTTTCCCCCCATTCGATTTTCAGGATTTCGCCTCATTGAGTAAAAGTTTCTGCGCAGTATTTTTTTTGTGGTTGCTCAACCGGTCTGAGCACGCTGGGGTTGAGGCGCTCTCGACTGAGTTTGCCGATGGCGCGCGCGAAATTCGAGTCTCGTCCCGTCGGCTGGATGGAGCAAAGAAGAACAAAGTGTATGTGGCGAATGATGAACATTTTTAGGCAATGGCGCGGGGCCTTTCCAAATCCAGGGTGCGCCATGTTTTTAGCGGCGGCTTTCCTGAGTTGCGCTCAAATCATGGCCGCTCCAGACGCCGCGCCCAAATTCCAACAAGGTCCGCCGGAAAAGCTTTACGGCACCTGGGTGGCCAAGGACGTGGAGGCGAAGGTCGGCGAGGTAACGATCAAGTTAAGCTTCCGCGAAGAGGGGGGCATGAAACTCGTGGCTTGGTCCGAGTTGTTTTTCGTGGGCAAGGTCAAGGAAATGAAAGGGCCTTACAAAGTGCGCGGGGACACGATCAGCTCGAAAGCCATTCGCGGCGGGACGAAGGCGAAATTCTGGTTCGAGGGTGAGCAGTTGGTGTTGAAATTCAAGGACGGCAAGATCGTGCGCTTTCATCGCGAAACGGAAACTCGCTGAAACTTCCGTCGCGTCGGCGATTCACCGATGAAATGTTACCATGGGAAAACTAAAAACCACTTGGATCAACCTCAGTTTCAAAATCGTATGAACAGCATTGTCATCGCTTGGCGCCCGCTGTTCGCTACGAGGGCTGGAGGTCTTGATCATCCGTTTGAAAATGATGCGAACATGGTTGTATAATGCGCAGCAATCAAACTGGTGGCGAACCATCAAACAGGCCCGGGCGCGTTGGTCGGAAGAGGATGGCGACCAGCGCGCCGCCGCGTTTGCCTATTACCTTTTGCTGTCACTCCTGCCGCTGGTCTTCATCCTGGTGAGCGCAGGGTCGCTGTTCGTCGAGCGCGAGGTGGCGACGCGTGAGGTCATTCAGTGGATCGAACGCTATGTTCCGCTGACCGGCGAACAAGAACGCGCCGCGATGGAAATTATTCACGGCGTGCTGGAAAAGCGCGGGAAAATCAATCTGGCAGCATTTCCGTTGTTGCTTTGGGGCTCGCTGAAATTCCTGCGCACCCTGGTTCGGACCACGAATCGCATCTGGCATTCGCCTACCTACAATTGGTGGCGATTGCCTTTGAAAAGCCTCGGCTTGCTCGGTATCACGTTGATCGTAGCTTTTCTAGGCATCCTGCTGCCGGGCATCGCGCGGCTGACTCGCAGTTGGCTCGCCACTTATCTCAAATTTCCCAACTGGGCGTTCGCCCTGGCCTTCAACCTCATTCCGTGGCTCGTTCTGTTCTGCGGGGTCCTCATGATTTACCGGCTGGCCCCGAACCGATCGACCAAATTCTCCGAGGTCTGGATCGGAGCGCTGGCCGCGACGGTTTTGATCTGGACTGGCCAATGGCTGTTCCTGGTTTACGTGGTCCACTTCGCGAACTTCAACGTACTCTACGGCACCCTGGGCAGTGCCATGGCATTCCTGGTGTGGATTTATCTCTCCAGTTGTGTTGGCGTGTTCGGAATCTGCTTTTGCGCAGGTAAAGCGGAGGTCCAGGCGAAAGGTAAAAGCACCTCGGACCGGTCCCTTCCCGCCAAGCCCGTAGGTGATTCATGAATCAACTCAAACGGCTTTGGAGCAATCTGAGATCGAGTCTTTGGTTCCTGCGTTTACTGGTGCGGCGGGCGATGTTGCTGGGCTTCCTTTGGTGCACCGCGCTGAATGCGCCGGTCATGGCGCAGGAAGACGCGACCGGGCCGCAGAATCCACCCGCTCCTACGAAAGAGGAGCTTTCTCTCGCGCCGACAAAGGTGGCCGTGCAGCCAATCGCTCAAGACGAGCAAATCCGCAAGCGCCTCCAGAGCGTCATGGAGGCCACCGGCTGGTTCATCGCGCCGCAAGTCCAGGTCTTGGACGGCGTGGTTTTTCTCAGCGGACAGACAGAGACCGACGAGATTAAGAAGTGGGCCGGCGATCTGGCGCGCAACACCCAGGACGTGGTCGCCGTGGCCAACCGGATCGAAGTGTCCCAGCCGTCCGCTTGGGACTTCAGCGGGGCATGGAGCGGGCTCTCGGGACTGTCGCGCGACTTCATCCGCTCCCTCCCGTTTGTCGTCGTCGCGTTGTTAATCCTGGCCTTGTCGGTGGGCGCTGGCTGGTTGACGGCGCGCAACGCCCGAAAGTTTCTCGGAGGGCGAGTCCGGGCGAAACTGTTGCGGAGCGTCCTTGCGGGGGGGCTGGGCGTGATCGTGTTTCTTGCGGGCACCTATATAGTCCTGCGGGTCTCCGGTTTGACCCAACTGGCTTTGACCATCGTCGGCGGAACCGGCCTGGTCGGCCTGGCGGTAGGCATCGCCTTCCGGGACATCACGGAGAATTTCCTGGCCAGCATCTTCCTGAGTATCCAGCAGCCGTTCGAGACGGGCGACCTGGTCGAAGTTGTCGGAGTCACCGGCTATGTCCAGCAATTGAACGTCCGCACAACTGTCCTGATGACCCTCGACGGCAATCTCGTGCAGATCCCCAACGCCGCAGTTTACAAGACCACCCTGCGAAACTTCACCGCCAACCCCAATCGGCGCGAGAACTTCGTCGTCGGCATCGGTTACGACGACGCGATTGATGAAGCCCAGGAGGTCGCCCTAAAGGTGCTGGTGGCTCATCCAGCGGTCTTGCAAGAGCCAGAGCCTTGGGTGCTGGCGGACGACTTGGGCAAAGCGACCGTCAATTTAAGAATCTACTTTTGGATCAATGGCCATGAACACAGTTGGCTCAAGGTCCGGTCTTCCGTAATCCGGCTCGTAAAACGCGCCTTTCAGCAACACGGCATCAGCATGCCGGACGAAGCACGGGAAGTCGTGTTCCCGCGCGGCGTCCCCGTCACGCTGCTCGACGCGAAGCAGGAGGCGACGAAGGACCCAGGATCGCTCAAATCGCCCGGCGAGTTGCCGCGCTCGGAAGGATTGGACGCCGTCTCCACGAAGGCCGAAGCCGGGTTGTCCAACGAGGCTGGCATCCTTGAGAAGCAGGCCCGTCATTCCAAGCTGGTGGACGAGGGGGAGAATCTTTTGGGGGCCACCACCAGCGTGCGCCCCGCCAAGGCCGATTTGACCGCCGAGAATAAGAACTGAAGTGATGAACAAACTCAAACTTCTCTGGAGCAATCTGCGGTCGAGCCTTTGGTTCCTGCCTTCGCTGATTGTCGCGGCCAGCGTTCTGCTTGCGGTTGCCTTGATCGAGACTCATTCCTCCGGGAGTGACCGCTGGTTGGCCCGCTGGCCGCGGCTCTTCGGAGCCGGGGCGTCCGGCGCGCGCGGGATGTTGTCCACGATTGCCGGCTCGATGATGTCGGTCGTGGGAGTCACGTTCTCCATGACCTTGGTGGCGCTGGCGATGGCTTCGAGCCAATAC
>Ga0163151_10007923_pt1 | contig 12199 bp, 11 predicted proteins | sample OliLakLV19MP5IB2_FD_145596 | JGI IMG/M metagenome (GOLD analysis project Ga0163151, IMG submission 145596) | Freshwater microbial mat bacterial communities from Lake Vanda, McMurdo Dry Valleys, Antarctica - Oligotrophic Lake LV.19.MP5.IB-2 | ecosystem: Environmental > Aquatic > Freshwater >...
AGTTCGGCACCTCGATGTCGGCTCACCTTAGCGCGGGGCTGGAGAAGGTCCCAAGCGTATGGCTGTTCGCCATTTAAAAAGGTACGCGAGCTGGGTTCAAACCGTGAGGGGATTCTAGTTTACCGACTGGATACTCTCACCGTTTGAATCCCTTTGAGTTGTTATCGAAAATACCAGAAATGTCTTTTCTCGAATGATTTAGACAGTCATTCGGGACGGATTTGCGAGTAATTGCAGCAAATCTAGTCGTCTTGAAATTAAGATAGAACCAACCATGACACGGCGGTCATATGCAGGGATGCATATGAGCAAACTGACTCATATCGGTGGAACCCTAGTCGTAAAAAGGGTAGCTCGCCTAAGAAGGCGACTGCACTTTGATGTTCTAAAACGGATTACCGTTAAGAAAATCTCGACGGGCAACACCGAGGGAAGGTGATGTGCCTTGCTCCACTGGAGCAAGCCAAATCACTGCCCTTAGAGACTGAATGTCAGTCACGAAGAACTCGTGATGTTACAGTCCGATCCTCCGAGTAATCGGAGCTACTTCAGCACTACGAATCAATAGTGTTGAAAAACGAAATGCGTGAGACAGGTTGGTCTCCTATCTACTACAGGCGTTGATTCTTGAAGAGGCTTGCCCCTAGTACGAGAGGACCGGGGTGAACTGACCTCTGGTCTACCAGCTGTTGTGCCAACAGCACCGCTGGGTAGCTATGTCGGGAAGTGATAACTGCTGAAAGCATATAAGCGGGAAGCACTCTCTAAGATAAGGAATCGTTATGAGGCTCCTAGAAGATTACTAGGTTGATAGGCTCTAGATGTACGCGTAGTAATGCGCTTAGTCGAGGAGTACTAATATGCCCAGTTTTCTGTGCGGAACTCTGTCCGCGACTTTCTAACGTAGATGAAAGTGATTGTGCCTATTTTGCATATTTGTTGTTACGCATGGCGTTGCTGTAAGAAATTACTGGAGCGGCATGTAGTACGCGCCCATACTGCTGGTGATTCATCGGAGGGGCCATACCCGTTCTCATTCCGAACACGGCAGTCAAGCCCTCTTGAGCCAATGGTACTCGCAAGGGGAGAGTAGGTTGTCGCCAGCATTATGGGCGTGTACAAAAGCAAAAGCCGCCCGAGAGGGCGGCTTTTGCTTTGTTAAAAGGGCAGGCACTTCTTGCTTTCTAAGTCGCAAAGCTCCTAACAAAGCAATGTCGTATACTAGCAACATGACCTGGGGAGACAAGCGGCGCATCATTATACTTTCAATCGTGGCGGGCGTGCTCGCCCTCGTGATTGTGGGCCTCACGTTCGCGCTTTTCTACAAAGCGCCCACGTGTGGCGACAACAAACAGAACGGAAAAGAAGAAGGAATAGATTGTGGTGGGGGATGCGCCTACCTCTGTTCTGCGAGCCTCGCCTCGCCGAGCGCACGTTTCGTACGGCACTTCTCTCCGGTGCCGGGTCGCACCGATGTTATAGCGTACATTGATAATTCAAATACCGCGGCAGCTAAGGACGTAGGGTATACGATTGAATTGTATGGAAGGGATGGCACGGTGATTGCGCGGAAGGAAGGCATCACTGAACTTCCGCCCGGCACGAGCCCCATCTATATACCCAATGTTACTTCAGGCACTACTCCCATTGCACGCGCTTTTTTACAGTTCGATGAATCTTCAATCCGTTGGTATGCCTACCCGAACGATACTCGTCTTATCCCTCGCTACACCTTTGATGCTGAAATAACGGGTGAGACAGCACCGCGCGTAACCGCGACACTTACAAACCCCTCGGCTACCACTATCCGCGAGGTGACGGTCGTCGCCACCGTGTTCGATCAAAGCGGAAATGCCATAGCCGCTTCGCAGACCGTTGTTCCGTTCATTAGTGCACAAGGTAGTGCCGGTGTGGTGTTTACCTGGAATGAGCCTTTTACGAGTACGCCAACACGCATCGATATTGTCCCACTCGTGCCGCTTCCATGAATACCGATGTGCGCAGAAGGCCGCTATCGGCACTCCTGGCGGAATGGCCGCTCCTGTTTATCCCGCTTGCGATTTCGTTTCTTGGGGTCCTTACCATGCATCCATTCGGTGAGGCAGCTTCGCTCGCCCCCCGGCAGCTTATTTGGATCGGGGCTGCAACGGTGGCGTACCTCACCTGTGCACTTCTTGATATGCGCTTTATTAGGCGGACGCCAATACTGGTGGTCGGGTACGCCATCATGGTGTTCCTTCTCGCGCTGCTTCTCGTCGCCACGCACGCCGTCCAAGGAGCAAAATCATGGTTTGATCTCGGCGCATTCTCCCTTCAGCCCGCAGACCCTGCAAAAATAATCTTCATTGCACTTCTTGCAAAATATTTCTCTCGCAGACATATGGAGATAGGGAACTTCCGTCATATTTTTGTGTCGGCGCTCTACGCGGGTGTTCCCATTTTGCTTATTCTTGTTGAACCTGACCTTGGAACGGCGGTCATATTTTCAGCAGTGTGGTTTGGTCTTATTCTCGTTTCCGGCATTTCGAAAAAACACCTCACGGTCATCCTCGTTACGGGTCTTATTGCTGCCGCAGGTCTGTGGACGTTTGCGCTTCAGGACTACCAGCGCACCCGCATTGTCTCGTTCCTTAATCCTGCTGCTGATATACACGGCTCGGGGTACAACGCATATCAGGCGACGGTTGCGGTTGGTTCAGGGGAAATGTGGGGGAAAGGCGTCGGATACGGCACTCAATCAAAGCTCCGATTTCTTCCAGAATACGAGACAGACTTTATCTTTGCTTCCTTTGCGGAAGAGTGGGGGTTTGTGGGCGTGCTGATTGTGCTCTCGTTGTATGGACTCCTCTTAGTGCGACTTATCACTATCGCTCGAAGGGCAGCCACTAATTTCGATGCATTATTTACCCTCGGCGTGGCGATTATATTTCTCACGCATATTGTGGTTCATGTCGGTATTAATGTAGGCCTCCTGCCGGTGACCGGCACGACGATACCTTTTATGAGTTACGGCGGCTCTCATCTCATGATGGAGTTTATTGGGCTTGGTATCGTGGCGTCTCTCGCGCGTAATGCGCGGAGCGTACCGCGGGATAATGCGGGTCAGGAATACGAAGGTTCGTAACTCGTACGCGTGCGCTCCAGCATCTCTTCGAGCGAGAAGTCCTTTCGTACACGTTGTTCAAGTGCGGAGCCGAGTGTATGCCTGCGCGTTCCATCGACACTCAATTCCTCGAGTTTCTCACGAAGTGCTCCGACATCTCCTGATGGTACGAGTAGTCCTGTCATCTCATGCTGGATAACCTCTGGAATACCTCCAACGCGGCTGGCGATAACCGGAAGGGAGGCTCTCCCTGCCTCAAGGAGTACATAGGCGAGTCCTTCCGATCGAGAGGGAAGTACAAAAATATCGAACGCTTTCACATATCGTGAGGCATTCTCCCGGTGCCCCACAAGGGTCACACTGTGTTCAAGAGCATGCTTCTTAATAAGGGACTCGAGATGAGCTCGTTCTTGACCTTCGCCGATGATCACGAGCTTTGCGTTTTTGATTAAAGCGAACGCCTCAATAAGCACATCGAGACGCTTTACGGGATGCAGCTCCGCAATCGTGCCGATGACTACGTGATTGTCCGCGTGAATACTGAGGGCTGTCCTCGCCTCGTCTTTCTCTAAAAAGGGAATTGGCCCAATGCCGTTATGAACGACTGAAAGCTTGGAGTGCGTGAAAGGCATGTGGCGTGCATCTTGCCGCATGGCTTTGGAGACGCAGAGTGTCTGGTGCGACAAAAGAACCGTCGCATAGTGCAAAAGCCAAATGATACTTTTCTGCCAGCCCGGACGATCCTCATTAAACGCCCACCCATGTGCCGTAAAGATAATTCGTCTCACTCCCGAGATGCGCGCGGCGAGTGCAATTAATCCTCCTGCTTTGGAACTATTCCCATGTACTACATCCGGTCTAAATTCTTTAATGATTCGTACCAACTCCTGAAAGACACCAAGTTCAGCGCCAAGTCGTATGTCTCGACCCATACTCTCTATGTGTCTGACCTCGATAGCAGCGTCTCTGAGGCGTCGCGTCAGTTCGCCTTCGGGTCCGGTTACTACAAGAACGCGGTCTCCGCGTTTGCTGGCATCTTGTGCCAGGTCAAATACGTACCGCTGCGCGCCTCCCCAATGTGCCTTGGTGATGACATAGAGAATGGCCTTTGGTTTAGGCTGTAGGGGAGTAACTTCCATGTGCGAATACGTGTTCTATAGTATAACTTCCAAGCATGACTCACGGTGGCACACGCGCCTCGGCGCTCCTTTTCCTCGGCGACATAGCGACCTTTGTGGTGGCTTTGTGGCTGACGCTGTTCATACGCTATCAGATGCCCCCGAGCGAAGAAATCTTTCTTGATCATATTGGGCCTTTTTCAATTCTTTTCGCACTCTGGGTACTGGTCTTTTATATGTCAGGGCTTTATGGCAAACGCATCATTCTTTTCAAGAGCTCGCTCCCGAATGCCATCTTTAAGACGCAAGTGGCGAATATCATATTAGCCGCACTCTTCTTTTTCCTGGTGCCGGGCGTGGGTATTGCTCCAAAGACCAATCTTCTCATCTATTTGGTCATTTCGATGGTGTTGATATTCGTCTGGCGACTTGCACTCTACCCGAGCATCTCTTCACCGCGCACGCGCGACCATGCGATTTTAATTGGCTCGGGCGAAGAAGCGGAGGATTTGGTGCGTGAAGTGAATGGCAATTCGCGCTACCACCTCGAATTCAAAAATGTCTACACGCCGTCTGAACTTTCGGGGCTTGGTCGCGAGGGGCTGCTCGACCTGCTTGGGGAGCGTGGCATCGATATGCTTGTCGCTGACACGAACAACCCGGAAGTGCAGGCAATGCTCCCTGATATTTATATGTTGCCGTGTTTCGAGTCCGGGTGCGAATATGTCGATTTCGATACGATGTATGAGGAAGTATTTGATCGCATTCCGCTCTCACTCCTGTCGCAAGGGTGGTTTATGCAAAACACCGATCTGCGCACCTCTATTGCGTACGCGTGTGTAAAGCGCGCAATTGATATCGTAGGCGGACTTTTAATGGGGGTTATCACGTTGTGCGCGATACCTGTGCTCCTGATACTCAATCGGTTTGAAGGTCCGGGACCATTGTTTATTGCGCAGAATCGTATTGGTCTGCGTGGCGCTCGGGTGCGCACCTTTAAGTTCCGCAGCATGACGTACAACGATCATGGGGCGTGGGCAGGGGAGACTGAAAACAAAGTTACCCGAATAGGGGATTTCCTCCGCAAGAGCTCGCTCGACGAGTTTCCGCAGTTTCTGAATATTCTGAAAGGGGAGTTGTCGCTTATTGGGCCGCGTAATGATATTGAGGCTCTTGGGCAGCGGCTCGCAAACGCACTTCCGTATTACGACATGCGGTACTTGGTACTCCCCGGTATTACCGGATGGGCGCAAATAAACCAACAATACGAGCAGGGACACATAAGTCCGCAATCGATTGATGAGACCAAGGTCAGACTCGCGTATGATTTTTACTACATTAAGCATCGCTCGCTTGCGCTTGATCTGGTGATAGCGCTTAAGACGTTTAAACGGATGTTCTTCAGAGTCAGTTCTTGGTAGAGTATGCCCAAAATCCTTATCTGCTACGTTACGGGTACCTGCGGTCTCATTCGTCGTACTATGAGTACGCCTCATTCGTTAAATTCCCTGGAGTACCAGTCCGCGTGCCTTGCATATAAGAGCTTTTGACCACACTCTTGGGTATACAGAACATGAACGAAAAACATACCATTCTCATTACTGGCGCTGCAGGCTATGTGGGTACCATGCTTGTTCAGCGGTTTGCACTCCGTCCAGACGTAGAAAAAATAATTGGTCTTGATAAGGAGTCACTTCCTGAAATTCTCCGCACCGAGACGAAGCTTCATTACCTCCAGATGAATACCGCAGACGCGTGGGAAGAAGAGGTGGAGCGGTTTAATCCAGGTGTGGTTATACATACGGCGTGGCAGATTCGCGAGATGTATGGCCACCAAGATGTCGAGTGGAAGTGGAATATCGATGGCTCCGATAAGGTATTTGATTTCGCATTTCAGACCCCATCGGTCGAAAGGCTTATACACTTCTCCACCGTTGCGTCCTATGGTGCATACCCAGCTAACACTATTGAGCATCGGTTTACTGAGGAAGAGCCATTTCGGAAAATGGACTATTTGTACGCAGAGGAGAAGCGCATCGCAGAGGAGCATTTGAAGCAAAAATACGACACTGCCGTAAGGAAGGTACCAGTTGCTATTGTGCGTCCTGCTGCAGTGACCGGTCCCCGGGGTCGCTATATGCGCATACGGTTTGGTCTCCAAGCAGCACTCTCCGGTCAGTTGAAGGATAATTTCCTCTATCGACTTATTTCGGCCATGGTCTCGGTGGTGCCAGTAACACCAAAATGGTGCCGCCAGTTTATTCACGAAGATGACGTGGTAAACATCATTGAGATGCTTGCACTCACTCCTCCCAAAAAAGAGTACGAAGTCTTTAATATCTGCCCGCCTGGCGATGTGGTGCGAGGAACGGACATGGCACGAGCAGTCGGCAAGCGCATGCTTACGGTCCTGCCGTTCATGGTGCGTCTACCGTTCTCGCTCTTATGGCATCTTTCGCGGGGCAAGGTACCGACCGGTCGGGGGGCATGGAAGAGTTACTCATATCCGATTGCGGTTGATGGATCCAAGCTCACCCGCGAGTACGGCTACGAGTACGGACACTCCTCCTTTGATGCGTTTTATTACACCGATGGGGCGTATGAAGCATTCGTGCCAAGTGAGTCGTCGAGACAAAAGTCATGATAGTAGACGGCCGGAAGATAGCGCGCGAGCTACTTCGCACGATTAAGAAAGAGACTGGCAGCCTTTCGTACGTCCCTACCTTCGCGGCCTTCACTATCGCGCCAACCGGAGCGACCGAATCGTATTTACGCATTAAGGCACGGCAGGCACGAAAAGCCGGTATTCACATGGAAGTCATTGCGCTCTCAGAAGACATTTCAACTGACGCATTGATTGAGCGCATACAGGACGACCCTCATGACGCACTCATTCTTCAGCTTCCGCTTCCGGCATCGATTGATCTTATGCGGGTTCTTTCCGCCATCCCTCCCCTAAAGGATGCTGATGTGCTCTCGCCAATCACCCGCGAGCTAGGTAACCTTGAGCATCCAATCGCCGCTGCCATCCGCACTATTTTGGCGCAGGAACACGTGGCGCTGCGCGGACTAGGCACGCTTGTTATAGGAAACGGGTGGTTGGTGGGGGCCCCGGTGAGTGCGTGGCTTGCGCGCGAGGGAGCGATAGTGTCTGTGTGTACCCGTGAATCGGGTGGCGTCGAGGAAGCATGCAGGCGTGCTGATGTAATTGTCTCTGGAGCGGGGGTGCCCGGACTCGTCAAGGCTTCCTATGTTCGCCCAAACGCGATAGTGATCGATGTGGGAACAAGTGAGCTCGGAGGCTCGCTCGCAGGCGACGTCGCTCCCGAGGTCGCTGAGGTGGCCTCAGTCTTTACTCCGGTACCGGGCGGCGTGGGTCCTGTTGCGGTTGCGTATCTTATGCATAATGTCGTCAGACTCGCGCGCGAAGCACGTTTGCAGGGAGCGGTAAAAGCCGTATAGTAAGGCCATTATGCGTCCCATTGGTGGAGATTCTTCGCTGAAGACTGGAGTCGTGCCTGTGGGCGCGACCCCTTCTAATAAAGGAATGCGTTTTCTTCCTGCACTTTCCGTACTTATCATTGCGGGACTACTTGGTTTCTTCGTCGTTAGTACGCACGGACCAGTGTCTTCGTTCCCCGTAAAGCTTGGGCTTGATCTGGCGGGCGGTACCGAGCTTGTGTATCGCGCTGACACGAGTGGGGTCGTAACGGATAAAGAAGGAGCGCTCAACTCACTTCGTGAGATTATCGAAAAGCGAGTTAATCTCTTTGGTGTCGCGGAACCTACCGTCGAACTTGAACAATCAAGCGCGGTCGCAGGCACACCTGAAGACCGTCTGCTCCTGCAACTTCCAGGAGTGACCGATGTGAACGCGGCGGTAGCCGCCATTGGGGAAACACCAGTGCTTGAGTTCAAGCTTCTTTCGTTTATTCCTAACGTCTCGGGTACCGGTACATCGACGGTGCTTGGCGCAGAGCCTACTTATGTACCGACTGGGCTTACCGGACGCTACCTAAAAAATGCGGAATTACAGTTTAGTCAGAGCGCGCAAGGAGGTGTCGGCAATCAATCAATTGTCGTACTGAATTTTAATGATGAGGGCGCACGACTTTTCGAAAAAATAACGACCGAACATGTTGAGAAGCAACTTGCCATCATGCTTGATGGGGAAGCTATTTCAACGCCGGTAATTCGTGAGCCAATAGCCGGCGGCACTGCGACCATTACTGGCGACTTTACGCCGACCGAGGCGCGCGATCTTGTGCGCAATTTGAACTTCGGAGCGCTCCCGGTACCAATTGAACTCGTCTCTAGTAATACGGTAGGCCCTACGCTCGGCGGAGAAGCGTACGAAGCGGGGCTTATGGCAAGTATTCTCGGTTTCGGTGTGGTCGCGCTCTTTATGATGCTTTGGTACCGGCTGCCTGGTTTTGTGGCGACGATTGCGCTCGTCATCTACCTTCTTATTACGATTGCACTTATTAAAGTAGTCCCTATTACGCTTACGTCGTCAGGTATAGCGGCGCTCATACTTTCCATCGGCATGGCCGTCGACGCCAACGTGCTTATCTTCGAGCGTATGAAAGAAGAGCTTCGAAAAGGTAAGGGACCTCAAGAGGCGGTGCGCACAGGCTTCAGTCGTGCATGGCCCGCCATTCGCGATGGCCACCTGACGATGCTCATATCATCGGCTATTTTGTTCTGGATGGGCACTTCGATAGTACAAGGTTTCGCGCTCGTGTTCGGGCTTGGTGTTATTGCCTCTTTGATTACCGCTGTATCTATTACACGAGTGTTCTTGCTTGCGATTGTCCCTGCGGAAGCTACGCCGGTATGGCGAACACTACTTGAGGCTGGATTCGGAAGCCGTAAACGTAACTCTTAATTTATGTTCGTTGTACACCATCGTCGCTTCTTCTTCTGGTTCACGGGTCTTCTCCTTGCCGCCTCTATTGCTGCGCTCGTTTTCATACCACCACCTCTTTCTATTGAGTTTACCGGTGGTTCGATCGTTGAGGTAGTGTACGAGGGCGAGCGTCCCTCGCACGATGTTTTAGTTGGACGCGTTGCGGGTCTTGAGTTAGGCGAGCCTTCGGTGCGTGAGAGCGGGGAGCGGGGAGTGGTAGTGCGGAGTCACACCCTCACTCCTGAAGCGCATGACGAGCTTATCGCTCAATTGTCCGCGGGTGGCACTGATCCAGTGACTGAACTCAGGTTTAATTCCATCGGCCCTTCACTCGGGCGTGAACTTACGACCAAGGCGCTGTATGCCGTAGGTGCGGTGCTTCTCGCGATCATGCTCTATATCGCCTGGGCGTTCCGTAAGGTTAGTCGTCCGGTTCCTGCGTGGGGGTACGGGATCGTCTCTGTTCTTATGCTCGCCATAGACATCATTGTCCCTGCCGGCTTTTTCGCGGTGTATGCCTATTTCACCGGCGCTCAAGTAGATACGTTATTTGTGGTCGCACTCCTCGCACTCATGGGCTACTGCATTAATGACGTTATCGTCATATTCGATCGCATACGCGAGCACCTACGTCACAATGATGAACTCACTATTGAGGAGCCGTTCGAACAAACGGTAGGTAAATCAATTACAGAAACATTAGGACGTTCGATCAATACTTCGCTCACCGTCGCGCTCGCGCTCCTCGCTATCATTTTTGTGGGGAGCGAGACTACGAGAGTATTTGCGCTCGTGATGCTGGTCGGTGTTATCGTCGGCACCTTCTCCTCCATCGTCCGCTCTGCGCCGCTTCTCATTCCTATCGCCGAGTGGTCTACACGACGCGAAAAAGCCAAAAAACAATAGTCATGCTTATCGGCATTACAGGCACCAACGGAGCCGGAAAGGGAACGGTTGTCGAGTATCTTGTGATGAAAAAAGGTTTTTCGCATTTCTCCGCCCGCATGTTCCTCATCGAAGAGGTGCAGAAACGAGGGCTCTCACAGAACCGTGAATCCATGCGTGATGTTGCCAATGCGCTCCGGAAGGAACACGAACCGTCGTACCTCATGGAGCGTCTCTTTGAGGTGGCAAAAGATGAGCCAAAAGCAGTACTCGAGTCGGTGCGTACTATCGGTGAAGCCGAATTCCTGAAGAAAAACGGCGCCTTTCTTTTTGCGGTCGATGCTGACCGCAAACGTAGGTATAAACGCATCACGGCCCGCGGCTCAGTTACCGATGATGTTACATTCAAGGAATTTTGTGACCAGGAAGATAGGGAAATGGCGTCGCCTGATCCGTGGGATATGAATGTTTTTGGCGTTATGCAAATCTCTGATGCGCGCATTGAAAATAACGGTTCCGTAGAAAAACTGCATCAGAAAGTGGATGAGGCGCTCGCACTCCTCGCTACTCTGACGCGAACTTCCTAAGAAATAATCGTTCCAGTAAAGGATTCCCCTTTGAGGTAGTTATCGAACTCCTCGAGATGTGCGCCATTCATGACGGCGACTTCAAGACCGAGACGCTCAGCTTCTTTTGCGGCTACTGGGTCAAAAGGAGAGGAGAGACCTGGGTCCCATTCGTTCGGGATAAGGGCGCGGAAATCGGGCCAGTTGATCGTCTCAATGGGTGTCGCACTTGGGTCTTTCTTAGGATCTCCCGTATATACATGACTGATATTCGAGAGGTTCACTAATTTCTTAGCACCAAGCGAACGTGCTGCCATAACGGCACAATAATCGGTAGACCAGCCTGGCTTCCAGCCAGCACCGATAATGATTGACGCCCGCGGTTTGAATGGGCGCGTAGGATTTTTTACGATTCTTGCCTGCGCCTCTTCTTTAAACACGGCGCGTACCAGATGTGCGTTTAGACGGGTCGAGTGAATGCCGAGCCAATCGACATCTTCGCGCGTAAGATCGCCACGAACATCCTCAACTGCCTTTTGATACTTTCGTGCAGTGCGCCCGCCACCAGTAATGATAAAAAAAGAAAACCCTTCACGGGTCTTTGCGGTAATCAAACGTCTTAATTCTTTGAGGAAAGGAACGTCAATACCATCAGGGACAATGAGGGAACCCCCGACAGAAACGACCACGTATTCGCGTTTGGCACGGTTGAATCTCATGCAAAGCTTGACGGCTCTGTGCATTGTACGCCTATGAACGACAGAGGCAACTTGTGGATGTGGGATTACGTGTTAGATTGCGGTCGGAAAAGGAGATAGACATGCTCACACCCTTCGGTGAACTGCTCGAAGGAGCCACCTTCGTCGTTCCGAATGAAAAACCCGTCAGGCTGCGTGTTAAAAGAGAGTTGGGGGATGCCCATGCTCTTGAGTGTGTAGAGCCTGGCGATGTTCCTGCGCTCGACCTGCATTTGAGACAGAATAAGCGGGATTGCTTCTCGTGCGATTCCAGCCTGATGGTTCTGCCGGTGTTGTTCGAAATACTGCCAAACTGAAGCCGTTGCCATGCTCCAATTGGGGCATGGCGACGCTTATTTTACGGCCTCATTTGCCTGCTTGACCCCCCGCATCCATTCCTATAGTATGTCTCTACTGCCTCCTAAAGGGAGGCGGGCTCTGTTTTTCGTTTTTTGACAACTGAATAAGACGTACAAAAATGGTAGTGAACAAAGAAATCTATTTTCTTGTGTTCCGCCTATTCTTAATTAGAGTTTGATCCTAGCTCAGGATGAATGCTGGCGACATGGATAAGGCATGCAAGTCAAGGGGGGCCGCAAGGTCAACCGGCAGACGAGGTAGTAACACGTAGGTACGCACCCCAAAGTCTGGTATAGCTCGTCGAAAGACGGGGTAATCCCGGATGGTCCCGCAAGGGTAAAGATTTATCGCTTTGGGAGCGGCCTGCGTAATATCAGCTAGTTGGTAAGGTAATGGCTTACCAAGGCTACGACGTTTAGGGGAGCTGAGAGGCTGACCCCCACCGATGGGACTGAGACACGGCCCATACTCCTACGGGAGGCCGCAGTCGAGAATCTTCCGCAATGGACGAAAGTCTGACG
>Ga0163151_10007925_pt1 | contig 12195 bp, 8 predicted proteins | sample OliLakLV19MP5IB2_FD_145596 | JGI IMG/M metagenome (GOLD analysis project Ga0163151, IMG submission 145596) | Freshwater microbial mat bacterial communities from Lake Vanda, McMurdo Dry Valleys, Antarctica - Oligotrophic Lake LV.19.MP5.IB-2 | ecosystem: Environmental > Aquatic > Freshwater > Lake...
ACTCGATCAGCACAGTGCCAGCGATCCACGCGCAGGAATGCTCGGCTGCAAACAGTTTCACCGATCACATTAGTCATTGGTTTGGCAAACATGATTGCCGGAGCAATACGTCGAACAATTGGCGGCAAAGGGCTTTCCCCCTCTAGTTCTGCTCACAAGAGTCACTATAGACACCGCTCAACATAATTGTAGGGTAGGGGCTTTTGTCCCAATACTGTTCACTTAGGCGAATTGAATCCTCTGTCCTTGCCGATCCTGGAGCGCCGGCGTCCCGCCGGCTTTTGATCGTCGCAGGCGTGGCAGGATAAGATGCTGGCACCACAAATGCAATCAGGTGCCGGCGGGACGCCGGCGCTCCCAGGTTTCACCCAAGCGTTAAGTGAACTGTATTGGGGCTTTTGTCCCTCCCCTACCAGGTCTCGGTAAGGCCTAATCGCCATCTACAGCGTTGTTACGCTGAAGTGCCGATCGCTGTCTTGTCGTTGCTTTTTTTCTTCTGGCCAAACCAGCTGATGAGCAAGGCAATGACGACGAGGGCTACAGCTCCGCCGAGGATGCCTAATCGAGTTTCATTATTGGCGCTAACACCGGCTTCGATTAAGCCACCATATGTAATGCCCGCTACGGCCATCATTGACGGAACAATGAGTAAATTGCCGTAACCGAGGTTGCCAGCCCGCTGCAGAGCAGGTCCGAGCGTAGCGAACATCACACCGGCTACAGTTGCAGAAACGAAAAGACTGCTGGTTGCCTCGGCGTGAAGGTAAAAGGTTGCAGCCATCGGCAGCAAGACCCCGGCAGCCAGAAAGACAGCGCAGCGCAAGCGCTTGTCGGTGAGATCCCGAAGTAGCATGAACAATATTGCCATGACGATGAAGCCCGCATAGAGCGCAGCGCCTGTGTATGCGTGAGTGACGTTGATACCTGTGACGTTTGAGTTGAACCCAACAATGAAGCACTGCAAAAGAACCCGAGAGACAAAAAACAGACCGGCATATTGGGCAAATGGGCTACGTGGCGGCAAAATAGCTGCAGGGATCAGCGCAACCAACCCGTAGATGCCCCAAAAACGCGTCGCAACAAGAGTCAAAACGCCAATGACAATGAGCAATTGAATCGCAGCGGAGGAGCTAATCTTCTCCTCACCTTCAGCATCGATGTTTTGGAACAAGTAGGTTGCAAATATTCCGGCGCCGACCAGGATTGCCAGAGGCGCCATGTTCACAGCCAACGACAATTTCGTAATCACAATCAAAGCACCGAGTCCGCCAGACATGGCCAGTACAACCCGCTTAACAAGCCACTTGTCGTCTTTCATGAAGGGGCGGTGAAAGATTTTTAAAATCAGACAGCAGGAAATAATGCCCAGCAGAATTGCGGCGTCACGTTGAAACGTTGCCTGTTGACTCAACCACAGCACACCTGCCAACCATGAAAGCGGTGCCACCACATCATCGTAAATTTGTTCTTCGGCAAACAGCGTATTGTCAGCCACCTTGGCTACTAACAGTCCAAGGATCGCAGCTGCAACAGGAGTTTGCATGCCCTCAGCAGGGAGGCAATAAGTGAAGATTACTGACAGGACAAGTAAAAGAACGCCACGCAACTGCCCGCTCAATCCTATGCGGTTCACGATGAACGTCAAAAGCGCAGCGCAAAAGAAGCAAGGGACACTAACGTTCACTGACAACCCCAGTAACGCAGCCAGACCGAATAACCCGGCAAATGGAATCAGGACGATGGCAATCGGCACCAACACGGCCAGCAGTGGCTTTAGAGACAGCTGTTTGATCACGCCGTCTCGAACAAGCGGGAAGAAAAATGCCAGTGCGGCGCTGATGGCGAATAGAATGAGTATATTCGGGCTGAGGTTTGCCATGACTGCTCCGGAGGTGCGTGCTAGACTAAGCCAAATGTAGCATAACGAATACCGTCAAAATGGCGCCGTAAGCTAAGTTCAGGTAAAGTACGTGTTAGATAAATGCGCTCTATTCAAGTCTTAATACTAGTACCAATTATTCTTTTCGTCTTCATTGCGATGTTCGTCACGAAGTCCGACGAAGCGCCGACGGAAGAAGCTGTCGTTATCTTGCAAAAACTGCGCAGCGGCAATCTAGTTGAAGCCGTAGCTGAGTTCGGCGATAACACATGCCATTGCGCGCCGGAAGGCGGATACATCTCCTACGTTCAATATGAATCTGGACATGATCCTAATCTTGCTTTTCTTGTCGGTCAGAAGTTTGATATCGGCACGCCGCGCATGGAGGCACTTCCGTACAACGGCGAAAAGTACTTCTTCCCCTGGGACAAACCAGAGGACACCATCGTTTACGTGCCCATAACTTTTGCTGCCTCCAACCGCCCGCTATTTCTGCCGCAAGATATGGCATTTGGCTATGAGATGACCGAGAAGCAACTGCAGCAGTTCATCAATGACCCCACTGAACATTGGATGCGTTCGTTCACAACCCGCTTGCGCCCGACGCTTTCCACAGGACTAGTTAAGCCTCGGGATCCGAAAGCAAAAAAAACCGAAATGGAGAAAGCTGCGGAACAAGGCTTATTGCCCGCGGAATTCTCAAAGTACTTAATTCCGAAAGACGCCGCTCCGGTTAAAACCGCATCGGGCAAGACGGAGCCAGCTGCAGCATTCACGGCGCAGTTACCGCGCCTTCAATCAATAGTGATTGCATTGAAAATCGTACGCCGCGGGTCGCTTGCTCGCTGGGCAGTTAGAAAAGTTGGTATCGAAAAGCCGGTCTTGGTCAGCGCCGGCAAGCAATTCGAGCTCAAGGAAGAACCGGTGGTTCCCGCTACCGGGATGTAACTTAAACACGATCGTGCGGGCCAGTGCATCCCTTGCGCCTTGCCGTCGAAACAACTCCAACACGATCTCAAGAAAAATCCCCAACCAACGAAAGTGGGATCTGTTAATTCGTGCATTCTCAGTGTGCCAACACCCACAGCAAAGAAGTTCATTTGCGTACTGACTATTCATCAACAAACGGTAACGATAGGGGTGAGCCTAGAAACTGCCACAGCGCGTAGATTTATGACTGGCAGATGTGGCTCGGAATGTTACCAAACAAGCCTCGGTGCGGGTATTTTCACTCGTGACCAATAAGGAGAACCCCATGCTGGAAGTTCAGGATTCAATGGGAACACCGAGCAAGCACCAAAGATCAGCAACTGATTTCGGGCTGGATATGTGTTGCTCTTCCTTTAATGCCGCGGCGAAAACGACACCAGAGGACAGTGGAACGAACTTGCCAGACACAAACGTTGGGCAAGATGGACTTGAACTGTGTAACGTGTTGGTGCCCAATGAAAAGCCAAGGGATCTTCCTGCGAAAGGTGCCGACTTCTGGGGCGAGCATCCGGATGCCACAGACTTAAATACCGGTCGGCGAGCCCTGGGCAAAGATACTATGGACCATCTGGACGATTGGGATTGGTTGATTGCAAACCGAAAGCAAGTGCAGCGCGGCCTTGAAACCGCATATGGTCGGATGACGCCTGAGGCTTTCGAAAAATTCGTCAAGGAACTGACCGAAAAATCAGACGGCAAAATATATATGGAAAAAGGCAATGGACTCTTGGGCAGTCTCAACCCGCTCAATCCGCCCGGGGACCAGGTTGTATGCTGCTACCTCCAGCGAGGCGGTCTTTATCGAGATAACAACGTCCTGGATTCACGCCAGCTGACATACAGCCCAACCTATGTGTCAGGCAGAAAAACACACGACAGCAATAAGTGACTGTAGAAGATACAGAAAAGGAAGGACTGTTAAACTTACCGCTTACTCTGAAATTAGATGGGAGTCCATTAAATTGGTGGCAATAAGCCTATCGAGATGTGAGGATGTAGTGATCGCGTGAGACGAGTGTGTCCTTTGTGCCTTGGCGTCGGAACAATTCCACAACCATCTCGCGTGAAGTCTTCCTATCCACAGAAAGGGAAAGCTTCGCCGGTTCGTATGCGGCAGGCAGTCGCCCTTTCATCGAAACGGTAACGGAGTTGTTGTCCCAAGCAGAAGTAACCTGCACTGGGCAAGGCAGCTCGTTCTTGAAACTTAGATCTGCTTGTCCATACCAGACTGTTGCGTCCAACCCTGCAGGCACGGTACGAATTGTCCGCAGATGGGGAACACGTTGTTCAATCTGGCAGCCGGTTTCCAGCGCCAGCTGGTAAAGAGCTGATGAGACCAAACAGACACCACCACCAACAGTGGTGGCATTCTCCGAACCTAGATATGACGGCGCTGGCCGGTAGCCGCGCCCGCTAGTTCGCGGGCCGACTACTCTATTGAACGAAAGTTTCTCCCCAGGACGCAGGACAATACCATCAAGGGCATGAGCGGCAAGCTGGATGTTCGACTTTTGTGCTGACGTCAAACCTGTTGTCGATAGGGTCTTTTTTGCTATCACATCGGAAAACGGATAAGTTGCGTAGCACACGGTTGCCAGCGTGATGGGCAGCGACGCCATCACAAGCCATGTCCAGGACTTTGCTCCCTTCACCTGCATTGCAATTACTCCGTTACCGTGATTACATCCGCTTGGGAGTGGGCGCGCACTTTGTTCGTGTACATGCCTTCCAACAGGACAGGATTCATTTGGAACTTGCCTGGAATTTCCATGCGCACCATTTGATGGAATTCAAACTTGCCGCGTCCGAACTCGGTGACGAAAAACGCCAGGTGGTCATCCATAACATCCTGGTGAGTCCACCACCAGTTGCCCCATGAATAAGCATCCGCTTTCTTGTCGGAACCTTCTTCCTGGGCATTCTCGCGCGAGTCATTCTCAACGACTTCGGCCCCGCTAGGCAATGGTGCCTTCAAGTAAGTGTACGGCACTGCAGTTGGTGAATCAACGAACACCTTCATCAGAACCGTTTCACCGGCGCGCACCGTGCGATTGGGCAGAGCAACTGCTTTAAACTGCACGTTGCCGCTGCTATCGGAAGGTCCGGCAACCAGCTTGAAGAACTCGCGACGCAGCTGTAAACCATCGGGAGTTGACTGCTGCGCAATGTGTTCGCCCGGTTTGATGGCTCGATAGTAGGTAACCAGACTTGTGTAATAGAGCTTGCCTGGACCCTTCTTATGGATGGCCACTTTGCCTTGTTGCGGTTTCAATTGAAGCAGCACGTCTTTTTCCGGTTCAAGAATGCTCTTGCTGCCAAAGTTCAGTTCTTTGCTCAGCTGACCGCCGATCAAGACATCAGATACGAATTCGGTATTCGAGCCCTGGTGCTTTTGGGCGATTTCACTGTCCATGAAGGCGCGGAAAACTTCAGCTGTGGTTTTGGTATTGCTCCAACCATCCTTGCCGCGTTGCATCAAAATCCAGCGTTTAATGGCTTCCATCCGGTCGCTATTTTCAGGTTCCATCTGCAACGCCGCCTCAAAGGCAAGCGCCGTCGTCTCTACGTCCGTGTAGCGATAGCTATAATACCCTTGATATTCTGCGCCCGGATTGAGCTTGGTCATCATCTGCTTGCTTGGTGCCCAGTCAAGCATGTTACCAGCATCACTGGTGGTGATATTACCGAGTTCGACCAAACGGTCATAAAGCGTCCGCGCCACTTCGTGCTCGCCTTGCTTGTCGAAGGTCACCGAGTAGAACGCAAGCATTTCCGGCGTCAGCTTATCCTTTCGGGAAAGAACCCATTCTCGAACTTTGCTCGGAGTTTTCACACCATATTTGTTCAGAACGAAATAGGCGCGAGCCAGGTCGATACCATGTTCGGTATCACTCCAGAAATCTGGCTTGTGCAAAGGATCCGTAAGCTGTTTGTGCAGGACAACCGAGCTCTTCGCCAGCCAGTTCTTGCCGTTCTTGGCGCGCTCTGGATCTACCGTATAGCCAGCTTCCTTCAGTAGCGTATAACCGTCAAGAACGAGCGCAGTCAGATTCATGCTGCTTTCGTCATTTGACCACCACCCCCATCCTCCGTCTTCATGCTGGTAGCCATCAAGCTTGTCCATCGACATCTTGTAGACGTCTTTGAACTTCTTTTTGTCTCCGGCGGTGAGCGGCAAACCAAGTGTTTGATTCATGCGAACAGCTACCACTGCGGGCATGAGACGACTCATCGTTTGCTCGGTACATCCGTATGGATAATCGATCAATGAATGGAAGTTCCCAAGCAATGGTCCCAAAGCTGAGGAAGACATGTAGACGTGATGCTTAACTGAACCTGGCACGGCATCTTTAGGAATGTCTCCTTGGAGCGTGACGGTTTCATCATCAGCAGTAATGATGCCTGACTTACTGATGAACTCCTGTATGCCCAGAGGCAGAACAGGTACCTTGGACTGCATGGCATCGCCAGCAGTATCCCCTACCGCCTTGCACTCGACCACGGCCTCACCGGACGATTGCAGCGTGACAGGCCAGCTGTATCGCAATGCTTTGTCCGGATTGACAGTGAGCTTTTGAACCAGGCTCTCTTTGACTTTGAATTGATCGGATGCATCTAGCGTGAGCCTGACGAGCTGCGGCCGGTCCGTGTAATTGTGAACCACTGCTGTGATGAACCCTTCATCTCCTTGAGAGAAGAATCTTGGCAGTGCCAGACGCAAAATTAGATCTTGGGTCGAAATCACTTTCTGGATGGTTGAGCCGACATCCGTGTTGAGCGTGATGCCGCGAACGGTGGCGCGCCAGGTAGTTAGATTGTCAGGCAATTTGACAGTCGTTCGCGCCACGCCTTCTTTGTCCGTGATCAAGTCCGGCACCCAGGCCGCTGTGTCGCGGAAGTCCTTGCGGACACGCGGTTCAATCTTATTGGGACCGCCCGAGTTCTCTTCCGGGAAAGAGCAGATGGTGGTGACCACGTTTGACGTGCGAGCGTAGAAGAACTTGCGGATATCTTGAGTAATATCCGGTCGAATGGCAAATATACTTTCGTCCACCACGGCTAATGAAAGCTCTGTATTGGCCGCCGGTTTTCCATCAGCGTACTTAGCTGTGACGGTGTATGTGGCATTCTCGCCTGGTTTGTACTTGCTCTTATCTGTCTCCACATTCACTTGCAAGAAACGATCTTCAGGTGACACACGGATCATCGTTGACGTCGTATAGAACTGGTGCTTCTTGCCGACAAAGGTAACGTTAACGAAGACATTGGGAGCATAATCCACCGTCAATGGGATCTCGACCATTTGTCCTGTGGCGGTCATGTTGACGACCCGATAATTGTAGAGCTTGGCGCCTTCGACGCTGACTATCGCTTGGGCTCCTTCGCTACCGGTCACCGGTGCGGTGATCATCACTTTGGCAACGTCACCGGCTTTGTAGACCTGTTTATCGAGCTTTACAGCAAGCGGTTCTTTCGCCGCGTCGGCGGAACCGAGCCTGAATGGGGAGTCTTTGCTGACGACCCAAACGCTACTTTCATCCACAATCGTATTGTTGTTCTTGTCGTGAGAGACGGCAAGCACCTCATAGTCGTCCGTGACAAATTCCGGTTTTGTTTGAAATTGAACATGGGCATGACCCTTCGCGTCCGTGTTCACGGTCTTTTCTTCATAGACCTGGACGCCCTTATATTCACTACGCTGGCGATCATAAATTCTGCGATAAAGTTGCATCTTCACCGGTTGGTTGGCCATCGGTTGGTGGTCATCGTAAGAAACAGCAGTGACGTCTGCTCCAATTGGCTCACCCACTTTGGCGATATAGCTGTCTGGTTGGACGAATACTCCGAATGCACCGTTGGTGACCGTCACAGAGCCGCTACCAAGAACGCTCAGGCGGCTGATGTCCGTAACTTCTGCTTCCACCTTGTACTTGTGATCATAGCGGTCGTATTCCCAGGGCCGGTCTTTGTCGAAAGTAGTGCTCTTGGTCTGGAACTCGACAACTGCTTCGCCATTCTCGTCGGTGGTGGCATAACCTTCGCTGACATAATCGCCGCTGTACCCGCCATCGGAGGACCCATCGTCATCATGATCCCAGCCATCAAAATAGTCGTAGTATGCCGGGCGATCCATCAGGTTGTAGCGAGCAGCCCAGTCAATCGCTGAGAAAATTGTGTATTTGACTTTGGCGTTACTGACTGGAGCACCGAAGTAATAAGACGCTTTGATTCGCGCTTTCCCCTTGCTACCGGAGACAATTCGGGGCTCCAGGGGTGTTACATCTACCTTGTACTCTGGCTTGCGATACTCGGCCACTTCAAATCGTTCGTAATCCTGAGATCCATCCGGATACTGCAGCGTGATTTGGTAAGCGCCAGTTTTGCCTTCTTTGGGAATTTCAATCAATCCATGGAAACTTCCATGGGCATTGGTTTTGAACTTCTCCTGATGAATTACGTTGTTGTCCGGGTCCTCGACCGAAGCGGTCACCTTTAAGTTTGCCCCAGGGTTCTTGAAGCCATTCAAAGATTTCGTGCGCGCAATTCCCTTGTAATAGACAGTTTGTCCCAAGCGATAAACAGGGCGATCGGTATAAAAGTAGGTATTGGTACTGTCGTTATTGCTGGAGTAGAAGCCATAGGCACCATAAGCGTGTTGCTCTCCGATAGTTCCGTAAACCATCAAGCTTCGTGACACGTTCAAAGGACCGGAGGTGACCATTTTTGCAAAACCTTCAGCATCGGTCTTGGCTGTACCAATAGGCTTCAACGGATTATCGCGCTCGAAAAGTTGTAAGTTGAATCCGGAAATCGGCTTGAGCGTATTCAAATCAATGGCCCGGGTAACGGTCTGCCAGGGATCTTGTTTCACAATCAGACCGATGTCTGTGACGGTGAACCAGAGCAAGTTCCAATCGCGCTTGTTCTGGATGTTCTTAACTCGAGCCACAGCAAAGTAGTCTCCCGGAGCAAGCGGTGCTTCAAACTTAAACTCTTCCCGTGAGTAATCCGATTCGTCAGTAGAAAGCTGGCGGGTCCATGTGCGCAGCGGTGTCATCGCACTGAAAAATGCGTCGGCTTTCTTTCGCGATGTGCTGTCGTAAGGCTTATAGACGCTCAACTCAGGAGTCATGTCGAAGCCATACAAATTCGGCGCAGCGATCGGTTTTCCACCGTTGTAAAGCCCCTTGACCAGCGGCATCATGTCGCGCTTATAGACAGATACCTCCGCCTCAGAAGAGCCCTGCGCATTGATCCAAAATCGCGGTTGTTCCTTTGTCGTAAAGACTCGCGCATTGGAGGCCATATTAACGGAAGGACTAGACAACTGAAGCGTAACGTCATGCTTGAGATTGGTAACACCGTTCTTCTCGACAAAAATGCCATTATCGTAACTAGTGGAAAAGCCTGGCACATGGACCTTCAGCTCGTATTCACCAACCGGCAATTGATCAATTCGGAACGTACCGTCTTGATTGACCCAGACTCCGCGCTCTTGCGAATTGCCATTTCTCGGACCGATGGCGATGGCATACACTTTGTGTTGACGTAAGTCGTATGAATAAAGATTGAACCCTTCCTGCTGCAGTGCCAGTCGTCCAGCAATAGAGCCGGCCGGTACTTCCAGCATGACGGCAACGCTGACCAAAAGGAGCAGCTTCAACAGAATCAACTGCCATGAGACCAAATTTGTCTTGGTCATGGGAAATCTTTCTTCGACTGCGTTAGTCATAGATCTCTGTCCTTAGTCTGTAGAGCTGACACGGTTCACCGGGTTTGATACCAGCTTTTAATTTGCACTGAACTAATTGATAGTGAGCATCGGATGCCTCGCCCGGAAGCAGAACGCCCGATTTGCCGCCGGCACGGACTAAAAGTCCATCGCGTAGCGGGTTTTGAAACGAAATACGAGGAATCGCCTCAACAGATTTGATCACCGTCACCTGTATCTTGAGTTTCTTCCATTCAGAAGCCACGACAGGCTTAAAGCGATATTCTTTGGTGAGAGCGCCAATGGTGGCATAAACGGTGGCTTTGGCAATCGTATCAGCTTGCGGATAAATGGAGCCCCAGCATGCGCGCGTTTTGCCGCCACGATACAAGGTGACAAACACGCCGCCCGGTTGTCGAAAATGCTTCTTGGTAGCAAAACTACTTGCGAAATCATCCAGGCCCACCGATGACGATTTGCTTTCTCCAAAATGCATTGCCATTGTTTGCCTGGCAATATCGACCAGTGACACTTCACGACCAACCGTAAGGTGCGGGCCGGAAGCCCGTGCTGCCGGGGAGATCTTTGAAGGCAATGTTGAAGCAACGGTTGAAACCTGGCAGACGAGCAAAACCATAAGCGTGAAAGCGCTCAACCGTATCGCTTTTTGTCTGGACAAGTTAAACAGCATCAACAAATCTCTATCTAGTTGCCTCTCGCGTTAGACTTGGCATGGTTGAAGAAAATCTCCAGCCATATTGATTGTCGGTTATCAGCGCAAGTTAATCGTGAAGGGCCGGCAAGGTTATTGTTAACTGCGGGCAAGAATACAGTTAACGTGCAAACGAAGAAGAAGATGGATCCGCTCCAAGACAAAGAAGATTCAACAGGACGTCGGCGATTTTTGAAATCGCTGTTCGGACTAGGCGCGGTTTCCGAGGTCAAGGAAGCGGAAGCTGCCGTTAAAAGGCAGACTGCGAGCTTCTTTTGGACAAATCTGCGCAACGGACAAATTGGATTTCCTACCGGAATGAGCGTGCCTAGCGGCTTACCTGGCTCCGTGATGAAACTTGTAACGGCTGCCGCTTTATACGAATCGGGAATCGTCACCGATCAAACCGTTGTTGAGTGCCGCGGGTTTGTCGAAGAACGGGGACAAACTTATTCATGCCTTTATCCTCACGGCAAAGTTGATCTGACGAAAGCTATCGGTCTGTCGTGCAATGTCTTCTTTGCCACCATGTCAGTACGACTGAGCTCAACTGCAATTTTAGACTACGGCGCTAAATTCGGATTGAACAAAGCGATCGCCGGTTTTCCCAGCGGAAAGTTTCCACTTAAGCCGGGCATAGATAGTATTCCTTATGCGCTAGGGCTTGCAGAAGATCTCCAGCCCAACGCTTTGCAGTTGCTTCGATTGTCGGCACTAGTTGGTCTGTCTGGAAAAACGCCGCCACTACACAATGCCATAGATCAGCCGCGTGATACGGACATCCTGCAAATACCTTTGCAAGTGCACACCTGGCAAATCCTCCAGCAGGGAATGCGGATTGCCGGACGCCAGGGCACGGCCAAACAACTGGACCCCGATGACAAACTTAAAGCCGCGTTCAAAACTGGCACGGCTCCTCACGGCAAAACATTCCAGTCGTGGATAATTGGCTATTTTCCCTATGACTCGCCCTCATACGCATTCTCGTTACGCGCTACTGACGGCACAAGTCAAGACAGAGCAGTGCCGGAGGCGCGCAAGTTCCTCCTTTCACAGACCTGGCCGTAGCTCGCTCTAACGGAAGCAGCCGTTGATGGCGCTCACCCAGAGAGCTCTTATTGCCTTAACTGCAACTGCCACCATCAGGCAAGTGGTGGCAGCCAGCGTAATTTAGTCAGCATGACTGCGTAATTTGTTCAGCAACAAATCTACTCAGCAGAGAAGTGATCAGAGCCAATATCGAGCAATTCTTGCATTGACTGTCTCTTACTAATTCCCGGCACGTTAGAAAGCGAGGTGCCGGGCAAAACGTCGGCTTTAACTGGCTTGGCAATGGCGCCTTCATTCCCGCAAGACAGCCGATCTGGCTGGTCTGCCCAGCGCTTAAAGCTGCCAGTGCTAGTGGGCTTCACCTGATTGACGGCTTTTGCTTGCAGCGACTGCATTCCCTGCAATGTGGACCTGGCCTGCATTTGAGAGAGTCTATTCAACTCCGGAGGCGTCGGCTCAGCAGGCTGTTCCTTCAGGTTCTCGGCAACGGCCTTGGGTTTGAATAATGACTGAAGTCGTTGCCAGATTCCATTCATCATGGTTCGTCCTCACCTGCTGATATTAGTTATACGCAGCAGATGTCAAGAAGTTCACCGATGTCACGAATTATGAAACAAATATGTGACGAATTTACTGAACCAGAAACATTTTGACTCCAGCCAAAGCCAGAACGACGGCAAGGAAGCGTCGAATAGTAGCGTTCGGCAGTCTACGGGCGCCGGCCTGGGCACCGAGCAAACCACCGAAAACGGCAGCCGGAACCCACCAAACTATTTCGGGTGGGACCGCTGAAACGACGCGCAAATGCCCGAGCAGGCCAGCAACGGAATTAACGAGAATGAATACTGCCGA
>Ga0163151_10007929_pt1 | contig 12191 bp, 12 predicted proteins | sample OliLakLV19MP5IB2_FD_145596 | JGI IMG/M metagenome (GOLD analysis project Ga0163151, IMG submission 145596) | Freshwater microbial mat bacterial communities from Lake Vanda, McMurdo Dry Valleys, Antarctica - Oligotrophic Lake LV.19.MP5.IB-2 | ecosystem: Environmental > Aquatic > Freshwater >...
CCAACAGCCCGCCGCGCCCGCCGCCGACCACCATCCAGGTGCGGTCGTTGCGCGGCAGCACGGTGGCGAACGCGCGGTCGTCCTGGAAGCTGCCCAGGCGATCGCGGAACGCACCGGCGTTGCCGAGCCGGATCACGTTGCCATTGCTGATCCGATGCACGATCGTCGGCGTGCCGAGGAACGTGATCGCCTGGAAGAAGATCGACTGGTCCTGCAGGCTCGGCAGCGCACCGATCGTCATCGGGCCGATGCGCAGGTGGCCGTCGAGGCCGGTGAAGCCGAACCACGCGGCGGACAGCAGTTCGGTGCCGATGCTCATCACGCGGTTGTCCGCCGGATCGAACAGGCTCAGCGGTGTGGGCCCCGAGTTGAACGACGGCAGGATCGCCACGAACTCGTACACGAACAGGCCGGGATAGACGTCGAGCGACATCGACCCGGGGCTCGAACCTCCGACCACGTCGAGTTCGAGGTTCTGGGCCGGCAGGCTCAGGGTCGCCAAACCGGCGAGGAGGGAAACAGCGAGATGACGGGAGCGGTTGTTCATGGGCGGTCCGGCGCGAGAGTCGGGGGATTATGCGCCGCGTGGACGATCCTGACAGGCCGCGGCCGATACTTCCGCCACGACCGGTCGCGCTGGCAGGCTCGCGCGGACGGACCGCTTGCACCGCGTTCTCGACCTCGCTCTACTCGGCTCGGCGCGGCAACCACCCATGCCCATCTACACCGGCACCGGCGACGCAGGCGAGACGGGGCTGTTCGGCAACCGCCGTGTGCCGAAGGACCACGTCCGGATCGAGGCCTACGGCACGATCGACGAACTCAATTCGTTCGTCGGATTGCTGCGCGCCGAAGGCCCCGACGCCGAGTTCGACCGCCAGCTGAAGTCGATCCAGGACGAGCTGTTCGAGATCGGCGCCGACCTCGCCACGGTCGGTGGCAAGGCGTGCCTGCCGCGCATCGAGCCGGCGACCAAGGAACTCGAACGCTGGATCGATGCCTCGGAGGCGCAGCTGCCGCCGCTGCGCTCGTTCGTGCTGCCGGGTGGCAGCCGCACCGCCGCGTTGCTGCACGTGTTGCGCACCGTGTCGCGGCGCGCGGAGCGCCGCTACTGGACGCTGGTGCGGATCGGCGAAGGCGTGCCGCCAGCGATCGGGGTCTACCTCAACCGCTTGTCGGACCTGTTCTTCTCCTGGGCACGCCGGGCCAACCTGCAGGCAGGTGTGGCCGATGTGCCCTGGCAGCGCGGCTAGGCCGTCCAAACGACGCAGCGGGGTCGAGGGCGTCGTTTCGTTCGTAGCCGGTCCCCGCGTTGCGGCGTTTCGGCATGACCTGAGCCGCGTCGCCCCTGCGGGCGAGGTGGCTCAGACGGGACCGGCGGCGGTCCTGCCGAGGCGGCAAGCACGGCGCAGCCACATCATCGCGCGTTCGACTTCGCGCGGGCCCGTCACGGGGATCTCGACGAACTCGCGCGAGTGCGGGTCGCCGTCGTCAGGCATCCTCTTGGCGCCGATGATCTTGAGCGCTTCGGTGACCTGCGGCGGAGCCAGCTTCACCACCACACCCTTCTTGCCCAGGTAGGCGAACACCTGGCCGCGAACGAAGAAGCTGTCCTTCCCGTCCTTCTTCTCACGGTTGACATCCTTCCAGGCGCAAAGCCGCTCGACAATGGTGGCAAGTGGATCCATGGTTTCCGTAGTCTCGAGAGTGGCCCGCCTGGGTGGATTCTCGAAAACGAGAACCCCAAACGGGCAAGTCATGGCGGTTGGCCCGCCAAGGGGGCGAACAGTATACCGAAACGGCGGGCCGACCGCCATTCCTGGTTCCTGATTGCGCACCGAACCGCCGCTCGCTACCGCCGCGCGAACAGGTTCTTGGTCACGAGCCAGACCATCGCCGGGTACTCGTCGAGCCGGCGGCGCAGGTACTGGATGGCCATGCTCCAGCTCAGGGCAAACGGCACGTAGAGGCGCGCGGTGACGCCCTGCCGGCGCAGGTCGGCGAGGAAGCGTTCGCGCGGCACGCCGAACAGCATCTGCACCTCGTACCGGTCCTTGCCGACGCCGGTGCGCGGCACGACTTCGCCGAGGAAGCGGCGCACGTACGTGTCGTCGTGCGTGCCGAACTCGACGTAGTGGCCGGCGCGCAGCAGTTGTTCGGCGAAGCTGAGCATGCGCTCCTTCATCGCCGGCTTGTCGACGAGCGCAATCTCGGCCGGTTCGCGGTAGATGCCGATCACGAGGCGGACGCGGATGCCCTTCGGCAGGGTCTTCAGGTCCTGCTCGGTGCGATGCAGGCGCGTCTGCAGCACGCAACCGACGTGCGTGTGACCGGCCGCATGCAGCTTGTGCAGCGCGTCGAGCGTGAAGTCCGTCCACTGCCGGCCCTCCATGTCGACCGTGATCGCTACGCCCTTGGCGCGCGCGCGTTCGGCGATCGCGGTGATCGCCGCGAGCGAGCCCGTGCCGTCGCCGCCTTCGTGCAGCGGCCGGTTGGTGTAGGACGAAGGCTTCAGCGACAGCGTCGGCCGCGCCGCCGGCGGCAGGCTCGAAGCGGCGACGGCGTCGACCATCGCGAGGTACGTGTCGAGATTGCTCCGAGCCTGCTCCTCGGTGCGGATGTCCTCGGCGAGCAGGTCGAGCGTCGCGAGCAGATCCCGTTCGCGGTGCAGGCGTTGCACCACCTCCATGGCCTTCGCCAAGGAGTCGCCGGCGACGTAGGGCCTGGCGAAGAGCCGGACGAAGAACGCCGGAATGACGCGGACGAGGGGGTTCACGGAGGGCGGGCGATCATGCCGAGCGCGATCGCGGAAAGCCAATCGGCCGAACGGCCCGGCGAAGCGGTGCGAACCCGGATTCGTGCATCCCCGTTGTGGCGGCATGATCCCAGCCATGCTGCCGCGGAATCGCCGTGCGTTCGCAGTGCTTGCCCTGATCGTCGCGACGATCCTGGCGCCGGAACTCCGCGCGCAATGGCACGAACCCCCCGCAACCTCGGACCAACCAGCACCGCGCTTCGACGTGGCTCCGACGTTGGCCGCCTTGGCGAAGATGCGCGACACCGCCGAAGCGGATCGAGCGGTCGCCAGCACCGCCTGGACCGTGCTCGCCCTGCTCGCGAACGGCTCGACGATGCGCACCGGGCCGCACAAGGAACCGATCAGGGTGCTCGTCCTCGGGCTCAGGACCGCGCAGGACGAGACCGGACGCTTCGTGCGCCTCGGCGTGCCGTGCGTGCGCGGTGACCAGTTCGTCGCCGCACTGGCGATGAACGAAACGTACGTGGCGTCCAACTACACGCTGCTCAAACCCCTCTCGGTGCGCGGCATCGGCGCCCTGGACGCGGCGATGTTCGGTCCCGCGGCGACGCCGGCGACCGTCGAGGAGTTCGTGTGTTCGGTGCTGCTCGCCCGCAGCGCGGCGATCGCCAGGAGCGACACCGGGACGACCGGCCTCAGCGACAAGATCCTGCGCCACGCGCGATCGACGATGGTGGCTGGCAAGGTCCGCCGCACCGACGCCGCGCTGCATCTCGACGACCTGCTGCAAGGCAGCAAGCACCCGCTCGAACTCACGGTCGCCCGGACCTGGCCGGCCAACCTCACCGCGGACCCGTTGCACACGCTGATCGGGGCCCTGGCGTTGACCATGTCCAACATGGAAGCGAAGGCGCTAGCCGCCCAGGGGTTCACCGTGCCCGACATGGAGGCGAAGGCGCTAGCAGCCCAGTGGAAGACGCTCGACCAGCTCGTCGCCGCACGCGAGACCGCTGGCAAACACGCGGGAACGTGGGCGCCGGCGGGCGGCTTCGACCGCATCGCCACGACGGCGATGCATGCGATCACGCTGGCGCTCGCCAACGGCACGCCGGGACTGCCTCTCGCGAAGTGACAGTCCCACCGCGGTTCGCGCCAGTTTCTTGAACGCGTTCACTTTTTCGTGCCGCGCTGAAATCCCCCCCGCGTCCCCGGTGTTCTTGAACACGTTCAAGAACCAAGGAGACCGCCCGTGGACGTCACCCTCTACTCGTACCTCGCCTACGTCGTGATCAGCGTCGCGCTGACCGTCTGGGTGGCCCGCACGCTGCACAAGAACGGCCGGCCGTTCCTGATCGACGTGTTCGCCGAGCGCGCCGATCTCGCCGACTCGGTCAACCACCTGCTCGTGGTCGGTTTCTACCTCGTCAACTTCGGCTACATGTCGCTCGCGCTCAAACTCGCCGACCGCGTGACGACGCCGACCAGCGCCGTCGAAGCACTGTCCTACAAGGTCGGCCTCGTGCTCGTCGTGCTCGGCGGCATGCACTTCTTCAACCTGTTCGTCTTCAGCCGCATCCGCCGCCACAAGACGCTCGCGCGCACACCGCGCCCCGTGCCCCCCGACAGCATGCTGCCGCCGCCGCTCCCAGCCGCGCCGCACGCACCGGCGGGGTGATCGCCATGGAACCGGCCGACCTGTCGCTGACCGTCTACTACGACGGCGACTGCCCACTCTGCCACCGCGTCGCGGCGTGGCTCGACGCCCAGGAGAAGCACGTGCCCGTGCACTGCGTGCCCGCCCAGTCGGCTGGCCACCGCGGCTGCCCGATCGACCTGCCGTCGTTGCTCGCGCAGGTCACCGTGATCGCGAGCGATGGCGCCGTCTACCGCGGCAGCAATGCGTGGATCGTGTGCCTGTGGGCCTTGCGCCGCTACCGCGGCTGGTCGCTGCGCTTCGCCACGCCGCGCTGGCGGCCGTGGGCGGAACGGCTGTTCGCGACGATCGCCGGCGTCGCGTCGTGGACGAAGCGCAAGCGCCGACTCTCGTAGCTCGCGCAGGCCAGTGGTAGGGTGCGACACGATGGCCGATCCGGAACCGATCCTGAGCAAGGGCGAGCGCACCAAGGAGCGCATCGTGCAGGCCGCACTCGAACTGTTCCGCGAACAGGGCTACGAAGCGACGACGATGCGCATGGTCGCCGACGCGGCCCAGGTCTCGCTCGGCAACGCCTACTACTACTTCGCGAGCAAGGATCTGCTGCTGCAGGCCTTCTACCGCGAGGTGCACGACGCGCACGTCGCCGCATCCGCCCCGGTGCTAGCCCGCGAACGCGGCCTGCAGGAACGGCTGCGTGGCGTGATGCTCGCCAAGCTGGAAGTGATCGCGCCGTACCACCGCTTCAGCGCGCTGATGTTCCGTGTCGCCGCCGATCCGAAGAGCCCGCTCAATCCGTTCCACGAGGCCGGTGCCGGCATGCGCGCCGAAGGCGAACGATTGTTTGCGGAAGTGCTCGCCGGCAGCAAGCTGAAGCTGCCGAAGGACCTCGCCGGAGAACTGCCGGGCCTGCTCTGGACCTACAGCATGGGCATCGTGCTCTACTGGATCCACGACGACAGCGTGCGCTGCGAGCGCACGCGCAAACTCGTCGAGCGTTCGGTCGGGCTGATCACCACGAGCATCCGCCTCGCCGCCAACCCGCTGCTGCGACCGCTGCGCCGCCAGGTCCTCGACCTGATCAGAGACCTGCAGCCGGGCGCTTGAGCCTCACAGCTGAGCCTCACAGCCAACGACGCCGGCGGAACCACAGCAGCATGCCACCCGCGATCACGGCCATCACCAGCAGGACCGCGGGATACCCCCACCACACCCTCAGCTCGGGCATCCAGTCGAAGTTCATGCCGTAGATGCCGACGATGAAGGTCAGCGGAATGAAGATCGTCGAGATGATCGTCAGCAGCTTCATCACCTCGTTGAGCCGCGTGTTCGTCGACGTCATCTGCAGCTCCATCAGGCTGCTGCACGTCTCGCGGTAGTTCTCGAGCAGGTCGAGCAGTTGCACGACGTGGTCGTGCACGTCGCGCAGGTAGGGCCAGATCTCGCGCGAGAAGTGCTTTGCCTCGCCGCGCACGAGCGAACTCGTCGCTTCGCGCAGCGGCCAGATGGCGCGGCGCATCACCAACAGTTGACGGCGGATCGCGTGCAGTTCGCGCGTGGCCGCCGGATCGGAGCCGGCCGCGAGAATCTTCTCCTCGCACGCATCGAGGCGCGCGTCGACGTCCTCCATCGGCGGGAAGTAGGCGTCGACGACCGAATCGAGCAGTGCGTAGGCGAGGTAGTCGCTGGACCGCTTGCGCATCTGGCCGTCGACGGTGTTGAGCCGCTGGCGCACCATGCCAAAACAATCGCCCGCCCGTTCCTGGAACGTCAGAACGAAACCAGGGCCGACGAACATGCCGAGCTGTTCGGTTTCGTGCGGGTTGCCCACGTCGATCATGCGCAGCACGAGGAATTCGTGGCTGTCGTACTCCTCGACCTTGGCGCGCTGGCGCACGTTGACGACGTCTTCGAGAGCGAGCGGATGCAGCCCGAACGCCTCGCCGATGCGACGCAGCAGGTCCACATCGCGGAAGCCCGCGATGTCCACCCACACGACCGGCCACTTCGCCCGCAACGCCGCCAGCTCGTCGAACGAGACCGGGTTGCGCTCGACCATCGCGTCAGGGCCGAACGCGATCGCCCACAGCCTCGTCGGCTGCGCTTCCGCATCGACCCGCAGGGTGCCAGGTGAAGTACCCGCGGGCAGTCGGACACGTCGGTGGCGATGGCGTCGCGAGGGAGGCTTGCCGGGTTCCGCGGGTTCTCGTGTCACGGGTCCATTTCAAGCCCTGGACCGACCCAACCGCCAGCACGAAGGCACTTCACACCATCCCCTGCAGTGCCGCAGCCGCCAGCGGCGCCGCGGCGCGCGCGACGTGGGCCGGATCGGCCAGCATCTCCTGGAACGGTGTGAACTCCGGCACGAGCAGGTCGCGGCGCACCTCGAGGCAGAGCGTGCGTCCCGGGTACTGGATCGCGAAGCCGTGCGCGAGCGTGATCGGATGCAGCGAGTAGGCGCCGTTGCGCACGACGTCGAAGCCGGCGGCCATGAACTCGGCCTCGGCGGCATTCGCGAGCGCGGGCGAGGTCAGTTCTCGCCCCTCGGGATCGTGCGTGATCAGGTCGACCGACGCGCGCAGCGGCCAGCCGCCGATGCGTTCCGCGGCGTAGGCCTCGCGCAGTCGCGCGACGATCTGTTCGTCGACGGGCACGTCGATGCTGCGTGGCGCGTAGGTGTGTACGAGCAGAGCGTGGCCGCCGGGGCCGCACACCGCCGCGAACGCCGCGGTGACGACGCCGCGGTACGCGGCATAGAGGTCGAGCAGCAACCGCTTGTCCGCGGCGTCGGTGATCCACGGCGGCAGACCCGGCGTCATCGCCCCGGCCGGCGTGCCGGCGGGCACGGTCGTCTCGTCGATCGCCCGGTTGCAGTCGATCAGCGTGCGCGGAATCAGGCAGCGCACGACCAGCGCCGTGCGGGACGGCTGCGCCAACACCACGCGTTCGGCGACGGCACGCGCCAGTTCGGGCGCGCCGACGTCGGTGTTGACGAAGAAGAAGTCCTGCAGGTCCGCGCGCAGGTTGCCGCGCAACCGCGCGCGCAGCTCGGCGAAGTGCCGCTGCCGCGTGGCGCCGTGCGACACCTCGAGCAGCAGGTCGGGCGGTCCGGTGCCGGCGGCGGCACCGCGCAGGTACTCGACGTCGCAGACTCCGGGCACGGAACGGATCAGCTCGGGCATCGACGATGGGGATACCCGCCGCGCCGGGCAGTGCAAGGGCGCGCAGGGTTCTGCCAGTGACCGCTGCGCCGGAGCAATGGCGATCAGTAGGCGGCGATCGGTCCGTCGACGACGTTCGTGAAGTTGAGCGAAGCGCCGAGCGTGCCGGCCTGGAAGAACAGGCGGAGCCCGATCAACCCCGTGTCGCTCGGAATCGTCATCGACGCCGTGCCGCGGCCCGCGCCATCGAGCACGCCGCTGGCGAGGACGACCAGCCCGGGCGAGAGCCACAGGAAGCCGTTGACCGGCGGAAACGGCACGCCGACCGGGCTCAGCGACAGGTCGATCGCGTCGATGAAGAAGTCGCCCGCGGGCCCCTGCGTGGGGTCATCGCGCCCGTCGGTTCGGCGTCGGTGCCGTTCACGTCGCCTGCGGCGCCGGTGTTCCTCGGCGTGCACGTCTACTGCCAGGGCGTGACGTACTCGCCGCCGATCACGCCGCTCGGTGCGATCGCGTCGAACGGCGTCGACCTCGGTCTGGGCAACTGAGCGGGGCTGTCGCGCGAAGGCGCGCGACAGTTCCCTTCACGCTCCGCCGTCCGGCACCGCACGCTCCGTCGCCACCAGGACCGCTTCCCCGACCAGTCGTCGTACACGCGCAGCGTCGCGCATCATGCGCAGGCTGTCGCGCACGAGCTGCACCTTGCTCTCGGGCGAGTTGTGCCACTCGACCGGCCGATCGACGACGCAGAGACCCAGCTTCTGCGCGAGCAGCAGCACCTCGATGTCGAAGGCGAAGCCGTCGAGCCGCTGCTGCGCAAAGATCGCCATCGCCGCCGCGCGCCGGAACGCCTTGAAGCCGCACTGCGTGTCGTGCACACCGGCCACCGCCAGCCGCCGCAGCAGCGCGTTGAACGTCTGCCCCATCTGCTGGCGCAGCCACGACTGATGCCGCGTGATCTTGCTCTGCGCGTGCTGGCGATTGCCGAACAGCACGTCGGCCATCGGCTCGGCGCGGAAGTAGTCGACGAACACGCCCACTTCGCGCAGCGGCACGCTCAAGTCCGCATCCATGTAGAAGACGAACGCGCCGGTCGCGGCACGCATCCCGGTCCGCACCGCGAAACCCTTGCCCCGCTGTTCGGCATTGGCGATCACGCGCACGTTCGGCTGCTGCGCGGCGGCCGCCTCGGCGATCTGGCGCGTGTCGTCCGTGCCCGGCTCGACGACGATCACCACTTCCACCGGCCAGCTGCAGCCGCGCCGCCACTGCGCCAGCGCCAGCAATGTCGGCGGCAGCCGGCGCGCTTCGTTGTAGGCGGGGATGACGATCGAGACGGTGTCCGGGGTCATGGCTGGCACGAGCAGGGTGCACATCGGGCTATGGTGGCGCAACCCCTTCGAACGAACAGACGCGGCGACCGCACTCGACTGGCCGGCATTACTGGAGAATCGGGCGCGCGACGTCGACCGCCCCCTGGTCGCGGGGCCGCGGGGCGCGCTGAACGCGGTCGATCGGGATGCGCATCCTGGTAGCATCGGCCCGCGCCGTCCCCTCTCGCTTGAGCGCTCTTCCCCCCTCTCCACCGCACACTCCGCCTGCCGGGACGCCCGCGACCACCGGCCTGCTGCGCGTAATCGGGCGCTGGAGCCTGACCGCGCTCGTGATCAACTCGATCATCGGCAGCGGCATCTTCGGCATGCCGGACGACATCGCGCGCGCGCTCGGGGCGGCGGCGCCGCTCGCGTACGTGTTCGCGGCGCTCGGCATCGGCGTCGTGATGGCCTGCTTCGCCGAAGTGGCCTCGCAGTTCCGCACGGCGGGCGGGCCCTATCTCTACGCGCGCGAAGCGTTCGGCCGATTCGCGGGCGTGCAGATGGGCTGGTTCGCCTGGCTCGTGCGGCTCACCTCTGCCGCGGCGAACGCCAACCTCTTCGTCGTCTACCTCGGGGCGTTCTGGCCCGCAGCCACGAACTCGCTGCCGCGCGCCGTGATCCTGATCGCGCTGATCGGGTTCCTGGCGGCCGTGAACATACGCGGGGTCAAGGCGGGCGCCTCGGTGAGCAACTTCTTCACCGTCACCAAGCTGCTGCCGATCGCCGTGTTCGTCGTCGCCGGCGCGCTGCTCGTCGGCGGCGACATCCGGCTCGGCACCACCGACGCCCCGAGCGGTGCCTGGCTGCAGGCGATCCTGGCCCTCGTGTTTGCCTTCGGAGGTTTCGAAGCCGCACTGATTCCGATGGGCGAAGCGAAGGACCCCCGCCGCGACGCGCCGTTCGCGTTGTTCACCGCGCTCGCGGTCGTGGCGCTCGTCTACCTGTCCGTGCACCTGGTCGTGATGGGCGCGTTCCCCGATCCCGCTGCGTTCACCCGGCCCGAGGTGATGGAACGTCCGGTGTCCGAAGCTGCGCGCGTGTTTCTCGGCGGCGCGGGCGCCGTGCTGATCGCGATCGGCGTGATGCTGTCCACGTACGGCTACCTCGCGGGACAGTTCGTCAGCGCACCGCGGCTGACGTTCGCCTTCGCCGAGCAGCGCGACTTCCCACGCTTCTTCGCGGCGATCCACCCACGCTTCCAGACGCCGCACGTGTCGATCCTGATCCACGCCGTGCTCGTCGGCGCGCTCGCGATCTACGGCAGCTTCATCTGGAACGCGCTGCTCTCGTCCGTGGCGCGACTCGTCACCTACGGCGTCGTCTGTGCCGCCGTCGTGGCCCTGCGGCGCAAGCATCCCGGTGCATCGCGTTTCGTGCTGCCGGGCGGATGGCTACTGCCACTGCTGGGATTGGCGTTCTGCGTGCTGATCGCCGCGCAGATGGAACGCGCACACGCGGGCATCGCCGTCGTGATCGTGTTCGCGGCGGCGGGGAACTGGGCCTTGGCGCGCCGCCAGAAGTGAGCGCCCCTGGTACTTCGCGGCCCACTGGGAGCCGGTCGTCGCCACCGACGTGACTACCTCTTCGGCGGCTGACCGAATGGCTGCGGAATGGTGAGTCACGGGTGGACGTGCCGCAGTTGCCGAAGAGCGAGCCATCCTGAGTCGACTGCCGGACGGTGCGCAGCATCAACAGGGCGCAGCGTTCCTACTTGGGCCGCAGGTCGAGCGGCGCCTCGTTGGCTTCCAGCACGAAGTTGTCGGTCGTCCCGTTGTCCCAGACCAGTGCGATGCGGTTCGTCACGCCCTGCACCGGCACGAACGGGATCGTCACCTGGCCGCCACCATCGGTGAGCAGCGTGCCCCACAGCAGCCGCGCCTGCGCCGCGACACTCTGCAGCATCGACTCGACGACGTCGCCCGAAGCGCGCGTGCTGCTGCCGCGCGCCACGATGCGCGCGCCGACGATCGGTTCGCCGTTCGCATCGCGCAGTTGCAGCCGCATCGTCGACAGCGGCTGCATCGCCAGCACCAGCTCTGTCGCCTCCGCCGCCAGCTCGGTGTTGCTCGCCACGTAGCCCGCCGCCGAGACGACCAGCACGACCCATCGTCCCTGCACGACCGACACGGCGGCCGAACCGGCGGCATCGAGTGGCAGGCGCACGAGCGAATCGCGCAGCAGCACGCCGTTCTGGTCGCCCGGCACGAGGAACGCGACGACGCCGCGCGCCGGACCGCCGTCCGGATCGGTGACGCGCAGCCGCATCGTCGTGACGCTCGTTCCTTCGCGGACCGCGGCCCGTCCCGGCACGGGCACGGCGACCGAAGGCGGCAGGTTGCGGCCCGACATCGCCGCGAACAGCGGCAGTTCGACGGCGCGCTGCGCGGGCGGGAGTAGTGTCAACCGACACGAGTGCAGTTCGCTCGGCACGTCCTCGAAGGCAAACCTGCCGTCCTCGCCGACCGTCGCCGTGAAGGACCGCGCGTCGTGCGTGTAGCTGTTGCGATCGCTGAACATCTTGCAGACCGCGGCGAGGTGTGCCGTGGTGCCCGGCGGCGCCATGTTGCATTGCCCGACGAGCGGCTCGACGCGCCTGCAGGTGAAGAGCAGTTCGCCGTTGGCGACCGATGCGACCTTGTGGTCGTCCTGGTAGAGCGCGCGGCCGAACACGCCGCCCGCGACCGCGGGCCGGCCCGGCACGCTGGCGAACAGCAGCAGCTCGCCCTTCGACTGGTCCGCGAACGGATCGACCGGGTACGGCACTGTCACGGTCGCGCGCCCATTGGCCGCCGTCACCGCGAGGTCGCGGTACCTGCCGTCGACGACGCCGCCAAGGCCGTCGAGATTCCAGGGGCGGTGGCGCGCGACGCGCAGCCGGATCATGGCGCCCGCGAGCGGCGCGCCGTTCTCGTCGACGACGCGCACGGCGAGCGAACGGGGCGCTGGGATCTTCAGGTCGTCGGTCGCCGGCGAACTCCACAACGGCTGCCCGTCCGTGCTGCGCACCTCGATCATCGCCTGCGGCCAGGGCGGCACGGCGAGGCGACCCATCGCATCGCGCAGCAGTTCTTCCTCCGCACCGGGATACGGCGACTGCACGAAGTAGCGCAGCGGGCCGCAGTCGCTCCAGGCGTCCGCACCGGGAGTCATGAGCAGCCGCGGCCCGTACGGCTGGAGGCACCGCAGTTCGAACAACGCGCCCGCGCCGAAGTAGCCGGACGGCGCCGTGATCGGTGCGATCG
>Ga0163151_10007932_pt1 | contig 12183 bp, 10 predicted proteins | sample OliLakLV19MP5IB2_FD_145596 | JGI IMG/M metagenome (GOLD analysis project Ga0163151, IMG submission 145596) | Freshwater microbial mat bacterial communities from Lake Vanda, McMurdo Dry Valleys, Antarctica - Oligotrophic Lake LV.19.MP5.IB-2 | ecosystem: Environmental > Aquatic > Freshwater >...
TGGTCCAGGGCGCCGTGCGTGACGTGCTGGAAGCGATCTACGAACAGGACTTTCGTGACTGCTCGTATGGCTTCCGGCCGAAACGCAGCGCCCATGACGCCGTCCGCGCCCTCGACCGAGCCGTCCACCAGGGCGGAGTGAACTGGATTCTGGAGGCCGACATCACGTCCTTCTTCGACAGCTTGGATCGCACCAAGCTGAAGGAGATGCTCCAGATTCGGGGCTGGCCGATGGATCGCTGCTGCGACTCATCGGCAAGCTCCTGCGTGTAGGCGTGCTGGACGGCGCGGATTACTCCGAGCCGGATCTCGGCACAGCACAGGGGTCGGCGCTCTCGCCGCTCTTGGGCAACGTGGTTCTGCACTACGTGCTCGACGTGTGGTTCGAACAGGTCGTGCTGCCGCTGCTTGGCGGCCGCGCGGTCCTGATCAGGTATGCCGATGACTTCGTCATCGGCTTCGAACGACGCGACGACGCGGAGCGCGGGCTGGCGTTGCTGCATGAGCGGATGGCGAGCTACGAGCTGACCCTGCACCCGGACAAGACCCGTCTCTTGCCTTTCCGGCGACCGCCGGCGAGTCAGCGAGGCGGGAAAGGTCCAGCCACCTTCGACTTCCTCGGGTTCACCCTCTACTGGGGGCGGGCTCGGAGTGGTCGCTGGTGCATGTGGTGCAAGACCCGGTCGTCTCGCTTACAGCGGGCGATCAAGGTCGCGGCCGATTGGTGTCGACGCCATCGACACCTGCCGGTCAGCGTGCAACATGCCGCGCTCACGAGACGCATCCAGGGACACTTCAACTATTTCGGCGTGAGTGGCAACTACCGCAACTTGGTGCCATTGGTCGAAGCGACGAAGCGGAACTGGCTCAAGTGGCTTCGCCGTCGAAGCCACCGATCGCGTCTGACGTGGGCAAGGTACGTGACGCTCCTGGAGCGCTACCCCTTGCCCACACCTCGGATCCGCGTGCGGATCTGGGGGTCGTAGCCACGAGCCGCATCAGCGGAAGAGCCGGATGGTGGAAATCTCCTAGTCCGGATCTGGAGAGGGCCCTGGGGGAGCGATCCCCCGGGGCTACTCGACAGCGCATGACCGAGCGGTAGCCGACCCAGATCCAGTCGAGGTGGTTGTTCCACACGGCCATGCGCTTGGATGGCCTATCCCAGAGACACCGTGGAGTCGCTTGGCCCTAGCGCGGTGGGCGAGACGTCGATGGCGATCCACTGTCGTCCGAGATTCCGGGGCGCGAAAAGGGCCGTGTGGCACCCGCAGAAGGCGTCGAAGACGATGTCGTTGGGGTTGGGGCCCGCGAGTGAATAAGTCGATCGAGTCCGCCGCCATTCGATTCCCGTTTCCGCCGAGATCCCGGCCACGAACCTCGTTGAGAAACCGAGTTATTCACTCGCGGGCCCTTACTGTTGGCGTCGACGGTGAGCTCATGATTTCATGCGATCGACGAGTGCTCGCCAGTTCTTGCAGGACCATTGCAATGAGGCAGGCATGCCCTCAACTGGCGAGTTATCCCTGCAGTAGCCAGCGAGCTTCTTCGCCGCGTCTGCCACTTCGCGGTTGTGCTTCACGCGCGGGCCCTCCTTGGATTCGTCTGTAGTCCCGGTCCGCAAGAATTCGATCCAGTTCTCCAGCCGGTCCTTGGCAAAGATGAATACGACGCTGTCAAATTGATGTCTTGTGATCTTCTGTCGCTCCGCCTCTTTCCAAAAGGCGCCCTTGAGCGCCTCGCCGTCGGCACAATCGTCGTCGCAATCGGCCCAGACCATCAGCGTCGTGTGGCCGCCGGCTTCGAGACAGTTCTTCAGCTCGCCGGGCATCTTCTCAATCACTACAGCTCGACTCCCACGCGGCACGAGGCGGAGCGTATTGCTACCGCTATGATGTCGCAGCCAACTCGGTTCCAAGGACTTGATCAGCTTATTGATGAACACCTCGTCGATGCTCTCGCCTCTCCCGCCTTCGCACAGACAGACCAACTGTGTTCTACTTGCCACTGGCCCACCCCCTCGCGATGGCCTCCCCGGCTGTCATGCCATCAGGCACCTTCAACGGCCCGATTCGAGTGGGAGAAGTGTGATTGTCGCGCCACAAATAACGTCCGTTCGCTTCGCCCGAGTTCGAAAGGACTTCGGGATGGTGCGAGATCATGATGAGCTGATGTTCGTCATCCAGCAGTTCACGCATTGAAAGCACCCACGGCTGAAGCTCGGGCAGACCGACAAAGTTGTCCGGCTCATCGATCAGCACGGTTCGCGCTGCACCTGTCTCGAGCGCAGCCCGGACCATATACAGGCCGATCAAGGACCGTTCCCCGTCGGAAAGCTGGTCAAAGTACAGCAAAACCGGCTTGCCACTCCCACTTTCGAATCGCAACTGCAGGGCTTTGGTATTCAACCCTGCATCCACGAGCTTGAACGAGCGAAAGTCCGGCCAGACCCCTCGCAGCGCGTCCCGCAGCGCATCGGTCCATTCCTGCTCCTGCGCCAGCGAGCGGTACCACGATGTCAGGTTGCTCATCGACAAATCCGGGTGCCTAGCCTCGGCCTTGCTTTCGGACTCCATGCTGCGCGGGTTGGGGCGAACGATCAGCAGCTTGGCGACCTCGTCTTGCAGCAACGCCAGTTTGCTGATGTTCACGCCACGCGGCTGGATCGCCGCCAGCGCCGCTTGTCGCCAGTCCAGCGGAAAGCTCGCTTGGCTCCCGTCCGCTTTCACGAATCGCACGCCCTCTAGATCTCGCTCGAACAACGGCTTCTTGTCGCACAGCGCCTTCTCCCGGATTACTCGCGGCTTCTCGGAGTCGGTCGTCTGTTCGATGTGAAGGACGTAATCAAATGAGTTGCCGTCAACGCTCAGGCTCAGCTCGAACTCCTGAATTCTGCTGTCGAGCCACTGCGTGAACTCAAGCCGGGGCACGTCCCGCTCACCTGTTCCGCCGAGCAGGCCGTCGCCGGTGCCGAGATTCCGCAGCAGGCGCAACGCATCGAACACCGAGCTCTTGCCAGCCCCGTTGGGGCCGCACAGCACGCCGAACGAGTCGAACGCCGCCTCGAAGGCCACCAGGCAGCGGAAGTTGTTCGCGTAAAGTCGCGTAATCATGCCAACACCCTAGCAGATGTGTGGCTTACCTCGATCTATCCCCGTGACGACGGCACTGTGCGAGGTATTAGACAGGATTTCTGGGACGGCCCGAGGCGAAGAACGGAATCGGAGAAACAAACAAGGGAGCGTAGGACTTCCAAGCGCATGACCGAGCGGTAGCTGACCCAGATCCAGTCGAGGTGGTTGTTCCACACGAGCGTGAGCACCCGCACGCCGTGCTCGAAGCACCACCCGAGATCCGCGAGCGATTCCTCGATCGAGTGATCGCCGCCTTCGATGCCCGGGATGCCGGCGATGCGACCCGACGTGTGCGCGGCGTGGAGCAGCGCACCGTTGCCGGCGCACGCGACCTGGTCCGCGGGCGCGTCGGCGAGCGCGTAGAACTGAGTCAGGAGGTCGCGCGTGCGCCGTCGTGCCGCACCCGGTCCTTCGGTGATGTGCTTCGGATCGACCCAGTTCACGAGCACGACGGAACCGAGCCCGCCCCGCCGGCCGCGCACGAGGTCGAGGTGCCCGCGCGTCTGCGTGCCGAGGTCGTGACCGATGTCGAGCTGACGCTGCAGCGAATCGACGCGCGCGTCGAAGACGGGTTGGTGCGCGAGAAGTCCGAGGAGATCGGGCGGGGTGGACATGCGATAGCCGACGATGGCACGACAAACGCAAGATGGGCGAGATCCACGCAGAGTCCGCGTCGGTCGCGTGCACCGAACTCACGCCCCGATACGACGTCGGCGCTCGTGCAGATCGCCGACGCTGGACCGACATTCGTCGTTCGAGCCATCGTCACGGGTGATCGAACCGACGGTGACGCGGCTGGACGACCCCGTTGGCAATGAGGGTCACCGCCTTCTGCGAGAGCGCTCGCCCGTACAACGTCGCGCCGTTGTTCATCGCGATCTGCGTCTGGCACAGGACGTCGCCCTTGAAGGCCGCCGTCGTTGCGAGCGTCGTTCGGCCAGCGACCCGCCCGGAGACGTTGTTGGAGCGCGCGCCGCCGCTCAGCGTGACGTGGGCTCCGCGGCTCACGGTGAGGTCGCCACGGATCTGGAAGATTCAGACGCTCGTCGAAGTGCCCGTCAACGTGACGCCGTTCGACGGGATCGAAACACCGGTGCTCCACGCACACAGGCCCGGAGCGAGCGTCATCCCGCCGATGTTGCCGGCGCCCAGCTCGGTGAAGTCGGGCAGCGATCGACCAGCGGCATCCGTCTACGCGACTTCCATGTCGCTGACGGCAACGGTCAAGTACGCCGGTGTCGGGGGCGCGTATTCGGGCGCATACACGGGCCCCTGGACGAGCGACGACGTCGAGTGCCGATTCGAGGCCGCTGACGTCAGCCCGAACCCTGTGAGACCAATGAACGAGATCGGGCTCACTCCGATGTCGCCGAAGATCTGCGTGGTCCCGGTCGTCGAGATGCCGGCCTTCGCGAGGATGGCGGAATGGCCGGCCTTTCCGAGGTGCACCGGCGTCTGTGCGACGACGAACGTCACGGCGGGCGCGGGCGACGCCGGTTGCGGGGCGAGAGACGGGCCGGGTGACGTGGGCAGGAAGAAGCAGGCCGTGAGAGCCAGAACGGGAACCGGCAGGATCATGATGCGACCTCTTTGTGCGAGAACGGGGAGGTCGCTCGCGCCAGGACGGGTCCCGGCGGACGTGCGGCGGGTCAGCAACGGCAACCATGTGCCGCCGCGGATCCGCCGAATCTCGAGGGCAACGCTTCGTGGACTCCGCACAGGCCGTTGCGCGTCTCAGGCGGCGATTTCGACTGATCTAATCGAATCAGGCGTCAACGCCGGACATCAAAACATCGAATCGCGATGTGGGCCGTTCGTCGCAAAGCGCTCTGCACAGTCAATCCGACATGTGACCCGGGCTGGCAGCTCGTCGAGTGAACGTGCGTCATCGCACAGCGCCGAATCCAGTCTCGCCCAGATAGGTGTAGATCAAGCTCAGCGCCCCGACCTCCTGGAGCGTGTCGGGCACGTCGCTGAAACTCGAATTCCGCTGCGACGCGACGAATTGCAGGCCGACGGCGTGGTGCTCGTACACGCGCACCGTCAGCGTCGCCTGCACGCGGAGGATGTTCTCGCCGCCCGTGGACCCGATCGAGCCCGATCCGTCGACGTAGTAGTCGCGGCCGGTGATGTCGAACAGGACCCGCGTGCCGAAGAGGGCGCGCAGTGCGATGAGCGCCTGGGGGCTCCAGCCGTAGCGGTAATTGCGGTCCTCCTCGGCGTCCGCGATCGCGCCGACCGCCGTCCATCCGACGCCTGACATCAGCGTGCCCTGAAGCGTCACGTCGTCGGAAATCCGCCACTGGCCCGTGGTGCCGAGCCCGACCGCCGTCGACGACACACTGAACAGCTCCGGAGCGAAGTAGTCGTAGCTGCCGTACAGCCCCCACACGCCGTCGTACGAATCGCCCGCTGCGTAGTCCGAGCCGACCAGGAGTCCGCGGGACATGATGTTCTCGGGCGTGGCGTCTGTGCTCGAAGTCGCCGTGGCTTCGAAGTGGAAGTAGTCGAACGGACGGTCGTACGCGTAGCCGGTTTTGCCGGGCAGCCCGTAGTCCATCGTGAAGATCGCAACGGCCTCGTCTTCCTGCACGTCGCTCAACGAGCCGACGTCCGTCACACGCGCGTTGTGCCGGAGCCCGGCGCTCGCGGACCAGAACGTGGCCGGATCGTGGCTCGCGTAGACGGTGTCGAACCGATCGCCGAATGCCAGGCGATTGAAACCCGCTGATGGCGAGATCAAGCCCGCACCCAAGCTGCGTCCTAAGCCCGGGCTCTCGCCGCCGCCCTCGAGCAGGAGGTTCGACATGCGGAAGAGAGCTTCGCCGAGGAAGCTCCCGCCGAACGTCGTCGTGATCTCGTCGTTGAGCGACGGCGGATCGGTCTCGCCTGCGACTTCCCACAGCGTGCTGCCGGCGAAGTCGTAGCCGAGCGCCTCCCAGTAGTTCAGTCCGGCCGACCGCGCGAAGCCGTGGTAGATCGAGCCCTGGTAGGGATGCAGGAACTGGTTCACGGCGAACGGATCGCGATCGATAACCCAGCCGCTGTGCAGGTTGTCCTGGATCGAGGAGAAGTCGCTGTCGTACGTGCCCTCTTCGCCGAAGTTCCGATTGAACACGCTCAAAAGGATCTGAAACCCGACGATGTCGAGAGCCGGGATCCAGTAGCTCTTCGCCGAGCCTTCGCCCCACGTCGGGTCGCGCGGAATCGGATCCCGCGTGGGACCGGGATCGAATGGGTCGCGAACTCCCGCCAGCGTCGTGAACACGGCGCTCGGAGACTTCGCAGCCGCACTCGACAGCGCGTCGGAACTCGCCGCGGAGGGGTCGGTGGCGACTGGCACCAGAGCGCCGAGGCGCTCGTCACCGACGCCGGGATTGCTGACGAACGATGCTCCGCCGCGACCGACGAGCATCGACATGACCACGGCCAAGCGAGTGGAAACGAGCAAGACGGACCCTCCGACACGAACGAATTCGTGGCGACGTGGATGCGACATCCACGGGGGGGGCCACGCCGTCACCGTAGCAGGAACTCTGCGATCGCCGGAGAACCTCCGCTCGAGGTCGGCTCAGGAGCGCGGTGCCGGACGCGCTCGACGCGCACTCCGACGAGTTTCGTTCATCGACTCCGCTGGCTGTTCAGCCGCTGGCGAGCGTGTTCGGGTCGCGGGTCAAAGATGCGGGTCGGCTCCCGCACATCATTGAGCTTGCCGTGATTGCAGTCGCGCTCGAGCGTGACCGCGTGGATCATCGTTCCCGCCGCGAGGCTCACGAGGATCAGGCGAGTGACGTACCGACATAGCCGCTCGAGCCCGTCACGATCGTCGGCCGCGATGCGCACCTTGGCCTGCAGCGAGAAATCGTCGATGTCGCAGCACAATTCACCGGGCCGAGAGCGCGGGCGCTGATCGCGGCTCTCGCGACCGAAGCGCTCGACAGCCGCGCCGCCGTTCGGTCCGAGCGCCACGCGACCCTGCACGGAGGCGGCGCAGAGTTCTGCGAACAGCGGTTCGTCGGGCTCGGGCGGCGGGAAATCGTCGGCCCCGGAACGAAGTCACGGCGCGGTCCGTCGCCTCGAACCCGGCCGACCCGAGCGTTCCGCGCATTCGAAAGCTCGCGGAACCGCGTCGGGAGCCGTGAAGTCGGCGTCGATCTGCGTACGCTTGAGCCATGACCAATGTGGCTCGCATCGTCGTCCACTATCCGCGCGCGCGCGGATCCATCTTCTTACGCGGAGAGCACGCGCCACTCGCCTGGACGCGCAACACGAAACCGATCGCTGCGCACGGGGACGAGTCGACCTTCGAGGTCCGGGTCGCGGTGGGGGAGACACTCGAGTGCAAGCTCGTGCGCGCTGATGGAGCCTGGGCTGCGGGCCGGAATCTAGTCCTCGCTGCCGGCGACCATCTCGATCTGCACCCGTCGTTCGGCGACACGCGCGGGGAGCTCCGACCCGTGGACCATCTCGCGCTGACCGACGGTTCCGCCCTGAATTACCGCGTGTTCTTGCCACCGAGCTACGCCGAGCAAGACGCCGCGCGCTATCCGGTCCTCTACGCGCAGGATGGTCAATCGCTCTGGTCCGACCACGACGGGCCTGCGGGCGTGTGGGACCTCGACCACGTGCTGGCCGAGCTGTGGTCGCTCAGCGCGGTGCAAGAGATCATCGTCGTCTCGATCGACACCGCGAGCCACCGACTCGACCGCTTCGGTCCCGTGCCCGACCCCGACCATGGCGGCGGCCGCGCCGCCGAACACCTCGCGGCGATCGTCGGGTCACTGAAGCCGCACGTCGATCGAACGCTGCGCACGCTCGCGCATCCGAAGACGACGGCGGTGCTCGGCAGCTCGATGGGGGGACTGTTCTCGTTCTACGCCGCCTGGAATCGCCCCGACGTGTTCGGTGCTGCGATCTGTCTGTCGAGCTCGTTCTGGTGGGCCGATCGCTGGGCCATTCGTCACGCGCAGTCGGGAACGTGTCCGATGCCGCGGCCGCTCCTGTACCTCGATTCGGGCGCCGCGCACTCCGCGCTCGAACGAGATGCATCCGCGCGCGACGGTCAACACCACACGCGGGCGATGGAGCGCGCGCTCGTCCGACATTGCTACGAGCCGGGCAAGGACCTGCACGTGCTCACGTTCCCGGGACATCGACACGACAGCAGCTCGTGGGCCGCGCGCGTGGCGATCCCGCTGCAGCTCGTGTTTCCGCGGGGGCATGGGTGAGCGCGTAGCGCGAGACGTGAGGCCCCCTCGATGCGGGTCGCAGGCCCGTGTCGGCCGCGTTGGGAATAGGACTTCCAAGCGCATGAGCGCGCAGTACCCGGCCCACCCCGGAGTCCGGCGTGTGCCGTGCTGGGCTACTCGCGGCGGGCGCAGCGCGCCGTCCTGTCTGTTCCTTGGCTGAAATGCTCATTTCGGAGGCGCGATCCTCGCCCCTCGAAGTCATCGCGGCCGGCGAACGGCCGTCGACGCGCGACAGTTCGTCCCGAACGGCGCGGCGCGCACTGGCCTCGTGCCGCACCGCGATTCGTGAGCGATCACGGCCGCCGAACCGACCGGCACGAGTTTGGACGGCTACAGCCAGAGCACGCGCAACCCGTTCGTCAGGTTCAACGTCGACGGCGTGCAGAAGTTGGCCGCATTGCGGTACCAGCATTGGTACACGCGCACGTCGCCGGCCGAGCACGCACCGCTCACCGAGATGGGCGGATCGCCGACGAGCGGGTATGCGCTGCTGCCGCTGACGTTCCCCTTCGTTCCGAGGCGCACGAGGGTCCCACCGACGCAACTCAGCCCGTCGCCGAACGGAGCAGCAGCCGGAGCTGTCCCTTGGAGATAGAGCGCCGCGCTGTTCGACATCCCGGAGCCGTGGAGGACGAGCGAATCCGCGCCGACACTCGGCACGCCGCTCGCCGCCAGATTCGCGCCGTTCCCATTCAGGGAGCTCGAGCAGCCGTTGCCCGCCGCACCCGAGTTGCCGCACGGACACGCGGTCCCCGAGCCGTCGCCGAAGCAGAACGGGGTGGCCGGCAGCCCCGATACGTACAGGAGCCACGGCGACGCGCCCGCGTTCCCGTGCTCGTCGGCGATCACCACGCGGTACTCGATGACACCCGAGAATCCACCGGGGATCTCGCCGCGGAACACTTGCCCGAACGAAGAGCGCAGCGCGAACGAGCCGCCCGGCGACGAGTTCACGCGCACCTCGAGCACAGGCGCGAGCCACTGCGTCGTCTGCGGTGGCGCATTGTCGTAGACCTGGCAGCGCACGACCGTCGGGTCGAGGCCCGGGATGCGCGCCGGCGCCTGCTCGAGCCGCGCGATGCGGGGCGCGGTGGTGTCGTTCGCCGCCGTGGTGTTCCTCAAGTACCACTCGGCTTGGCCACTGTCGTTCGCGACGAAGACGTCGTAGTCGCCGTCCTGGTCCACGTCGGCGGTATCCGTGTCGAGCGTCCTCGTCGTGTCGGCCGGCAGGACGCCCGTCGCATGGGAAAACGCCCAAGGACCGTCGTTGCGCACGATGCGCTCCTGCCCGGCGAAGTTGGCCACGAAGACGTCGAGATCGCCGTCGAGGTCGTAGTCGATAGGCTCGGCGGATTGTTCGTCCGCCGCGGACTCCGGAATCGTCAGCGACTGATCGAAGTAGCCGGCGCCTGAGTTGCGCAGGACGTTGTCGTTGAACGTGGAGCCCGACGTCAGCCAACTCAGGCCGTAGATGTCCATGTCGTCGTCATCGTCGAAGTCGCCGAAGCACTGCTCGTAGTGCCCAATGCCGGTCGCGTAGCCGCTCTGGAAGGATCTACCGGTCACGTCGTGGAACTCGAGGATACCGCCGTTCTCCTGGAGTCGGTTCAGGAAGAGACGCGGCGGCTCCCGCTCCGCGCACAGCAGGAGATCGAGGTCGAGGTCGCCATCCACGTCGGCCCAGTCGACGTCAACTGCGGTCGCGGCGATGTCGCAGAACGCGCCGGTCGAATTCAGCGTGTTCGAGGCCTGCGTCCCCGCGCACCACAGGCCTGGATTCCCCTCGGCCAGTTCGATCCCGGTCAGTTGGAAGCCACTGGGGTTGAACTCGGAAAAGTACCCCGCGCCGTCGTTCCGGAAGATGCGGGTCGGAATTCGGCCGTTGAACGCGCCTCCGACCGACGACTGGACGAGATCGAGGTCGCCGTCCGAATCGATGTCGGCGAAGTCCGTCTCCTGGGGGAAGTCGGCGAACCCGCCGCCGGCGACCACCAAAGCCTGCGCGACCGAACTGCCCGGAGCGCCGAGCCCGACCCAGCGCGTCGAGGTCTCGTCCACATAGGTCCCGATCGCGCCGCTCTGGGCGAGGCCGCGGTTCGTCCAAAAGCGCGACGCTTGGTGAATGAGCTGACTGTGGTTCGCGATCGCGATGTCCGGGTCGCCGTCACCGTCGTAGTCCGCGAACTCCAGGTCGCGCGTCGCATCGAGGATCGCCGGGAATCGCACCGACGTCTCGTTGGCGAAGACGCCGACGATCCCGCCTTGGGCGCCGCCGCGGTTGATCCACAGCACGTTCTGCTGGTTGCCGGCGTCGCCGCCATTGCCGAACGCCGCGTCCCAGTCTCCGTCCAGATCCACGTCGGCGAAGTCGATCTGCTCCGTGCTTCCCGTGCTCGGCGGGACATCCGTCGTGATGCGCACGAATTGTTGCGCGGAAGCGGGAGCGGCGAGGAGTACGAGGGCGAGCATGCGAGCCATGGAAACTCTCCGGGTTCCAAGCAGCGGGTGAAGTGCGGCCTGGACCTCCGGAGTCTATGCCTGGATCGCGGTCCCGTGTTGCGTGGGACTCGCCGGATTCGCGTGCCGGCAAGTCGAGCGGAAGGATTCAGCGGTCTGGCCGCGAGGCGCGGCCAGACCGCGTCGTACTGACCGAAAGCAGGTCGGCGCGGCCCACTCGGTGTCGATCGGAATCAAGGGGGGGGGTAGGACTTCCGGTTGCGGCCAGGCCAAGCTGGTCGGGGAGGAATGAGTGATGCGCTGACTTCATGAAACCCCGTTTGTTGTCCAGCGGGTGCGAAACCCGCGCGGTCAGGGGTGAGCCCGCCCGGACCGGTAGCGAGCCTTGCAGCGATCCCGGCGACGGGAGCGTTGATGCGTAGGCACGCGAGCGCGTGGGCCGTGGGCCATGCAGCCACGAAACCTATGACATTCCGGGTGCCCAGGGCATTGGATTGCCTGAAGGCAACAGCGGACTCTCCGCCATGGGCGAGGAGAGCACGCACCCGGCGGGGTCTTCGACCACGGCACGCGCGAAGAGGACGGCCCAGCAACCTGGGAGGCCCTTGCCCTTCCTCGGAAAAGTCCGGAGCCACGGAGATCCGGTAAATCCTCTCCGACGCGCAGCGCGTCCGCGAACGCACGGGCTGCCGGCCCCGAGAGGGGCACAGAAGAAGCGTTCGCACCGAGGTAGGCCGAAGGCGAGGGACGACCGGAGCCGAGGCCGATGAGAGCAAGGGAGTCGGAGGGCTGCATACGAGCGGTGAAGCCGGGGAACGGGAAGGCGCCCGGACCCGGCCGAGCAAAGGCGGCCCGTGTTGGTGTGAACTTTCGAAGGGACCCATGACCGGCGCATCGACGTCGGACGAGCATGTCACTGCAACTTCAAAAGGTAGTGGAACGAGCGCGACAGGAGCCCGAAAGTCGGTTCCACTCATTGGCGCATCTGATCGATGTGCCCGCGCTGGAGACGGCCTACCGTCGCATTCGCAAGGACGCGGCGGTGGGGGTGGATGGAGTCACGAAGGAGGACTACGGACGGGCACTGGAGACAAACCTCCAAGACCTGCACGAGCGGCTGAAGTCGAAGCGGTATCGACACCAGCCGATCCGACGTGTGCACATCCCCAAGGATGGGGGCAAGACACGGCCGATTGGTATCTCGGCGCTCGAGGACAAGGTGGTCCAGGGCGCCGTGCGTGACGTGCTGGAAGCGATCTACGAACAGGACTTTCGTGACTGCTCGTATGGCTTCCGGCCGAAACGCAGCGCCCATGACGCCGTCCGCGCCCTCGACCGAGCCGTCCA
>Ga0163151_10007934_pt1 | contig 12182 bp, 8 predicted proteins | sample OliLakLV19MP5IB2_FD_145596 | JGI IMG/M metagenome (GOLD analysis project Ga0163151, IMG submission 145596) | Freshwater microbial mat bacterial communities from Lake Vanda, McMurdo Dry Valleys, Antarctica - Oligotrophic Lake LV.19.MP5.IB-2 | ecosystem: Environmental > Aquatic > Freshwater > Lake...
CCCCAGGACCCCAGGACCCCGACTACGAGTGTATGGCCGCGCCGTGCACTGCGTGCGCCGCCTCACCCACCGCCTCGGACATGGTGGGATGCGCGTGAATGGTGCGGATCAGTTCTTCCACCGTGCACTCGAGCCTCAGCGCGACGCCCGCCTCCGCCACCAGCTCGGTCGCCCTGGGGCCAATCATGTGCACGCCGAGTATTTCGTCGTACTTCTTCTCGGCGACGATCTTCACGAAGCCTTCGGTCTCGTTGGCAATCTTCGCGCGCCCAAGCACGCCGAACGGGAAGACACCGACCTGCACATCGAACCCGCGCGCAATCGCCTCCTGCTCGGTCAGGCCGATGCTGCCGATTTCAGGATCGCAATAGGTGCAGCCGGGCACCTGATCGTAGTTGATCGGTCTCACGTCCATGCCCGCCAGGCGCTCGGCCAGGACGATGCCTTCGGCCGATGACAGGTGCGCCAACTGGGGATGGGCGCCATTGCCCATCGTGATCACATCCCCCACTGCAGATACGCCCGGCACGTTCGTGCGGAAGAGCGAATCCACCTTGATGTAGCCGCGCTCCATCTCAAGGCCCACATCTTCGGCGCCAAGGCCGTCGGTGACGGGGCCACGACCGGTGGCCACCAGCAACTTCGACACCGTGATCGTCTCGGCCTTGCCGTCGGCCCCCTGCATCTCGATGGTCACGCCGCCGTCTTTGACAACCGCGCCGGTCACCCTGGTGCCCGTCCGCACGGCGATGCCGCGCTTCTTGAACGCCTTTTCCAGCTCCGCCGACACCGCTTCATCCTCATTCGGCACCAGACGTGGCAACAACTCGATGACGGTGACGGCACTGCCGAACCGCCGATAGATCGACGCAAACTCCACGCCCACCGCGCCGCTTCCCATGATGGCCAGCGAGGCCGGCACTTCGTTCAACGCAATCGCGTGATCGCTCGTGATGATGTGGGTGTGATCGATGTCGATGCCGGGAACACTCCGCGCGTACGAACCGGTGGCGACGATGATCTCTTTTGCCTGCAGGGTCTGCGGGGCGGCTTCGGGCGACGTGACGTGAACCTGGCCGCTGCCGCCAAGACGGGCGCTGCCCTTCACCCAGTCGATCTTGTTCTTCTTGAAGAGAAACTCGATGCCTTTGGTGAGCCCCGTCACCACCTTGACGCGGCGCGCGTTCACGCGAGCCATATCGATGGAGGGCTTGACGTCGCCCAGCACGATGCCCCATTCCTTTGCGTCCTGCGCAATCTTCAGCGCGTGGGCGTTCTCGAGCAGTGCTTTGGTCGGAATGCAGCCCCAGTTGAGGCAGGTGCCGCCCAGGGTCGGCTGACGCTCGACCACGGCGGTCTTGAGGCCCAGCTGCGATGCGCGAATGGCGGCGACATAGCCGCCCGTGCCCGCGCCAATGACCACTACGTCGTATTCGTGTACCACGGTGTACGTTAACAAAAAAAGACACCCGTGGGCCAGCGTGACGCCAGACCACGGGTGTCAACTTGTGGGCCACACGCGGCGGCCACGCGCGTCGTGAATCGTCCTACTTGCGCGGAAGGACGGCGTCCTTCAGCTGCTTGGCGATCCGGGCCTTGACCACGGTCTTGGCCGGAATCTTGATCGTCTCGCCGGTGGCCGGGTTGCGCCCGTCTCGCGCCAGTCGGTTCTGAACCACCAGCTTGCACATGCCGGGAACGGAGAACTCGCCTGTCCGTTTGAGCTCCTTCTCGGACAACACCAGCAACTCTTCAAAAAGGTCCCGCACTACAGTGCGCTTCAAGTCGAACTTGTCAGCGAAGTGGGCGAACAACTCCATCTTCCCCATGCGCCTGGCGTCTGCCATCGGTGTCTCCATTCCTGAATCCTAGGAAAAATTTGTCGGCTGTCGTGGTGGGCGGCCGGTATCGTAGCCCCGTCCCCCCCGTCAGTGTCAAACTTGGCTCCCACGTCCTGCCATCTACAATATCAGCATGGCCGCACCGCTCGACACATTCCCGAATCCCCGCCCCGACCGCGACTACGATATCGACATCCGCTGCCCGGAGTTCACCTCCATGTGCCCGAAGACGGGCCTGCCGGACTTTGGCGAGATCCGCATCCAGTACATACCTGACCAGACCTGCCTCGAACTGAAGGCCCTCAAGTACTACCTGCTCGACTACCGGAACCAGGGGATCTTCTACGAAGCGGCCACCAACAAGATTCTGGATGACCTGGTGCAGGCGTGCCACCCCAGGCGGATGACCGTGACGGGAGCGTTCACCGCGCGCGGCGGCATCACCACCACGGTGGCGGCCACGCACCCCTCACGCTGATCTGGCCCTTCCTTTGCTTTCTTAGAGGCGCGCAGGCGCCACACAGCCCGTGCGGACGGGCCAGAGTGGCAGATTCTGCAACGTCGAGCGCCTCGGGGAGTGGAAGAAGGTGCGAGACCTACCGGCACACGGCGACCTGATCTGGATTCGGCGCCGGCCATGGCGGGTGCAGTCCAGCCACACGGGGGCCGGCCTGACGCGCGTGGTGGTGACCGAGGCGCGCGCCGCCCGTCCGCGCACCTTTCTGCTGCCCGCCGAGCGCTGGACGCGCGAACGGTCCTTCCGCACTCGGCGCGTCTCACCCAACCGGGGGCTGGCGTGGCTCGGGGCGTGCACGGCCCGGGCGTCTGCCGCCTTCACGCCCACGGCCATTCTCACCGCGCACACGACACTGCTCGCGTATCAGCTCGAGCCCGCGCTCGCGATCCTTGCAGGCACCCGCCGCGTTCTCATCGCCGATGGCGTGGGCCTGGGCAAGACAGTGCAGGCCGCGCTCATCATCGCCGAGACGCTTCGGCGCCAGACCGACGCGCGAATACTCGTGCTGGTGCCACCGCCACTGATCTCGCAGTGGACCGACGAGTTGGAGACGCGTTTTGGTGTGTCGGCCTTCGCGGCAGATTCCGCGTCGTTCGCCCGCCTCCGGGCCGATCGGCCCTACCTGGTCAATCCGTGGGACAACCCCGGCGTGTGGCTGGTCTCACCCGACTACCTGAAACAGCCTCACATCATCGAGACGCTGCCGCGACGCGGGTTTGACGCGGTGGTGATTGACGAGGCGCACGCCATGGCCGGCAACTCACAACGGCGGTCGGCGATTGACGCCCTTGCCCGTTCGGCACACCACGTCATTCTGCTGACGGCCACACCTCACGACGGCGATGACACGCGGTTCCGTCGGCTGATGGATCTGGGTGCGACGGGCGCGAAAACCGACACGTTGGTGGTCTTCCGGCGAACAGGCGTGCCTCAGGCGCGTCGGACGCGGCGCCTGGATGTAAACGCAGGGCCGGGCCTCTCGGAGGCGCTTGAGGCCATCGACGCCTTCGAACGCACCGCGCAGCCGGCGGCGCCGAGCGAGGGCCTTCGCTTGATTTGCGGAGTCTTCCGAAAGCGCGCGCTGTCGTCGCTGGCGGCGTTCCGGGCCTCACTCGAGCGACGCCTGGCGGTGGTCAACGGCGCCGACGCTCGCCTGCCCGGCGACGACTGGGTGCAACTCGAGTTCTTCGGCGCAGACGTTGTGCCAGGCGACGAGTGGGCGGTGCTCGGTGGTGATGCCGGGCTGCCCGCCGCACACGAGCGCACATGGCTGCTGCGACTGCAAGGCGTTGCCGCACGTACTGCTGCCTCGGCGTACGGCGATCCGAAACTGGCCCGCCTGCGCACGCTCCTGCGACGATCGGGCGAACCGGCGGTGGTCTTCACCGAATATCGCGACACGTTGCAGGCGGTGGCCCATGCTCTGCCGGATTCGCGTCGTCTGGCGATATTGCACGGCGGCATGTCGGGCGCGGCACAGCGCCATGCCCTGCGCGAATTCCTGGAGGGTCGCGCCGATACCTTGCTGGCCACCGACGTGGCGAGTCAGGGCCTCAACCTCCAACATCGGTCGCGGTGGGTGGTGAACGTCGATATGCCGTGGACGCCCATGCGGCTGGAGCAGCGCGTGGGCCGCGTGGATCGCATCGGTCAAACGCGGCCCGTGCATGTGACGATGCTCGGCGTCCGCCATAGGGCGGACGCCGCGCTCCGGGCGCACGTGGCGGCGCGGCGGCACGTGAGTGCCGCCGCGCCGCTGCCGTCGTGCACGCGCTGGACGCGCGCTGCGGGGGGCCTCGCGCAGTGGTTCGCGCGCCAGCGGGCGATGGCCGCCCGCTGGCGCGGCCCGGACCCGACTACCGTGCCGCGCGCCGAGGTGCCGCTCGCGTTGATGCGTCGCCTGCTCCCGTCCGCTGCCGTCGGGGACCACCTCCCGCCACTGGTCACCATCGTGGAAATCCCACTCGTGAGTGGCACGGGCGATGTGATCGAGCGGCATCTGGGGTGGGTGACCGGCGCGGGGGGGCCGGACCCGGCGCTGGTCCGCCGTGCGCGGGCGCTCAGCGCCCGCGCACGGCGGCGCCGGCAGCGACTGCATGCCGCGCGCGCGGCTGATGCCCCGGCTTCGTCACAGCAGCCGGGGCTGTTCGACGCGCGCGCGGTCGGGGCGGCGCGTGGCGACGCGCCGAGCGCCGCTGCGGCGTCAGGCGGGCCCGACGAGTGCGACGTAATCGTCGGGCCCGCCCGGCCGCTCCTGATCCTGGAGGCGCGCCGGTGACGCTGCCGGGCGTCGGCGGTGTGCTGCTGCCGGCGCGCTTTCTCGCCGAGCGCATCGCGCCGGTCGCCACCAGCGACCAACGCGCGCAAGCGCAATGGGCGCGATGGTGGCGCGACGTCTCGCACGCCTGTGGCCCGGCCACAGGCGTGCGAACGCTCTTCGACATCGCCGCGATGCCGTTGTTCGGCCGCCTCGGATTCCGCGCGCGCCAACCGAGGTTCCTGCCAGGGTCAGCCACTGCGACGCTCCTGACGCCAGGCGGAACGACGATCGCACTCCTCGTGAGGCCGTGGGCCGATCGCCCCCCAGCGTTGTTCCGCGAGGCCACCAACGCGGCCAGGCTCGCCGGCGCGGCGTGGTGCTGCGTGTTCGCGCCGCCCACGTTGTCCATCGTGCCTGCCACCGGCCACGTCACCCGACGCAGCCTCGACTTCACGTTTCCGGCGGCCGCCGACCCTGCGTCACTCGGAGCCTTCCTCATGTTGGCCAACGCGGCCGCGTTTGATGCCGGCGCACTCGATCACTGGCTCGACGCCGCGCGCTCAGACGCCGCACGCGTGCGCGTCGATCTGCAGCAAGGCGTTATTGACGCGCTGGGGGAACTCTCGCAAGTCCTGGCGCGAACCAGTCGAGTGCCCCCCACCGACGAGGCACTCACGCTCGTCTACCGCATCCTGTTCCTGATGTTTGCCGAGTCGCGCGACCTCGTGCCCCGCCATCATCCGGTCTATCGAGAGGCGTACACACTTTCGTCCCTGTGCAGCGAGGCCCTTCGCTCCACACCGGCGCGGGGCGGGTGGGACGGCCTGGCGGCCATCAGCCGCTTGTCGCGGCACGGCGGCCAGGTGGACACGCTGCAGGTGTTCCCATTCAACGGCCATCTCTTCTCGTCCCGGTCCGCACCAACGCTCGAGTCCACGCGCGGCGGAGCACGTCGCTCACGCGAGAGCGACGCACGAGACCTCGCCGTCAGCAAGGCCCTCGTCGCGCTGGGCACGCGCCGTGAGCCTGCGGGCCGCGTGGCCATCAGTTACGCCGACCTTGGCGTCGAAGAACTGGGGGCAATCTACGAACGGGTCCTGGACGTTGACACCACCACAACTCCCCAGCCTCACAAGCCATCTGGAAGGCGGCACTCCGCGAAGCGCAAGGACACGGGCACGTTCTACACCCCGCAAGTCCTGGCCGACTTCGTGGTCCAACGCACCCTCGCGCCCCTGGTGGAGGACGCCTCGGCCGATCGCATTCTCGAACTGCGCGTTGTTGATCCGGCGATGGGTTCGGGTGCGTTCCTCGTCTCAGCCCTTCGCTATCTGGGCGCCGCCTATGAGCGCGCGCTCATCCGTGAGGACCGTTGCGCGGCATCGGATCTCGCAGACACCGATCGCGCCGGGTTTCGACGACTCATCGCACAACAGTGCCTGTTCGGCGTGGATGCGAATCCGGTGGCCGTTCAGGTGGCGCGGCTCTCGCTCTGGCTGGCCACGCTGGCCCACGCCCGGCCACTCAGTTTCCTCGACCATCGACTTCGCAGAGGTAACAGCCTGGTCGGCGCGTCGCCTGCGGACCTGATGCGGGCGCCGGGCACGACCACACACGAATTGCCGCTGTTTGATACGGGCACGTCCCGCCTCGATATCATGCTGCGACGGGTGGTGCCGGCGCTTGCCGACTTGAGCAGGCACGCCGACGATTCGGTCGAGGACGTCCGGCGGAAGGAAGCCACCTGGGCGGCCCTGCGCGACGATACACACCCGCTGACGCGATGGCGGCTGGCGGTGAGCCTCTGGTGCGCGCAGTGGTTCTGGCCGGAAGGCACACGACGTCCCTCGCCCTCTGAGATTCGCGCCGCCGGCGAGGCACTCGCCCATGGCACTCGCGAGCTGGCCAACACGCAGGTCCATCGCTTTGCGGGCATCGCGAAAGCCACGTCGGCCGCGCATCAATATTTCCACTGGCCGCTCGAGTTCCCCGAGGTGTTCTACGACGCATCCGGCGCGCCCAGGCGAGACGCCGGATTCGACGCGGTGATTGGCAACCCTCCGTGGGAAATGGTTCGACGCGACAGTGCCTCAGGTCGCCGGTCTGCCGCGCGCGACCCGCTCGTGACGTTCGTCCGCGGGTCGGGACTGTTTCCCCTCTGTCGGCGCGGACACCTCAACCTGTACCAGCCCTTCGTCGAGCGGAGCCTGTCGCTGGTCCGGCCAACCGGGCGCGTGGGCCTTGTCGTCCCCTGGGGCTTCGCGGTGGACGACGGGGCCGGCGCGCTGAGGTCGGCGCTTGTTGATGCCGGCGCGCTCGACACCATTGTGGGCTTCGACAACGCGCGTGGGTTGTTTCCGATTCACCGTGGGCTGAGGTTCGCGGTTGTGGTCGCGGCACCCGGGGGACCCCGCCGCGATGCACGCGCGCGGTTCGGCGTGACAACCGCCGACGCCATTCAGCAGATGACCGCAACGGCTGACGACCCGTGGCCCATTCAATTGTCGAGTGAGGCACTGGCCGAGGTCGGTGGACCGTCCCGGCGCATCCCCGACCTTCGTCGTGACGATGACATGGCGTGGTTGCTGGACGTGATGCGGGCGCATCCTCCGGTGGGCAGCGCCGACGGATGGCAGGCGCGATTCAGCCGCGAGCTGAATGCCACCGATGATCGCGATGCCTTCGTGGCGATGCGCATACCAGGCGCGTTGCCCGTCGCGGATGGCAAACACATTGCGCCGTTCGTTGCGCACGTGGATCAGTGCGAGCGTTTCATCAAGGCGGATACGGCACGGCAACGCCTGCCCGATGGACGGTTCACTCGGCCACGGGTGGCCTATCGAGACGTATCAGGTGTGGGCAATCACTTCACACTCATCGCGGCCGTCATGCCCGCTGGCGTCGTCACCACCCACACGTTGTTCTGTCTGCGCAACGAACTTCCGATCGAGCAACAGCATTTCCTGTGCGGAGTCTTCAACTCGGCGGTGCTCAACCGCGTGGTGCGGTTGCTGATGGGGAGCCACGTGACGACCAGCTTGGTGGAACAACTGCCGGTGCCGCTGTGGTCGGCCACACCGGCGCAGCGGCGCATCGCCAGGGTCGCAGCCAGGCTGGCAGGAGCGGGCCTGCGCGACGCCGTTCGGGAACGCCTGACCGACCGACTCAATCAGGCGGTTGCGGCGCAATATGGGAAAAAGACTGAAAGGAACAGCGAAGACTCATTTTGATGGACTAAAACACTGTATTAATAGCTTTTTGACTATATCGTGTGACCATTATTATACTCATCGATGTGGAAGAGATGGCGATCTCGAAGTTCAAGGCGACGTGCCTCTCGGTCGTGGAACGAGTGCGCAAGACGCGTACGCCGATCCTGATCACGCGCCATGGCGTACCCGTGGCGCAGATCGGGCCGCCGCAGCCTGCCGAACAGCCGAAGAGCTGGCTTGGGAGCATGGCGGGCTCGGTTCAGATTCTTGGCGACATCGTTGGTCCGGTGTCGGACCCGGACGAGTGGGAGGCGACGCGGGATTGAGGCTGTTGCTCGACACCCACATCTGGCTCTGGAGCCTCTCGGATCCGCAGCGGTTGACCTCTCCCGTTCGTCGGGCCCTGGCCAAACCTGCAAATGAGCTGTGGCTGTCGCCTGTCAGTACATGGGAAGTGGTGCAGTTGCTGCAGAAGAAGCGGATCGCGATCGATGGCCACTTTGAGGCGTGGCTGCCGCAGGCTCGAGGCACGTTGCACGAGGCCCTGCTCTCTCACGACGTGGCGGCCGCCGCAGCGGACGTGCGGCTCCCACATGGCGATCCAGCCGACCGCTTGCTTGTGGCCACTGCCCGGGTCCTCAACCTGACGCTGGTCACCGCCGACGAACGTCTGATTGCCGCCAAACAGGTACCCACGCTCGCTAATCGCTGATCGTACGCCTGATCGTACGCACGTAGCTCGGCCTGAACCGCAAGGCCGAGTAATGGGCCCCGTGGGTTATAGTCCCTTCGCGTGCCCAACTACGGCTTCGTTATCGACCTGAAGAAGTGCATCGGCTGCCACGCCTGCACGATCGCGTGTAAAGCGGAGCACGACATCCCGGTGGGCGTGAACCGATGCTGGGTCAAGACGGTTGAAAAGGGACGCTTCCCCGACGCGCAGCGCCTTTTCCTGCCGGTGTTGTGCAACCAGTGCGCCGACGCGCCGTGCATGACGATCTGCCCGACGAGCGCGCTCTTCCGGCGCCACGACGGCATCGTCGACCTGCATGGCGACTCGTGCATCGGCTGCAAAGCCTGCATGGCGGCGTGCCCCTACGACCAGTTGTTCATCGACGAAAACACAAAGACCGCGGAGAAGTGCAACTTCTGCGCGAACCGGATCGAAAATCAACTCGAGCCGGCCTGCGTCAGTGTCTGCCCCACCGAGTGCCGCATCTTCGGCGATATGGATGATCCGACGACGAAGGTTGCGCAGATTGTCCAGCGCGAGGCCTTCACGGTGCGTAAGCCGGAGAAGGGGACCGGACCGAAAGTGTTCTACCTTGATGCCGACGACAGCATCATGCGGCCGGAGATTGCCTCGCGGCCATTCATGTTCAAGGAAGGCGGAGTGCACCTGCGACCCCTTGGTGCTCGCGAGCCCGACCCGCAATCGCCCGGCGATCCGCGCGTGGACTATGACGTGCCGCACAAGAAGGCGTGGGGGATCGATCTGGTGCTGTATCTGCTCACCAAGGGCATTTCAACGGGCGCCCTGTTTCTGGGCGCCGTCCTCTGGCTGATGGGCGACCGCAGTGCGCTGTCGGGACTGGCCGCGCCGTTGGTGTCGTCAGTCTTTTCTGCGTTGACCGCCGCGGTGCTCGTGATGGACCTGGAGCGGCCGGAACGCTTTTACTACATCCTCACACGGCCCAACTGGACCTCATGGATGGCCCGCGGCGCGTTCATCCTCACCGCCCATGGTGCCGTGGGCGGCCTGTGGGTGCTCGCCTGGCTGCTGGATGCGCCGGCGCTGATCACCTTGCTGGCGCTGCTCACGCTGCCGATCGCACTGGCGGCCACCGGGTATACGGGCCTGCTCTTCGCACAAGGGCTGGCGCGTGATTTGTGGCAGGGCCCGCACGCGACGATTGACCTCATCGCGCAGGCCGCCATGGAAGGCGCCGCGGCTCTGCTCATAGCGGCGGTCTTTACCGTGGCTGATCCGTGGGTGTTGCGAATGCTGGGGTGGACTCTCGCGGGCGCGACGGCGCTCCACGTGATGATCCTGATCTCTGAGAACTTGCTGGCCCCCAGTCCGACGCTCCATCATGAGCTCGCCGTCCGCGCCATCCGCCACGGAGCCTATGCGCGGATCTTCTGGGTGGGCGCCCTGGGTCTTGGCGGCCTGGCGCCGCTGGTCTTGTTTGCGGTGGCCGCCTCCACGGGCTTCTCGATGACGGCGCTCATCCCGATGGCCATTGTCACGCTGGCCGGCAGCCTCGCGTGGGAGTACATCTGGGTGGAAGCCGGCCAATGCGTGCCCATTTCTTAATGAGGCAATGAGGCATGAGGCGCCGGCGATGTTCGTAGGGCGGCTTGGGTTTCAAGGCCACCGAGACACGTGGAGATCCGCGCTTGACTGAGTTCAGAAAACATCCGCCGGTCGCCGACTGGGACAACTACGTGGACTTCGAGTCCACGAGCTGGCCGAAGAAGGACCGCCGCAACTACTGGATCATTCCCAGCATCTGCTTCAACTGCGAATCCGGCTGCGGCATCATCGCGTACGTCGATAAAGACACGCTGGATGTCCGCAAAATCGAGGGCAACCCGCTCCATCCCGGCAGTCGCGGCCGCACATGCGCCAAAGGCGTCGTCACTCCGAATCAGCTCGAAGATCCGGACCGCATTCTGTATCCCGTCAAGCGCGTTGGCAAGCGCGGCAGCGGGGAGTGGGCGCGCGTCACCTGGGACGAAGCGCTCGAAGACATCGGCGGCCGGATCCGCAAGGCCATCGTGGAGGGCCGACGACGCGAGGTGATGTATCACGTCGGTCGTCCAGGCGAAGATGGCTATGTGAACCGCGTGCTGCAGGCGTGGGGCATCGACGGGCACAACAGCCATACCAACGTCTGCTCATCGTCCGCCAGACTCGCTCACTTTCTCTGGACGGGCGCTGACCGACCATCGCCCGACTACGCCAACGCCCAGACGATTCTGCTGCTCTCGTCGCATCTGGAATCGGGTCACTACTTCAATCCCCACGCCCAGCGCATCATCGAGGGCAAGTCCAGGGGCGCCAAGCTCATCGTCATGGACCCGCGCATGTCGAACACGTCGGCCAAGGCCGACATCTGGATGCCGACCAAGCCGGGGACCGAGGCCGCGATCCTTCTCGCAATCGTGAGATTCCTGATCGACTCTGGCAAATACAACCGGGAGTCGGTGCGGCGCTGGGTGAACTGGGAGGTCTACCTTAAGGCGTGCCGACCGGATCTGCCCGCGACATTCGAGGCATTCGAAGACGCGCTGAAAGACGAGTACAAGGACTTCACACCCGAGTACGCCGAGCTGGAGTCGGGCGTGCCGGCACACAAGATCGTCGAAGCCGCCGAAGCCATCGTTGCATCGGGCACGGCGTTCTCCACCCACAGTTGGCGGGCGGCTGCGGCCGGACACTTGTGGGGTTGGCAGATCACGCGCTGCCTGTACCTCATCGTCGTGCTGATGGGCGCAATCGGCGAGAAGGGCGGCGTGAATCTGCACGTCACGAACAAGTTCGTGCCGAAGCACCCGAATCCGCCTCCGGCGCCCGAGTACTGGAACGAGCTGCTGTTTCCAAAAGAGTTCCCCCTCGCGTTCTTCGAGATGAGTTTCCTGTTGCCGCACTTCCTCAAGGAGGGCCGCGGCAAATTGGATGTGTACTTCACGCGCGTCTACAACCCGCTCTGGACCAATCCTGACGGCTTCTCGTGGATGGAGATGCTCGAGGATGAGTCGAAGATCGGAATGCACATCGCGTTGACGCCGATGTGGAGCGAGACCGCGTGGTTCGCCGACTACATCCTGCCGATGGGGCTGGGCACCGAACGACACGACACGATGAGCCAGGAGACGCATGCGGGTCGCTGGCTTGGATTCCGGCAGCCAGTGAAACGTGTCGCGCTCGAGAAGCGCGGTACACCCGTCACGCTGACGCACGAATCGAACCCTGGTGAAGTGTGGGAGGAATCCGAGTTCTGGATCGCGCTCTCGTGGAAGATCGATCCCGACGGATCGCTTGGCATTCGTCAGTACTTCGAGTCGCCGTATCGTCCAGGCGAGAAGATCACCGTGGACGAGTACTTCGGGTGGATCTTCGAGAATTCAGTGCCGGGCCTGCCAGAGGCGGCCGCGAAGGACAACCTGACGCCGCTCCAGTACATGCGCAAGTATGGCGCCTTCAAGGTGGATGACGTGGCGTATAGCAAGGCGCACGAGCGATCGGTTGACGCCGGTGGCGTGGAGATTGATGGCGCGCGGTTGGGCGGGTTCAACACGCCATCAGGCAAGCTCGAATTCTATTCGCCGACGCTTGCCGAGTGGGG
>Ga0163151_10007936_pt1 | contig 12178 bp, 13 predicted proteins | sample OliLakLV19MP5IB2_FD_145596 | JGI IMG/M metagenome (GOLD analysis project Ga0163151, IMG submission 145596) | Freshwater microbial mat bacterial communities from Lake Vanda, McMurdo Dry Valleys, Antarctica - Oligotrophic Lake LV.19.MP5.IB-2 | ecosystem: Environmental > Aquatic > Freshwater >...
TCATCGCGTCGGAGTGGCGGAGGACGAGCGACCTCCGCGCAAGAAACGGAAGCGAGATACGATTGGTGCGTCCTGCACTCTGCGTTGCCATCAACGGCCTCCGTGCTGCGTGGAAAGAACTTGTTTCGAAGCTCTCTACGCACACGAAGGCCTTTGATTTCAACTCAGCGGTGAATAATCCGGGATATCACGAAGTCCAAAGTTTCGCAGAATGCCCGCGGTGCGCTCGAGGCGCGGAATTCCCGCGACGAGGTGCCCGGCGGCGCTCGCGTGGGCCCGGCTGGCCACGCCGCCGAGGCGCTGCTGTGCCGAGAACAGGGAGTCGACCCCTTCACTCGTGGCGCTGATCAGTGCGGCGAGCTCGATCGTCCACGCGGTGCTGTCACCGAGTTCGTTGGCCAGGGCGCGCACGGCCTGCGTGATGCGCCCACAGTTGGTCGGTGAGTCGGGACGAGCTGCTTCGAGGGCTTGGACCAGCGCAGCCACGGTGCCCAGCAGCGTCCGTTCGAGGAGATCCTGTTCGGTGGAACACAATCGAAACCGCTCGCCGGCCGTGCGCACGGCCGCGTCAATGGCCTCGCGGGTCAGCGGCTTGCAAACGCTGGCGTGGATGATCCCTGCCTCCTGCGACGTTGCAACGGCAGCGGCGTGGGCGCGAGAGGCCAGGAGCACACGGCCGGATGTTGGCCACCGCTTTCTGCGTTCGATGAGAAATGTGACGCCGTCGGAGTCGCCCAGTTCCATGTCCGCGATGACGATGCCGAATGGAGCGCCCGCATCTGCAAGCTCCCGACCGGCGACAGCACCATTGGCCGTGCACACTTCGCCGGTGGAGACCAGCAGCTTGGTGAGAACGGAGAGCAGCGCCGGGTCGTCGCTCACGATCAGAGTGCGTACAGCTTGTTCGGTCATGACATCCCCAGGAAGGAGGAACCTAAGGGCGGTCGATGGGTGCTCCGACTCAGTGTGCGGTAACAGGAGCTATTGACCGACTGGGCGGGCGAGTTGGGGAATCCTCCTCGCATTCACTGGGCACACGCCTTGGGGACATTGATTGGGCGGCCGTGCACGCACAGCTACGGCTGCTCCGCAGCCCCAACGCGCCACTCGACTTCCACCGCTTCCAGTGCCGATCCGTCCTGCGCAGCGAATCCTTGGAACCGCCCCGCGTTGAGCGAAAACCGGTACGTCCGCCCCGCCTCAAACGTCGTCCGAACCGTGAACAGCTTTCCCGTCAGCGTGATTGCGCGATGCTCACTGAAGGGGGCGAACGCCGCCGCCACACGCTCCGCGTACGGCGACTGCGAGTTCGGCATGGTGTACTCGCGGTTGCCGGCGAGCCGCGCCACGATCGACATCAGCTCCACGCGATGATCGACCTGCACGCGAATCGCACCACCATCGGCACACGCGCTGCGGCATGCGATGATCGTCAAAAGCAGGACGAGGATTGTGCGCATGGGCGCGCGCTCACACGGCGGCGAGCGCCGGCAACTCCGATTCCCACAGCGGCGTCGACAGATACCGTTCGCCGAAACTGCATGCGACGGTCACGATAGTTTTGCCGCGGAACTGCGGCTGTTCCGCAACTCGCATCGCCGCACACAAGTTGGCGCCTGTCGACACACCGCCGAACACGCCCTCCTCGCGGGCCAGCCGTCGCGCCCAGCGATACGCGTCATCGTTGGTGACGCGCTCGATGCCATTGAGCAGCGAAGTGTCACAGTTCTTCGGAATGAACCCCGCGCCGATGCCCTGGATCTTGTGCGGACCAGGCGTCCCGCCGGACAGCACGGGCGACGCATCGGGCTCGACAGCAATCGCCTGAAAGTCCGGCTTGTGTCGGCGGATGAATCGCGTCACACCCGTGATCGTTCCGCCTGTGCCGACGCCCGCCACGATCGCGTCGACGTCGCCGCGCGTCTGCTGCCAGATCTCCGGCCCCGTCGTGACTTCGTGAATCAGCGGATTCGCCGGATTCTCAAACTGCTGCGGCATCCACGCGCCGGGTGTTTTAGCGACGAGTTCGCCCGCATGTCGAATCGCTCCCGGCATGCCTTCCGCCGCCGGCGTCAGCACGAGTTCCGCACCGAGCGCCTTGAGGACGGCTCGCCGCTCGAGACTCATGGATTCCGGCATGACGAGCGTCAGCCTGTACCCGCGCGCCGCGCACACGAACGCCAGCGCGATGCCGGTGTTGCCGCTCGTCGGTTCGATGATGGGAGTCGTCGAACTGAGCGTTCCCGCACGTTCGGCAGCGTCGATCATCGCCGTCGCGATGCGATCCTTGACGCTCGACATCGGGTTGAAGAACTCGCACTTCAGCATGATGCGAGCGCCGCCCTCGGGGCGAATTCGCTGGAGACGCACCAGCGGTGTCTGAAAGCATGTGTCGAGAATGGAATCGACGACAGTCCCCGTACGATCAAGCGGCATTGCGAACACTCCGAAGTGGAAACGTGAGCCCGGAACGCACTGTAACCGTGAAGCGTCGTCGTCTCTGAGCACGACTTTCAAAAAGGGCAAAGGATCTGTGGGCGCTGGTAGTGGAACGCTACGGCATTCGGATGTGATGGCGTCCCGGCGCGACGTCGGTCAGCACGGTCGTCCGTGGGGGATGAGCGGGTCCGCCGGGCCAGGTGACTTCAATGGACTCCGCGTGCGTTGCGCTGCCGAGCCCGACGTGAATGATCGTTTCGCTCTGCTTGCCCGCGTGCCCGCCCGGGCCGGTCAGCTGCCGCACTTGAACGGCCGTCGGCGCGCCGGGCGTGGCGCACCGAATCCGGACCGTCGCGCCGTATGGCGTTCCGGCGGGGCTCTCGAGTATGAGCTGAATCGAAGGCGCCGACGAGTCGGTCCGGGACCGGTTCAGCCAGAGGCGCAGCTGGGGCATTCCGCCCGCCGCCGCCTTCATGTCCGGCGTAAAGCGAGTGAACGACTGCCCGGCGACGATGTCCATGCGCCCATCACCGTCGAAGTCGGCGGTCGCGATCTGGGCGCACCCGACGTGATCGAGTCCCGCCGCGCCTGAAATGTCTTCGAGCAGGCGACCCTGCTCATCCGGCGCGCCACGCTGGCGGAAGAGCCGCAGCCGCTCGTCGAACGGAGGCGGATCGGGATAGTCACCGCTTGCGAGAAAGAGGTCGAGTCGGCCGTCGTGATCGACGTCGACCAGTTCGGCGAAGAGATCCCCCTGATTCCAGCGCTGGGCGCCGTTCGCATCGTCGGCAGAAGGAATGCGATCGATGGAGTACGCCGCCGGGCTGGTGAAGACAGCGCCCTCGACAGACGGCGTGTTCAGCAGAAACCGCGAGCGGACGGACGACGGCCCGGCCCACGCGTGCGTGATCTCCGCGACAAAGCAGTCAAACCGGCCGTCGTTGTTGACGTCACCGATGGCAGCGTCAAACGTGTTGCCATGCGTTCGATACGGCTTCTCCGTCGCCCGATCGAACCGAGGGTCGCTCTTCGCCCGCTCCTTCAGCCACGCCGGATACTCGCCGCTCCGTTGGGCATCACCATCGAGCTGCGCATCAGGCGCGGCGTCGCGCCACGCTCCCGACGTGTCGCGCGCGTACAGTCGGCTGGCGCGACGGCCGTACGCCAGCGCGAAGAGCTGCGGCGGCTGACTCTGCTCGCACGGCAAGAGTTCCGCGATGAGCGCTCCGTAGATGGGCCGACCCGCGGCATCACGGTCTTCGGCAAACTGCTCACGGTCTTCGGGGAGCGGGACGCGCTGCAAAAGCGGTGTGCCGTCCGGTCCTGCGGTGTTGCGCAGGAGATCCAAGGGAAACGCTTCGTTCGACGCGCCGTATCGCGCGTACCAGTTACCGATGAGCAGATCGCAGCGGCCATCGTGGTCGATGTCACCGGCCGCGATGGCGCTGGCCGTGGCCGGCGCGCTGGCGCGGATCGGAATGGGCGACGCGAACGTTCCATCACCGACGCCGCGCTGCCACCACGCATGCGGCGGCGGCGAACCCGTCGCCTCCTCGGCGGCCGCGCGCTTCGCATCGACCGATCGAAATGTCACCGCATCGGGCACCTGATCGCCGTCGAGATCAACAAAGATGCTTACGCCGTCGACGGCGCTTTCGTTGCGGGGCGGCGCGAGGCCGGCGTCCGCGACGCGCGCCAAGCGAAAGCCGTGCGGCGCCGCAGCATCCTTCACGTTCAGAAAGACCTGCTCTCGTTCGACGACCAGGTCAGGCCGTCCGTCGCGGTTGAGATCCGCAACGGCCACCCGCGCCGCGGCCAGCTTCCCGCCATCCGGCGCATGGAGGCCGACGGCTGAAGTGACGTCATCGAATCGCGGAACATCGGAGGACGAGCCCGACGCGATCACGATCAGCACGGCCAGCGGCAGCATCATGCGGCAAAGCGTACAGCGTCATTGACGAGTCCGGCGCGGCGGCGCCATCATGGAGCGCAGCATCGACCGCATGCTCTTCGTCTGGGCGGGCGACAGGCCTGCGTCCTTGGGATCCGCGCGCATCGCCGCCGTCCAATCGCTCTCCGTCGGCGTGTATCCGCTCGCCACCAGGCTTTCTTCAAACGCCTTCATGTGGCCGGCACCGTAGAAGATCGCGATGTCCTTGACCGCCGGTTCGTTCGCGACGATGTGCTCGAGATCCGCGAGAACAACCGCATTGCGGTCATCGATGAGGACCTTGACCGTGGCCTTGCCGCCGGGCATGTGATCAGCGAGTGCGTCCGCGCTGTGCGCGAGCATGTCGACGACCGCGAGCTTGACGATGCCGCTCATCGACTTCGACTGACTGATGAAGCCGATCAGGATGGCTGCGAGCTTCACCTGCAGGGAACTGCCGTCCAGGATCGCGAGGATCGCGGCGGCGCCCGGACCGGCTTGCTCGAGTCGCTCGCGCACCTCGTCAATCGTCATGTCACTGTTGCGCCAGCGCGGTTTGCTCGAGTCGATCTCGTCGAGCTGAAACGTCACGTCGAGCATCTTGGCGAGCTGCGCCTGAATGTTGCCGCCTGCAGCCTTCGCGGAGGGCTTCCGCTTCAGCGCCGGCGGTCCGTCGACGACGATGTCGTCATCGGCCGATGCGATGTCGGCTCCCGCGGATCGAAGCCGGGCAAACTCGCCGGGCGACACTCCGTCTTCCGGTGCCGGCGCCGCTTCGATCGAGTACTCGAACGGACGATCCCATGCATCGGTGAGCGAGCTCTCGATCACGGAGCGGTAGCGGGCTGCATCCTCCGCAGTCATAGCGTGCAGGTCCGCAGGGAGCTCACTCCGTTCCTCCCGATGGTGCGCAATCACGAGCTGCAGGAACTGCATGCGGCGTCGCGTCGCGGTCACCTTGGCGGCATCGTCGAGTCCCGCGGCAAACGCGCCGGCACCTGCGGGTTTGACTCCCTCGAACAGCACCACGTCGGACCGGTCCAGTCGCGTCTGCATCGCTTCGTAGAACTGCCGGTCGGCGATATGCACCGCGGCGACAAGATGCACAGCGGGCCCCGTACCGCTCGCGGGAACAAATCGGCGGGAGCAGACTTCGAGCGCCACCGATCCGTCAGGCGCTTCGCTCGCCCGCACGTACGGCTCGACGGCAGGGTTTTCTGCGGCGAGCGTGACGTGACCGACGAGACAGGCGGCGAGGATGCCGACGAACCGGGCGGGTGCAGCGAACATGGCGTCATCATCGCCGATCAGCGCCCGATCGCAAAAGGGAATAGGATCACCGTCGATGGCGTGTGCTGAAGCCTCTTCGCGAACACTGCAGCGCAATGCTCTCATCGGGCTCGTTGCAAGCGTCGGGCTGGCGGCCGTGAAGTTCGTCGCCGGAGTCCTTGGCCACTCGAGCGCGCTCGTCGCGGATGCGGTGGAGTCGCTCGCTGACTCGGTCGGTTCGATCATCGTGTGGCAGGGGCTCCGCGTCGCCCGCCGCGAACCGGATGAGGAGCATCCTTACGGATACGGCAAGGCCGAAGCGCTCGCGGCGCTGTCGGTCGGCGTGCTCTTGCTCGCGGCGGCAGGCATCATTGTGAGTAAGGCGCTCTCTGAACTCGTGACGCCGCACAACGCTCCCGCCTGGTGGACGCTGCTCGTCCTCGTCGCAGTCGTTGCTGTCAAGGAAACGATGTTCCGCTTCCTGATGAGCAGCGCCGACGAGTTTCGCTCCGACGCGGCCCGCGCGGACGCCTGGCACCATCGGTCGGACGCGATCACCTCCGCCGCGGCGCTTGTCGGAGTTGCCATCGCGGTCTGGGGCCCTGGGATGTTCGCGATGCCCAGGCTCGTCCTTGCCGATGAAGTCGCGGCACTGCTGGCGAGCGCGATCATCGTGGTGACCGCGCTGCGGCTGATGCGACCTTCCCTGCGGGAGCTGCTCGATGGAACCGATCACGAACTCGTCGCGTTGGTCCGCGCGACTGCAGCGGAAGTCGAGGGCGTTCGGCTGATCGAAAAGGTATACGTGCGCAAGAGCGGTTCGCTCTACCACGTCGACATGCACCTGCATGTGGACCCGCTGCTCTCCGTCGAAAACGGTCACGCGCTTGCGGGGCGGGTGAAAGCGAGGTTGCGCGAGCAAATCGCCAACGTGCAGCACGTGCTGATTCACATTGAGCCAGCGTGCGATGAAAGCCCCGGCGAGCGATGAACGCACGCGTCCCCCCGCGAGCCTCACCCCGCGAGCCTCACCCCGCGAGCCTCACCCCACCGTTCAGGCCTGGAACTGATGATTCGCCGTCGTGGCGTCGCGTTCGAGCTGCTCAAGGAACGATTCGAGCGTCTCACGCCGGTAGAGCCGGTAGCCGTTCATGGGGTGACGCGTGCGTTCCAGCTTGCCGTTGGCGTCCCACGCCCGCAGCGTGTTGGCACAGACACCGAGAATCAACGCCGCTTCGGTGACAGTCAAGTACCCGGAGAGTGCGGGAATCGTGCGTGGACGCAGGGTCGCATTACGGCGCGCGTCAGTTCCTTCGGCATCAATCGTGGTGGTCGGCATTGAGATCATGCTGTGAAACTCCGGGCGTTCAAATGTCGAGGTGCGTTGCTGTTCGGTCACCAAACCGAACCTGGGTTTAACCTTGGGTTCAACCTTGACGGAGACTAATGCGAGGTCGACGACACGCGGCATCGGGCAGCACATCTTGCTCCGATATGCGGGCGATTCAGGCGTTCGCCTGATGAGGGTTGGCGCTAGCGAAATGCAATCCACACGGCACCGATGCACAGTGCGATGTGACCGATCGCCGCGAGGAGAAACCGTGTGAAGTAGTGGCGCTTGGCGGTCTTGTGACGGAACAGCCGCTGGCTCGCGAACGAGCCCGGCCAGCCCCCCAGCAGTTCGAGGAGATGCAGCGTGGACTCGGGCGTGCGCCAGCCGCCGCGCGCCGCAGCTCGCTTGTCGCGCCACATGACGATGAGCACAGCGGCCGAGAGGACGGCCGAGTTGATCGTGAGAACGAAAGCGACGAGCAGCGGAGTCGAAACCATGCGTGCGGAGGCAATGATGATCGAATCAAAGCCCCCGCACGCTGGATCTCCCCCTCATGCGGAGAAATTACTGCTTTGATTTGCCGCCAAGCGCACCGATCGTCAGAAGCAGGCCGAAGAGTCCGAGGCCGATCCCGCCGATGATGTACCACGTCGTCGTCTTGGTGAAGCGTCCGGTGAAGGTTTCGCTTACTTGATCCGCCACCGAATCGGAAGCGTTCAGACCCATGATGAGTAGAACGACGCCGATGACCAGGAGGACGATTCCGATGATGCGTTGCTGGCTCATATGGTGTTTCCAGAAGCTTGAACGCAGCTCCAGGCGCTGCGGTTTGACGCGGTCTCTTAAAAGCCGCGCGGCAGAACGTCGAACACCAGCAGCAGAATCACAATCAGCAGCACCACGCCGAGGGCGCCGCTCGGTCCGTACCCCCACTTGCGGCTGTGTGGCCACGTCGGAAGTCCGGCAACCAAGAGCAGAATCACGATAATCAGAAGGATCAGTCCCACGGAAAACTCCTTTCGCTAGTTGATGTCGCAGTCAGCGCGTGCAGCGCCTTCTCGTTTGTGCTAGTGATACAACTTCAGCGATCCTTTTCGTCGCGATCGCTCCCGAATCACTCGTCAATGTGATTCTTTGAGGCAGGTGCCTCAGCATTTGCGAAGCACTTTCTGCCCGGATCTGTCGGCGCGCGTCAGCTCGTCAGCGGCTTCCGCGCGACGTCGCAGTTGAATGCCGCTCCGAACGCGAGCCCAGATTTCCATATGATCGCCTCCGCATGAGTACAACCGCGCCGCAGTCGATCGCACTGGCCCTGGGGTTCGGCGCGCTCGTTACGGTGGTCTGCCGACGAGTGGGCGTGCCCGCGCTCATTCCCCTGATCGGCCTCGGACTCCTGCTGGGACGATCAGGTGCTGGACTCGTCGACTCAGCCTCGCTCGGCGATGCGCTGCGGGCCCTCATCACGGTGGCCATCGGGCTGCTGATCTTTGAAGGATCACTGCATCTCAACCGCGAAGAGCTTCGCAATGCGTCGCGCGCGGTATGGGGCCTGCTGAGCGTGGGCGTCGTCGCGACGTGGTCGGCGACAGCGGTTCTGGCGGTCTTTACGCTCGGGTTCACCTGGCCCGTCGCGATCCTCTTAGGTGCAATTCTCATCGTGACCGGGCCCACCGTGGTCCAGCCCATCTTGAGAGTCCTTCGCGTGTCGCCGCGTCTGGACACGGCGCTGAGGGCCGAGGCGATTCTGGTCGATGCGATTGGTGTTCTCGCGACGGTGACGACGCTCGAAGTGCTCCGCGTGTACTTGCGGTCTGGCGTCGGCACCGACCTCGCGGAGAAGGGGCTTTCGCGACTCTTCCTGGCCTCGCTCGGCGGCATGCTGACCGGACTGTGCGGAGGGATCGTCGGATACTGGCTCCTGCGCCTGTCGGCACGACAGCAGCCATCGAATGCCCAGGCACTGAACCTCATTGCCGTCGGCGTCAGCATGACCTGCGTCGGTGTCGGTGAAGCAATCGCCTCCGATGCCGGGCTCGTCGCTGTCACGATCTGCGGACTCATCATGGCGCAGGCGCGCGTGCTCGGTGCGACCGAACTCCGCGCGTTCAAGGAGCTGCTGGCGACGCTGCTCGTCGGGACGTTGTTCATTCTACTTGCGTCTCGTTTCGATGTGGAGCTGTTGAAGACGATCACTTGGAGCGAATTCGCATTCGTCGCCGGCCTGCTCCTCTTCGTGCGCCCGCTCTGCGTGGGGGTCGCGGCCTGGGGCTCACAGCTCACGTGGCGGGAGCGGCTGTTTGCGTCCGTCTTCGCGCCGCGTGGAATCGTGGCGCTCGCAGTCACCGCAATCGCCAGCGAAGAGCTCCGTCTCTTTGTGACGCCGGAACTCGCCGCTTCGAATCCGGCGCTCGCGGCCGTGGTGCGCGATGCAGATCGGCTCGAGCTCGTCATGTTCGTGTCGATTCTTGGCACCGTCATCGCGGCGTCGCTGTTCAGTCCGCTGTTCTCGTACGTGCTGCGTGTTCGCGCCGGCCGCGGCAACGCGGTCGTCATCATCGGTGCGCATCAGCTTGGTATTCAGATGGCGCAAGCACTGAAGGCTCTGGACGTCAACGCGCGACTCGTCGATGCCAACCCCGACCGCGCCGCCGATGCTCGAGCGTCCGGTGTCGATGTGATGGAGGGTGACGCTACTGACACGCGCTGGCTCGACGATGTCGGTAGTCCGCCGGATGCGGGCTGGCTCATCTCGTGGACCGGCAACGACTCCGTCGACTTCGTTGCGGCCCGCTGGGCGGAGGAGCGTTTTGGTCTCGGCCACGCGGCGATCTGGCCCCAGCGTCAGCCGCGGCCGGAGTGGGAAAACTTTGTCGTGGGGTATCCCATCACGCGGAACGACGCGCTCGAGGCAGCGAGCGACGGTGACGTGCGGATCGGCATCAGTTCGGACGCTGAGTGCATGGCACCGCTGCTCGGGTGGATGCTGCACGGAGTGCTGACGCTGGCGATTCCCGGTGTCCGTGTTCCGGAACCAGGTTCGGCTGTCCGCTACTTCGGACTGATGCCAGCATCAGCACCGAGTCCTGCGGCGACAACCGAAGCGCCCACGCGCGTGTGATGACACCATGCTGGCGCGCAGGCGAACCGTCACGGTTCGGCATATTCTCCGCGCATGAACTTCTTGCTGCGACCCGCGGTTGTCGGAAACGAGATCCCTCCAACCGGCCTCGACTACGAGGTCTGGGGAAACTCGCTCTATGCCTGGCTCGTGGTCATCATGGTGGCGGCTCTGGCTGTCCCTGCCATTCTCATCGTCCGCCGCGCGGTGATCGGGTCGCTTCGCCGCCTGAGCGTGCGCACGCCCTCGCGTATCGACAACATCGTTCTCGATGTCATCGAGAGTCTGCGCGTGTGGTGGTTTGTCGCAATAGTTCTCTACATCGCGGGACAGTGGCTGACGATGCCCGACCGTGCTGCGTGGACGCTCAAGCTCATTTTTGTCGTCGCGACGAGCGTGCAGGTCGTGCTCACGAGCCGACTGCTGATCGAGGTCGGCATCAATGCAAGTGTCGCGCGAAGATCGACGATCGACGGGGAGAGCGACGCCGCATTGCGATCGGCGTCGGGCATCATCCGCGCCATCGCGGTGATGGTGGTCAGTGTCCTCGTGTTCCTGCTGGCATTGCAGAACATGGGTGTCGAAGTGACGCCGCTCATCGCGGGGCTGGGCATCGGCGGCATCGCCGTGGCGCTTGCTGCGCAGTCGGTCCTCGCGGACCTGTTCGGGTCGCTAACGATTCTGCTCGACAAGCCGTTTCTGGTGGGCGATTTCATCGTGGTCGGCGACCGGCTCGGGACGGTCGAGCACATCGGCATCAAGACAACGCGTCTCCGCGCGCTCTCTGGTGAACAGCTGGTGTTCTCCAACAGCGATCTGCTCAGCTCGCGCATCCAGAACTTCAAGCGCATGCAGGAACGGCGCATCGTGTTCGCCATCGGCGTCGCGTATGAGACGCCGATGGCCCTGGTACGAGAGATCCCTGGCATCATCCGGCAGATCGTGGAGGCGCAGACTCGGGTGCGCCTCGACCGCGTGCATTTCAAGGCTTTCGGCGCATACTCCCTCGACTTCGAGGCGGTGTACTTCGTCACGGCACCGGACTACAACGTCTATATGGATATCCAACAGGCCATTAATTTGGGACTGTTCGAGCGATTCAAGAAGGCCGGCATCAACTTCGCCTACCCGACGCAGGTAGAAATCCTGCGGCCGGAACCGATTGAAGGAGCTGATACGCCGAACCGTGCGGACAGGTCAGCGCATGGCAAAGCGCTGGCTGCCCGGCACGGCGCGTCGCCGCAGAGTGCAGCATTGGCCGACAAGGACGATGTCGACGACGGACAATGACCCCGTCAGACGTCAGCGGTCGCCATCTTCGTACAGGCCTGTGCGCACTTCCGACAGATCGTCGCGCATTGCTTCATCATGGCGTCGCCGTGGGCAATGGAGTCGCAGGACTCTGCGCATTCGTTGCAGATTTCGACGCACTCGTCGCAAAGATGCGCTGCGTGGGGCGAAGCGCGGCTCAGGAAGCACGCTGCGAGCTCGCAGATGCTCGTGCAGTCGCGCATGATTCCCTGATGCTCCGCGGCAGCGTGTTCCTTGCCCATGTGCAGGCAGTGGTGGGCGCACCGTGCGCACATCGAGGCACATTCACCGCAGTCCTTCAGACAGGCAAGCATTTCGGGGGAGGGCATGGCGTATGGCATTTGAAATCCTTCATGGAGGGTTGCTGAACCGCATCGAGCGTAAGCGGTGAACGGCGCGGCCGGCGCAGCGCGGTTCGTCGCAAAGCGAAGAACGCGGCGAGTGCCTCAGAAATCATTAAAGTCATTAAGGACACTCACCTTCAAAAAGCGGTGCTTCAGGCTTTCGTGTGGGTAGCCGACCGCCCCGGATACAGATCAAGCCCCGTCGGCCCTTCGCCCCGGCGGACGAGGCCTGACGCACGGCACTCGAATCGCGCCGCCATCGGCATATCGCTGTGCGATCCACTGAAAAAGAAGAAAGAGAGCCCGCCGTCGCCGGCATCGCCGCCGCAGGGGTCCGGCGCATGCGAGGGCGACGGCGGGCGGTCAGGCGCCCACATGACGCTGCAAACTCGCTGGAGCCCGAGCGGAGCCGCCCGAAAGATGGCCTTCCTTTT
>Ga0163151_10007937_pt1 | contig 12176 bp, 12 predicted proteins | sample OliLakLV19MP5IB2_FD_145596 | JGI IMG/M metagenome (GOLD analysis project Ga0163151, IMG submission 145596) | Freshwater microbial mat bacterial communities from Lake Vanda, McMurdo Dry Valleys, Antarctica - Oligotrophic Lake LV.19.MP5.IB-2 | ecosystem: Environmental > Aquatic > Freshwater >...
CAATCGCCCCGCCGCCGACCAGCACGAGCGATTGGATGTCCTCGTGAACAACGCCGGCGTGGGAATGGTCAAGCCGATCACCGAAGTTACGGAAGCCGAGTGGGATCGTTGCCTCGACACCAACCTCAAGGCGGCGTTCTTCGGCTGCAAGCACGCCATCCCGTTCATGCTGCGTAGCGGCGGCGGGGCGATTGTCAACGTCTCCAGCAACGCGGGGCTGTTGCCGCGGGCGCACGACCCGGTCTACAGCATCAGCAAACATGCGTTGATCGGGCTGACGAAGAGTTTGGCGCTTTGTCACGCGGGCGACCGCATCCGCATCAACGCGGTTTGCCCCGGTCCGGTGGGGGATACCGGCATGATGAACGCCGACCTCGACAAGGCCGCCGACCGCGAAGTCACCGCCCGGCAGTTCATCGCGGCCAGCCCGTTGGCCCGCGCCTGGCAACGGATGATTACGCCCGACGAAGTCGCCCAGGCGATCGAATACCTCGTCAGCGACGCCGCCGCGATGGTGACGGGCACGTCCATCGCCATCGACGGCGGCAAATCGCTGGGCGTGCCTCCGAATCCGAAAAGTGTCCCGGACGCTTGAAGCGTCCGGGACACTGGCCCCGTTAACGATCTTGTCGATCTGGAATCGCCCGCGGTAAGATCGACGCGGCATTCGCCTCGACCGAATCCGTTGCTCGACGGAGTTCGCCCCATGCGACCGGCAGTGCGTTGGGATCGGCCGCGTTACGTCTCGCTCGCGTTGCGCGGTCCGACCAAAGTGTTGTGGAAACTGCCGGCGTCGTACCGGGTGCTCTCGTACGGCGACATCGCCCAGGAAGAACGCCGACGGCGCTGGATCGCGCGCCGCTGGGCCGCGGCCGTGGTGCTGCTCGTCGCCTCCTACGTGCTGGCCTCCGGCCCGTGGCTGGCGGCGGTTCGGACCAATGCCATTCCGTCAGCCGGGTTGCCGGCGCGGATCATTGGCATTTCGTTCCTGCCGGTGAATTTCGCCCGGTTCGAGTGCCGGGCCTTTCACTTCGCCCTGGTGCCGTACGACCGACTGTGCGACTCGCTGTTCACAAAACATTCGCTGACGGGTGGCTGGCGTCCGAATGCGCTGTGGTGGACGTGGGTCGGCGTGTGGGCCGCCGTGGCGTACGTGCTGAGTCCCGTGCCGGTCTGGTTTGCGGCGTGCCTGTGTGCCATTGATCGGCAGCCCGGCGTGACGCTGGCCATGAGCCTCGTGTTCGCGCCGCTGACCGTACTGACCGAATTCTCGCGCACAGTCCGAGAATTCTACGAGGCCTACGGTGACTGGCAGGAAGCGCTCGATTGAGGGACCGTCGTGCCGTCTACGTCAGTTTCCGTTCCCGAATCCAGTCGGTGTGGAACGTCTGGCCGCGGGGGGTGTCGGTGCGTTCGTAGGTGTGGGCGCCGAAGTAGTCGCGCTGGGCCTGTAACAGGTTGGCCGGCAGCCGGGCGTTGCGGTAGCCGTCGTAGTAGCTGAGGGCCGCGCTGAACACCGGGATCGGCAGGCCCAACTGCACCGCCGTGCTGATCACCCGTCGCCAGCTCGGCTGTGCCTTTTCGACGGCCGCCTTGAAGAAGTCGTCGAGCAGCAGGTTTTCCAGCTTGGGGTTCTTGTCGAACGCCGCCTTGATGTCCCCCAGGAACCGGCTGCGGATGATGCAGCCGCCGCGCCATAACAGCGCGATGTTGCCGTTGTTCAGCGTCCAGCCGAACTCGGCCGCGGCGGCGTCGAGCTGCACGTAGCCCTGGGCGTAGCTGCACAGCTTCGAGGCGTACAGCGCCTGCCGCACGTCCTCGATGAACTGCTGCTTGTCGCCCGTGAACTTGGCGTCCTTCGGGCCGGACAGCACCTTGGACGCCCGGACCCGTGCGTCCTTCTGGGCCGACAGGCACCGGGCATACACGGCCTCGGTGATCAGCGTCGTCGGCACGCCGAGGTCGAGCGCGTGCTGGCTCATCCACTTCCCGGTTCCCTTCTGCTGGGCCGTGTCGAGGATCTGATCGACGAGATACTGGCCGGTCTTCGCATCCTTGACCGTGAAGATGTCACGGGTGATCTCGATCAGGTAGCTTTCCAGTTCGCCTTTGTTCCAAGAATCGAAGACGCGATAAAACTCGTCGTTGGTTAGGCCGAGCGCGTGCTTGAGCACGAAGTAGGCCTCGCAGATCAGCTGCATGTCGCCGTATTCGATGCCGTTGTGGACCATCTTGACGTAGTGCCCGGCCCCGGCGTCGCCGACCCAGTCGCAACACGGCACGTCATTGTTCGGCCCGACCTTGGCCGAGATCGCCTGGAACACGTCCTTCACGAACGGCCACGCCTCGTGATGGCCGCCGGGCATGATGCTGGGGCCTTTGAGCGCCCCCTCTTCGCCGCCGGAGACGCCGGTGCCGATGAACCGGAACCCGGCCTTCTTGAGATCCTCATGGCGGCGGTTGGTGTCGCGGAAGTCGCTGTTCCCGCCGTCGATGAAGATGTCCCCCTTCTCCAGCAGCGGCTTCAATTGCTCGATGACGGCGTCGACGGGGCCGCCCGCCTTGACCATGATCATCACCCGCCGCGGCGTCTTCAGGCCGGCGACGAAATCCTTCAGCTCGTGATAGCCGCGGATGCGGTCGACCGTACCGGGATGCACCTTGTCGGCCGGTTCGGTCTTCAAGGATGCGATGAACTCGTCGGTGGTCGCGGTCGTGCGGTTGAAGACCCCCACGGAAAAGCCGTGATTGGCCATGTTGAGGACCAGGTTCTGCCCCATCACCGCGAGGCCGATCAGTCCGATGTCATGCTGCGCCATGCTGCGAATTCCCAGCCCGTCCGATTGTGGTGCGAACCGAAACCAACCGCCGACAGACGACACCGCGGTCAGGTGTGCGGTGGTTTCTCGGCCGAGTCCTGCCGGCCGGACTCGTCGAGGCCCGATTGCGAACTGCGAAGCGTCGCCGTCCTCGAATGTGACTGCGGGCGATGCCTGACCCAAAGCGGCGCACGCCCGCCTCTTCAGGGGTTTCACCGCCGCGCTGCCGACCATCGGCAGGCATCGCAAGTCACGATTCCGCAGAACCTTAGAACCAAGTCGGGCTGGCGGGATTTGAACCCACGACCTCTTGCACCCCAATCGGACTGCCTTATCGACGTTCAGCACAAAGAAACGGTTACTTTTAAGAGGATATCGCGATTCGGAGGGCTTTGCAAACACTCGCATTTCTCGGCGAATAGGTGCAGTAATTCGGTGCAAATCGGGGGGTTTAGGTGCCTGCACCGTAACCCAAATGTGCGCTTGCATCGCATGAACGCGGCCCCTGCCGAATGCCTTCCAATTTCGGTGCCTGCACCGAAACCCCCTGCAACCGGACTCGGCCGGGATCGCCCGGAACCCCACCGGAAACGTGCGAGGATGCCCCTAGAAACGCCCGGCGCGGCAGGTCGGGAAAAGGGCCGTTCCGCTACCCGACGCGCCTACGGCAACGAAGAGTGTCCGGGGTGGCAAGCGTCGGGACTGGCGGACGGGGAGACGCGGGAGCTAGGATTCGGTCGGCTACCCTGTCCCCTCTGATAAGCCCAGATCATGCCCACAATCGGCGGAACCTCCGGTTCTCAGAAATCGCTGCACTGCCCGTACTGCGGCCGGGACACGCTGCACGAGAGCATGTTGTGGCATAGTGGCGGCATCCTGACGTTGTTGACGTGTGGACTGTTCCTGCCTTTCTGGATCATCGCTCATTTTTTCTCAGCGCATTATCGCTGTCAGACGTGCGGCAAGACCCGCCGGGCCTACGGTGCTCCGCGGCCAACGCCTGCTCCGGCTTCCATCAACGAACCGCGTACAGTTCCAATTATCCAACCGACCGCGGTAGCTACTCGGCGACCAGCAGCCACAGCAAACAAACCTGACTCAACGGCATCAGCGCTTCTCAAATTCAACTGCCCTCATTGCGGCAAGTCGATCAAGGTCCAAAGGGCTGCCGCCGGGAAGAAGGGCAAGTGTCCGGGCTGTAGCAAGTCAATCGACGTTCCGCGGGCGACGGAACTCACCGACGACGATCTGGTGGAACCAATGCTGTGGGAGAAGGCGCGCGACCGCTATGCGACGTTGTCAAAGAATCAACAGGTCTTCGTCGTGCTCGTGGCAGTTGCTGTCCCGCTCTTTTGCTTGGTTCCGTTGCTACCCAAGTCGCCGAAGCCGGAGCCAGTGGTCGCTCCCACCCAATCCACAACTATTCCGCAGATGGAAGCCGCGCCTATTCTAGCAGATGATGCCCCGAATCCGATTGTCAAAGCGCAGGATACGAAAGCGCCTATGGAACCGAAACCAGCCAAATTGGCCGACGTGGCTGCCGAAATCGAGAAGCTCAGGTCTCGCTTGTCCGTAGTCGAGAATCACTACCTTGATCTGTGCCTCAAGAATGGGGGCAAAGTCCCCAAGCTAAACCTAGACGAACCGACCAAGCTAAAGACAGATGAGATAGGACTCCCGTCCTTCACAGGCGAGGGGCTGGAGGTCAATACGGTAATCAACGATGAAGAGATGTTGATCGCGGGAAACACGCTATGGGTGAAAGGCTTCCGCACGGATGGACTCGTCTCGGATGCGACCGTAACACTGCCAAAAGTCGTGATCGTCGCCGGTACAAAGACATATTCGACGGTGCTTGGAGGGAGTCGAACCGTCAAGTATTTGATAGCAATTGACACAAGGACGCCAGACCTGATTCTGGAGAGAATTCAGAGGCTCAAAGAGTTCCGAAACTGGACTGATGTGGCAGCCGACTTGATTCAGGTTGCAAGATTCATCTCGGTTGCCGACGGCGTGGCTCACCTACAACCGTTCGCTGTAGGTGGAGAGATCGAGATTCCGATGGATCGACTATCTGAAGAAGACCAACGATGGATTCAAGGTGAGTTGAGCCGACGCAATGGCGATTTTGTCGGGCGCTGGACGATCGTCGATAACAAAGGAGTGACAGCAACCTATTTCACGTTGACGAAAGAGCATGGCGCGCAAAAGTCCCACGCTCCCGATGTGGCCGCGACTTGGGAAATTGTCGGCAGCGATGCTCGCATCACTTGGGACGATGGTTGGAAGGTAATTCTACGTCCGCAGGACGGGAACGTGCTCACATTCGCTTTTAGTCCAGGTACGACCTGGGATGACGCCCCTGACAACACTTACCGAGCCATCAAGCAAAAGTGACATGGCACTAATGTCACTTAGATTTACCATTGGCCGACGCAGCAGACTGCCGCATCACCGGCAATTCCCAAGGCTGCGGCCGGAGGTCGAGGCGCATCCGCTCGCAGCGCTGCTCGTCGCTCCACTCCGCGCGAATCTCTGCGGCCCGCTCCGCGATTTCCTGCGGAGTCGGCGGAGGCGAGTCATGGATGACTTGGCCCCGGTATCGGCGGTCCTCCGACTGTGCGGCGCACGTCCGGCTACAGAACCGGTGTTGTGGTCGTGCCGTCGGACATCCGCAGTGCAGGCAGGGAGGACGCGCGAGGCGGCGGTTCACTTCGACTTACTCCCCGGAAGGAAAATCAAAGGAGGGCGGCAGCCGAAGGGCATCCCCACCGACTGCCGGGACTGTGTCGCCAGCGTTGCCGCCGTCCGTCTCGACACAGCCACGCGATGCCAAGGGAAAACATCGCCCCTCAACTGGCCGGAGGGCATTTTCCTTCCAATGTCCTCCGCGACAATGCAACCGGCGGACGGTGTCGGTTCCCGCAACCACATGCCGCGGGAACCGCCCGCCGGTCGATCACGAGTGCTGCCGGTGCAGTTCCTTGTACCGTTCCGCCCAGTTCGTCACCGGCAGCGGGAGGCCCTCGACTTCGTCATGGTCGAGAACGGCCGCGTGGTGCGTCATCGCGCCGCCCTGTTGGCCGTTCTGGTAATGCTGCTGCTGTGCGAGTTCGGCCCGACGTTCGTTCACGAGAATCTCAGTCACGTTCAGCACCGGCAGGCCGTCTTCCTCCTTGAACTGCCGCGTCGCGAGCGTCAAGCCGTTGCCGTGCGATGTCCGCGCCAGTGCAGATTGCGCGCATCGCGGACACAAGACGCGCGGGTCGCTACAGCACGCTTGGTTGGGCGCGCTCGACAGCCGCACGTTCGTCACATAAAATCCAGCGGGATGGTTCAGCGTGGTCATGGTTGGCCTTTCGGGAAAGGGTTCAGATTTCAATCGCGGACAGTTCCGCCAGAATCGGGGATTGCTGTTGGCGGCGCAGAGCATCCATTTCGTCGCGAAGGCGGCGCGCCAGTTCTTCAGGCGTGTTCGCCAATTGCCGTTCGATCTTCTTCAACTCGCGGCGACACGCGGTCACGTTGCGCTTCAACTCCTTGAGCGCGGCGATATGTCCCTCATGCACTCCGGGACCAGCGTTCATCGCGTTCCACTGCGCGGAAGTCATCATGCTCCGCTTAGCGCTATCGAACGCGGCCTCCGCCTGCTCAACGCGCACCTGCCAATACCAGCGGACATTCTTTAACCGCTTGGTTTCGTCGGTTGGCGGTTCCCAGCGCAGCCGGTCGGGCAGGTCCGTCATTCCGCCGGACGGGAATAGCCACCGCCCACGGTCTTCAACACCGTCGCCACCGTTTCGCAACGCGAATTCTTGCCAGCTTTCAACGTTCATCAACATGTCAGTCTCCCTTCAGAGTTATCGTCGGCCAGCGAATCGCAACAGGCGGTTCCAGTCTTCAAGGTCATCTGCGTCCGGGTCGTGCGCTAGCATTTCGGTTTGCTCGCGATCAAATTCCTCAATGCGTTGCTCCGCGCGCTTCATCGCGCGTTGCATCGGCGTCAGCTTGTCGGACGATCCGTCACCGCCCACGACGATCCGACGGCGACCGGCGAAGTCGTGCGCGACCAGCAGCGCCAACGCGAACGCAGAGAACGTATCGCCATGTCCTTCACCGTCGCGCGGACTCGTCAAACGAATGCCGTAGGACTTTTCTTCAACGCGGAGCTTCAACAGGTCGCGGCGGAGGTGTTCCTGGGGAAAGAGTTGGAGGCGTCGGTCGCCGAAACTCTCGATCACCTGAGTGGCCTGCGCGCGGAGGTTGGTCGCTGTCGGGGCGATTTCGCGCATCCACGGTTCGGTGCCAATAAACCGCTTCTGGTTCCGACGACGGCGACCGCTGTCGGCCTCCAACGTCTGTGCCAAGTGCTCCATTTGCCACGGATCGAACGCGACCACCTCCAGCCCGAACTGTTCATCAAGGGCGAGAATGTGCCGCTGGATTTCGCGGAGGTCGATCTTGCGACCCGGCGTCGGCTTCCACAGCTTTGCATCCGCCAGCCGAATGCGTCCGGCCTTGCCGCCTGCGGGAACCGCCAGCACGACAACCGCCGAACAATCGCGCGTCAGGCCCAAGTCCACGCCCCCGACGAACAACCAGCCCTTCTCCGTGCCGGTCATCGGGGACAGGGCATCATCGAACGCCGCCGCGATGTCCTGCGGCGTCAGCGCGTCACCACCGGAGGCACTCCAGCAGTTGTTCCACAGCCGTTCGTAGGCGATTGCGGGGAGCATTCGCCGTTGTTCGGCCAGCCGTTCTTCCGTCAACCAACTCGCCTGCGGACCGTTCAGCCGAGAAAAGAGCCACGCCTCATCAGTGCGGGCAGCTTCACGGACGGCCCATTGCCAAGAGTCAACAAAGCCCGCGTTAGAGATCACCGCCAACAGGCAGTTGCTGCGCTTCGCAGCCGACGAGATCAGCGAATGCCAGAGACTGCCGTCGCCCTGCCAATGGCAGAGTTCGTCAGCCACGATCAAGTCCGGCAGGATTCCATAACTGCTCGCAACGTCGCTGGTCGAAATCTCTAACTTGCCGCCCTCACCCGGATGCCCTGCGGCGACGTTCAAGACGAGATTCTTCTGGACTTCAAGGATGCCGCCGAGCCAAGGGTTCAGGCGAATCACCGTTGCCATCGCCGATTGTAAAAGGGCGGCTTGGTCGCGGTCGGCGGCATAGCAGTAACCGCGGAGCGGCCGAGTCGCGAACGCCAGCGCCCAACAGCACGTCACCGCCAAGTCGGTTGTTTTGCTGTGCCCGCGACCACGTTCAAGATACGCGCGCATCAGGCCGGGCTTGTCGGATCGGCCATTGCAGCGCATCAAGCCCGGATCAACCGCGGCGAAGTCGTCGCGCTGCCAGTCGTCCTGTACGTCACCGAACCGCCGGGCGACGCCGTCCACGTCAACGATCAAGTCGGCGCGGAACGAACTCGGATTGGCGGCGTATCGGACGAACGTGCGCTGGTCGATCACGGCGAGTCTCCCAATGGGCATACGAAATTGCCGTGGGCGAGTCGGCCGCGTTTCCATGCGGCGAGGACGAACTTGTCGTGCTCGGCTTCAAGGGCTGCCTTCGCGGAGTCGAGATCAACCGCAACACCACGGACGTGCCTGCCGCTGGGCAACGTCAAGTCCCATCGAAAGTCGGGCATCACGCAGCCGAAGCATCCATCGCCAAAGAACTGGGAATGTAGATTTTTCATGCTTGCTCCACTGCGGTCGCATCAAGCCACGGCTTCGCGGACGCCTTGCGTTCAGTGCCGATCACCTTGCTGAGTCCTGAGAGAGAGTTGACAGCCTGTATCCACGAGCCAATCGCGGCCGTCCTATCGACCTTGCCTGTCGCTAGGTCGTGTTCGATGCCCTGCAAAATCGCCTCCAACCACACGAACCGTTCGACCAGCGACCGCTTCACATGCGACAGGTCGGCCTCCCCGCCCATGTCCCGGACGATCTCATCGAAGTTCGCGCGCAACGCCTTGGCGATTTCCGTGCGGCCGTCGAGTTGCACCAGGAAGCCCGCGTGGAACGTCTTGGGCACAGCCTGCGGCTTGCTGGCGGTGTTCTTGCGGTCGGTTTTGGCTTTGTAAGTCCGGGGCATTCGTTCGCTCGGAATCGGTCCAAAGGCATAGTTCGTCTATGTATGTCTACTATAACGGACGACATGTCCGATATAAAGGATAATCTGCGACTATCGGCCGGGTTTCCGGGGGGTTTCTAGGGGGTAATTTCGACCCCGCAGACGCCGGGAATGTGGCCCGAAAGGCACGGCACAGCGGGCCGTTGCTTTACGCCCGGTCCTGCGCCTCCCGCGTTCCTGCGCCGTCTTGCGCCTCCCGAAAACGCCTAGTTTTTAGGCCCGGCGGCGCGGCGGCGCAGGAGGCGCAGGATTTCTAAAACTAGGAACAGGGGGAGAATACACCCGGCAGGAACGGTCCTTGCTCCACCTGCACGTTCCGCGGCGTGCTGCTGCTGCCGTTGCCGGACAGTTCGGGAATCCTGCGCCTCCCGCGTTTCTGCGCCTCCGGGGCTGTTTTCTAGGGTTTTGCGGCGGCGCAGAGAGACGCGGGCGGCGCAGGATGTCGGCTATCACCCGTCCTGGGCACGGGCAATCTTGCGGACGTGTGCCGCAGTCCATTGCCCGCCGGTGCGGTTGCGGAAGCCCTCCGCGTTCAGCGTCTCCGCGGCCTTCGCGAGCGGCAGCCGTTCCCGGCCGCGGGGCTTTCGACGGAGTTGCCGCAAGCGGTCCAGCACGGCCTGTTCTCCGAGGTAATGTCCGAACGCCTTGCGCCCCTCGCATCGGCCGGTCTTCTCGCGTGCCGCGTCCCGTGCCTTGCGGAGCTTGCGGACGGTCAGATTCTTGTCGAGTTCGGCGAACACGCCTTGGATTTGCACCATCGCCTTCCGCATCGGATCGTCCTGCATTGCTGCCGTCACGTCCTCCCCGGTATTCGCAGCGATCAGCGTCAAGCCCTCCGCGGCGAGTTTCGCCAGCAACGTCGATTGGATCAGCAGGTCACGGGCGAACCGATCAAGCGATTCGACAACAACGGTCTTCACGCCGTTGCCCATCATCCGTTCTAGCATCGCGACGAACTGCGGCCGGTCAGACTCCGTGCCCGTGTGCGCGTCCTCATAGACAGCGACCAGTTCATAGCCGTTCGCATCGGCGAACTCGCGGATCAATTCGCGCTGCCGCCGCGGGCCGTGTCCCTTCACCTGCCCCTTGCCAGACACCCGCACATAACCGAACGATTCCACGACCATTATCGCATCTCTCAGGAAAGAGGCATCGTTGCGTAACGGCCTATATTCTAGCCGTTTCCTGCGAATAGAGTAACCTTATCCGTAGATATAGTTACGTTCATAGTCGCATTTACCTTCAGGAAATCGGCCGCGGGGGTAGGAGGGTGGCGGGAAGGGAGATGCGAGAGCTAATCCTCGTCGTGTTCGCCGCGTTCGCCGCTGTCGCTGTCGGGCCGGATTCTCCCTGCCTCTCGAATCTTGCGCTCAACAGGATCATCTTGCTCACGGGGTGCATCAAAGAGTTCGGGTAGCAGATCACGAAGCTCCTGCGGGAACGGCCCATTGGGATTGTTCTGCCACCAGCGCACAGCCTCTTCCTTCGTCGCGTTGGCGGGGAGCGGTTCAACGTATTCTTCACGTCGCTCCGATGCGATGGTCTCCGCCATTCCAACGGGTTCCGGTCGGAAGTTAATCGACCCGCTATGCCGTGGGACTCGGAATGCTTCAACAACGTCAGAAATCGCAATCGCCGACGGATACCAGACCTCGCAGTACGGCACATAGAGTGTAGTCGCCTCACCTTCGGAGTTAGGGATCATCTTGTCGCGCAAGCGATTCCTGTCGAGACGGAGTAGGACAGACGTTTCTTTCAAGCCAAGCGTCAAGATATCCCAGGCGCGCCGCCACACCACGATCAATTCGTCTTCAGTCGGTCCCACGAAATCGAACAGGGCGACAACCTCCTGCTTGTGCGAATAGCTCATCTCGTACTTGTTGAAGTTTGAGCGGTAACGTCCGCCGATGTTCGGTCGAATCTCGCCGTCGGCCTTAATCGACTCCCAGTTCTCAGGCGTCGTCGCGTGCCAGTAGTCGCGACGAAAGAACGTGTAGATGCGCTGCCATTCCGGGTTCGCACGGATGCGGGGAAGATCGTCCGCAAGAACCCAATCGGGAATATCATCACCTGCACGCACAATTACCCTCCATCCTTCCCGGCAACTTCACAGAATACGCCGGATGCCGTCTCGATTCTCCCTGCTCCCACCCGTCCCGTCCTACCGCATCCCGTCCGGCTCCCGGAAAACCTTCCTGCGAATAGATCGAAAGGATCGAATTTAGCCTATTTTTTATGGGTTTCCGCAATTCGATCCCTTTCGGTCTTTCGATCCCCTAGCCGTCCTCCGGCTCGTCTTCCACGGCAGCCCGGTCTAGGTAGCGTTCGGCAGCCCGCAGACGCCACAAGCCGACCCGCGTTCGTTCAATATCAATCGGCGCGACCCGATCGCGCATCATCTGTTCAGCGCCGGTGATAGCCCGCTCCGCTTCAGCGATTGTCCGCCGCACAGTGACCAGCCACGCCGCGCGGTCCTCAATTGTCATCACCATCCGCACTCCAGTCGCTCAAACAGCGCGGTCTTCGCAGCCTCCACATCGCCGAACGAACTTGGTGAATAGGTCATGCCGTCCCCGAACTCGTCGTCAGGATCGAAGATTGACCAGCGGAACTCCGCGTGGCGTCGGAAGACCGTGACCGTCTTGCGTTCCCATTCGCGAAACCAGTTGCCAGCCCGCGAGCGTTTCCAGTCCGAGAAGTCCACGAAGTGCTCCAGACGAGCGACGAACTCGGCCGCAATCTCTTCGTCAGTGAGCGCTGGCGGAACTTGTCGCTTAACCTTGGTTCCGATCTTGGGCATGGTCAGTTCTCCTCAGGGTCGGCAGTTTGTGCTGTGCTCCGCCGCGTTTCGGGCTTCCAGTTCGATGTCCGTCAAGGGCGGCAATCCGCGGGATGCACGGCACACAATGGTGTCGCATTCGGGATCACGGCACTGCGCGATGTGTTCCGCCGCCAATTCGCGGACGTACACCTCAAAGGCGCTGGGAGCCATTCCGAACCGCTCACAGAATTCCTTAGCAGCGGTCGCAATCTGCTGCCTGATACTCCCCGGAAGAGAATTGAGCGAGATGATGCCCTCTTCGCGTTCGTAGTCGTCGCGGAGTTCGCGCATCCGCTCCAGTCGCTTGCTGTAGTCATCCTGCGGGTGAAACAGCTTCAGCAGGTCCATCTCGTCACCCCATTGTCCGCAGCGGTAGCACTTAAACTTCTCCATGT
>Ga0163151_10007939_pt1 | contig 12172 bp, 9 predicted proteins | sample OliLakLV19MP5IB2_FD_145596 | JGI IMG/M metagenome (GOLD analysis project Ga0163151, IMG submission 145596) | Freshwater microbial mat bacterial communities from Lake Vanda, McMurdo Dry Valleys, Antarctica - Oligotrophic Lake LV.19.MP5.IB-2 | ecosystem: Environmental > Aquatic > Freshwater > Lake...
GGTTTCCGATCATCCGTTCGACCAGCTGGTGAGGCAGGCAGCCAAGACACAGGGCTTTTTCCACCTGAAGCGCGGGCATGGCGTGGTGCGCTATACGCGCGATGCCACCGATCGCGCCGCGCCGCTAAACGACATCCGGCAGTGGTACGTGACGCGCCTCTATTCCGAAGGAACCGATGGTTGAACCCGGCCGGCTGGCCGCGTGGCTGCACGCGCAGTTCCGCCACAACCTCGCGCTCGGTTTCACGAATGAGTGCGTCCGCAGGTTCGAAGCGAACGCTATCCGGTACCTGCCGCTCGCCGAGGCAGTGGCGCTCAGGCAGCCCGTGGTCGCCGTGCCGACCGGCGTGCCCGCCCCCCTGGAGCCGGCCGGCGCCTGGCGTGTGCCTTTCAACGGGACTTCGCTCACGCTGTGGAACCGGATCGCCTGCCCCGAAGGCCCCGGGTGGTCCACTTTCCCGGTGCCGGACACGCCGCTTTTCCATCGCCACGAAAGCGGCACGCTTCTGCCCGCATGGAACCTGTTTGCCAACCTGTGCGACATGCTGCTGTTTCGCGAGGAGCGCGAGCTTACGAAGCGAGACGAGCACGGCAGATTCCCGCTCGCCTCCAGCCCCCGCTACAAGGCCGGCCTCTTGAGGGTGCCCGCATTCAACGAGGCGCTGGCATTCCTCGTCGCGGCGATCTATGAGCGATGCGCCGGGGCATCCGAGCCCCGCATCGACGACCTGCTCCTGCCGCCGAAGATCGTCCTTTCGCACGACTGCGACATCCTCCACGGCGGAGATCGCATTACGCAGGCGATCCGCCTGTTCAATTTCCTGCGGCCGCTGACGCGCGCGCGCGCGCCGAACCTGCGCAAGCTCTGGCATATCCCCGTCAACATGGTGGCGCCTCGGCGCCATTACTTCGACAACGCGACCGGCATGCTCGAGCTGGAGCGCCAGTATGCGTACCGCTCGGTGTTCTACATCCTCAACGGCACCGGCGGGCGCTTCGGCGCACGCGGCGGGCCGGAAATTTCGGGCGAACTGGTGCGCTCGATCCCGGGCGGGTGGGAAGTCGGGATGCACTACAACTACGACACGTTCGGGGACAGCGCGCGGTTCCTGGAGCAGAAGGCGGAAATCGAGGGATTCGGTGCCGGACCGGTAACGAGTGGCAGGGCCCACTACCTGCGCTTCGATCCGCTGCAGTCGTTCAGACTGCTGCAATCGTCCGGCATCCGCTTCGACGAAAGCGTGGGCTACGCCGAATACGCTGGATACCGGTGCGGCATCGCAGGGGTTTTCAAGCCGCTCGATCCGGCAACTGGCACTGTGCATGACGTCCTCGAGCTGCCGATGACCTTCATGGATCGGACGATCGAGCCGGGCGGCTTCGAAGCGATGGTGAAGCACATCCGGCGGGTGGGGGGCACCCTGAGCATCCTTTATCACCCCGGCACCTTCCACAATACCGAAGAGCCCGAGCTGGTCGGCGGATACCACGCGGCGCTGAGGTACTGCCACGGGATCGGCGCGGAATCGTTGTTGCCGCGGGAGGTGCTGCGGGTAGTGGACGGGATGGCTCCGGCCTAACCTGGGGTCGTTTCGGAAATACTGCCAAATTTCTACAAAGGACCCTGCCCCTATTGACTCTCCGGTCGAAATGCTGACAACAATCGGTTTACGCAAAGCCGAAAGTAAAGCCGTCCGCAACGAGTTGAGACTTGCGCACGTGCTCCAGCAGCACCGAGTCAGAGCAGTCGCGGAGATTGTCACCGTGGTGCCGCGGTCGTTTGCAATGATGCCGCCGGTGCCTTGCTAACCGTCGTTGCCCGTCGGAGAACGCCCAGTCGATGCGTACCGAACCGGGCGGCGAGCCGGAACTATTGCTGTTACGCAATCTGCCGCATCTCGCTATTGACGCTTTCCAGATTGGCATTGACATTGAAGCTGAGCCGCAATGTGCCACCGCTATTGAAGATCGTGCCGGTATTTGACCACCGCCTTCTGTCAGTTCGCCACCGTGCATCAGCACGCCGAGGGTTCCGCCGGGTTTTGCGGAATAGACGTCTCGCGCACTGGCCCCGCCGCTGCGCGCGAGCGTGAGGCTTGCGCCTGCGAAGTTACCGGTGAATTTGGGCACCTTTCATCACGGGACCTGGCGTCGGTATCCAGCACCACTGCGGCGCCGCCCGCGGTGTACGCAGGCGTCCCGTCGAGCGTAGTGGATGCGTCGAACGTGGCGTCGAGGCAACCGTCGGCGTTGAAGTGCAGCAGCGTAAAGCCGCGCATGTGGGGAGACTGGGAGTCAAGATAGTCGGTGAATCCATGGTATGCCTCAAACACAAAGCTCCCGACAGACTCCGGCACCACTTTCAAAGCGGCAAATGATGCGCCGGAACTCGACGCCCGTACTGCATCACATACTATAATTCGTCGGTCCCAAGGATTGCACATTGCCCCCAAAAATCCCCACATCGGCTGAATCCCAAGAACTTGCTCCTCCCCTGCCCACCAGGGCGTTTGGGATGCTGATGGCAATCGTTTTCGCCGTTATTGCCGGTGTGGCCGAGTGGCGCTCGGCAGAAAGCGCCTGGTTCTGGCTCTGGCTCGGTCTTGCCGCGGCATTTTGCGTTACGGCGTACTTGCGGCCTCGGCTCTTGAAGCCGTTGACCCTGGTGTGGATGCAAGTAGGCGAGGTACTCCATCGGGTAATAAGCCCTGTCGTGATTGGCCTGATTTTCTTTTTCGTCATCACGCCTTATGCGCTGGTCATGCGTCTCGCCGGACGCGACGCGCTCTTGCGCAAGTTCGACCCGTCCGCCGCTTCGTACTGGATCCCGCGCGCAGCGCCGGAGCGCGGCGCCGCCGGCTTTATCGACCAGTTCTGACGACCCTCGTGGCGGTCCTTAAAGAACTCTGGCGATTTCTGCGCGTACGCAAAAAGCTCTGGCTCCTGCCTATCGTCGTCGTCATGCTTGTCGTAGGCGGGCTGCTGATCATGGCTCAGGGCTCGGTGGTCGCGCCGTTCATTTACACGCTGTTCTAGGATCGAAAGTTGAGGATCCTCGGGATCTCCGCTTTCTATCACGACAGCGCCGCGGCACTCCTCATCGACGGCCGGATCGTTGCGGCGGCGCAGGAGGAGCGATTCACGCGCAAGAAACACGACGCCGAATTTCCGCACCATGCGGCGCGCTTCTGCCTCGAATTCGGCGGGATCGAGCCGGCCCAGATCGACCTGGTGGCGTTCTACGACAAACCCTTTCTGAAGTTCGAGCGCTTGCTCGAAACCTATCTCGCGTTCGCGCCCCGGGGGTTCGAATCCTTCCGGCAGTCGCTGCCAGTGTGGATCAAGGACAAGCTGTTCCAGAAGCGCATGCTTGCCAAGGAGCTCGACAAGCTCGGGGCCGGCGTGGACTGGACCCCAAAGCTGCGTTTTTCGGAGCATCACCTGAGCCACGCAGCGAGTGCATTCTTTCCCTCGCCGTTCGAATCCGCGGCCGTCCTGACTCTGGACGGCGTTGGCGAATGGACCACGACCTCGCTCGCGCTTGGGCGCGGCAACGACCTGACGGTGCTGAAGGAGATCCATTTCCCGCATTCGCTCGGCCTGCTTTATTCCGCCTTCACCTATTACACCGGGTTCAAGGTCAATTCCGGCGAGTACAAGGTCATGGGGCTCGCCCCCTATGGCAAACCCAGCTTCGCGCGCGTTATCAAGGAATCCCTGATCGACATCAAGCCCGACGGCAGCTTTCGCCTGAACATGGAGTACTTCGACTATTGCACGGGGCTGCGCATGACCAATGGGCGCTTCGACGCATTGTTCGGCGGGCCGGCGCGCAAGCCCGAAGATCCGATGACCCAGCGTGTGATGGACCTTGCGGCATCCGTCCAGGCAGTGACCGAGGAAGTGACCTCGAAGCTCGCGCGTTCCGTGGCGCTCGAAACGGGAGAGCGCAACCTTTGCCTTGCGGGCGGCGTTGCCCTGAATTGCGTTGCCAACGGCGCGATCCTGAGAGATCACTGCTTCGAACGGATCTGGATCCAGCCGGCCGCCGGTGACGCAGGCGGGGCGATCGGCGCCGCGCTGGCGATCCAGCACCTGCATCTGCTATTGCCTCGCCAAGTGACGCCCCAAGGCGACGCAATGCAAGGCTCCTTTCTCGGCCCCGAGTTTTCGCAGGCCGAGATCGAAGAAGCGCTCGATGCGGCCGGCGCGGTGTACCAAATTCTCGACGGCGACGCCCTGATCGACGCTTCGGCCAGCGCGCTGGCCGATGGCCGGGCGCTTGGCTGGTTCCAAGGACGCATGGAGTTCGGGCCTCGCGCCCTGGGCGGCCGCTCGATCCTCGCTGATGCGCGCCTGCCCTCGATGCAGAAAGTCCTCAACCTCAAGGTCAAGCATCGCGAATCGTTTCGTCCATTCGCGCCATCGGTCTTGCGGGAGGACGTGGCCGACTGGTTCGATCTCGATGAGGACAGCCCCTACATGCTCTTGGTCGCCGGGGTGAGCGCCGGCCATCGAAGGCCGGTAACCGCCGAAGAACTGGCGCTCGCCGGGCCCGGCGTCCTTAATGTAGCGCGCTCGTCCATCCCGGCCGTAACGCATGTCGACTATTCCGCTCGTATTCAGACCGTGCACCGCGATACGCACCCGATCTACCACGCGCTCATCAGCCGATTCAAGGCCATTACCGGGTGCCCGTTGCTGGTAAACACCAGCTTCAACGTGCGGGGGGAGCCGATCGTCTGTACCCCGGCGGATGCTTACCGCTGCTTCATGGGCACACAGCTCGACGCGCTGGCCCTCGGCCATGCCTGGATACTGAAGCAGGACCAACTACAGGGGCGGAAACATGATCATGCTGCAACGTTTGCGCCGGACTGATTCGCAAGCCCGGGCCGCGCCCGCCCGCGCATGAAAATGAGCATCTGGGCCCGGCGCGGAGCGAACCTTGCGATCGTGCTTTCGGCTTCGATAGTCGCGATCGGAGGCGCCGAGATCCTTCTGCGTCACGTCTCTCCACAACTCACCTACTCGAGGGTCCTCCCGCTCGCCGGCACGTTTTATGCGCCCTCCCCTCTCAACACCTTCACGCTGCAGCGCAATTATCGCGGCACCCAGCCATCGATGGAGACCCCCGGTACATCGGTCGCTGTGCGCACGAATGCGAGCGGCTTCAGGGGAGAGGAACTCGTGCCCGGCCGCACGCCTGTCCTGGTCATCGGCGATTCGTATACGTTCGGCGTGTTCGTGAACGACGCCGAAACCTATCCGGCACGGCTCGATCGCCTCATCGGCGAATCGCACAAGGGCTACCAGGTGATCAACGCAGGCTACGCCGCGGGATGGGAAACCGACCAACATTATGTTTGGCTGAAGGCGCAAGGATTGGCGCTGCGCCCGGAGATCGTGATTCTCGGCGTGTTCCTCGGCAACGACATCCTGAATATCGCACCCGAAGCATGGGCCGAGAAGGATGCCCACGGGCTGCCGGTGCGCTACCTCAACCGCAATCTCGTGGTCGACGATGCCGGATACATCCGCGCGCCGGGTCCCGCCGACATCGTGGAGGCTCTGCATCGCATGCCGATCTTGCGTGATAGTCACGTGGCGGTGTTGCTGGCCAGGGGGCTAAGGAAGCTTCAGGTCGGGCAATCGTCCACGCGCGAAGCGCTGAGCAGCAGCGAAATGAAGCTCGCGCATATTTTTGGCGAGTACTCGGCAGAGTTTCACCGCAAGGAGAGGAACTTCATGGCTCTGGTCAGCCGCATGAAGACAGAGGTGGAGATCAACGGCGGAAAGTTTCTCGTCGCGCTGCTGCCGATGAATTTCATGATCGAGCCGGACAAGATCGATTTCAGCATGCCGGGCACGAAATTCAGGCATCGCAAGCCGGTGTACTATCGGCGCCTCGGCGCGCTCCTGGAGCGCGAAGGAATCCAGTTCATCGATATCGAGAGCATCATGCTTGCAACCAGGGGCGGTCCGTACTTCCCCGCCAACGGCGAGGTCCATTTCAATCCCAGGGGCCATGAGCTGACCGCGCAGGCGATCTTCGATTACATCAATCGCCACAACCTGCTGGCGGCTTCTTCTGCGGCTGTGCGGTGACGCTCGCCGTGGTCATAGCCCCGGCGGGCATCTCGTCGCAGGCGCTCGCATGAGGAAAGCGCTGTCGGCGGGACTCGTAGTACTTGTGTGGGCGGTGCTCATCGACATCCTCAGCGCCTACGCACTGTTCTACTACTTCCAGCTACGCGGCTACGACTCCCCAAAGACGGTATATGGCGTCGACGGACGGGCACCGTCCATTGCGCTTTTCAACAAGCTCAGGTCGATCTTCGCCCACCGGTTTCCAGAAATCGCCGGTTCGGATTGCCGCTCGCACGATCGCCACGGTCCTCTTTACCGCTCTGACCCGGTTTTCGGCTACGTGATATCGACAGGATTTCACGAAATCATCCAATGCCCTTTGGACCGGGGCCTCGATAAGAGTTACCGCTGGTCTTTCTTCATCGAGGACGATGGTGCAAGGCGCGCCGGGTACAGGAGCCCCGGTGACAAGCCGCGCGTTTACCTCTTCGGGGACAGCTGGATATTCGGTTGGGCGCTGAACGACGAGCAGACCGCAGCCTGGCTGCTGCAGGATTACTTTTACGGGTCCCTCGCGATCAGGAACCTGTCGTTCCCGGGTGGAGGAAGCATCCAGGAGCTTATCTATTTCAGGCAGTTGGCCGCTGGACTCGGGCCGCAGGACACGCTTGTGCTGGGCTACGCCGACTACTACAAGGAGCGCAATGTGGCCGCGCCATCGAGGCTGGCGGCAGAAGCGGCGTTTACCGCTTACCACGGCGTGCGCACGCTCAAGCATCTGCGGGCCCGGCTCGCCGATGAACGTGTGGTGGTCGATTTCGTCCCCATGGACTGCGGCAAGCCCATCGACTACTGCGCCCAACCCGATCCCGCGCCGCAGGTAATGGACGAGGTGACCATCGCGATTTACAAGGAGATCGTCGAAAACTCGAAGGCGCGCGTCGCGATCCTCTTTCACAGCGGATCGGACGACGATCCGGTGGTCCGCTACTTCAGGCGGGCGAAGGTGCCGATCATCGATGTGCGGCCTGAAAAAGCGAAGTTCTTCACAAACGACAGTGTGCGCGGCTACGACAATCACCCCGGACCGGTGGCGCACTTCGCCTACTACACGGCGATCCGCGAATTCATCGAGCCGAATCGCCCGCGTCCCTAGCAAAGCGATGAAAAATCTGCACGCCGCCGTGGCGGCGAATATCCCCGAACGCGCCGTAGCGCTTGCGTCCTCGGTGGCATTGATCGCATTCCTCTGCTATGCCGCCCGGCGCGGGTTCGACATCACCGACGAAGGATTCTATTTTCTCGCGGCCGCGCATCCGGATGACGTGCGCATCTACCCAGGGTTCGGGTACCTGTACGCGTCGGTATTCTCTGGGTTCGGGGTCGACGCGATCAGCACGATCAGATCCCTCGGCGTCGTGATGATGGCCGCCATCGGCGCATTCTCGGGCTGGAAGATCAGCGCGGCCTATTCCGAGGCGACCGGGCTGTCGAGTTCGGCGATGGATCGAGTAATTGCCGCATGCGTCGGACTGCACGGGTGCCTTACGTTCTACACCTGGACGCTGATGGGCCTGGGCTACAACTACCAGGTCGGCGCCTTCGCGCTCGCGTTGATCGCCACTCTCCTGTCCGGATTGTGTGCCGGCACCCGCCACAAGCGCGCGTTCTTGTTCGCCGCCGGCGCATGCGTCGCGGCAATCGCGTTCGTCAAGATTTCGTCGGGCATCGGCTTCATGGTGCTGTCCTTCGTGCTGCTCTTTGCCTGGCCCGTGTCGAACCAGCGCAGGGCGAGCCGCGCCGGATACTTCCTTTGCGGCCTCGTGGGCTGGTCGGCGATCCATTTCCTGTTGTTCATGTCACCGGCCGAAACCTTCCAGCGATGGATGGCCGGATTCGAAGCCTCGATGTCCGGCGTCGGCTACGGCTCCGAGACGCTGCTCCAGTACCGGCGCGACATCGTCGAGGTGACGGTGTTCCTCCTGAAGCACTATGGCGTGGCGATCGTGCTTACGCTGCTGGCGAGAATCGCGGCCGCGCGCCACAAGGGAGTGCGAAACGCCCTGTATGCGGGCGCGATCGCATGGATGATCTACCAGGGCGTCTCGGGCGCGGTGTGGATCGCGGGCATCGAATCGTGCACCAACTGCCGGGCGGTGCTGCATTTCGCGTGCTGGATCGTGATCGCGATCCTTGCCGGGATCCCGTGGCCGCTCAAGGCAGGCAGCATCCGGCAACCGGAGTGGCTGATCTGCGCTGCGCTGCTGGCCACGCCCGTGCTTGCAAGCATCGGCACCAGCAACCGCCTGGGCGTCGTCATCGGCATGACGCTGGCCGCCTGGATCATCCTGCTCTACCTCCTCGCAAGCCGCTTCTGGACCCGGCCCCGCCTTTCGGCACTCACGGGCGTCCTCATCTGCCTGCTTGCCGCGAGCCAGGTCGTATCCGCCTATGCCAGGGCCCCTTACAGGCTTGCAGCCGGAGTCTTCGAGCAGGACCAGCCCGCAAGGATCGGATCCGGCGGGATCCTGCTTGTCGACGCCCCCACCGCCCGCTTCTGGAACGAGCTGCAGGCCGCGGCGGGCAAGTGCGCCCTTGCGCCGGGCACGGACATCCTCGCGTTCTACAACCTGCCGGGCGTGGTTTTCGCGCTCGAAGGCAAGGCGCCCGGCGTCCCGTGGTTCTACGGAGGCTATCCCGGCAGCACGGCGTTTGCGGACTTCGTGCTAGCGCGCATCGATCGAACTCGCCTCGCGCGGGCGTGGATCCTCGAGGGGCAACCAGCCACGGAACCCCTGCCGGACCTGCGCAAGGTCGGGGTCGATTTCCCGCGGTCTTTCGAACTTTGCGGATCCGCGGTGTGGCCTTTCGACCGCAAGACGATCCGGCTCTGGAAGCCCGCGGCCTCCCGTTAGTCGGGGCCGCCTTTCTGCACTTCGCGGACCACGGCCTGCGGCCTGCGATTCACCGCGAGGAACATGCGGCCGACGTATTCCCCGATCAGCCCGAGCATCACCAGCTGCGCGCCTGAGAAGACCAGCAGCGCCCCCATCAGGGACCCCCAGCCGAATCCCGGCCCCTCGTTGGTCAGCCTCAGGTAGAGGACCACGCCCAGCCCCGCGAGGCCGGAGATCGCCATCACGAACCCGAGGAATGTCGCCAGGCGCAGCGGCATCACCGAGAAATTCACGAACGTGCTCAGCCACAGGCGCAGCAGCCGGCGCAACGTGTAACCGCTCTTGCCCGCCACGCGTTGCGAATGCGCGACCTCCAGCGAATCGATGTTCTGCGTGACCTGCAACAGCAGCCCGTCGATGTAGGGGTACGGCCCCTCGTGCGCCGCGGCATGCCTGGCCGCGAACGCGCTCACGCAGCGAAAGCTCGACAGGTAGAACCCCTTGGGCTTGTCGAGCACGAAGTCGGTGATGCGGTTGGTGAACCAGCTGCCGAAATTACGAAAGAGCGAGTGCTGCTTGGTGCCGAAGTGGCCATAGACCACGTCGAGGCGCCGGCTTTGCGCATGCTGCCAGAGCCGCACCGCTTCCCCGGCAGGGTTCTGCCCGTCGTCATCGAGGTTGACCACGTAATCGCCGCGCGCATGGCGGTAGCCCGTCAGCACCGCATTGTGCTCGCCGAAATTGCGCGAATGGCGGATGAAGGTGATCGGGACGATCGCCTGGCGCACCAGCGCTTCGCAGACTTCGGCCGTGTTGTCGGGGCTGCCGTCGTCGACGAGCACGATCTCGTGGCCGCCGGGGACCGACGCCCGCTCGATCTGCTTGACCAGCGAAGCAACGGTCTGGGCGCCTCGATAGATGGGGATGACGAAAGTCAGGGCTGGATTCATCGTCGCGAAAAGGGGCTTACGCCGCCCACTCCCGGATCTTCGCGCAAACCCTGTCGATGTCCCCGATCGCGAGCCCCGGATGCAGCGGCAGCGAGAGCACCTCGGCGCATGAGCGCTCCGTAATCGGCAGGGTCAGGCTCGGATCCTCGTAGGCGGGCTGGCGGTGAATCGGCATCGGATAGTGCACCTGGGCGAAAATATCATGCCGCGCGAGATGATCGGCAAGGGCGTCACGCCGCGGCGTCTGCATCACGAACAGGTGCCAGGCGCAATCGCGCCCGCCGGCCACGTGCGGCAGGCGGATCGGGACGTCTTTGAGGCCCTCCAGGTAGCGCGCCGCAAGCGTTGCCCGAATGCCGTTTTCGGCATCCAGGCGCTTTGCCAGCCTTACGCGCAGCAACGCAGCCTGCATCTCGTCCAGCCGGCTGTTGCGGCCATGGATCATGCTCACATGCCGCTGCCGCCAACCATACTGGCGCAGCAAGCGAACTCTTTCGAGCAGCGCCGTATCGGACCCTGCCACCGCCCCGCCGTCGCCGAAAGCCCCGAGGTTCTTGGTCGGGTAGAAACTGAAAGCCGCAAGGTCGCCCCATGCGCCGGCCTTGCGTCCCGCGACGGCGGCGCCGTGGGCCTGGGCGCAATCCTCGATGACGGACAACCCGTGCCGGCGGGCGATCTCCATCAGGCGCGGCATGTCCGCCACCTGTCCGTAGAGATGCACGGGCAAGACAGCCTTGATGGAGGGATCGTTCGCAGTCGAAAGCCGGCGCTCGAGCGCATCGGCATCCATGAGCATGGTGCCGGGCTCGATCTCGACGAACTTCGCGGCAGCCCCGGTTGCAACGATCGCCGCCACGGTGGCCGTTGCGGTATTCGCTACGGTGAGCACGCTGTCGCCCGGCCCGATGCCCGCGGCCCGCAGCGCGAGCTCGAGCGCGTCGGTGCCGTTTGCGACGCCCACGACACCCGCGACGCCGAGGTAGTGCGCGAATTCGCGCTCGAATCCTTCGACCTCGGACCCCAGCACATAGTGCCCGCTCAAGAGCACGCGCCTGATGGCCGCGTCGTACTCTGCGGCGCAGGCGCGATAGCCCGCTCCGGGATCGGCCATCATGATGCGGTTCGTCATCTGCCGCCCTCACACGTAATGGGAGAGCTCCTTGCGATAGAACGCAACGGTGCGGGTGAGCGCCTTCTGCACGCCGGTCTTCGGCGCCCAGCCGAGCACCTGCCTGATCAGCCTGCCGTCGGCGTAGAAATCGCCGATGTCTATGCTCTTCCTGCTGCGCGGGAAAGCGCGGGACTCGTAACGCGCCCGCGCTGGACCGCAGACGAGGACGAGGAGGTCGGCCAGCTCGCGCAGGCTCATGTGGCCCACGCCGCCAAGGTTGAATACGCCGCCCTCCGCTTCGCGGCGGACGGAGGCGACAAGAAACGCCTCCACCGCATCGTCCACGTAGGTGAAATCGCGCCGTTGCTCGCCGCCCCAAACCTGGAAGGGCTGGCCCTCGAGCGCGTTCCTGATCCACACGCCGATGAACGTCTGGCGCGCATCCTTCACGCGCATGCGCGGCCCGATCGTGTTCGTCAGCCTGAGGACCGTGCTGCGCACGCCATGCACCCTGCTGTAGAGCAGGTGATACATCTCCCCGGCAAGCTTGTTGATGCCGTTGACGTCGACCGGCCGCAGGGGATGCGCCTCGTTGACCGGCAGGTAGTCCGGCCGGCCATAGATCTGGCGGGTGCTCGCGAACACGATGCGCACCGCGGGATTGTGGAGCCGGCAGGCCTCGAGGATCGAAAGCTGCGCGCGGCAATTGATCTCCAGGTCCGTGTCCGGGTCGGTCATGGAATCCATGTGGCTCGTCTGGCCCGCGAGGTTGAAAAGGAAATCCTGGTTGCGGATGAAGCCGGGCAGGCGGCGCTGGTCGCGCACGTCGGCGATATGGACGACCACATCGCGCTCGAGCCCGGCGATGTTGCGCGCGTTGCCGCCGTACTCCGGGATCAGGCAGTCGATGATGGTCACCCTGGCGCCGAGCCCCACCAGGGTGCGGGTGAGGTTCGAGCCGATGAATCCCAGCCCGCCGGTCACAAGGACTTTCCTGCCGGCGAAATTGCGCCGGAAACGAGTCAGGCTTGCGGCGGGCATCGCGTCACGTTTTCCGGGAGACGACAAACACCGAGCTGCCAAGCGGCAGCGGCCACCCGCGGTCGGTCCACCAGTGCTCGATG
>Ga0163151_10007940_pt1 | contig 12171 bp, 7 predicted proteins | sample OliLakLV19MP5IB2_FD_145596 | JGI IMG/M metagenome (GOLD analysis project Ga0163151, IMG submission 145596) | Freshwater microbial mat bacterial communities from Lake Vanda, McMurdo Dry Valleys, Antarctica - Oligotrophic Lake LV.19.MP5.IB-2 | ecosystem: Environmental > Aquatic > Freshwater > Lake...
ACCGCATGGACGACATCCCCATACCGTTGCGGGCCGCGCTGCCGACGCGGTATCCGTCTGACGCGGATGTGCTGCGGGCGATTCAGGAGAAGGTCCTGAGTACGCGGTACTGAATGCCATGCCGGCGAATCGGGTGCAGTCGCTGAATGGTGTCAGAGACTTGGATCGTCGTCGTTCTTGACCTCGAAGAGGTCGCATAAAGTAGCCGGGGGTCGCAGCGCTTCGCGGAGACCCCCGGTGGCGGTCATCAATGTCTTCGCATCCCAGCGGGATGCCAGAAATGGGCGATTCTGGCATCCCTTCAGGATGCTCACGCAACTCTGTGACGCCTTCCGGGGGTCTCCGAAGACTTCGACCCCCGGCTACTTTCTGCGAACCCTTCGGGTTCAAGACAAATGACGACCACCAATCAGCGACTGCACACTGGCGAATCAGAGTCCGCGAACCTTCATCACCGCGCGCCGGCGGCCGTGTCATCGGAGGCGACGGACTCCACATCCGAGGCCGCCCGCTCAATCCGCACGCGGTTGATTTTGCGGCGGTCGGTCGCCAGCACGGTCAGTTTCAGTTGCCGGTATTGCACGCTCTCCCCCGCGGTGGGCAAGTGCCCAAGCAGCGAGAAGACCAGCCCGCCGATCGTGTTGTACTCCAAATTCTCGGGCAGTCCGTAGTTGAATCGCTCGTTGAGGTCGTCGAGATGCACGCGGCCGTCCACTTCGGCGACGTCGTCGGAGACGGCGCTGATGCGTTGCCGGATGACGTCGTCGTCGTACTCGTCTTCGATCTCGCCGACGATCTCCTCCAGAATGTCCTCCATCGTGACGAGGCCGGCGACGCCGCTGTATTCGTCCGTCACGATCGCAATCTGCACGTGTTTCCGTTTCATCAGCTCCAGCAGCACGGGAATCTGCGTGGTCACCGGCACGTACACCGGCTCGCGGATGATGTCGCGCAGCACGGGGATCGGCTCGCCCGGCTGCCGGTTCGGCTCCAACGCCCGCAATAAGTCTTTAGCGTAAAGGATGCCGAGGATGTCGTCGGTCGAGTCGCCGTAGGTGGGGACGCGGGAGTGGCCCGCTTCGAGCAGTTGCTGCCGGGCGGTTTCGAGCGTGGCGTCGATCTGGATGCAGAACATGTCGGTCCGCGGGGTCATGATCGCGGAGACGTCGTCGTGCTGGAGCTCGATCACGCGCTCGATCATCACGCCGGCGTCCTGATGCAGCACTCCTTCGCGGCGGCCCTCGTCGACGACCGTGCGGATCTCCTCGTCGATCATCGAGGCGTCGTCGGCCTCCGGTTCGCCGCGGCCTGAAGCGCGGTGAGCATACCGGTCGGCGGTGCGGACGACCGCCAGCACGGGCTGCAACACGAACAGCACGCCGCGAATCACCGGCCAAAAGCGATACAGAAACTGCTCGGCGCGCACCTGGGCCAGCGTCCACGGCAGCAGGTCGGCAATGACCACGACCACGCCGACGGCGATGACGTACTCGACAATGCGTGCCACGACGACGAGCGAATCGCCGTCGGGGATGCCGCCGAGCCAGGACCAGATCAAAAACGCGGCCAACATCACGCCGACGGTGACGAGGAGTTCCAAAGCCAGCAGCGCCTGCGATTGCAGCGTGAGGATTTCGCGGAAGCGCTCGGGCACCCCCTTGCGATCGCAGATTTCCTCCAGCCGGCTGTACGCGAAGTCCCGGAGGGCGTAACACCCGAATGCGGCCCCGTAGACCAAGACCAGCAAGCCGCACAGCAGCCAGGGCAGGGGAGTCATCCCGCGGCGACCTTCAAGACGGTGCGGAGGCTTCCGATCATTCTTCCAGATTCTGAGGGGTTAAGCCGAAGGCGGCCAGCAATTCGCGCTCGCGGCGGCGCATCAGGGGGCGTTCGTCATCGCTGAGATCGTCGTAACCACAGAGGTGCAGCAGACCGTGAACGCAATATAGTAGCAACTCCGCGTGAAGACTCCAGCCGTGAGCCGCGGCACACCGGGCGGCGGTCTCCACGCTGACGACGATTTCGCCGTCAAGTTTCCGGCCGGCACCCCGCGTTCCCGCAGTGTTTCCGCCTGTTGATTCATCGTCGGCATAACTGAAGCTGATGACGTCCGTCGGCCAGTCGTGGCCCAGGAATTCCCGGTTAATCCGGTGAATTTCGGCGTCACCCACAAGGGCGATCGTGACCTCTGCCGTGGCGACCTGCTCCTGCTGCAACGCAGCGGTCAACTGCTCGACGAGCAGTGATTCCGCGACGGGCAGCGACTGGCGATTGTCGATGGAAAGGTGATACGTCATCGACGGAAAACTTCCGAACCAGTCGGCGCAGCGGATGAATCGGGCATTTGGAACCACGAAACACACGAAACATCACGAAAGCAATCACCAATACCCGATGCCCACCGAATGCGTCGAGAGTCAGTTCAGTCAGCCAACGCTGTCAGAATGCTGCTCACATCATTCGGCACTTTCGTGTTGTTTCGTGTGTTTCGTGGTTAATCATCCCAATTACGCGGTCCTCGGTTCGGGACGGGGTTCCAGCTTCGGTTCGGTGCGCAGGTCCATCCGCGAATCGGTACGGGATTCGGGCTTCTGGTCGGGATACTTGATGCGGCCGTGGTAGATCCCGATCAGCGATTTGGTCAGCGAGTCCTCGACGATCTCCAGTTCGCTCAGGGTCAGCGAACACTCGGAGAACTGCCCGTCGAGCAGCCGCTTCATCAGGATGTCGTGGACCAGCGACTCGATCCGCTTGGGGGTCGGCTCGGCGAGCGTCCGCGAGGCCCCTTCCACGGCGTCGGCGATCATCATCACCCCGGCTTCGCGGGTCTGCGGCTTCGGGCCGGGATAGCGGAAGGCGGACTCCTCGACCACCGGGCGGCGCTCCTCGGGCAAAGCCGACGCCTGCTTGTTCGCCGCGTGGAAGAAGAACTCGACCAGCGTGGTGCCGTGATGCTGTTCGATGAAGTCCACGAGCGGCTGCGGCAGGTTGTGCTGGCCGGCGAGATCGACGCCGTCCTTCACGTGGCCGATGATGATCAGCGTGCTCATCGCGGGGTTCAACTGATCGTGCCGGCTGGTTTGTCCCGGAGCCATGTTCTCGATGAAGTACTGCGGCTTCATCATCTTGCCGACGTCGTGAAAGTACGCGCCGACGCGGCACAACAGGCCGTTGGCCCCGATGGCGTCGGCGGCGGTCTCGGCGATGGTCGCGACGCCGATCGAATGGTTGTACGTGCCGGGGGCGCGCCGGACCAGTTCCTGCAACAGCGGGTGCGAGATGTCGCTGAGTTCGAGCAGGCTGATGTCGGTGACGACGCCGAACAGCTTTTCGATGAACGGCAGGCTGCCGGCGACGAGAAACCCGGTGGCGAGACACCAGCCGGCGGCGGCCAGGCTGTCCGACAGGAGATACCAGTCGGTCCACAACCGCCCGAGCCGCTGCGAGTCGATGATGGCGATGCCCCACGCCATGAACAGATAGCTGACGGCGGTCCAGAACCCGACGACCACCAGTTTGGACCGCGACGGCACCTGATTGAGCTGCACGACCGAGGCGGCCATCGCCCCCATCATCAGCACGAAATCCCCCGCGGTGCCACCGGTCGACAACGTGAGCAGCAGCGACAGCGAGAAGCCCGTCAGCGCGGCGAGCACCTGGTTGTAGGCGATGGCGAGAATCATCACCACGGACAGAATTGGCACGATCTCCGCCCGCAGATGTCCCGCTGCCAAAAGTCGCGACAACCCGACGGCCACCACGATCGCCGCCAGATAGATCGTCAACCGGCCCGGCTGCCGAATCAATCGCGGCTCGTTGCGGGTCAGATAGTAGGCGTTCAGGCCGCCGAGCACGATCAGCAGGGCGACCACCATGGCCATGCGGGCGATGCGTTCCGGCCAGGTAATGGTCCGTTCCAAGGCGACCGACTGCGCTCGGAGGACATCGACCGTTTCGCTGTCGAGATACGTGCCGGGTGCGACCAGCAATTGCCCCCGCTTGTACTGGTCGGTCGCCTCCGGGGTCTGCTCGCTGGCGAAGTGCTTGCGGAGATTCGTCGCCGCCTCGTCGAATTGGAGCGTGAGCGGCGTGCGCTGCAGCAGCCAGCGCTCGAGCACCGGCTGCAACGGCGCCAGCGCCGGGAATTGATTCCATTGCCGCGCCAACCGCCCGCCGGTCTTGAGGTTCTCCGCGAGAATGGCATCACCCGCCGGCACGGTGGGCAGTTCGGTCGACGGATTCAGCGTCTCACTGGCGGGCAACACGCTGATCGGCGCGTCCAATGCCAGATCGCGACGGGACAGTTCGGCGGCATCGGCGACGCCCGAGACGCGCAGCGGCGCGGTGAACTGCGTGAACTCGCCGACGATCTCGTCGATCTGCCGTTCCGCCGTCGCGCGGGGACCGATCGCCGCCTGAAGGTTCTGCCAGTCGTTGAGCAGCGGGGCGGGCAGAATCGCGGGTTGCGTCGGGTCGCCGGTGAAGCCGAAGGCCGACCGCACTTCGGCGGCGAGCTCGGAGATGTCGTGGACTTCGGCGATGTCGAACAGGTTCCGCCGCAGCTCGTACTCCAGATCGCGGAGCGGCTGCACGTCGTTGCGAAAGACGGGGGCCACCTGTCGTTCCCGATCGTACCGTGCGCGTTCGGTCTTCACCTGATTGATGCGCTCGAAGTCGATGCGAGCCAGAATGCCGTCCGCGCAGAAGTCGCCGACGTGATATCGGAATGGCGCCCGCCAGCTTTCCAGCACGAACACCAGGAGCACGAGGAACACGCCCGCAATCGCCAGCCGGAGCAACAGGTCGACGTCGCGCAAATGCTCGGCCAGCCGACCGGTCCAGTGCGTCTGGGCCGTGATCGTGGCGGCTTTGAAGTTTCGGGTTTTTCGCGGCGAAAAGATCCGCATCACAACCGCCCGGACCCGGGCACTCCTTCATCGATCAGGCAGACGGGGCGTCCGCTCACGGAATCACCGGCACTGTCGTCGCGGCCGAGTCGGCCGGAGAGGACTCCAGCACCACGGCTTCGCGCGGCTCCATAACGACGGGATGGGCCGCATCACCGTTGGACCGCGGTGCGCCCGTCCGCTCGCGACGGTCGAGATCGTACGCGGCGACGATCCGGCGGACCAGCGGGTGACGTACGATATCGCCGCCGGACAGAGTCACCATGCCGATGCCCGGCACATTCTTCAGCCGGTTCATGGCGTCGTGCAGGCCGCTCTCGACATGATCGGGGAGGTCGGTCTGGGTCGCATCGCCGGTGACGACGATCTTCGACGAGTTCCCCATCCGCGTCAGGAACATCATCATCTGCGTGATGGTGGTGTTCTGGGCCTCGTCGAGGATCATGAACGTGTTGTTGAGCGTCCGGCCGCGCATGAACGCGAGCGGAATGATCTCGATCACGTCTTTGTCGAGATAGCGCTGGACCTGGTCGAAATCGAGAATGTCGCTCAGGGCGTCCAGCAGCGGGCGCAGATACGGATTCACCTTGGCGAGCATGTCGCCGGGGAGGAAGCCCAGCTTCTCGCCGGCTTCGACCGCCGGGCGGACGAGCACGATCTTGCGGACCAGATCCTGCCGCAGGGCGTTGATGGCCATTGCGACGGCGAGGTACGTTTTGCCCGAGCCGGCCGGTCCGGCGCAGAACACGCAATCGTGGTCGCGGATGGCGCGGGAGTATTCGGCCTGTCCCGGACTCTTGGGTTGGACCTTGCGGGCCTTGTGAAAGACGTCGATCGAGTCTGCGCCGCCGTGGGCAAATTCCTGCGAGCGATCGAGCACGCGGTCGAGTTCTTCGTCGGCGAGGTAGCCCTTGCGCTCGATCAGGCTGCGGAGTTCGGTGATGACTTCCGTGCCGCGCTCGACCCGGTCGGGCTCGCCGAACAGGTGCAGCTCATCGCCGCGCAGCACGACGTCGATCTGCAGAACGTCCCGTAACCGCCGGAGATTGCGGTCGCGCGTGCCGAACAGGCTGCGCACCTCGTCGTGATTGCGGAACCGGATTCGGCCTTCTGGCATGCGGCACTCGCTGACAGACACAAAACGGCCGCAGCGATCAACGCGGCCCGATACGACATTCTACCCTACAGACGGCGGGGAGGAAACAGGCTCGCCTTCGCCCGCACGACCGTTAAAGTTTCACTCCTTTCGCCTGACACCTTAACCGGCATCGCGAGGACCGGTTATTCCACCCGTACCGACCCTAGCGGTTGTGTTCAAGTCGCGGAAGAAACCGGTTCGATCAGACACCAGCCAGGGGCGGCCCGGCTTTGTCTTCGTCCCCTCTCCCGCCGCTTCGGTGGGAGAGGGCTAGGGTGAGGGTGTATTTCTTTCTTCTCACAGCTCTGTGGGAAGAAAGAACCAAAGCACCCTCACCCCCAACCCCTCTCCCGCCGAAGCGGCGGGCGAGGGGAGCAGTCTGGTATCGTGTCAGGGATGACGGTCCATGTACGAATCGTTCTTCGGTCTCACGCGACGTCCGTTTTCGGCGACGCCCGATCCCGGCTGCTGGTTCCGGTGCGCCCGCTATCAGGCCGCCCTCGACGAACTGCTGATCTGTGCCGAGCAGGGGCAGGGGATCGGCATCCTGGTCGCTCCCGCCGGTGCGGGGAAGACGTTGTTCTGCGAGCGGCTGATCCGCGAGATCGGCGAACCGTTCACGTCGGTGCTGCTCCGGCACGCCACCTACAACACCCGTCGCGGCTTCCTGCAGACGTTGTTGTGCGAGCTGGCTCAACCGTACGACAAGCACACCGATCAGGAATTGCGGCTCGGCCTCGCGCCGGTGCTGAAGGGACTGCACCAACAGGGCCGGGCGCTGTTGCTGGTGGTCGATGAAGCCCATCAGTTGAGCGAATCGCTGCTGGAGGAACTGCGCATCCTCGCCGACCAGGCGGAGGACGGTCAGCCGATCGTGCGACTGGTGCTGGCCGGGCAATTCGGACTGGAAGAGAAACTCGCGCATCCGGTGTTGCAGGCGCTCAACCAGCGGGTGCGGGCGCAAGTGACGCTGGAGCCTTTGTCGCTCGCCGAATCCGCGGACTACGTCGATTTCCGCGTCACCTGGGGGGGCGGACGGACCACCAGCGTGTTCACAGCCGACGCGGTCCAGGCCATTGGCCGTGCGGCGGACGGCTTGCCGCGGTGCCTGAACCAGCTCTGCGATCACGCGCTGCTGCTGGGATACGTCAACGAACAACGGCCCGTATCAGCCGACACGGTCGCCGCGGCGTTGGAAGACCTGCGGCATCTGCCATTGCCGTGGAATCTGTCCCCGTCGCATGCGGAGACGTTGTCGTCGATGCCTGCGTCGGAGCCGTTACCCGAGTTGGACGCCATCGAATGGGAATCCGACGACGAGCTGGTGAGCACCAATGCGGAGGACGACAGCGAATACCACAGCTTCGAGGCGATTCTCAAGAAACCCGAAGACGCCTGGCTGCCCCTCATTGATGACGAGTTCGAAGACGCCGTGCCTGTCGACGATGAACCGGCGGCCGAAACGGCGTGGGACGATGACGAAGCGAGCGTCGCGGAGGACATCCCGCCGCTGAAGGACGTGTTCCATCAGCCCGAACCGCGGACGCCGCGCGGGCCGTACTTCGACCTGTTCCACGAAGAGCCGGTTTACGACCGCTACAATGCCCTCGATGCCGGGCTGGAACCGCCGGTGATGCCCGCCCGCTCGGAGATGTTCGCGACGCAGTTCGCCGGGTTGCCGTTCACGGTCACCGCTTCGCTGTTCGGCCACGACGTGCCGCCGATCGAGCGGCTGGACGCGATCCAGGACGTGCTGGACGCCGTGCATGCGGCCGCAGACCCGGACGAGACGCTGGCCTCGACGGCGCAGATCGGTCGCGTGGCGGACGCGGAAATGCTGGTCGATTGGTCGAGTGATGGCGATGAAACGCCGGAACCCTTCAGCGACTCCGAGATGCCGTCGGCTGCCGTGTTCGAGTTCGGCGGCGATGATCCCGTCGCATCGGCGATCGGTGCGGCATCGGAACCAACCGTCATGACCACGTCGGAGACGCGGAGCTGCCGCAATCTGTTCACGCGATTGCGGCGCAAGCAACTCGGCCGGTGACTCCACACTAACCCGAAGCGTAAGCGAGGGCGAGCGCTCGTTCCGTCGACCCCGTCGAACGAGCGCTCGCCCTCGCTTACGCTTCGGGTTAGTGTCGCGGTGCGACGGACTTCTTCGCGCTGTCTGTCGATTCGCTGACCTTCAGTTCCTTCCGCAGCCAGCGGCGGAACTCGCGGTCGACTTTGTCGACGTCGTTGGTGCCGAGCGTTTCCATCAGGCTCCAGCCGCCGGACGGATCGACCGCCACGTTCTCCCGGCACTTGCGGTAGAAGACGCCGAGCAGTTGGCGCTCCTGCAGATACAGGCAGAGATAGCGGGCGTAGGCGTATTCGCGGGCCGTTCGTCCGCCGTCGCCGAAGCGGTGGTTGACGAATTCGGTGATCGACGGCAGCCGTTGCCGACTCAGCGCGTCCTTGAGCGACTCGCCACGCCAGTTGCCGAGACCGACGAGCCGCAGGCCGTCGTCCGAGAACTGGCATTCCTCGTGCAGCGACGCCAGGCCTTCGTCGAACCATTCCGGCATCTCGGGGAAGTCGGCGTGCGCCAGGGCGTGCGTCAGTTCGTGGGCCAGCGTCCCTTCGCCGGTGGACAGGTTCAGCACCAGCCGGCGTTCGTCCCGGTCGTACAGTCCGGCATATTCGCTTTTACCGGAATGCCCGAGGAACTTGAGAGCCGCCCGGTAGGACTCATCGGTGGACATCACCACCAGCAGAATCGGTTCCTCCGGTTGCCGGTCGAAATAGCCGACGGCCAAGGCCCGCGCGGTGGATGCGATGGTCCCGCGCCACAGTTCGCGCAGTTCGGCTTCCGGCAAGTCGCCCGCCAGAACAAATGGCGACCGGGGCAGCAGCGTCCAGGTCTCAGGCACGTCGAGCGCAAGTTCGGCGGCCCAGTCTTCGCACGTCTCCTGCAACCGGGCCCGATCGGGACGTGGCGGCAGGACGGACGCGGATCGGCCCGCCGGCAGCGTGCTCCACGGGTCCAGCCGGCCGGAGTTGGGCGCGGCGGTGACGAAGCACACGCCGATCAGGCCCATCGGCCCGAACGTCAGTAGTAGCGAGCGCAGCCAACTCACGGCTTCGCGACCCCCTTCAATCCGCACAGAATCCGCAGTTTACGCAAAACTCGGCCAAAACAACGGTTTGGCTTCATCGTTGAACTCTAGACCGTGGTTGGCCGCGTCTTGAGAGAAGTTCTCGCGAGTTGCCGGTTTCCGGGCAATTGTTTGTCCGACTCCCGGCTGATACGATCCCACCCGCAAAGTCTGGCACGTTCCGTAAGCATCGGTGGATGCGGGAACGGCCGACAACCGGCGACGCAGCCTCCGAGGGGACTGCCCGCAGATTTGCGGCGCAGTGAACCGCCCAGTTCGTTGCGTCCCCGCCCGGAACCTTGGGACGCTGCAGCGCAACGGGCCACGCCGGACAGTCCTCAATGGACTTGCTTCGGACGCGGACAGCGTTACGGCGGCCCGCTTTGTCACGGTCGCCAGCTTTATGAATTCGACGCTCTACCGTCATTTGGGGGCCCATGTGGATGTCGTCGACGGCATCGCGGGCACCCGGTTCGCCGTCTGGGCTCCCAATGCCCGGGAGGTCTCGGTCCTGTGCGACCACAACAGTTGGACGCACGGCCGCGACTGGCTCAACTCCAGCGACAACGGCGTCTGGTGGGGCTTCATCCCGGGCGTCAACGCGGGCGCGCCGTACAAGTTCGGCATCCGCACCCCGGCGGGGCATCTCGTCCAGAAGTGCGATCCGTACGCCTTCTTCTCGGAAGTCCCGCCGAAATCGGCGTCCGTCGTGTACGACCTCAGCGGATATGCCTGGCAGGACGACGGCTGGCTGCGCAAACGCGACGCGACCAACTGGTACGAACATCCGGTCGCGATCTACGAGGTGAATCTCGGATCGTGGAAGAAACCCAAGGACGGCCGTCAGTATTACACCTATCGCGAACTGGCTCCAATGCTGGTGGATTACGTCACCAAACTCGGTTACTCGCACATCGAGTTGATGCCGATCACCGAACACCCCTTCGACGGCTCGTGGGGCTATCAGACGACGGGGTACTTCGCGCCGACCAGCCGATTCGGCGATCCGCACGATTTGATGTATTTCATCGACTATTGCCACCAGGCCGGGCTGGGCGTGATTGTCGACTGGGTGCCCGCCCACTTCCCGACCGACGGCCATTCACTGGGGGGCTTCGACGGCACGTGCTGCTACGAGCACTCCGATCCGCGGCAGGGGTTTCATCCCGACTGGGGGACGCTGATCTTCAACTATGGACGGGCCGAAGTCCGCGACTTCCTGCTGTCGAGCGCGCGGTTCTGGATCGACGAATATCACATGGACGGACTGCGGGTCGACGCCGTCGCGTCGATGCTGTATCTCGATTACTCGCGCAAGCCGGGCGAATGGGTGCCGAATGCGTTCGGCGGCCGCGAAAACCTGGAGGCCATTCAGTTTCTCAAGGACATGAACGTCGAGCTGCACCGCGACTTCCCCGGCGTGTTGACGCTCGCCGAGGAGTCGACGGCGTGGGGCGGCGTGTCGCGGCCCGTGTACACCGGCGGGCTGGGCTTCGGCATGAAGTGGGACATGGGCTGGATGAACGACACGTTGCGGTATCTCCGCCACGAGCCGGTGCATCGGGCCTACCATCAGAACGAGTTGTCGTTCCGCATGGTGTACGCCTTCACCGAGAACTTCATCCTGCCGCTGTCGCACGACGAAGTCGTTCACGGCAAGAAGTCGCTGCTGTCGCAGATGCCGGGCGATTACTGGCAGCAGTTCGGCAATCTGCGGCTGTTGTACGGCTACCAGTACACGATGCCCGGCAAGAAGCTCTTGTTCATGGGCTGCGAGATCGGCCAATGGACGGAATGGAATCATCAGACCGAGCTCGATTGGGCGCTGGTCGGACAACAGTATCACGACGGCGTTCATCAACTCGTCACCGATCTGAATGCGCTGTACCGCAGGGAGCCGGCGCTGCATCAGATGGACATGCTTTCGGAAGGGTTCCGCTGGATCTCCTGCGATGACTGGCAGAACAGCGTGTACGCCTACATCCGCTACGCCAAGAACCAGCAGGACTTCGTGGTGGTGGTGATGAACATGACACCCGTTCCCCGGCACAACTACCGGGTTGGCGTGCCCAAGCCCGGGTTCTACTCGGAGATCATGAACACCGACGCGGGGATTTACGGCGGCAGCAATCTCGGCAACGCGGGCGGCGTGTATTCCGAGATCGGGGCCATGCACGGCCACGGCCAGAACATTTCGCTGACGCTGCCCCCGTTGGGGATGCTGGCCCTCAAGCCGGTCGTCGGCCCTAAGACCTCCGCCGCGTCGACGAAACCCGTGACGAAGTAACTCTCACAGCCCGGAGCGCCAGCGAAGGCGGCCTTCTGTTTTCCAGTCCGACGCCGTCGCTGGCGCTCCGGGCTGTGAAACGCCAGCGCGATGCTGGCATTTCCGACACAGTCCGTATCTCCCGTGAAACCACTGCATCAGCCCCGCATTCTTCCCAGACTGTGATTTTCGGACGGCATCGCCTGTCGGGACCGGCAGTTTTTGCCGATGCCCTCCGGTAGAGCCGCGCCACCGGTGCGCCCCTTCGCGATCAGGGCGGCTCTGCGGAGCCTGGACATCATGACGCGCGATCAGCAAATCGGACTGGCGTTGGGCATCCTGCTGGTGGGGGCGGTGTCGGCGTTTTTCTACCGCCATGAGTCGCCGCCGGCCCGCAAGCTGCCGGCGCTCAAGACGGCCGCCGAACTCGACCGGCAGATCGCCGAACGGCAACACGTCCCCTATCTCCCGGCGGAAGAACCGGAGGCCGATCCACAGCACGCGGGGATGGGATCTGACGCAGCGAATATCGCCGACACGGTCGAAGGCGGCGGACTGGTCCCCGAACCGATCGCGCTCGACGGCGAGCTGCCGGATTCGGTGTTCGTGTCGAATCAAACCCCGTTGACTGGAACGCCGCGCGAGCAGTTTCACGTCGTCCGCAACGGCGACACGCTGTCGTCGATCGCCCAGCAATACCTCGGCAGCACGGCCCGGTAT
>Ga0163151_10007946_pt1 | contig 12162 bp, 11 predicted proteins | sample OliLakLV19MP5IB2_FD_145596 | JGI IMG/M metagenome (GOLD analysis project Ga0163151, IMG submission 145596) | Freshwater microbial mat bacterial communities from Lake Vanda, McMurdo Dry Valleys, Antarctica - Oligotrophic Lake LV.19.MP5.IB-2 | ecosystem: Environmental > Aquatic > Freshwater >...
GGTTAATACATCACCGCACATCGAGATTTCGGTCATTCATGGACCAAGACCTTAATTCCACTACCCTCACCTCGTGATTCTTGCTTAACGGACAGCGCGCGCAACTGCTGGAACAACGCGCTTATCGAGAATGTCGGGGACAATCTTCTTAGCTGATGGTCGAGCAACGAGAGATGCGAGAGCCTTGGCTGCGCGCAACTTAGTTTCTGTCGTTATTTTCGTAAGCTTTTTATCTAGCGCTCCGCGGAAGATACCAGGAAACACCAGTGCGTTATTAATCTGGTTTGGAAAATCCGAGCGTCCGGTACCCACAACCGCTGCGCCTCCACGAAGCGCATCCGCAGGCATTATTTCTGGTACGGGATTTGAAAGTGCAAACACAATTGATCGTGCCGCCATACTTTTCACATGATCGCTTGTGAGGAGCGCAGGACCAGAAAGTCCAATGAATACATCAGCACCGAGAAGTACTTCTTCAAGTGACCCCATAACACCGCGCGGGTTAGTTAGTTCTGCGAGCTCACGCTTCTCGGCAGTAAGGTCGGTTCGACTTTTCACGAGCGCACCACTTCTATCAAGAAGTACGATGTCAGAAATCCCTGCAGAACGAAGGAGTTTCGCGGTTGCGGTTGCAGCAGCGCCCGCCCCGCAGATGACAATCCGGAGTGTCGTCAATTTCTTCTTGACCACCTTCGCTGCATTCATAAGCGCGGCAAGAACCACAATTGCAGTGCCGTGCTGATCATCATGCATGACAGGAATATCGAGCGCTTCGATAAGCCGACGTTCAATGTCAAAGCATCCGGGTGCTTTTATATCTTCAAGGTTAATGCCGCCAAATGTCGGCGCAATCGCAAGTACGGTCTCGATAATTTTCTCAGGGTCCTGTGTCGCAAGCACAATGGGTACGGCATCGATATTAGCGAACTGCTTGAAGATAAGCGCCTTCCCTTCCATGACCGGATACGCACCGTAGGGTCCTATGTTCCCAAGTCCGAGGACTGCAGAACCGTCAGAAATGACTGCAACTGAGTTTCCTTTGAACGTGTAATCACGCGCCTTCTCAGGGTGCTTAGCAAGATAGGTTGATACCGCGCCAACGCCTGGCGTATACGCGAGTGCGATATTGGTACGTTTCTTGAGGGAAACTTTCGTAGCCGTCTCTATCTTTCCCCGATGTTCTTTATGAAACGCGAGTGACTGATGCGCGAGCGTACGAGGTTGCCGTTTCTTCTTCATGTCGGCACATCATAGCAAACCCGACTAGAGTTCAACGTGGTACTGGGTCGCTTGAGTACGACTCGCCTGCTCGATATACGTTATGGTCTCGTACGCTTTCCACACAAGCGCAAGGGCGATGATGGTCCCGAGCGCAAGAACACCGTAGGAAAGCGCAGGACGGACAATGACGTTTTTCACGCCTTCAGTATAGCGCAGGCAGATTAGTACCCCGCTGCCTGAAGTGCGGCTTTGGTGCGTGGACCAATAGCCCCCGTCTGCTCAAGTCCTTTGGCAGCTTGGAATGCTTTCACTGCATTGATGGTGCATTCACCTGCATATCCTGATATCGGGCATCCGATAAGAAGCTGTCCGCCTGATGGATAGAACCCAAGTTTCTTGAGTGCTGCTTGGAGCGCATAGACCTGGGTCCCGGCAGTACCAACGGGCAGCGGTCCGGTCTCCCAGGCGTGTGGAAGCGCGAGTGTGTTGTCCCCTACTACAGGAGCACCGAAGAAGTCCCGAATCCCGCGATAGGTTTGATACGCAAAGTCATCAAGTACGATCGGACGTGCTGCGTTGTTCGCAATCTTGGATTCATAGATATAGGCGTACTCAACAAGTACTGATGCGAAGTTTGCCGTTCCGCGCGCACCAAGCGCAATCAGGCTCTGATCCTCAACGACCGCATAGTTTTCAATAGGAAGCGTCGATGATGCGTTGAACTGATTCAGTTCGGAAGCAACTGACTCGCCAAGCGCCTTTGATGCATCAGCATTTCCATACTGACTGTCGGGGATATACACCGCAAAGCCTGAATGATTGGTTGCGCCTGGGTTGTCATTCAAATGAATGTGGATGGCAATATCGTATTCCTCCTCGTTTGCCCACTTGTTGATGCCATAGAGCCTGAGCGCCACATCGGTCGCTGCGACATTGTGTCCAACTTCAAACGTACGCTCTTCCACCGTCTCTTTCTTCACCAGAAGACTCATGGCACGACGTGCGCTTCGCACAAAGCGTTCAATCTCCGTCCACTCTTCCTCAAAATAATCCGAGAGTGCCGGAGACCAAGCCTGCGTATCACGAGCAACCACCACCTCAAGTCTTGGGTCGGTGCGCAGATGGGTCGCAAGGTCGTTCGCAATCTCAACCGCGATGTCACGCTCCTTAAGAAGTCCGAGCTCGGTGCCGCCGTACCCTGGCTCATGTCCTGGCATCAGAAGCACCTTCACCTTCTCCCCTCCAAGCCCTGCCGCCTCGTATTTCGCTTGAAGCTCGGCCGTAGTCATCGTTACAGGAAACGCACGCTCATCAGCCACCTGAGCAGACGCAGGAAGCGCGACGAGGAAGATAAGGAAAAGAGCGAGTAGTTTCATATATACCTTTATATACGTAAGACGCGTGAGGGCGAAGTGCATGACCGTATAGTCCACTAGTACACATGAAGAAATGCCGAACGGTATACTGATACCTATGAAGCCCGGAGACTTTATCGGCGAGGTATTCACCCGCCTCAAACCGGATCAAAAGAGCGCCCTTACGCGCTTACAACTCCGCACGCTCCATGATCTCCTGTATCACTTTCCCGCACGCTACGAGGCAGGCGGTTCCTCGGGAACTGTATCGAGTCTCGCGCTTGGCGCAGACGTGACGCTCTACGGCACCATTCGGAAACCAGAAACCAAGAAGTCTTGGAAGAGTAAGCGACCCATGGCAGAGGCCTGGCTTGAAGACGCGTCCGGACGCATCAAGCTCCGCTGGTTTTCCCAACCGTACATGGCAAAGATGCTGCACGAAGGCATGGTCGCGAAAGTTACCGGGAAAGTGACGGGTAGTGACGGGTCCCTCTATATCGCAAACCCCATCGTCGACAAGAGCGCAGTTGCGCCCGAGCTTGCACACGAAACACTATTCGCGGGGAGCGAACTCACTGAAGCCGACGCCCTCTTCCCTATTTACCCTGAGAGCCGGGGCGTCTCGTCACTCTGGTTCACGCATGCAATTAAGAAAATCGTTGCGGCAAACGTCCACGAACACATTCCTGATCCGATACCCGACGACATTCTGAAACGCTACAACCTTCCCACGCTCGCAAGCGCACTGGTGTGGATGCATCTTCCGAAGAAGCGCAGCGATAGTGAAGCTGCCCGCAAACGCTTTGCCTTCGAAGAAGTGTTTGCGCTCCAGCTTGCGATGAAACAAGAACGCGCACAGAGCGAGCGTGAAGAAGCGCTTCCTGTTGACGTGAACCGCCCCATGCTCGATACCTTCATTAAGTCATTCCCCTTCCCGACAACAGGCGCCCAGTCCCGGACCATTGAAGACATTGTGAGCGACTTTGAAAACCCGCACCCCATGCGTCGTCTTCTTGAAGGCGACGTCGGTTCTGGAAAGACTGCGGTCGCAGCAGCTACGGCATACATGGTCGCCACGTCGCGTCCCATGGCGAAGAAGATGGTTGGCGCAAAAGCCATTACGGAACGCCGCTATGGCGGTACCCTTCAAGTCGCGTACATGTGTCCCACAGAAATTCTTGCGAAGCAGCACTTCTCGACATTCGTCTCGTATTTTAAAGACCATCCCATTCCCATTGGTCTTATGACCGGAAGCGAGTGTCGGAAGTTTCCCTCAAAAATTCGTAAGGAGGAGTCGACTAAAGTATCGCGTGCACAGTTCGCGAAGTGGGTCGCAAACGGCGAGATCCCGATTGTGATTGGCACGCACGCGCTTATCTACAAAGCGCTCACCTTCAAAACACTCGCATACGCCATCATCGACGAGCAGCATCGCTTCGGCAAAGTGCATCGCCAGAAACTCGCACGCAAAAACGGTCTGTCCCCTCACCTTCTTTCTATGACCGCGACCCCCATCCCACGCACGCTCGCTCTCACCATTTACGGCGACCTTGATCTTTCTCTGCTTGATGAGATGCCGGTCGGCCGTAAGCCGGTCATAACTGAAATTCTCGGACCCGAGAAGCGAGAGAACGGATACGCTCGTGTACGCGAAGAACTCGCAAAAGGTCGCCAGGCGTATGTCATATGTCCTCGCATCAATGAACCTGATCCCACGAAGGAACTCGCGCTCCAAGCAAAGTCGGTGAAAGCAGAGGCGGCACGATTGAAATCACAGGTATTCCCGCACGCCACCATCGACATTCTCCACAGCAAGATGAAGCCTGCAGAAAAAGAAGCAGTCATGGACCGGTTTGCGAGAAATGAGATACAGATACTGGTTGCAACGTCTGTTGTTGAAGTCGGCGTGAACGTTCCGAACGCAACCGTCATCCTTATAGAAGGTGCGGAGCGCTTTGGTCTTTCCCAACTACACCAGCTGCGTGGTCGCGTCATTCGTTCTACGAACCAGGCGTATTGCTTCGTACTTCCTGAAAGCTATGGCGAACAAACCAAAAACCGCTTGAAAGCACTGGTGACCGCAAAAAACGGGTTCGAGCTTTCCGAATACGACCTTGCCTTGCGCGGCGCAGGAGAACTGACCGGTGCCCGTCAGTGGGGTGTTTCCGATCTTGCGATGGAAGCGATAAAGAATTTAAAACTTGTTGAAGCGGCGCGCAAAGAAGCGGCACGATTGATTGATGACGATGTTCAGTTAAAGAAGTATCCCCTGCTTGCAGAAATCGTGAAGCGCTCAAACGAACGGATGCATATGGAATAAGAACAGGCCGCCTCTTGCGAGACGGCCTGGCGCACAGGTGTGCGCGGGTAGAACTAGAAGGCGTAGAACGCGCCAGCTTCGAGCGCATGACCCGAAACGGTGTTGCCATCGTTGAAGGTCGGCGCGCCAGGCTGAGTCGATTCATACCGGTCGTGTTCGAGGTCCCGATAGATGTAGGAGCCGCGAAGCGACCAGCGGTCGAGACGATATTCGATGCTCGCCGCAAGCCGGGGACCAACCGCGTAGTCACGGTCTTCGAAGGTCGACTCGACGTCCAGGTTCCGGAAGTAGATGTATTTCCGGGAGACTTCAGCGACCTCAGCACCGCCTGAAACCGAGAACAGCCAGTTATCGACTTCGTAGCCGACACCAATGCTCGCGTTTGCGCCCCAGACCATCCCGGCTTCAGTGCGAACCGAGTAGGTCGCATTGCAGCCATTGTTCTGGGAGCAGTACGTCTGGAAGCGGTCAGACGTGCCTTGCGGCACATCAACACCAAGCTCGGCGTGCACCACGATGTGCGAGCCGGTGTTGAACCGGCCGCCAAAGCGCAATCCGTAGGTTGGATCTTCGTCGATTTCGCCTGCCTCGATACTGCCCTCAGCGAGAGTCAGTTCGAGTTGCTGGCCGACGACGCCAACGTAGAGACCGGTCGGCTACGCCTCCTGCGCAAGCGCAGGAGCTGAATAACACGAGATCGCGGCCGAAACCGCGACAAGGGTCATCTTTGACATAGATCAGTTCTCCTTCCGCCACGAGCATCGTGAACGGAATGTACATAATAGGCCATATTTGACTATTTGTCAATATATAGGTATTAGGGCCTACTTCTTAGCCAGTTCTCCCATTGCGTCTTCTTCCCCGACCCCGCATACTCCACGGGAAATGCTCAAGAAGATCTTTACGGTCATCGTCTGTATATTCGCCGCGATCGGGTTTTTCCTGGTCGCAGGCTACCTCCTTGTGCGTTTTGGACTCACCAACGAAGCAGGCATCATCGATACGCAGCGCGAAAGTTTCCTCGGTGCGAGCGTGCCTTGGGCAACATTCGATCGGACCACCGATTGGCAAACATCTGAAGAGTGGGCAGTGCTCGAATCCGCAATACGTCGCGACGATGCAGTCATAAAGCGTGCCGCTGACGACGCGGGAGTGCCAGCGCGCCTCATCGTCGCTAATCTGGTTGCTGAGCAACTGCGTCTTTTCTTTACTGAACGCGAAGCATACAAGCAGTTTTTCTATCCGCTCAAGATTCTTGGTCCTCAGACTCAGTTCTCGTGGGGCGTAATGGGCATGAAGGAGGAGACGGCGATTCCGGTTGAGCAGCATCTTTTGGATTCGTCTTCGCAATTCTATCCTGGTAACGAATATGAGAATCTCCTCGATTTTCCGGACAGCACCGACGACCTGAAGATGGCACGGTTCGTGCGCATGACCGATCAACACGATCATTACTGGAGCTACCTCTACGCAGGTCTCTACATGAAACAGATAGAAACCCAGTGGGAACAAGCTGGCTTCCCTATCGACGGAAACGTTGGCGTTCTTTCAACCCTCTACAACATTGGGTTTCGTAACTCCGTGCCAAAAGCTGAACCAAAAGTGGGCGGTGCAGCAATTGAGATCAATGGCACGGTGTACAGTTTTGGCGGCCTCGCAGAAACCTTCTACCGCTCCGATCTCCTGACTGATGTGTTCCCGCGCTAGAGAATAATCGCGGCCACGCCCGCAAGGATGAACGTGACCGATACGAGCTTACGGACAATGCCGCGCTCATGAAACAGGCGTCCCGCAAGCACAATGGTCGCCACAACATTCACGCGCTTCAAGGAAGCGACCAAACCAACATAGGCGAGCGCAACCGCGCGTGAGTAGAGTACGCGTGAGAGAAACTGGATGCCGACAATGCTGAGCGTCGTGATCGGTTGACGTTTGATTGCAGCAACAAAAGAAAACCGTTCCCGAGGCCGGAGAAGCGAAACGATAAGAAACATGACCCCCATCATCACTTGAATGATGACGATGAAGTCGAATGCAGATAGTGCACCTGATGCGAGTGCGATTCGGTCACCGAGTGCACTTATGGAATAGGTCAGCACTGCAAGAAGCCCGATCCCGACATACACGAGCGCATGCGGTACTTGAAGACGACCAAAGAGGCTGAGGAGACGCGGCCACTCAAGAATAACGATGCCCGCAACAATAACGGCAACACCACCAAGAGCGAGTGGTGACGGAACCTCGTTCAGAAATACGAGCGCGAGCAGAGTGGTGAGGGCTGGCGTAAGGGCGAGGATTGCAGAAATTTCCCCGATCTCAAGCTTACGCGTTGCAACAGCAGTAAATGCGCAGCCAAGTGCCGAGAATAATGCGACGAGCCCTATGACACCAAAGAGCGGTGCCGTTATGCTCTCCCACGCGACAAACGGGAGGAACAGTGCTGAGAGAAGCGCACTAAGAATCGTTACGCCGGTCGTGAATCGTATCGGTGCCTCCCGGTTCACGCCGCGTTTCTCAAGGAGCGATATCGCTGGCGTGCAGGCGGCGCTCAGGAATGCGAATACGTACCACGGGATTTCAGGAATCATGCGGGTGCACCCTCTTGGACTCGAACCAAGGACCGCCGAGGTATAAGCTCGGTGCTCTAACCAGCTGAGCTAAGGGTGCTTATGCATACTACCCTCCCCGATTATTCCCGCAAAGACGTGGCCGTGGTAGCGTTTCGTCAGAAGCATCCTTGAATGGTCAGGGAGGAAGTAAGGGAGGGTCACTGATGGGGTTGTTTCAGAACCCGTTCCAAAAAACACAGAGGATGACACGAACTGCGCTCGACATGGCATTCGTCGTACGCGACTGGGACCAGCTTATTCGGACGTATCGCGGAGAATGGATCGCCGTATATAAAGAACAGGTCATCGCACACGCGAGTGACTACGAGACGCTCTGTACGTGCATTCGCAGAAAAGGAAAGAACCCGGTACTGCTTTTACTTCCTCAGAACCCCTCACTTTCAGAAGGAGTGACCTACCTTGCAAAAATCGCGGCGCCTTTGTAGCGCCGCGATTTTCTGCTTATGCAACCAGGATCTTTCCGTCCTGATAGTCCTCTGCTTTTTTCGGCGTAATGCCGTTTGCCACAAGCAGCTTCTCGAACTCTTCCCGCTCAATCGTCTCAACCTCAACGAGACGTTCTGAGAGTGCGTCGAGCGCCATACGCTTCTCGGTCAACACCTTAAACGCCTTCTGCTTTGCTTCTTCGATAATGCGCGCAACTTCAGCGTCAATCTTTGCCGCTACCACTTCAGAGTGACGATCTTCTCCAGTCGCGCGGTCAGGAGAGAACGCGACGGGACCAAGCTCGCTCATGCCGTAGCGCACCACCATGTCGCGGGCGAGCGCAGACGCGACCGAAAGATCGTTATGCGGACCGGTCGTCACATCACTGAAGACCAACTCTTCTGCCACATAGCCCCCGAGCGTTCCTGCAATGTCATCGAGGAAGTGCTTACGTGACTGCATCTTGCGATCGTCAAACGGAAGCTTGAGCGTGTAGCCTGCAGCGCGCCCGCGACTAATGATGGAGACTTTATGCACCGGATCTGCGTTCGGCAATATTGAAGACACGAGCGCATGTCCCATTTCGTGATATGCCGTAACACGCTTCTCTTTCCGTGAAAGCAGATGACTCTTGCGTTCGGGACCAAGCATCACTTTCTCAATAGAACGGATGAGATCGTACTGCGTCACTTCTTTTCTTTCTTCACGTGCCGCAAGAATAGCGGCCTCATTAATAAGGGAGTAGAGCTCTGCGCCAGAGAATCCTGGAGTGCGCTCAGCAATCACTGAGAGATTCACGTCGGGACCAAGCGGCTTCTTACGCGCCTGCACTTTCATAATTTCTTCGCGGTCCTTGCGGTCAGGAAGGTCAATAGTGACGCGACGGTCAAAGCGTCCTGGACGAAGGAGTGCCGGGTCGAGTACGTCTGGACGGTTCGTTGCTGCCATGACGATAACCTTCTCAGTTGGATCAAACCCGTCCATCTCAACGAGAATTTGGTTCAAGGTCTGCTCACGCTCGTCGTTTCCACCACCAACGCCCGTACCACGAACACGGCCAACGGCATCAATCTCGTCAACGAAGATAATAGAAGGCGCCGTACGCTTCGCCATCGCAAAGAGATCGCGTACGCGTGAGGCACCAACACCGACAAACATCTCAACGAATTCAGAACCAGAGATGGAGAAGAACGGTACGCCCGCTTCACCTGCAACCGCGCGCGCAAGCAAGGTCTTACCTGTTCCTGGAGCGCCCATAAGGAGAATACCTTTTGGAATACGGGCACCGATGTCGAGGAATTTCTTTGGGTTCTTGAGGAAGTCCACGATCTCAAGGAGTTCTTCCTTGGCTTCTTTAGCACCAGCCACATCAGAGAACGTAACGCGCTGCGCAGTATCCGATGGATCGATCATGCGCGCCTTCGACTGACCAAACGTGAACGCCTGCATACCTGCTCCTTTTACCTGGCGTGCAAGGAACCAGAAGATAATACCGAGGAAGAGTATCGGAATAACAATCGGGATAAGGGTCGCGAACCAGAACCGGAATCCCGACTCTCCTTCTATAGTGAGCGGGACTGCAGAAAGCTGTTCTGCCGTCACACCGTAATCAGTAAGTGTCTCTGGGAGCGATGCATCCGGATCCTTCATCGCTTTCTTCTCAGTCTCATCTGCATACGTAATCGTGAGATCGTTTCCGGAGACTTTGATAGCCGTCACGGTACCTGCCTTCACGTCAGCGGCGACCTGCGAGAGCGAAAGCCTCTCCTCTTCCTTCGTGCCGACAATAAGCGTGTAGGCGCTCATAAGCACCAGGAAGATAAGTGCTGCGGAAACGAGGTTCTGGAAGAACCCACCTTTCGGCATCAGTCCCTTCTTCTTACCTCCTTTCCCTCCTTTTTTAGGAACCTTGAGACCAGCGCCTTTATCAGGCGTTTGTTTTGAGTTTCGTGCCATAGTACCGACATCATAACATTTAGGCTTTAAAAACGTGCAGTGTAGAATGGCCCCATGGTGCTTATCGAGAACAAGAAGGCTCGCATCCGCTTTACGCTCGTCGAAGCTTACTCGGCCGGCATGGAGCTTACGGGCGGTGAGACCAAGTCCTTGCGCGCAAAGCACGGCTCTTTGGATGGTGCTCGAGTAGTCGTTCGGGGCGGCGAAGCCTATGTGACTGGCATGACCATCCCGCCCTATCAGATGAAGAACACCCCAAACGGCTACGATCCTGAGCGTCCGCGGAAACTCCTCCTTTCTAAGAAAGAAATCGCCTCACTCGCAGAAATCGAGTCGAAGAAGGGGTTGACAGTAGTGCCTTTAGAGGTGTATAATAATAGGTATATCAAGGTGCGTATTGGCGTGGTGAAGGGAAAAACCAATATCGATCGACGCGAAGACATTAAAAAGCGCGAATCGAATCGAGACATCGAGCGCGTGATGAAGAACAAGAAGCGTTAGGAAGTTCCCGGACAGAAGATGAGTGTTCATTCGTCTATTGTCCGGGGGTGACCTGCTTTGACGGTCTGATCTTTGAGAGACGTGCGACGCGGTGGAAGTTTGCTGACCACCTAAAAACGTAAACACCAATACTTGCTAAGACTACTCTTGCAAGCGTAAAGTCCCCATACTTCGGTATGAATGACTTTGCGTTCGCCTACGCGCGCGCCTAACGGCTCACTCGCCTAGCGACGTTCACACTCCCCTGATGCTCATAGCAGGAGGTGTGGGCGGAATAATCTACGAGCTCGCCAAACGTTCTCCCGGACGCTTTGGTTAAATCAGGGATCAGGTAGGAGTGGTTTCGTCCCGATTCCTCGCACCCTACCCCAGCACCTAATCGGTACTACGCGTCGTAGACTCGCTCTCAAAATTGGATTCGGACGGGGTGTCAAAACCCCCACCTCCACCGATATAGAACTATGTGGAAACATATAGAACAGTAGAAAACCGCCTGAGAGGCGGTTTTCTACTGTTGGAACTAATCCTTGGTGGTTATCTTGTGTGGTTTACCCTCCGCATCGTAGGTAGTCCAGTCTCCAACAGACTCTCCCTTTTTGAAGTGGCCTGATCTCTTTTTGGTGCCATCTATTCGATACCATTCCCAATATCCTTCAGGCTTACCGTCCGTTATTTTTCCTTTGGACCACATGGTCTTCCCATTTGCGTGGTATTTAATGGTAAAGCCTCTAACAACTTCGGACTTCTTGGGAGGGACTTTTCTAGGTGTCGTCATACTTTCTAGCCTACCATCCGTCCACCAGGCGAAGGAAATGTGAGGAACTATTTTGGATAAGAGAAGTTCTAACCTGGAATAACCAATTCCACATGGTTTCATTAAAAGGCCCTCACGGGCCTTTTAATATATACACGTCTTAACGGTTTGGAGGTTCTATTATTCTGCAGCAACCTCTCAAAATTCCCCCACCTCTCGAATGACTATTTGTTTATCTCCCACATATTCTTAAACACTTCGCGCATATTCTCTGCCATTAGAGTATCGTGTATCTCTACCAAATAGAAAGGTGCTTTGGTAGTTAAAATCATGACGAGATAATCCCCCACTACCCACGTAGTTGCCGTAAAACGAGAACTCTTTAGGAATTTTATAGATCGCTCAGGAATCTTTCCTTCAAGCCGCTCCTCGATTTTCGAGGCGTTGCTGAATAGACGGATTTTATAGTTCGTTCCCTTGAATTTCTTTACGGTCCAATCAATCCAATCTGCATAGCTCTCTACGAAGCTATGATCCTGGAAGCCGTACCAGATCCCATCCTTAGACAGAACACTTTCATTCCACTTAACCGCATTCTGGAAGAGATAATCATGCAGCTCATTCTCTTCGACGAAACGTAGGCGCGGTACCGGGTAGGTTTCGCCCGAGTGAATCAATCCAAGCTCTTCAATGGCCGCATCAACGAGTTCTTCTTTTTTTGAAAGCTCGACCTTGGATCGTTCAATAGTTGCCCTAAGACCTTCAGGAGGCAGTGCAACGAGATGCAGAATGGCATCTGCCTTATCCTCTGCTATCACTCCTTTCGAGATCAGGCTTCTTCGCCGGACGCGGTTGCGGCTGGTTTCCGAAGATCGAGTCGGGTGTCCATGTGTGAGCCGTCGGCGGAGTCGCCGCAGGCTTACTCGGAATCAGTTTCAGCGTGAACGGAACACGTGCAGGTTTCGGCTCGCTCGCAGGCTTAGGCGGGTGCGGTTTCCC
>Ga0163151_10007949_pt1 | contig 12156 bp, 11 predicted proteins | sample OliLakLV19MP5IB2_FD_145596 | JGI IMG/M metagenome (GOLD analysis project Ga0163151, IMG submission 145596) | Freshwater microbial mat bacterial communities from Lake Vanda, McMurdo Dry Valleys, Antarctica - Oligotrophic Lake LV.19.MP5.IB-2 | ecosystem: Environmental > Aquatic > Freshwater >...
TATACAATCTTTTCAAAATCATTTAATAAATGCAACAAAAAAACAGACTTTAATCCCCACCTTAATTTGTCTGATTTATGCTTGTATTTAGCAAGCATTTTTGCCCCCAATTCGGTCTCTACCAATTCTTGCAATGGGTAAAGTTTGACATTGTGTGGCTTGGCAGCAAAATTAAACGAATCTATCACCAAAACATGCAAGGAAAACCCAAATACCGCTAAACTCTCGGCTAAGGCATAAGTTTTATAAAGATGAGATGAGCTAGTTATACTGCAAAATTGTAACACAATTTTTTTTAAAGCGAATATAAATTATTTTTGGTGTAATATGAGAATCCTTGGCATTTCATCGTTTTACCACGATTCGGCCGCCGCTTTAATCAACGATGGCGTGGTGGTTGCTGCTGCCCAAGAAGAACGTTTTACAGAGATAAAAAACGATTCTAACTTCCCCAATCAAGCTATTTCATTTTGCTTAACAAAGGCACAAATTAATGCCTCCGATTTAGATGCCATTGTTTTCTACGACAAACCTTTTTTAAAGTTTGAACGAATCCTAGAATCCTATATCAACACGGCCCCAACATCCTGGATTTCCTTTATCAAAAGCATGCCAATTTGGTTAACACAAAAAGTGTTTCAAAAATCACTTATCAAAAAGGCAATAAAAAAATTAGACCCAAGCATCAATTGGAAAAAGACCCAGTTGCTTTTTTCCAACCACCATTTATCACATGCTGCTAGTGCATATTACGCTTCTCCTTTTACAGATGCAGCCATCTTAACCATTGATGGCGTAGGCGAGTGGGCCACAGCATCCATCTCTCATGGAAGCTCCAATAAAATCTTATCCCTCAAAGAAATGCATTACCCTCATTCCTTGGGTTTACTATATTCGGCTTTCACCTATTACCTTGGTTTCGAAGTCAATTCGGGCGAATATAAGGTAATGGGATTGGCTCCCTATGCCAGCGTAAACGACGACTTGGTTCAGCAATACTTGGCACTTATTAAGGCAAACTTAGTTAACTTATTTAACGACGGATCCATTGGTCTGAACCAAACATATTTTAAGTATAATACATCCTTGCGCATGACCAATGACTTGCGTTTTGAAAAATTGTTTGGATTCAAGCGAAGAGAAAAAAACGAGGAATTAAATCGCCAACATTGGGCATTGGCTCAAGCCTTGCAACTAATGCTAGAAGAATGTGTTCTTAAAATGGCCGCTTACGCCAAAGAAATTACAGGAGCAAAAAACCTCTGCCTAGCAGGAGGCGTTGCGTTAAACGGAGTGGCAAATGGCAAAATACAAGAAGCCAACTTGTTTGAGCAAATATACATTCAACCTGCTGCTGGAGATGCTGGCGCAGCCTTAGGGGCGGCATGGGCGGCCTACTATTTGCACTTTAACAAAAACAGAAAAATATGCTTGCCAGATGCCATGCATGGCGCTTTGCTAGGACCCAATTATTCTGCATTAGAAATTACCATTGCCCTAGAGGAAGCAAAACTAAATTACCAACTACTAACCGCCCAATTACTTGAAGAGGCTGTTGTAAAAAGATTGTTAGATGGCAAAGTTATAGGTTGGTTCGAAGGACGCATGGAATTTGGACCTCGCGCACTGGGCGCTAGAAGCATTATTGCCAATCCATTGTTGCCAGAAATGCAATCTAAGCTGAACCAAAAGGTTAAAAAAAGAGAAAGCTTTAGGCCTTTTGCACCCATATTGCTTATAGAGGAATTTGAAAAACTCTTTGGTCAAAAACACCATTCCCCATATATGCTAATGGTGCATAAAATATTAACGGCCTACCGCATAAACCAAGATTCAAAAGAGACCGCCATCCTTGAAATCATTAACCAGAAACGCTCCCTTTTACCTGCTATTACCCATGTAGATTATTCCTCCCGCATTCAAACTATTAACGAAAACAGCAATCCAGGTATTCGCAATATTTTGTATGCTTTCAAGAAAGCAACAGGCTATGGTGTGCTTATAAACACAAGTTTTAATGTAAATAATATGCCCATCGTTTGTAACCCAAAACAGGCCATTGATTGTTTTAAAAATACTGACATAGATTGCCTAGTTTTGGATGGTCATTTAATTGATAAATAAATGGAATTTTTATCTGACTTGTTTGCCTTTTTAAAACACCAAAAAAAATGGTGGCTGATTCCAATAATATTGGCCCTATTGTTGGCTGGTGCACTCATTGTTTCGGTTGAAGGAACTGCTGTTGCAACCTTTATATATCCCTTGTTTTAATGAGCAAAAGGCAGGTACATATTCAGATTCTTATCATAAGTTTAGGCTTTTGCTTCTTAGGATATTGGCTACATATTTCGAGTTTATACTTAGTTTCGTTTTTAATTTTAGGGAGCCTTTTAAACTTTAAATTGGCAAATATCCTCGTAAAAACATGGCTTCTAATTGGTAAAAAATTAGGCGCTGTCAATAGCGTTATTTGGCTAAGTCTCTTGTATTTTTTTCTGTTATGGCCACTCGCCATTATTAAAAAAATATTTAGTTCAAAACAAGCTAAAAACACCCATAGCAATTGGCAAGACACGCCCCCTATCTCCCATTTTAAAAGGCCCTTTTAGTGCAAATCCTTGCAGGCATATTTATATACTAAATCGCCCAATTTCTGGTATCCCAACGAGTTAAAATGGCCATTTTCCTGCCAACTATATTGCAAATAATTATGGCTGTTTATGCCCAGTTGAAATTCATCACTAATGTCTGTTACAAAATCTAGTTTTGCTAATTCCACAAATAATTGATTGCTCACCTTATTTTGAAGCTTTAACTCGTGCGGACAAAGTTGCAACACAACAGTATATACAATGCCATTGGCCTTGCACCATTCATTCGTTTTAATCAATTCGTCTTTAATCAAACCAATGGCAAACACCTCATTTCCTGTCATTACAAGATTACTGTTATAGCCCAAAACTTTATGAACAAATGCCCTAACGATGTGAAAATATTTATAATAAATCTCCCAACGAGGGCCAATTTTTCCGCTTGTAGTTCCATCCATATTAAACCTTTCGCTTCCGCCAAACCAAAGCACATCTTCTACATCGCTGGCATTAACGCATTCAATTACTTTAACTGGTTTCATCTTCATCAAACCAGAGCTAAGCCACTGGTGATTAAAAAACACGTCGCTGCCACAAGCACCAGCATTATAAAACCTATACTTGCTTTTACCATTGAGCTTACTCAGATATCCAATTCGCTTAACCCAAGAACTGTCGAAAGGAGCGCCATCGCCCTCGGTAAAAGAATCTCCCAAACAAAGAACTTTTAGGGTGCTTGTATCAGCAACAAAACTATCTAAAGCCATTTCTCGTAAACCAAACTCGTTATACGCATTTTGATACCTAAACTCAGGCTGGGTATAGTCTACTGTTTTGTTGGGTTTCCAATGATGCAACCAAGTTCCTCTGCTCTGGTGATACCGATAATAATACTCCCCAACAACTCGCTCATTGGATGTTTTAAACTTGCCACTGATGCGAATTAAAATTTCTGCAATGGCAAAAAATAGCACAATTGAAAATAAGACTTTTTTAACCATATTGGTGCATAGATATTAAATAACATTCTCAAATTTAACTTTTATCAAAATTTAAACAAAGTTATATGCTAAACCAAACGCTAGCTCCTTAGAATCAGTGAAACTTATAAGTTATTGCACTTTAAACGCAATTCATTTAGCAGGGCTTAATTTTACTTTTGCTTAGTAATTATACAAAATTAAAACAAGCAAGTATGTTAAACAATTTACAAAATAAATTTTCCAAATATGCCAGTTCTGGCAATTTGAAGCGATATTTATTTGTACTCCTTCTTCCTTTGATCGTTTTCAATGTAAATGGTCAAACCAAAGAGCGCAAATGGAATGTGGGCGTGTCTGGCGGATTCAATATCTATGCGGGCGACTTAGGTAATAGCATTACCGATTTTACCTATGATGTGTTTAGACAAAACCCTACTTTTGGATTAGACTTTTCAAGGTACCTTAATAAGTCTTTTGATCTTTCTTTAATGGGCAGTTTGGGTTCATTTGGGTATTACTATCCAAAATCTAACACAGTATTTAAAGGAACAATGGCCCATGGCAACCTAAACTTACGGTATAAATTTAATAATGGTTATTTATTAGCCGAGGACAGTCGCCTTTCACCATACATCTTTGCTGGTTATGGCGCTAGTCAGTTTACAGGAAGCAAAATTAATAACAACATGGATTATCCAGTTGTTGGTGGTGCTGGATTAAACTTAAGATTCACAGAGGCAATCAGTTTCTTTTATCAATTTACTTATGGCTATATGAGTACTGCGCATAATAACCCGGAGGTAGTGCCTTACGTTGCACCAACTGGCAACGACCAATTTTTTCTTAACATGTTTGGCTTAAGATTTAACTTAGGTGCAGGTAAAGATGAAGACAAAGATGGAATAGCAGATAAAAAAGATTTGTGCGCTAATACACCTGCCAATACAAAGGTAGATGCTAACGGCTGCCCACTAGATTCTGATAAAGACGGTGTAGTAGACAGTGAAGATCATTGTCCCGATATTTTTGGTTCAACGCTTACTTTTGGCTGCCCAGACATGGACAAAGATGGCATTGCAGATAAAGATGATCAGTGTCCTAATGAGCCTGGTGTGCTAGAGTTTAATGGTTGCCCAGATACCGATGGCGATGGCATCATTGATAGCAAAGACAAATGTCCAAATGTAAAAGGAATACTTGCCTTAGATGGTTGCCCAGATTCGGATGGCGATGGTATTAAAGACGAGGATGATATGTGTCCTAATGTATTTGGAGTTATCTTGTTTAAAGGTTGTCCAGACACCGATGGTGATGGCATAGAAGATTCAAAAGACATGTGCCCTACTTTAAAAGGTCCTGCAAGCACAAATGGTTGCCCAGATACAGATAACGATGGTGTTAACGATGGCATAGACAAGTGTCCCAAATTAGCTGGTAGTCCGGCCCACAGTGGTTGCCCAGATACAGATGCTGATGGCATATTCGACGATATTGACCGTTGCATCACCATTCCAGGTACCATGGCAAACGATGGTTGCCCTGAGATTAAATTGGAAACAAAGAAACTATTTGAAAAGGCCTTACAAGGCATACAATTTGAGACTGGAAAAGATGTAATTAAGCCAGTTTCTTTCCCAATCTTGGATGCCATTGTGAAGGTAATGAAAGATAATCCTAGTTATAAATTGGTAATCGACGGACATACAGATGATGTTGGTGAAGATGCTATGAACTTAACCCTATCTGAGAACCGTGCCGCTTCGGTAGTTAAATACTTAATTGGTCGCGGAGTTAATCCAATGCGCTTAACCTCTAACGGTTACGGCGAATCAAAGCCAGTTGATACCAACTTAACAGATAAAGGAAGAACACGCAATAGAAGAGTAGAATTTAAGGTAGAATTTATGCAATAAGCATAACTATAGGTTAGATTAGTTTGGTAAAAAGAGCTTGTTCTTCATTGAACAGGCTCTTTTTTTGCACTAAAATAAGCGTGTAAAAAAGCTTTTAAATACAAAACCAACCTTCAACCTTTTACTTTAGTTTAACCATTAATAATCTTTAGCAACTTTAACCCAACTAAATCAAATCGTTCGGTTTTTCAAACCTCCTATTGATTAATTTGGGTTAAATTAGATTAATCCAATGGCAATTTGATTTAAGTGTGGTAGTTGTTGCCCGAATAAAAATAAGCAAGGCCCTAAAGCGCTTATAAGAGGCCTATAAAAAAAAATCCCAATAAAAATATGGGATTCCTTAAGACAAATATTTATACTGCTAGAAGACATCCTAAAAGGATATCATGCAAGGTGAATTAATCTAGGCCTTGTTCTTCCTTTTTAGCTTTTTTGAGCCTCTTATTGAGCAGGTATTCCGATACGTTTTCGGCCAATATGGAGTAGATAAATCCTTTAATGCTCTTGTTTTTTCCAAGTACTTTGTCTATTACAAAGTTTGCACCAGTTTTTATGCCAAATGATTTAACGTCCTGAACCAATTCTTTATCGCTAAATAAATCGTGCAATGAATCTTTAATTAAAGCCAATGGGTTCAATGTTTTTACCACCACCTTAAAAGAGGCAAAGGCTATTTTTTCTTCAATACCAACTCTGTCTCGTGTTTCGGCTATGAGCATTAACAAATCGTCATGATTTTGGATATCTTTTGCTTTCATGAAATGGTTATTATGCAGAGAAAATGGAACGAATAATTTTGTTTCTTATTGGATTTTGGAGCATGGTTCTTTTACCCATAAAAAGCACCATCGACAATACTAGATAGAATGCTCCCACAATAGCTGAACCTAAAGTATAATCATTGAAATAAATGGATATATAAATGAAAGCAGCAACACTTCCAAAAAGCATAAAAAAAAGAAAGCTAATTCCTATGATAAAATTGCTGAGTACTGAGGTGCTAATAATTGAAAATCTTTCGATCAATTCGAGTTTATTCAATTCTAGGTTCGATTTAACCAAATTGCCTACATCTTCAGAAAAATCTTCAAGTGAATTATTGTTGTTTATCATAACCATAATATTTGGTAAATAAAAAAATGGGGTGGCTATTGTTACCATTTAGCCACCCCAATTCGATTCGGTTATTTAGCTCAACTTCCCGTCCAATTTAGCCTTGGCACTTGTTGCAATTTCTTGAAAAGTTCCTTCGGCCAATTCCTCTAACTCTTCTGCTTTGTGCATTAAGCTATTTGCTTGCTCTCTTAGTTTAGCTTGAAGATCTGAAGCAAGGTCTTTTGCGCCATTGGCTATTTTCCTTCTAGTTTTGCTGCCTTTGTATGGGGCAAATAATACACCCATTGTTCCGCCTAAAATTGCACCAACTAATAATGCTGCAACTACTTTTCCGTTTGAATTTTCCATTTTTTTTTATTTTTATAATATATCTCTACCTCGAATGATTCTAAGTAATATTGCTATAACAGCAATAACCAATAAAACATGAATGATGTTTCCAGCATGAAATGCATAGATTCCTGTTGCCCATGCTATGATCAAAATCACAGCTATTACATATAATAGGTTATTCATTTTTGTTTATTCTTTTATTTAATTTTGGGGTGCAAATTCAAAATCTAACTCCACCCGTCTGTTAATCCTACTTTCGTAATTGCTACACTGGCGTTCCTTTACACAATAATTTAAAAGGTTCGTTAAGCCGTATGCTGTTGCTTTCATTCTGCTTTTACTTATTCCTTTGCCACTTAAGTATTTTAAGACAGATTGGTTTCTTTGATTGGATAGGTTCATATTGTAAGCTGGGGTTCCTTTACTATCGGTATATCCGCCAATTATCAATTTTAAACTCGGTGATGATTTCATGTAATTTACCACACTGTCTAGATAAGCATATTCAGATTTTCTAATATTAGATTTGTCAAAATCGAAGAACACCATCAGCCCATGTGGTTTTGGTGTTGCGTTGTTAATAACCAATACTGGTTTTGGCACCAAAGGCGCTATTACTTGGGCAAGTGGTTCTGCTGGTGTTGCAATAACCTTAACTGGCTTTGGCTTATACCCCATGGTATAAATTGAGGTTACAAGCGTGCTATCAATTGCATCTTTACTAAGGTCAAAATATAAAATATCATCGTCGCCAAATCCACCTGGAATTCTATTAGATGAGATGTATCCTGCCTTACCGGTTTTGGTAAAAGTGATGCCAAAATCATCTGCTGTTGAGTTAAAAGGGAACTTCATTGGAATGGCTTTCTCTAATTTATTATTCTTATTTAAAGCCACACAAATATCTGCTCCACCAAATCCTTGATATCCATCCGAAGAGAAATAAAGGTTACCAAATTCATCTAAGCTAGGATATTTTTCTCTGTTAAAAGTGTTTACGTTAGGGCCGCAATTTACTGGGGTTCCCCATGTTTTACCACTTCTTTCGCAATAGTAAATATCGGTTTCACCAAATCCGCCTGGCATATTAGAAACAAAGTATAGCCTAGAACCATCCTTCGTAATAAAAGGGTGAGCTACAGAATATAATTTGCTGTTATAAGGAAAAGGGATTGGTTCAGACCAACTGTTGTTTTCCATTGTTGCGCTATAGATTTTGTTGCGCTCAATGTTTAGGGATTTCTTTTCTTCACCTTTTAAATCCTTTTCTACCCTTGAAGTAAAAATGGTATCGAAATTCTTTGAAAAACTTGCTGGACCATCATGATATTTTTTGACTATATCTTTGCCGCCAAATGCTTCAATTTCTGTAAAAGTAGTGTCATTGTTTCCTCTTTTTGCATAGTATAAATCCAGGTAATTGTTGCCTGTCCATGGATAAATTTTTGGGTGCCCAGTAGTTTTTCTAGAGGTGGTAAATACGATGCCATCCTTATAAATAACCGGACTAAAATCTGCCTCTTCTGTGTTCAACATAGAAATGTTTGAGGTGGTAATTTTCTCGTCCCAATAATGGTCTTCTGTAGCAATGGCAAGGGAGTTACTAAAAAACTTTCCGCTTTTATCTGATGGAACCAAGGCGCTGTATTTATCAAAAGCAATTTTAGCTTGCGCGTAGTTGCCTGTGCTTCTCAACACTTGTCCGTAATACAAATAAAACTCTGGTTTATTAAAATTACCGTAAGAATTTACTTGATCGAAAGCTGCCTTTTCTTCGTTCTTGTAGCAATTCATTTTCATGTAGCACAAGCCAAGTTTATAATACACTTCAGCACTTGGATTGCTTTTTACTTCGTCTTGATACAGTTTTGCTGCTTCAAAGTATTCCCAATTGTTATAAAGTCGATCTGCTTTTGGTGTTTTGCCATAAGTAAGCGTGGTTAACAACAACAACAATAGGATGGTATATGTCTTTTTCATATTTGTAATTTTTATGGTTTAAAAGAATCTTGGACTAGGCATTTTTGTTTTGGCACCAAAGAGATCCCAACCAAGCATGAATTCGTGTGTGCCGCTGTTATATGTGCCGTTCTGGTTCATAAAATAATCATAAGAATAGCCTAAAGTAAGGTTACGCGTAATTTGCATTTGCAGAATGCCTATAAGCATATTGTCTGTACCGTCCATGTTAATTCTTTTACCCGATCTTAGTCCAGCACCAATAAAAAGTTTTTGAAAGAAAATAAATGAAGCATCTATTTCGCCCATGATAGGTGCAGCATTTACATGCTTTATCAAAAATGAAGGCCTAAAGTCTATCGATTTGGAAATCGGAATTACCACTCCAGAGGTTAAGAAAATCTGCCTATAGAATTTAGCCTCACTGGCATTGGCAGCATTGGTTAAACCAAAGCGCGATTGGGTAAGGTGGTTGGCACTTAAGCCAGCATAGAACCTAGTTTTATATAGATACACACCCGCCGAAGCATCTGGAACCCAACTAGACGATGCGTTGCCTGTAAAGGCCGGATCATTGGGATTGTCGACATTAATTTCATCGAAATTAACACGCACATTATTTGCCGAACCACTCATGCCTAGCGACAACTTAGTGGTTGCATTTAGCTGCATGTGATAAGCATAGGTTAAATTGATGCCCGTGTTTTTCATAGGACCAATTTTATCGTTATAAACCATCAAGCCCAACCCAACTTTAGAGTTGGGAATGGCGCTGTGAATACTAAGCGATTGCGATACTGGCGCTCCTGGCATAGAAACCCACTGGTTCCTTTGAACCAGCGAGCCAGAAAGCACTTCCCTGCTTCCTGCATAAGCAGGATTAATGTAAACGGGATTGAAGAAATACATTGAGAACCCTGCATCTTGTTGGGCAAATGCTCCTAAAGAACAGATTCCACTAAGTATGCTTATGATTATTTTTTTCATTGTTGTGTTTGTTAATTTTGTTGAAAGTAATTAACCAATTACCTTTTAATAAATACCCATCCGCGCTTTTCTGTATTGTAATAAGTAACAATGTAGAAATAGGTTCCATCTGGCAAATCATCGCCGTTCATGTTCTTTCCATCCCAAGCATTGGTAGCACTGTTATAATTTTTTAAACTCCATACTTCACTGCCCCAACGGTTGTTGATGGTAACTGTGTTTTCAGGGAAATAATTCAGAATTGGAATATTCCAGGTATCGTTAAATCCATCCCCATTAGGCGAGAATCCGTTAAAGAATTCAATGTCTAAAACAACATTTACGCGCACCGAATTTGTATTTGAACAGCCGGTAAGGTTAATCGTTTCTGTTAAATAATAAGTGGTGGTATCCATTGGGTTTGCCCTTGGTTGAGAAATATCAGTTGCACTTAAGCCTAAAGAAGGTGTCCACAAATAAGAATTACCTGCTACCGGTGCAACACCAATTAAAACACTACCGCCTCTTACCAATGTTTTATCGGGACCAGTTAAGGCCAAAGGAAGTGGGTTCACTGTTACTACACTTACCAATGAGGTGTTTTTACAACCAAAGATCGAAGTCACCGTTACAGAATATGCACCCGAAGCTGAAACATTAATGCTTCTGGTGGTTTGGTTAGTTGACCATCTGTAACTAAACTCATTGTTTGCTGTTAAGGTAATTGAATCACCTATACAGAAACTTAATGGTCCGCTTGCAGTAATTTCGGCCAAAGGAATTGGATTAACATTCACCACATAAGCAGCAGAAGTATTTACACAACTATTTGAATTGGTAATTGAAACCGTATAGTTACCAGAAGTATTGGCAACATAAAAAGAGTCTAATGCATTCAAAATTTCAACATTGTTCCTAAGCCATTGATAGCTTAAACCAGAAGCCCTGTTGGCACTCAACCTAATAGAATCGCCCTGGCAAAATGAGTTGGTATCATTGCTCGTAATAATAGCTGTTGGCAATGGATTAACTAAGATATTTTGTGGCAAAGAATTCGTTGCACAATTGTTAAAATTAGTAACACGCACCAAATAACTACCAGATTGTTTCACAGTAAGTGAATTACTTGTGGCACCAAAAATATCTATGCCTGCATTTCTCCACTGGTAACTTAATCCTACCCCAAATGTGGTTGAAAGCAAAGCAGAATCACCCTGACAAAATGTTGAAGGCCCTGTTAACACAACCACTACAATTGGAAAGGGTACAACTACAACAAGCTGTGGTGCAGAAATAGCGTTACAACCAAAAGTATTGTTAATGGTCACAACATACGATCCAGATACTTTTGCAGTATAAATAGAATCTATGGCTCCAGGAATAATGATGCCATCTCTTCTCCAAATATAAGTATATCCAATACCCGAGTTGGTTCTAAGTTTTACCGAATCGCCAGCGCAAAAAGTAGTAGGCGTTAAAGTTGTTATCGTAGCCAAATTATTGGCGTTCACCGTTACAACCTTCGCACTCGAAGTTGCCATACAATTTGAAGCATTTGTTACCTGTAAAGTATAGCTTCCTGCAATAGTTACATAATAAATCGAATCGGTAGCGTTCAAAATATTTACACCATTTCTTTTCCATTGTCGGTTCAAACCGCTAATAGTATCACTTGCTAATTTTACAGAATCTCCCATACAAAAACTCACTGGGCCGCTTGGTTTAATGACTACAATTGGCAATGGATTTACCGTTATATTCTGCACCAGGGAATTGGTTGAACAATTAGTAGAATTGGTTACCCGCACCATATAAGCACCGGTTTGTTTTACGGTAAGTGTATTGTTTATGGCACCAAGAATATCTGTGCTTGCATTTCTCCACTGGTATGTTAGGCCTGAACCAATACTTGTTGACAACAAAGCAGAATCGCCCTGACAAAATGTTGAAGCTCCGGTTAGGGTAACAACTACAATTGGATAGGGAACTACATTTACGCTTGCAGGTAAAGAGGTTGCATTACACATAGAAACATTGGTAATAACCACCACATAAGAACCAGTTGCCTTTGCGGTATAAATAGAATCTATGGCTCCTAAAATTGTGATGCCATCTTTCTTCCATATATAGGTAAGCCCAATATTTGAATTGGTTCTTAGCTTAACAGAATCACCTTGGCAAAACGAAGTAGGCGTTAAGGTATATATTACAGCAACTGGTTTGGCATTTACTGTAACATTTTTTGAATTCGAAAGTGACGAACAATTTCCTGCATTTGTTACTTGCAAG
>Ga0163151_10007950_pt1 | contig 12155 bp, 14 predicted proteins | sample OliLakLV19MP5IB2_FD_145596 | JGI IMG/M metagenome (GOLD analysis project Ga0163151, IMG submission 145596) | Freshwater microbial mat bacterial communities from Lake Vanda, McMurdo Dry Valleys, Antarctica - Oligotrophic Lake LV.19.MP5.IB-2 | ecosystem: Environmental > Aquatic > Freshwater >...
CCTGCAATCCCTGCAAATAAGTATGCTGGCGCAACTCGGTCTTGTTTTAACGCCGATCTGAGTAATTCGATCGCCTGACTCTGCCCCACAACAACACTAAAAGCATCCATTAGTCGATCGTGACAGTTTTAGGCAGTATCCGCAATCCCAAGTAAACTAGTAAAACTATTCTTAACCAATCAAGTACTGAAACCACGGCATTATGAACTTAAATATTCCACCTGAGCAAGTAATTTTATACGGCATTGCGATCGCGGCAGGGCTGATCTATGTACCATTTTTCGCCGTGGCCTATGCCCGTGTCACGATTGGGATGGACTACAGTGCGCCTAGAGCGATGTTTGACAAACTCCCTGCCTATGCCCAAAGAGCAACCTGGGCACATCAAAACTCGTTTGAAGTTTTTTCGTTGTTCGCGGCTTCAGCTCTGATGGTCTTAGTTTCTGGTAAAAGTTCAGAATCTACAACAGTTCTGATTTTGGGGTTTCTTGCCGCGCGTCTGGCTTTTAGTTTCTTTTATATTATTAATGTGCCAATCCTTCGATCGCTAATGTGGGCAGTCAGTATGGTTGTCATTGCGAGTCTGATCAAAGCTAGTCTAAGCTAAAAGCTAATTCAATCTAAAAACATGGACACTACAACGATTAACTGTAAAGAAGCATGTATTAACGGCTGTATTCTGGGCGATCGATGCCCGAACCTAAAATATTTAGCCGCCACTCAGAAATTTCTGCAAGAGACTTCGATCGATCGAATATTAGAGATCGCCACAAATAGACATAACCCTCCACAGATAAATGATCGGGAAGTGTAAATTAATCTGAAGTTGCAACACACGAGATCGCTGATATTCCTGCCCGATCGAGAATTTGGGGGATCAGATGCTCAGACTTGACTGCCATCAGATGCACGCCATGACAGATCTGCTTGGCAGCTTTGACCTGTTCTGAGGCAATTGCGATCCCTTCTTGCAATGGCACTTTAGCTTGAGCGAGTCGATCGATCATCTCGTCAGGAATATGTACACCTGGGACATACTTTTTGATGAACTGAGCATTTTTAGCAGATTTCAATAAAAAAATTCCTGCTAGGATCGGCTTATCACTCAGGGTATTAGCTAAATCCATGAATTTTGCTAGTCGATCGAAATCGGTGATCAACTGACTCTGGAAAAATTGCGCGCCCGCCTCAAGTTTGCGCTCAAATCGTCGCTGTAAACCCGACCAACTGGGAGACTGCGGATCGACTGCTGCCCCCACAAATAAATCTGTGCCGCCATCAGGTAAAGGCTTTTCGTTGGCATCCAGACCTTGATTCAGCTTCTGGATCAGCTTTAGTAGTCTGACTGATTCATAGTCAAAAACGGCTCTGGCTTCGGGCTGGTCACCCACTTTGACTGGATCGCCTGTGAGTGCCAAAACGTTGCTAATGCCAAAGGCGGCGGCTCCCAATAAGTCTCCCTGCAATGCAATCCGATTTCGATCGCGGCAGGCAAGCTGATATACGGACTCAATCTCTGCTTGCTGTTGCAAAATTACCGAAGCAGCAAGTGGACTCATGCCCAGTACAGCTCGACTGGAATCAGTAATGTTTACGGCATGGACACGACCTTTCAATAATCTGGCTAAATCCAGCATGTGTTGGCAATTACTACCTTTCGGTGGAGAGATTTCGGCGGTAATCAAAAACTCCTTGCGAGCGACTGCCTGTCTGAATTTAGAGAATTTTGTCGAAGTCATCAATTTTTTGGAATTTTTCGATCGAGCAACACTTATGTAAGTTTATACCCAAGCGGAAACCCAAGTTGACAGGTTAACGACTTCTCTGCTTGAGAGCCTAAATTAAGGGAAATAGCACCACTAGATTCATGCATTACGCAAGTTGTCCGAATCAATTTAAAACAAGCAAATAAATGTACAACGCTGACACTCGGAATTACGGCATTTATAACGAGGTTTTCCCTCTCCTGATAAACCATGTCTGACGATATCGCTACTTTGACAAGTTGGGCAGAGTACTGATTCTAATACCATTCAATTTTCTCTCTTCACTAATTTTATCCGTTATCTCCCATTTCCACGGATCTACAACACTACCGAAATTGAAAAGAATGCAGGAATGTATTTGGGTCGTCAAGTCAGCCAACAATTTGTTTATTTTGCGTAGCGGTGATCACCGTAATTTGAGTTAAAGCATCGAGCTGTCGCAGAAAATCTGGTATATGCTAGAACTTAAATGCTGACTTAAAGGTAAATGTGTAAACCTCTATGACGGGAAAAGAACTGCGTCAGATTTTATTAGACAAGTGGGGCTATTCCTACGACATCCAACTCCGACGGATGCAAGACAAAATGCAAGCTCAAATTATGTGGCGGTATCAAGAGCAGCTTTCTTTCCCCCTGAGCGAAGCTGACTATATCGATCACCTTGAGGCGATTGTGGCACATTTGAATGACTGGTGTGTGGTTGAGCAAGTCCAAGAATTTATTCAAACCACCAAAATCCGCCCCCGTCTCGGCAAAGCCGTCTGTATTCCGCTCAAAATGGGTATGAGATCGATCGAGTGGATGGTCGAGTAAATTTTACAAAAGTCTCATAAAAGTTTCATAAAAAACTAGCAAATATACATATTACTTTCAGTTTTTAAGATCTAGCCTTAATATCTAAGTATCAATCAGCCATCGAAATTAGTTAAAGTACAAGCTACTAGAATAATTTAGAGTGTAAGGTTAGAGCACAAAGGTATGAGTCAAGCAGAATCCAACCCATGGGATCGGCAATTTGTAAGCCTAGGGCGAGTCATGCAGGTGCTGCGTGAAGAGGAAAATGTTGACAACCTAATCACCAACACCCTGAATTACCTCAGAGACTCATTTGAGTACAATCTGGTCTGGATCGGGCTGTACGATCGAGCTAACCACCGTCTGGTCGGCAAAGGTGGCATGACTCCTGCGGGAGAGATTAAATTCCTCAAAGAAAGATTCGCGCTCAATCCTGGTGATTTATTAGATCAAGTGATTTTACAGCGTCAACCCGTGTCGATCGCTGACCTGCGCCAAGAAAAGCGCAGTGGCGAATGGCAAAAAGTAGCGCAGAAGTTTGACGTGCAAGGGACAGTACTATTTCCGATTTATTACAAAGAAACCGCCTTTGGGGTCGCCCTATTGGGATCGCATCTGTGGAATGTCTCCCCCCGTCCCGCCGAAAAAGCCAGATTGTCGATGCTCCTAGGGGGGCTAGGCGCAACGCTGCAACGGATCGAATCCGCTTGGCAAAATGAGCAAACTAAACGTCCTGACGAGCCGCTATTAATCTTGCTCGATAAATTACGCTCCATGACTAGCCTAACGGCACGTTTGGAGGAAGTCGTCAACGAAACCCATAAATTCGTGATGCCTTCTCGCACCAACGTCTACTGGTTTGAGCGCGAGCATCGTTACTTTTGGCGCAGAGTCACGAATAAGCAAAGAAATCCTGCGGGTGGACGTGCCACAGATAATACGGCAGGTGTGACTGTGCAAAATTCACCTGGGCTGTATCAATCTTTAATGAAGGATCAGATGGTCGTGGTGGGAGATGCTAAAACCATGACCCGAGGGGATATGAGCAATCTTGTGCTTGAGCAGTTTGAAGCAGTATCGCTGATTGCTGCACCGATTATCTTCCAGTCAGAATTGATTGGTTTTTTGTGTGTGGAAGGTGATGAAGCCCGTCTGTGGACTGAAGATGAAAAAAATTATGTCAAAGGCGCAGCTCAACTGATCGCGCTTACCGCTCCCTTAGAAGAAATGGAAGCTAGTGTCCAACGGATTGCTTCCGATCAGATTCTGACGGCGGGGATCGCCAGAGCGATCTACACCGATTCTGACTGGCAGGAGTCGTTGCAAATGGCAGCCGAGCAGTTGTGTCAGCGACTGCGGGTGGAACGTTTCTGGTTGGTGGTTTACAACAAAGATACTGAGACGTTTGACATCAATTTCCAATATCATCCCAAGAACCGTCGTCCATTGCCTGCCACGATGGGAGAACTGTCGCAGGTAGACTGGCAGATGATGGAGCAGTCGCGCGAAACCGTGACGGTGGAAAATCTGGATGGGGACTATAAGTTCTTGTCTTGGCGACCGATTTTACTTGATTTAGAAGTTCGATCGCTGATGCTGACCAGTACAGCCGTCGGTCGCAATTTAGAAGGTATCCTCACAGTCGGGCACGAATCGCCCCGCACTTGGTCGCGTCCTGAGCGCGAAATGTTACAAGCAGTGGCGCAGCAGGTAGGACTGATCCTGCACCAAGGTGAGTTGCAACGCCAGACGGATGAGCGTCAAAAACTCCACCAATCGATTCAATTTGGGCTAGTCGCTTTGCAACAGGCAACCACCCTAGAAAGACTACATCCTCTGGCAAGCCAACTGATGGCACAGGTCATGCAAGCTCCTTTGGCAGTTTTGATCACCTGGATTCCTGGCAGACCAGGCGGGCAGATTGCTTCAAGTTTTTGCAGTCAAGATAACTTTAAACTTAACTTGATGGAAACGATGTTATCGATCGAAACGGATGCGCTGGTGCAATGGAGTTTGCAGACAGAGGGGATCTTACCTTTGACCGTTCACGATCTGCTCGACCAGACGCGGCAGTGGTTAAATGCGCCAGGGATTGGTACGGTCTTGGCGGTGGCTCTGCGAACTACGCCCGAACATCTCCCCACAGGCATGATCTTGGTGGCAGATAAACCTGGTCGGCGCTGGCTCGATCGACACTTACAAGCATTCAGTATGCTATCAAATCAACTCGCTTGGTCACGCCGCCACTTGGTGATCTTAGATAGTCTCCAACACAATCGTTCCGAGCTAGAACGGCTGAACTGGTACAAACAACGTCGGATTGAAGATGTCTATCGCTCTGTTGGTACAGGCGTACAACGTCTGCTGGAGTTGGAATCTAAAAGTAATGGTGCAGATGCGGTGGGTAATATGCGTCTGCAACAATCGCTCAAACAATTGCAATCTTCGCTTTCACCTCTGCCCCAAATTATTCGCAAAGAACAGTGGCGGTTACGTTCTACCTATGAAACTGCGCCGCTAGCTGGAATGCTGAAGCGTGCGCTCGAACGTGTTGATGCTCTAATCCGTCAACGTCAGATGTGGTCGCAGGTGCATAATCAAGCCAATGTCGTGGTTGGTGGTGATATTGGCAAAATCGAGATGATTATCCACGAGTTGCTGCTATTTGCCTGTGGTCGATCGGAAGTTGGCGGACGGATCGATCTGTGGTGTCGTCAAATCGATGAGCGATCGCTAGAACTTTCGATTACAGATTATGGCGAAATCGAACCAGCCCTTTTAACTGAATTAAGAGAAGGCAGATCGATCGATATCCTCACACCATCAGTTTTAGATCAACCCCCAGGTTTGCATTTATCAATCTGTCAAAGCCTGATGCATGAAGCAGGTGGTGAACTCTCGCTGTATAAGTTAGAAGATAACCGCATCCTCAGTCGTTTAGTTTTGCCACTCTCTGCAACCTGATTCTCGATCTAATCCTTGGCTGCCAAATCGTAGTATTCTATCGATCGAATGAGGAGAAAGTTAGAGGCAAAACTAGATGTTAGTACGCAAACTCAATGACTGTGAGGAATTTATTGCTGGCGATAGCACTTTACTCAGAGAACTCCTACATCCTGACAAACAGCCAATCTATTTAAGATATAGCCTTGCCCATGCGATTGTGCCTGTCGGAGAGACCTCTCAACCTCACTCTCTTAGGACTTCTGAGGTTTATTACATTCTTAGTGGAGCAGGAGAAATGCACATCGATCGAGAAGTCCAAGTCGTCGAACCAGGCGATACCATTTACATTCCGCCCAATGCCAATCAGTTTATTCGCAATATTGCGGCAGAACCTCTAGTGTTTATCTGCATTGTCGATCCTGCATGGCAAAAAGAAGATGAAACTATCTATGCCGATTCTGAGCTAGGCGACTAACATGGCGATCGAAATTCACAGCAACTCTTCAAGATCGGCAGGTACGCGGTAAAGGTAGAAGTCATGAGCGAACGTCTCTCGACTAACGTCAATCTCACTCTAAAACTTATTGCATTTTGTATCCAAGCGTAAACAGCACAATACCTTCTAGATTATCGATCAACTCTGTGTCTAATTGCCCTAATTTCTTGATCAATCGAGTTTTATCAAGTACACGGAGTTGGTGACATAGTGCAACTGAGTCTTGATTTAACCCACCTTGACCACTAGAAATCATCATACAGGTTGGCAAAGAAGCACGTCGCAAGTTAGTTGTGAGAGGAATCGTGATAATAGTGCTAGTGAATTTAGACAGCGTATCTTCTTGGAAAATGATAATGAGACGAGTTCCAGCTTGTTCAGATCCTTTGGTTGGATCGAGGTTTGCTAACCATATTTCACCACGTTCTACTTTCATCTTTGTCCTCACTATTCAAGAGTTCGGTATATTCAGATATACCGAACTCGGCGAGTTCTCGATCTTCTTGGGCAAATTCTTGGTAGAGATTAGCAAATTGACTAATATCGGCTTGTTGACTAAATCTTGTCTGAAATTTGATAAAAGCAATAAAATCTGCAACTTGCTTCAGTTGCTCATCATTAAAGTTTTCTAGTTCTTGTTTAAGGAATTCTTTGGTGCTTGCTATCATCGGTTTCTCCTTTCAAGGTTGCCTATTACCTAAATTTCTAAGGTCTTACTGCCAAATTAATTCACTTTGCCATTCATTTGGGAAGCCCATTGCTTGCAATCGAAATTCGTTTTCATCTAAAAGCAACCTTAATTTATTCCGCCAACCGTGATTGGGTAATATAGTATCCATAAAGTGGAGCATAATTATTAAGCTGTTGTATATCTTTCGAGAATCAGCTACATCATCTACAAATGCCTCAACAACTTTTCTTGGTCGGCTTTTCGGCTTTGTTGGAATAACAACAAAATCTCTATTCCACAGTCGAGAATGATGGGCACAAATATTTCTTAAGGTCGTAAGATGTCTTAACCAAGAAGCTAAAACTTGTTCATTTAAACTATAAGTATTTGATATTTTCTTGCGGGTACTCATCGAACCAAGATTTTCATACCATTTGGAAAGTAAGCCAAAAGACATCACCTCGCATATTGCCCATACTGGTGGAAGAGCTTCAGAGTAAGTTAAATTTAAGTGTTTTATAAATGTCTCATTTGACCTAGCGACCTCTTTTTTAAGAGTTGTAAAATCACGATCCCAATTCCTACGATTTTTTGCTAACTCAGGTTTGAGGTGAGCATGAGTACCGTGACAATGCGCTAGATTATAAGCCCATTGTGACCGAAGCGATACTTCAATAAGCTCAATAGCTTCCATCACGAGAAGCCTCAATTTCCCATCAAACTTATAAATTTGGAGTACATCTCCAAATTTAGTGCCCAATCTAAACTGATGTGTTGTATGATCAGCTTCAAAAGGAAGCCAGTAAGCTCCAATTCGGTAATAATTTAGATGAGATAGGTAAAATTTAGCTTCTTCTTCATCGTCAATTACCATGCCTCGGCTTTTGAGTAGATTAACTTGTTCCTCATAAGTACGAGGTAGCTTAGTAAAAGCGCATTTAGACATGAATCTATAAAAAGAGTAACCCGCCAATTTGAGGGTACATTCGCATGTCTAGCCTTGGCGGGTCTTATTGCCCTTAATATAGCACTGTTACTTAAATACTGTCAATATATAAGCGTTTGGAATATTACCATCACAGGGAAATCTCGGCGCAAACCACTAAAACCATGCCTTGAGAAGCTATGCTAGACAAACTATTCAAAAATTATGACTGGGAATTCTAGGTATGTTCTGGGCTGATAAGATTGCGGCGGATGCTCAAGTTGGGTCACAAGGCGAAATCATTGTTAATGACTCCAAAACCCCATCTGGTCGGGTACATGTGGGATCATTACGGGGTGTGGTGATCCATGATGCGATCGAGCGAGCGAGCAAACACGCAGGCAAACCCGTCAAATTTATCTATGGCGTGGATGACTATGATGCGCTCGACACAGTGCCCGGCTACCTTGACAAAGCCAAATTTTCGCCCTATCTCGGATTCCCTCTCTGCAATGTACCTTCACCTGATGAGAATGCACCTGACTATGCCAAGTATTTCATGGGTGAATTTCTGGAGGTATTTGAGTATTTAGGGATTAAACCTGAGATTTATTACTTACGAGATCGATATCGATCGGGACAACTGAATCACCACATCGATCTATTTCTCAAAAACGCCCATTTGGTGCGGGAAGCTTACCTAGAAGTCAGTAAAGCTAAGCGTGCCGAGAACTGGCTACCATTTCACCCGATCTGTGAAAACTGCGGCAAGATTGCTACAACTGTAACCACCGACTATAACGGCAAAGAAGTGTTCTATACCTGCGAACCCAACGCAACAAACTGGGTCAAAGGCTGTGGACATTCAGGCTGGGTATCACCGTTTGATGGTAATGGGAAGTTGCCTTGGAAAGTGGAATGGGTGGCAAAATGGGATATCCTCGGCATAAATATTGAGATGGCAGGTAAAGATCACTCCCAAAAAGGTGGTTCGCGTGACGTGGCAAACTCCATCTGTCGCAAGGTTTTAGGCAAGGAACCGCCATTCCATTCGCCTTATGAATTTATCTTGGTGAATGGCACAAAAATGAGTTCATCGAAGGGAGTTGGGTCTAGTGCTAAAGAAATTGCTGACTTGATCCCGCCTGAGTTGTTGCGATTCTTGATGCTTCGTACTCCTCCTAAGACCGTAATTAATTTTTCACCTAATTACGAAACAATTACTCGCCTCTTCCGCGATTATGATGCATTAATTGATAAGTCTAGATCTGAATCCAAATCTGAATCAGATATGGAAGAGCTAATCCCATTACTCTATTCTCAACTGATCGAAGAGATTAAATCCTATCAAACCTTTGATTTCAGCACACTGATTTCCCTCTTGCAAGTGCCACATCTGGACATCAAAGCCGAGATTGAGAACCGCAGTGCCGCACCGCTCAACGAATTTGATTGGCAGATCGCAAACCAGAGGATCACCTCAGCGCGGAAATGGTTACAAGACTACGCAGATGAAGAAGAGAAGCTGGTAATTTACCTCGATAAAATCCCCGATCGAGTTGCCGAACTAACGCCAGAACAGATTGCTTACCTAGAGCAACTAATCGTCAATCTCAAAACTAATCTTGACTCTAGTACTTGGGATGGCGACACACTCCAAACTACTCTATTCTCGACCTCAAAAGAAGTGGAACTCCCTGTCAAAGATGCGTTTAAAGCTGTTTATCTATCTTTCCTCGGTAAAGAGCGGGGACCTAAGGCTGGGTTTCTTCTCTCTTACCTCGATCGAGAATTTGTGATCGCAAGATTGCAAGCTATCACAAATTCCACTACAGGCATCTTGGGTTAAACAAGAAAACTTGCTAAGATTGACTTTAATCGAACAGGTAAAAATCCTATGTCTGAACGCCTAAAGTTTTTCCGTAGGCTTATGGCAGCCTTTGAAAGCACTGCCGATCCTCGTCGTGCGATCGAAAAGGGGTACTACGTTGCACCACCGCACAATTTGATTGCGGAAGAAATTGCTGGACGATGTGCGCTTCGTCCTTCTTCTGCACACTTACTCTTTGGTGGTATTGGTTCTGGGAAAACAACCCAACTACTAGTTGTGCGCGGTCGACTGAATGAATTAGAAGATATCCATGCGATTTACCTTGATGTCAGCCTCTACACCGATATTGCAGATCTTCAACCTGGAGCTTTAATTTCGATCGCAGGACTAGAGCTTGCCAAACTCTTAGGAGCAACCGATGATTCCGAGTTGCAATCTAGTAAGCAAATAATTGAACAAATAGCCTATGGATATAAAGAACGTCGTCTTGAACCGTCTCTTTTGACGATAGCAAGAGCGGCTCAATCTCTAGATGAACCTAGAGAAGTAGTCGTCCACCATAAAGGACTACTTTCGACTTTAAAATTAAAAACAGATAGCAAACTTTTAAAAGCTTTCACCCTTCTAAGTCAATCCGTCTCACAAAATTCAGAAAAAATTATTTTTCTCTTCGATGGATTAGATCGATTGAATAATCCTCAAACTTTTCTTCACTCAGCTTTGAATGATGTACTCAAACTTGAGAGAGAAGGAATTGGGGCGGTTATTGTTGGTTCTATCCCCGCAATTTATAGTGCCGATAGAGAGAATATTGAACAGTTTGCCAGCTACTCATACTATTTGTCCTACCTCGATCCAATTCAAGACATAGAAGCAAAACAGTTTTTTGAGCATATTTTTACAGTTCGAGACCGAGAAGGCTACATTACTCCTGAAGCTAGAGAATTACTGATCGCTTATTCGGGGGGAGTGCTACGCGATCTCATGTCCTTAACACAGGCTGCGATTCAGGGAGCATATGTCGATAGTGCAGATACCATTGAACCAGAGCATATTACAAATGCCGCCTCATCACTTGCACGGTCAAAATTAATCGGCTTATCCGATCCAAGTTTAGAAATCTTGAAACAAGTCATGCACGATCTAGTGTTTTATCCTAGGACAAAAGAGGCTTTTCAGTTGCTGTTAACTGGTCATATTCTTGAGTATCAACATCCAGAGCGATGCTTTGTCGTTCACCCAATTTTAGTGCCGTTAATTCAAAAATTAACTTCAAGTGGCTCCTATGCTGTCAATTCTTAAATCCGTCTCTTTAGGAGAATTTTTGCAAAGGGCTGGCTCATTATCTGATAGTAATATTTGGATAGCTCTAGTTGTCGATCTAAAAGATATTCAACCAACAGTTGAGGATTTGCAAGACACAATTGAAGTATTCACTGAATGCGAAACAGGAACTGTCTCTGGCGAAAATGGTGCTTATGAATTGATCGATCGCGTAGCTGATGCCACACAAGACTACCTTTTACTATGGCAATTTGAATTTTGGCAACCTGAGGAATGGAGGACTTTTGACACTTTACGAAGTCGTCTTGACAAAGGGAAAATAGGAGGTCTACTCATTCTTTCTTTAGAATCTGCTTATGTGATGCTTACGAATGCTCCTAATTTCGCCAGTTGGTTGGGTGCTAACATCTATACCTTTGCAAAGGACGCAGAAATGTTGACGCAGGAAGAAGTAGAGAAGAGGCTGGCTGCCTTACGCGAATGGGCTGGGAAGTCTGATGCCGAGGTGATTACATTGGCAGAAAACCAGATGCTCCCTACTGATCCAGAATATGGAGAGTGGTTAATTTTGTTGAATCGGGGGGAGTTGCTTGAGCAGCAAAGATAGTTGGTTAAATATTTGTGCGGAGATTCAGCAACGCTATCTAGAGCCGACTCTGCTGGAAATTGAAGAAAACTCTAGACAATTTTGGGCAAAAATTCTAAAATGCCTTATTGCGGCAAGTGATGACAAGTTATTGATAAATAACCAAAATGAAATCCGAACATTGCTAAAAATCGCAAAATCAGAAGTAATCCGAAAAAAAGGCTACACCGATATTGTTGGGGGTGAGAAAAATCAGAAGCGTCGCAAAGATATTCCGCACTTTGAGCGATATGATGGGTGCTGGTTTGATTTTGCAATCATTCTTGATGAGACAAAATTACCCACTAAAATTATTGGATTTAATTTTGAAATTCGGTTTCCCGAAAATTACTCGCCTTCTTTCCTACGATTCGATCTCAACCCACCTGCACATGACAACGAAGAACGCCAGATGCGTTTTCATATGCATCCAGGTAGTGATGACATTATGATTCATAGTCCTCCAATGACTCCCATTGAGATCCTCCATTTATTTTTGTATGGGCTGGAGCTTCCTGAGAAACCTCGTTTGACTAATGTATCCAATGAGTAGAGCAATTACTATTACTTCCAATAATGGAGATTGCCAGTATCGCCATCTATCTCAGCCATACAGCCAACTGCGAGTGGAGTATTCTCGCCATCATGTCCAAATGGCAGATCGATGACAATGGGAATGTTTAGATCGGAGAGTCGATCGATCCATACTTCTAACATCGACAAACTAGGGCGATCTGCGGGTGGTTCGGCGTGGCTAAATCTTCCCAATGCGATCCCTTTAATTTTGGCAAAAGCCCCACTTAACCGCCATTGGGTC
>Ga0163151_10007961_pt1 | contig 12143 bp, 12 predicted proteins | sample OliLakLV19MP5IB2_FD_145596 | JGI IMG/M metagenome (GOLD analysis project Ga0163151, IMG submission 145596) | Freshwater microbial mat bacterial communities from Lake Vanda, McMurdo Dry Valleys, Antarctica - Oligotrophic Lake LV.19.MP5.IB-2 | ecosystem: Environmental > Aquatic > Freshwater >...
CTTCACCACATCGAGTTTCTATTTCCATGTGTCTGAAGCAGGTCGCTTCAAGGAAGTGAACTTCCTTTACGGCGGACTCGAATCCACTTTCCCCGTCGTTGTGTACGCCGAGAGTCAGGGTTTAGCTGACCAGGGTGCCTCCACGACTAAACGAGTTTTAGCTGAGCTAGAGCAGACGTTCGGGATCTACGGACACGACTCACTTACCATTTACATCACCCCGTCTGGCGGCGGCATGGAGTACTGTGGCGCTACAGTCACGTCGATGGGTGCGCTGGGTCACGAGCTGACGCACTCGTGGTTTGCTCGTGGCGTAATGCCTGCCAATGGCAACGCCGGCTGGATCGATGAAGCAGTAGCTAGCTGGAGAGACAGCGGCTACCCACGTCGTCAGTCGCCGGGAACAGCAGCTAACTTAGGCGGGTTTAGTGAGTACAGACGGCATACGACACAGGCAGCGTATTCCAACGGAATGAATTTCATCGCGCACCTCGACTATCTTTTTTCTAATTTAGGTGGTATGAAAGAATTACTAAAAATCCTGTGGATAGAAAAAAGAAGACAGACACTGACGACTCCAGAATTCGAGGAGTTTTTAGAACGTAAGACCGATAAGGATTTGACTGAGCTGTTCAAATCCTACGTCTACTCGCAGCCGACAGAACTGCTTGGTGTCCATACGAAGTTCACGGAGGAAGAGTTAGCAAAGTTTAGGTAGTCGCTGCCAGTCATGTGATTGGCAGCTAAAATTCAAGGGGGGTTTATGTTAAAGAAATTTATGCTAGTTAGTCTAGCTCTTGCTGCTGTCACCGGCTGTAAGAAGGAAGCGTCCGGCGGTGGAGCGTCAAACGGCGAAGCTCTTGGTGCTCCGCAGCAGGTTCTTGCAGAAGATCGTATGATCTGCAAAGACACCTACAATCCGACCACTGATGGTCCAGCTCCGACAGAAGAGAACATCATCTGTTGGCGCACGAGCGAAGGTGAAATCTTTCCTACGCTGATCAACGGTCAGGAAGTGGACATCGCCAAGTGGAAGTACATCGTTCGGATCCGCGTCGGTAACTCGGGCTGTTCTGCAACGGTAGTCGGTCCTCGCGTCGTTATCACGGCGGCACACTGCGGTACGACGGGAGCTGTAGCCAGCTTTGCCATCGGTACGAAGAATTTCACAGGTAAGATCGAGCGTTCGTCGCTTTACCCAGGCAGAGACCACGACGTTTCGGTGATCATCACGGACCAAGAAATCGCCAAAGCTGACGTTGACGCTTTTGCGGTAGTTGGCGGATCGGCGACTGTGGGAACGGAGTACTACTTGTTAGGGTACGGCTGTACGAACTCGAACGGCAGCGGCGGTAATGACGGCAAGCTCCGTGCGGGTAAGTCGAAGATGTCCGGTACGTCTGGCTACGACATGGTGTCTGGCGGTGGTGGATCAGCGCTGTGTTTCGGCGACTCCGGCGGTCCGTTGAACCTCACTGACGACAACACCAAACCTGTTCTTTTAGGTGTAGCATCAAAGGGTAACATAAGAGATACTAACTATCACGTCAGGCTAGATACCCAAGAAAGCAAAGATTTTTTACGTGCGATGGAGACCAAGCACAACGTTAAGATCTGTGGCTTCGGCGGAGACGCGGCGACCTGCGGTGTCGGTCCTGATCCGGGTGACGACGATGACGACGACGACGATAACGGACCGTGTGACGAGCTTGCCAAAAAGCAAACCCTTCTCCGTGTCGCTGAATGTTTCGAAGTTCCGATCGTAATCCCTACGCAGTGACCTCCTCCCCGCCCTTATCTCTTTCGAGGTTGAGGGCGGGGCTTCCCTTATGATGCGACTCAACATTTAGCGTCTCATGCCCGAGACGGAGGTGGAATGAGCTGGCTGTGGGACAAATGGCTATCGAGATCGCCGCTAGGTATGAGCTTGCAGATTGTTGCGGAGCAAAGAGTGAGGCAAACTGAGGCTGAAAATCTCGCCGCCCTCACAGCCGAGAACTTGCGCCTCGAACGAGAGCGCGGAGAGTATCGCAAGGGCTTAAGGCGAAACACGCAGAAGGTAATTCGCGAAGGACTAGTCGCTGTCCTAATTTCCCCAGGCTTTGGAACTGGGTGGTACTCGTGGAACACGTCTGTTCCAGAGTGTCTCTTTCACCCAGAGGTGGTCGCTTGGGTCGAAGGCGGTAAGCAAGGCTCCATCAAAGATATTGCAGAAAAGCTCTTCGGCGGGAAATTCAAATCTGATGGCGGTAGCTCACTGGAAATACATTGGCTACCTGAAGGGGAACGCTTCCGCATTGATGACTGCGACGGCGCAGAGACGCTCATACCGTTCGATCGAGAGGAGTGGAGGCAAGCATGAGCACATCAGAATCATAAATCTGCATCCTTGGGGATTTGACGCATGCGCGTCCATTTTCAATCCCTCAAGACTTGACGTGTAGGCGCGTGTCTGTGTAACGTGGACCGAGACGTAAATGGCGCTCGTGGAATTCTTCTACGGTCGCTCACCAGGCAACTTGGGCCTGAAATCATAACGACAGATGCTGCTTTTGTTGCAAATGTCGCGGTTTAAATCAAGTGAGCAGTTCCGCGACGAACTAAAAAAGCGTGTTGCCCATAACCTTTTTGGATGAGAGGTGTAGAGGGTACCCGACCGTGCAAAAAAGGCTTGCCTCGGTTGACAAAGGTTTGACGGTGAGCTACAGTTTATTATGTCGAACTTTTTTGCAAATGAAGAAGAGCGCGCCGCTACCTAGCGACGGTTAGTCTTTGCGACTAAAAACCCCGTTGCTTTATCGCAGCGGGGTTTTTGCGTTTGGGGGATTATGTTCGGCGGCTACCGGTGGAAGAAAGGTCAGAGCGGGAATCCAGAAGGGAGGAAACCTTTCGTCTATGAAGTACACATCGTCGCTCTTCTAGGAAGAGTTTCGGATCGAGAACTAGGACGGAGGTTGAACGTATCGTACACAGCGATTCTAAAGGAGAGACGACGAAGGAACATATCTGCATTTAAAAATGCTCCTGTAGTTTAATGGTTTAGAACACCAGCCTTTCAAGTTGGCGGCGTCGGGTTCAATTCCCACCAGGAGCACCATCTTTGACGTCTTCTTCCCCCGCAGGTCCTCTTTAGCGTCAGTTCGTTGGGATGGTGTGTCATAAGTCAGAAACACCTTTCTTCTTGAAGTCTAATACGTCACCCACCATGCACACCCTTCGTCATATTATCCTCCCAGGCATCCGTCAACGCTTTAAAAAGTTGCTTGGCGTTGTAGTGCAGCACCCTGGCTACCTCTATATCAATCACAGGTTTCTCAGGCTCGTCAGGATTAGGTAAAGACGTAAGCTCAATGTACCAAGTGTTGATGTCGAAAATTAACTCCGTCAAACCTTTCGTGAAATCATCCTTCTCGTCAATAACTGCCTCTGACGAGTCGAGAGCTGCCTCTGACGAGTCCTGCGGCGTCTTTTTCTTGAAGTCTAGAACCTCACCCACGATTGTCTTCTCCTAATAAAGAAGATTGCCATTTAGAGTCGTAAAACTCTAAGTTGGAACTTTCTAAAGACTCTTTTAGAAGTTTCTGAAAAATCTTTTGGACTTTTTTGAAATCGGCGTGCGGATGGTCGACCATCGTGCTACGTAAGGAGTCTTCGCGAAATTCCCGAGCTAAACGGGTATCTTGTGCTGCTTTTCGTTCGAAAAAGTTGTCAATTTTTAGTTGAAGGTCGTCGGTAACTGTTTCCATGTTTACAGAGGGCATAAAGCGAAATCCTCTCGATTGCCGCGGGGTTGAAGTTTTTAAGGAAGCGTTGAAAACGTTCTATCAGAATCTAAGCGAGAAGGCAATTTGGCACTAAACAAACTGATCACTATTTAAACAGATCTTGTTGGACTGCCTGCGGCGCTAGCGTAGAATAGAGGTAGGGGGTAAAGGAGGTATGGCTGAAGAGGGAGCTGATACGGGACAGCCTAAAATCCCGAACGTGTTTTTTCTAGAGGGCGAGATCACCACGCAAACGCTTTGGCACGTTCTCAAGTTCCTGCTTGAATCTCCAGGTGACGAGGTGATCATTTACATGGATAGTCACGGCGGCTGTCTCGGGTCTGCCTACGGCATCTACCATGCCCTGAAGAGTTGCGGTAAACGTGTCGTGACACACGCAGTCGACGAGGTGCAGTCGGCGGCGGTGATCATTTACTTAGCCGGCACACACCGAACCGCAGTTCCGGGTGCCGACTTTATGTTGCACGCCCCCTACCATGTACCTGACGAGTCGGTTAGGAACACGGCAACGTATCTGGCGACACGAGCTACGGAGCTAGAGAAGTCTGCGACTGACTTGTTTTCGATGTACGTAAAAGAAACGAAACTGAAGATGAAGATACTCAAGGACAAGCTGAAGAACAACGAGGACTGGCATGTCACCGTAAAAGACTGCATGAAGTTTGGAATTATCCACAAGGTGGAGTTCCCGTTTCCGCAGAAAACTGGCAGCGTACAGACGCTCCGACCTGCACGTCCGCAGTTGGGTGCTGTAGCTAAACGGAGAAAGTGATGAAAGGTAAAATCAATACCTTCGCCGAACTCATGGACGAGATATCCTACAGTTGGAACGACTGTAAAATGGAACGGTACGAGAAGGGAGCAGAAGTCCACTTCGTCCTAAACAAACTGTATATCGAACCCACGCTAATGACGTACAAGACGTCCGAATGGGACTTAGAGCCCGGTGTGTTCGAGAAGTTAGAAAAGTTCTGGGAACTACTTAAAGTGTAGTTCTACCTAATTTTGGACGAACTTTTTTAGAGCCCAGGCCACAAACTTATCCTCTTGTGAAGAGTCCAGCCAGAACTCTGCGCTACGGGTGAAAGCATCCTCAGGTTCTTCACCCTCGGTATCAATAATTTCGTAACCGTACTTATAGGCTTCTTCCCACTCTGTGGGACTAGGTGCTTGTAACTGCTGTACAGACAAGCCCTCTCCGAGCATCTTCTTGAACTTTTCCGCCGCTTCTTGCGGCGTCGTTCCTAACAATTCGTCTTTTTGAAAATCCACCCAACGGAATCCGTCCTTGGCAAGATCAACAGTGAACACCTGCCCGTCTTTAGTGGAGATGTCTACCGTCTCCACTTTGTCGCTACCAATCTGATGTCTCTTGGTGGATTTTACAAATTTGTAACCCTTCATAAGGGTCTCAAACTGAGACATTGCGTCACGCAGAAAAGGAGTCGCCGCGACAACATACGCAGAACCTACTTTGGTTTTAAAACTCATTTATCGACACTCCTCATGACCTCTATATCAGTAGGGTCAAAGACCATCAAGTTACGCTCACCGTCGCCAGAAACGTGCGTTGCACGGAACCCTTTCTTCTTCAACCACGAGATGAATTCTTCAGTCTCTACAATATCGTAGTCCTCACGAATCAAATCTTGAAACACAGACTCAAAGTTTTCAACGTCACCAAACAACTCCCCCTTCTCCAAAGCGGAGTAAAGGAGCTTGCCGTCGTCGACTACCATGTCCTCCCAATACCGACCCGGACCCGTGTACTCCCGAGCACCAAAAATCTTCTCCTTAGGAACGTGAACCTTTACCTCGTACACATGGTTGCCATGTAATTCGGCAAACTTTTTAGACGGCGAGACCCAGAAAGGCATGTCGACCTCTTTCCCGTCGAAAGCTTTCCATCTCTTCGAGAAGGGCTTCAACCGACCTGTGGGAAGTTCCGACGCCGCGCCGTGGTAGTACGTGTCTGAGCTTACAACTGAGTAAGCAGCGAAGACTGAAGTCCGAAAGCTCACTTGATCCTCTTCGCTTTTTCCCAAAGTTCTTCTTTGTTCTTTTGGTTCTCGTCACGGACCTTGTTCTGTTCTTCCTGTGACATCGCCATGAACTTGTTCAAGGCGTCGTCAGATGTGAGGTAAGTGTTAAACCAGTCGTTGAAGAACGTCTTAGCACGCGGCTTCCAATTGCCTGGCGTCTTCAAGAACTCTTCTAGATCAGGCAGGACCTGCGACACAGGCTTCCCTTCTTTAAGAGCCAGTTTGGCTGATCGGTAAGCAGCCTGCGTCACGTCGCCGACTTCCTTGTCGTGGCTGTCTAGAAGCGGGATAAATTTCTTTTTCAAGAAATCCAGAAATTCCTGCTCGTTCTTTAGACCGTGCTTGCGCCAGATGGCGAAGAGCCTTTGCACCTGAGGGTCGTCGCTCTTACGACTGTCGTTTACCTGGCGCTCTAACAGCCAGTCCGTCGACCTTGACGGCATGTCATCAACTAAGTTCCGAGCTTCCTTCGACAGTTTCGTCAGGTCACCCGAGTTGTGGTACAGCTCCAACCAAAGCGTGAACGGCTTTTGCCGAGAGCGCTGCGAGAACCCACTCTCCTGTCTGGAAGGACCACGGCGCATTGGCTTTGCCGTTTTCTTTTTGTTCAACGTCCTAAACGCCTGCGGGTCGGAGTAGAAAAAGATCGGGATCTTCAACTTCTTTGCCGCAATCCACAACGGTCGAATCGTACCGGGATACTGCGGGTTAGGTAAGACGTGAATCTCTTTGATGTATTTTACGGCAGGTTCGATGAACTGCGTGTCTGCGAGAACTCGGTCCTCAGATTCATCGGCGTCATTGATCTTCCCGTGGTGAGCCCAGTAGTCGACCTGCGTACCCTTGAACCGTTCTCCCAACTTCTTTCCGTCCAACTTGAAATGAACGCCGAACCCTCTCGTGTACGAGCCGTAAGGGACTCTCGACGTGCTCAAATAGTAGAGTTTCGACGATCCCGCTTTCTTCTGCTCGATCTGACTCGTTTTACTCAACCGAAACTTGTTGTCCTGTAAGATCCTCGTAGCAGCCGTTAAGTCTGTGTAATGGTAAAGGACTGAAGATAAACCTGCCGTAGTTAGGTATCTCCTTGATAACACTTCTAAAAGAAAAGGTTTCACATGAAACACTGCTTCCACAATACCCAGCTCTTTGTTTATGTACTTGAGCTTCCCCTTCTCTTTAGCTTCGTCTAACGGTTCTTTGAAGTCGTCGGTATGCAACCGCTCCCGCAGTTCCTTTTTCCAGTCGACCTGACCCAGTCGAGAATCGAACTTGGTGTCCCAATTTCCCTTGTAGAGGTAATCCCAGAAAGACGACTGGAGTTCGCCAATTAAAAGGGATTCACGTTCGGAGGGGGTCAGCGTCTTGTACTCTTTGGAGAGTCGCACCAGGATCCGTTTCTTCTGATCGTCGGTCAGAGGTTCCCAGCCGCTAAACGCCCACTTAAATTCCTGGCGGTAGTTTTCCCACCCACCGTACTTATCCTGGTAGTCGGGGATTAGTTTTGTGCGCCGGATCTTTTTGAGGGCTTGAGCGTACCGGGCGTTAACCTCGGCGTTGTCCCGCAAGTAAAAGTCGTAGCCTTTGTCGATTAGGTTTTTGCTGGACTTGCTCCAAGCTCTCCCCTTACTCTTCACGTCGTCGAGTGCGTGGGTAAGTTCGTGGATCAGCGTGTTTTCGGTGCGGAGACCGTGGAGCACGTTAGCGTACTGCTCTTTTGTGACACGGCTCAGCCCGTGGAAGTTGTCCCACAGTTCCCAGATCCAGTCGGTTTCCAGGTTAACTGTCACGGTTTTTGTGGTTTTGTTGTAACTGCCGTCAGCGCCAGGATGATGTGACATGAAGATCACCTGCACGCCGGGGAGAGCTGTGGGATCTACGTCACTGATCTTGATCGTGTAGTCTTGGTCCGCCGGGAAGACCCCCTTCTTAGGGGTGAGTTTCATCTCAGTCGCGAACTTCTCCGCGAGCCGGTCCATGACCTTGGCTGCGAGGTCTTCTATGTCTTTGCGGTCTTGAGGGGTCGCAGTGACGTATTTGCGAAGAAGTTTAGTAATCAACGGTCTTCCGTGGTCGAACACGTACTTGCGTTGAAGCCTTTCAGAGAAACCTACTACCTCTGAATCCGACACGAGATTCTGCTTAAACTGGCTGACCAGCCGGAGCCCAGGCTTCTTCTGCACCCCGTTCTCCAGCCGTTCAACGATCCGAGTAAGTTCTTTAGTGACGTTCTCGATAACGTCCGCGTCCCACTTCTCGTCGGCGGTGTCGTTGATGTAATCCCAGTAGTCGACAGCCTTCATCAGCTCAGCACGTTCAGGCGAAGTTAAGGGTTTAGTTCCCTTTAGGATCTGCTCAACCTTCGGCTCGTTCCACTTAGGTTCCGCAGCGGCTTGAACCCGAGATGCCTTCTCCAACTTATCCAGCTTGTTCATCATCATGCCGTAGAACGTTTTTAAGTCCTTAGCGCCCACACGCTCCATCTGCCGTTGCATTTTGTAGACGTAACGGAGAGAGTCGGTTTTCATGCCCTTCGACGCATTGTGAATGTCGGCGGCGTACCCCAGGTGCCCGTCGCTGTACCCAGACAGGTGCTTTCGAACGTCTTTAGGAATATCTTTCAACGTTTTCGCAGGTTCGATGCTTAAGAGCGCTCTCCACCTCTTCACGGCATACGGACTGCCGCTGCCCCAAGCCGGGGGCTCCAGGTCTTTCTGCGTCATAGCCGGACCTGTCGGGAAATCGGAAAACTTCTTGGCTTGATCCTTAGGGAGAGTGTCCAGAGATTTCTGGTCGTCGTACCAGTAGATCTTAATGTTGTGCTGCTTCGCCAGCTTGGTCAGTTCGCGGTGGCGTTGAAACGCATGAGCGTTGTAGTTGTTACCGGGCATGAACCAGTCGGCGTGGATTTCATGGATGTAGCTGGACGCAGGCTTGATCATCGGCTCGTTGGAGAAGATCCGCTCTTCCGCTTCGTCTAGGTCAGTAGACGGTCCCCAGTAGTCGAACGGCTCGCCGTCGTAGTGGCGGTCGAGATTCTCTCCGTTAAGGACGAAGACGACCCCCGACGAATTATTCTGATAGGCTCCCGGCTTGTACGACATGGACAAGTACCAAAGGTGGTCTTTCCCCTTCGGACGGTCGGATTCCCCGCCCAGCCAGGTCGACAGCCGGAACTGGTCTTCCTTTAGTATCTTGATCGCCGCTGACTCTCCCGTCTTGTGGTAAAGGACGGCGGACAGCTTAGCAGTTACTGCTTGATGCTCGTAGCGACCTTCCGCTTTACGTTTGACTGCACGGTCGTTCAATATGATGATCTGAGGAAACGGCGTAAGCACACCGCCTTCTTCTGCGTAAACAAGAACGTCAGCGTTATAAGAGTCCTTCGCAAACCGAGTCCAGTGTTTCGTAACCCTGGCGCTGTCAAACTCCCGAATGGCGTCCCAATCCTTCTCTGCGTCCTCATCTTCCGACACCATCCACCGTGAAAACTCGTCACCATTCGTGACAATTAGAGCTACGGAAGCCTTGACCTCAAATTGGTATATAGTTCCGTTCTTGTCGACCTTTTGACCTGCGTTTCCTTGGCGTCCGCCTTTGGAATAGAAGTCAGCCGTGTCCGAACTAGGCGTTAGGTAAAGTCCGTTACCAAACCTACCTTTTCCTAAACCTACCTTGAAGTTTTGCACAGGAGTCGAGGAGCCATGGTAAAGAGCGCCGTGCTTATAATTCTGCACAACGCTAAAGCCTTCTCCCGTCTCTACTACGGACCCGTATTGCCCACCGATCGAGTCGGTAGCGGCGATTACTTTTTGCAGGAACACAGTTTCACACCTCTTTAGCCTTTAAACGGTCGTGGTGGAACTTCCAAAACCCGTACAGTCGCTTTACCAGCTTCTGCTTAAACTTCGGTTCCAGATGCGTCAAAAAGGCTTCAGCGAAGTTCTGTTTAAAAGTCCTCGTCTTGAAATCCTCAAAGTTCCCGAGCAAGTCCTTCTTCTTGTCGTCCGGGATTCGGTCCATCTCTAAGAGAGAGTGGAGGGTGGACAACCCTTCTTGGTAGTAGGCGTTGTACTCGAACGGATCGTTGAAATACCCCTTCAGGTCCCCCTTCTTCAGCGCTTGCCCAGAGTGGTTTTTCACCTTCCCCTGCCGCTGCGTGTCGAAGTGATGCGTGACCTCGTGGGTAAACAGGTCGTCAGATAGCCGGCTGGCAAGATGGTCGGGATCAAACAGTCCCTTTAGGACCGAGAACAAGATCAACGGACCCTCGAACTGCTTATTGAACGCCATATGACCCGAGTGCTTGCCGTGCGGTTGGAACCAGATCCAGAAGTCCATTTCAGGAGCGTCACGGAACACCTTCTTGCCGTTGACGAGAAGTGTCCCCTCCGTGGTCCAGAACCACGACTTTCTTAGGTCGGCGGCGGTGTTCGGCTGCGGCGTCTGCTCCATAGCCAGCGCGGCGTAAACCATCTCGTCGGCGTGGGTGTAAAGAAAGTCTTTGAGCTGCCCGTAGTATGCCTTCATCTGCGTTTGAACGAAGTGGTCTGTTTTAGGAGAAGCTTCAACTAATTGGTAGTTCGTGGTAAGTTTAGTTTTGAAATCCGTTGCAAACATGTTTAGACTTCCTTTACGTTTAATCTTAAACGGCTGTTAAGATTCCTTTATCCAGGAGAAAACACATGAATATCACTAACGTCAAAGAAACCGTAACCTTACCCTCTAAAATCCTGCTCCCCCTGGAAGCCCGTACTGACGCAGAAGCTGCGAAAACGTACTTGGACTTCTTCGGGCTAGACGACTTGGAGGGAGCTGTTGAGCTGACCACGTCGGTGGGGTTCATCCTCTTCGACATCTACGACTTTTGGACGCCAAAGCCGAAAGCTCCTCTGGCGCAGGAGCGCGAGTTGGAGAAGAGGAAGCTGTTAGCTGAAAAGTTTATGAAGGACGACGTGTTGAGTCTGGATGAGGACTTGTTGGCAAAGGTCAAGAAGGTGTTCGAGGACGATGAGGAATGGGTTAAGCTGAAGGTATCGGCGAGCTTCATCAAGAAGGGTGATGTGGTCTACGACCAGTTTGGTTGTGACGCTCTGTTCTTCTTTGCAAAAGTGAAAGAAGAGCTGATGAAGGTTCTTCGGTAGGGATTTAAGATTAAGTGCTTGTAACCAGGAGCACCTACTATGTCTTTTATTTCCGGAACTACCAATCAACCTGCCCGTTTTGGTGAGTTGTTTAGCGAAAAGAGTTTGAAGCTTTCAGGAAAAGCGCGGTTCAACGTAGCAGGAAGTACGCTCCAGACACTTGGGTTGGTGTTTACTTCCGCTCCGATTGACGGAGGCGCGGTAGCTACAACCTCCATTACCGATGGAACCTACGCTCTCGCGTCGGTAGGTGACTCCCTCTGGATCACCCTCCGTCGACTTGCGGGTACGACCTCCCTAGGTCTGACCGTCTACACGGCAGGTACCCAGCCGAAACCCACTGAAAGCGCCGTCCAGGTCTTTGTCCGCACGGCGGCAGGGATCACGGCGTTCGACAGTACGCCGATCTCCAATGGTCCTGTCTACACGACCATCGGCTCGGGGACTAGCACGGGGCTTTACGACTTCATCGTCGGACCCGGCGCGAACCCTTTGGCTACGCACACTGACTTACAGGCGGCGATCAACGACTGTTCGGAAGCCGGCTCGCTGACCCGGATCTTGGTCCTTGAGGGGACCTATCCCGTCTTAGCGGCAGGTTCTGTCCTTGACGCAGCGGCGGGCTTCTCGTGGTCGGGTAAGACGATCGCCATTGAGGGTGAGAACTACAACGTCGTCTTTACCAACGGCGCAGCGCTCGCTCGGGCGTTCTATATCGAGTCAGGCAGTGCTACGGTGACGACGAGTTTGGGTAACGGATCGTCGGTGACGAATATTCGTCTGTCGGGGTTCCCCCAGACCTTCCGTCTCGGCGGGGGAGTACTCCAGGGTATCCGTTACGTGCGGGGGAGTGTCTGGCAGGTGGGAGCGGCTAGCTACGTGCCTCCCGACCTAAGCGGGACGGGGACCAGCGAGGCGAACCTGATCACTGAGGTCATCTCGAACGCGACCCTGTCGCCGACCCTTCAGGTTCGGGACTACATCGTAAACTCGACTCAGGTGAACTACGACCAACGAAGCGCTGCGACTCGTCAGATGACGCAAGCTGTGACTCTTGGCTCGACGGCGTCGGGTGGAGATCAAGCGCACTCGATTACGTCAGGCGGCGAGACTACTCTGTTTCTAACGTCGACTGGAGCCAGTAAGAACGCACGAATCCGGATGACAAACTC
>Ga0163151_10007965_pt1 | contig 12138 bp, 4 predicted proteins | sample OliLakLV19MP5IB2_FD_145596 | JGI IMG/M metagenome (GOLD analysis project Ga0163151, IMG submission 145596) | Freshwater microbial mat bacterial communities from Lake Vanda, McMurdo Dry Valleys, Antarctica - Oligotrophic Lake LV.19.MP5.IB-2 | ecosystem: Environmental > Aquatic > Freshwater > Lake...
ATTTTATACGGCGTCTGTCCGAATATGTTATTTCCGTATGTTGGCGTCTCCGTGAACCAGATGCTCTCCAACGCCGGTTTTTCTCCGATCTATTTAGCGCCCTTGGATTTTATAGCGCTGTATCGTCAGCATTTGCAGGAGCAACAACAAAAACAGAAAACGGCTGAATTACAACCCGCTTAAACAAAGCCATTTATGATTACCCCTTTTGTGAAAGAAGATCAAGCGCAGTAAGAGGGAATTTTTTTGGCATCAAATTTGTTTTTGAAAAAAACAATGCGCCAAGTATGACTGATTTTTTTGCGTCAGGCTGGAGTGGAATGTAAGCAACGACGGCGTTATAAAACGACCACCCAAAGCAATCATGTGTTGCCGGTGGCAGTCAATACGTTAAATCGAGAATTTACCGTAGCCGAACCGAATCGGGCGTGGGCGAGCGCAGCGCATTTTTGGGAAACGATACGCGCTTAATTTTAAGGGCTTGATAGGTGTTCAGATGATTTGTTTTTTATGAGCAATCCTTTTAATCTTTATGCGAATCTTCAGTCGAACAACCAGTTCACAGTTCACTGCGTTCGCATATTTTTGCAATGTTTCTAAAGTAGGTGAGTGATGATGCTTTCCCCCGGATGACTCTAACCTTGCAATTGCCGGTACTTTTGTTCCCATTCGAATAGCCACATCTTCTTGAGTTAAGCCTGCCGTTTTTCTAGCCTGTAACATCTCATCAAATTTGGTGCTGCTAGCGCTCGACTGGATTTTATGACGCTGTATCAGTAGTATGCACCGATTAAAATATTTTAAAGGATCTTCTTATGCCAAAGGGACAATTTCCAGCAGTTTTTTCGTTAGCGGATTTAAATGGTAAAACAGGATTTAAATTGGAGGGGGAATCCTCCGGTAGTGCAACTGGTTATTCAGTTAGTGAAGCAGGTGATATTAACGGAGATTGTATAAACGATTTGCTGATTGGTGCGCAGGGTTATAATTCTCAAATTGGCCGTAGCTACGTTATATTCGGTGGCAGAGAAATTGGCAGTTCTGGTCTGTTACAACTCTCTGCCTTGAATGGTACAACTGGGTTTAAATTAGATGGTGAGAGTTATAGTAGTAGCGGCTTTTCAGTCAGCGGAACAGGTGATATCAATGGAGACGGCTTCGCTGATCTATTGATTGGTGCACCTTATTACAATAATTATGTTGGCCGCAGCTACATCGTATTTGGTGGTATAGGCATTGGCAGTTCAGGTGTGGTAGCGCTCTCAGCATTGAATGGTATCAACGGTTTTAAACTGGATGGAGAGAGGATTAGCCAGAGTGGCTTTTCAGTCAGCGGAGCCGGTGACATTAATGGAGATGGCTTCGCCGATCTACTGATTGGTGCACCTGTTTACCACGATAATAATAATTATGGCCGTAGCTACGTTATATTCGGTGGTATGGGAGTCGGTAGTTCGGGCTTAATAGCGCTTTCTGCATTGAATGGCATCAACGGATTTAAGTTAGATGATGATGAGGAGGGTTATGGTAGCAGCGGCTATTCAGTCAGCGGAGCCGGTGATATTAATGGAGATGGCATCGCTGATCTATTGATTGGTGCACCTTATTACAATAATCATGTTGGCCGTAGCTACATCGTATTTGGTGGTATAGGCATTGGCAGTTCAGGTGTAGTAGCGTTCTCAGCATTGAATGGTATCAACGGTTTTAAACTGGATGGAGAGGGCAGTAGCCAAAGTGGATATTCAGTCAGCGGAGCCGGTGATATTAATGAAGATGGCATCGCTGATCTATTGATTGGTGCACCTTATTACAATAATTCTGTTGGTCGTAGCTACATCGTATTTGGTGGTATAGGCATTGGCAGTTCAGGTGTGTTAGCACTCTCAGCATTGAATGGTATCAATGGTTTTAAACTGGATGGAGAGGGCAGTAGCCAAAGTGGATATTCAGTCAGCGGAGCCGGTGATATTAATGAAGATGGCATCGCTGATCTATTGATTGGTTCACCTTATTACAATATTTGGGCTGGTCGCAGCTATATTATATTTGGAGGACCGGGATGTGGTGGTTCGGGTTTGTTAGAACTTTCTATATTGAATGGTACAAATGGATTTAAGCTGGATGGTGAGAGTAGTCATGATTATAGTGGTTGTTCAGTGAGTGGAGTAGGAGATATTAATGGAGATGGTATCGATGATTTGTTAATTGGGGCGCCAGGAGCGAGTAATTTTAGTCAAAGTTATGTCGTATTCGGTGATATTCCACCGGTCTTAGTCAATAATAGCCTCAGCCTTTATCAAGGGGGTGAGATCACAGTGGATTCTCATTTATTAGCTGCCTGTGACCAGAACCACAATAATGAGACACTGGTGTTTGTTCCGTCAGGAGAACCTCATGGGTACTTTGAATCTATTTCAAGTCCTGGCCAGGCGATCACTAATTTTACCCAGCAACAAGTTTGGAATAGTGAGATTCGCTTTGTCCATGACGGCAGTGCTCAACCGCCTCGTTATAATATCTCGGTGCAAAGCGATGGTTTAGGCTATGTTCCTCCCGATCCCGTGAACATCACCTTTTTGGCTTTGGCTAATAATCAATTAATCATTAACCAGGGACAAACCGTTATTATCAATTCAGCTAACTTACAAGCTGTTGATGAAAATGGCGCCAATGGCGCTTTAGAATTTTTAATCAGCGGTGTGCGAGCCGGGCAATTTGCCTGGCGCAGCTTCCCTGCTCAGGCAATTGACCACTTCACCCAACAAAATATCACTGGCCAGCAAGTGATATTTATCCATGATAATTCTTTGACTGCACCAAACTATAATGTCAGGGTGAGTAGTGAAGGATTGCTTAGTCCATCCCCACAACCCGCGACTATTCAGTTTGATTTAACGCCTATTTTGGAAAACAATCAGCTGATGCTGAATCAGGGGCAAACCTTGACGCTCAGCGCCGATAATTTACTGGCTACCCATAACAACAGTGCTTCTCCCACATTAAGTTTTATTATCAGCAATTGCCAGCACGGTTATTTTGAATTGACTACTGCCATCGGAAGAGCGGTGAGTATATTTCAGCAGCAAAACATTACCGATAACCGGGTACAATTTGTGCATGATAACGGCCTGGCAGCGCCCAGTTATGCGGTCGCGGTCAGCGATGGTCAAGCGGCCAGTGTGCCGGAACTGGCCAGTATTGATTTTGATGTCACACCGCTGTTAGAGGTCAATCAATTGGTGATTAATCAGGGTCAAATCATAGGGTTGACGGCTGATAATTTGTACGCCCTCCATGCGGGCAGTGCAGAGGGCAATTTGACCTTTCTGATTAGCGCTCTGCAACACGGGCAATTTATGCTGGGAATGAGCGCTGGTCAAGTCGTCACGGCCTTCAGTCAACAAAATGTCACGAATGGCCAAGTGAGCTTTGTTCAGGACGGTTCAGCCGATGCACCCAATTATTGGGTAGCGGTGAGCGATGCTCGGGCAGTGAGCGTGCCGCAATCGGCTAGTATTGATTTTGATCCGATCCCTGTTTTAACTGAAAACCAACTGGTGATTAATCAAGGGCAAAGTCTGCTGTTCACCGCCGATAATTTACAAGCGATTCATGCCGGCAATCCAGACGGGGACTTGTCTTTTATCATTGGGGATTGTCAACAGGGTCATTTTGCTTTAGCTGGCTTACCGGTGACCGTTTTTCAGCAACAAAATATTACCGATTCAGCCGTCTGGTTTGTGCATGATAATTCAAGCACAGCACCTGGCTATACGGTGATCGTCAGCGATGGTAGAACTGCTAGCCTGGCGCAACCTGCCATGGTCGATTTTGACCTGCTGCCAATTTTAGAAAATAACCGGCTGCTGGTGGCTCGAGGCCAGAACGTGACGCTAAGCGCCCAGAATTTACTGGCCACGCACGATGGCTCTCCGTCAGGGGCTTTGAGTTTTCTCATTAGTGATTGCCAACAAGGGCAGTTTGAATGGATCGCAGCGCCCGGCCAATCCATTGTAAATTTTCAGCAGCAAAATATCAGCGATGGATTAGTCCAATTTGTCCACGATAACAGCCAAAATGCACCGGCTTATCAGATTGTGGTAAGCGATGGTCGCGCTTCTTCCTACTCGGTAGCCGGACAGACGATGTTGGTTCTCAATAATGATTGGCCCGTCAACCAAGGCGAGATTTTATCGGTGACTGAAGATGATTTCTATTTAATCAGTCCAGGATTGAATGACAATGAAATCCAGTTTAATGTCAGCAGCATCCAACATGCGCATTTTGAATCCCGGCAAAATCCAGGTGTCGCCGTGAGTTATTTTAATCAGCAAGCCATTGACGCCAGTAACATCATGCTGGTCCCCGACGATAGTGGTGATTTGCCTGCCTGTGCGTTGGTGGTCAGCACCCAAGGCGCCGTGTATGGATCTGTGGTAGCGGATATTGACTATGACACGCCACCGCGCCTGGTGCACAATCAGCTCAAGACGGCTCCGGGAGACATTCAAGTCATTAATAGCCTGTCATTACTAGCCGAAGATGACGAACAAGCCGCGGGCAATTTGCAATTTACCATCCAAAATGTCGTCCACGGTTACTTTGCTTATGTGAATAATGATAACCAATCCGTGAGTCATTTTTTGCAAGAATCAATTAGCACCAGCCAAATCATCTTTGTCACCGATCAGAGTGGTCAAATGCCTGCCTATGAGGTCAGCGTCAGTGATGGCCGCATGATCTGCGCCGGTTGCCCGCAGGCTGCGCAAGTGAGTTTTGATGGCCCCCAACCCTTGGAATCAGCGAGCTGGATAGAGAAAGCTATTATCTCCGCCAGCATCTCTGGCGGCATTGGCTTTTTGTTATTTTTGATGAAATTATACGTGGAATACAAGTTGGTACCGAACTATTTTGAGAAATATCGCGGTCAAGGGGCGAGCGCCGATGAGCGTTTTTACCGCCAGGAAGTCATCTTGCCGATTGCCACGCATATTTATTCCCGGGTCAAGGTTAGCAGTTTACTGGGTTATATCGGTCAACAAAAGATTAATGAATACGTCGATGTGGTGAGTGTAATTGTGCAAAAGCTTAGAGATTTGCAAGTGGATATTTCTTTACCGGATATGGATGCCGCAGAGCGCACACGACTATTAGAGAGTATCACCACGCAAACGCAGCGGATTTTGGTGGGTGAAAAATCTTGCTGTTCTTTAAAAACTATCAAAAACTATTTTTTACCCGAAACTTCACCCACCCTGATTCGCGCACATGCCCAAGCTATCGCCGATGCGGTTAAAGAAGAGCTGAGCAAGGCACCGGAAAGACAGCCAAGCTTGGCGATAGGCAGCAGTTTATTTAGCCGCCGTTCTGGTTCAATACCATTGAGATCTGGTTTCGCGCGAGAATCGTCAGGGGATTTAAAGAACTTTCTTTTAGTCAATGCTTCGTAAACGGTTGGTAAACGACATTCTCTGATTAATCAGAACTGAATAAATTGATGGCGTATAAAAACTAAAAAAAATATGCACATTGCCTAAACTTGGGCTTTAATCACTGGTAGCGGGAATCGCTGTAAACGTTTAGAAGGTGTGGACGAAATTCCTCTTGAAATGCTACTATCCCCATGTGTGTTACTCCATTCTTTTGTTTGAAACTGAATTATAACAGGCATTCTTCGTGGGAAAGTACCAAATCAGTACTTTCCCCCTGGCTTAATTTACCATTAACCTATTCGATTTGTAACTATTCAGCATGTAGATGGGAACGCCCACTTTTGCCCCAGCTTTGACGAAAAATCGTGCTCAAAATGCTCACATACCCGCGTATGCTGCGCTTTTTCGCCCAATTTTTCGTCAAAGCTGGGGCAAAAGTGGACGTTCTGCGTATGCAAATTCATGTGCTGAATAGATACTTCGATTTTAAGCAATTAGCTTATTTGGGACAGGCTTTATTTAGTACCGCTGGATTTTACAGCGTTATGTTGCACAACAGCAATCGAAAAACAGAACGGAGGAAAAGTTTACGGTGTCTTCCTGTTACACTGAAAAAACATTGCATTAAAAAATGCAAAGGGAAATTAAAGTTATCAGCTCAAGGAGTCAAGAAAATGACAGAACAAACTATCGCTGCCGAGGCGAATAAAAAACCCAGTGGCGTACAAATCGCTATTCACCGGATTTATGGAGAAAACCATAAATTTGAGATCAAAGGCATGCCGGTGAATCTCAATACTGCCGGATGGAATCCAAAAATCAGTTTACAAGCCAACCCGCGATTTACACGATTAGAATCTGGCCAGCACGAAATCGTACTCGCTTTGCAACTGACCGGCGAACAATCTGAGCAAGTAGGGTTCCAAATTTATTGGGAACAAGCGGGATTATTCACCATCAAAGACGCCCCCGCCGAGCAAATCGAAACCATTTTATATGGCGTTTGTCCGAATATGCTATTTCCATATGTTGGCGTCTCCGTGAACCAGATGCTCTCCAACGCCGGTTTTTCTCCGATCTATTTAGCGCCCTTGGATTTTATAACGCTGTATCGTCAGCATTTGCAGGAGCAACAACAAAAACAGGAGCAAGAAAAAACACAGAAAGCATCTGAATTACAACCCGCCTAAAGCGAGAGGAGATTTTTTTAATATCAACAACAATAGGGAGTTTTTTTATGCCAACCACACAATTTCCAGCCACGCTGGAACTTTCTGATTTAAACGGCAAAAATGGTTTTAGAATTGATGGCGAGGCAGCGGGTGATCAAAGTGGTATTTCGGTCAGCTCTGCAGGAGATATTAATGCGGATGGTCGAGATGATCTTTTCATTGGCGCTTATCTTGCCGATCCTGCCGGACTTTCTAATGCAGGGCGTAGTTATGTTATTTTTGGGAATTCTGAGATAGTGGGTAATGGTGTGTTTAGTTTATCCAGTTTAAATGGAGTCAATGGTTTTAAAATAGATGGTGAAACAGCAACAGCTTTAAGTGGTTATCCGGTTAGAACTGTAGGTGATATTAATAATGATGGATATGATGATATAGCCATTGGATGCCTGGGTTGTTCTCCGGGAGGACGCTCGGGAGCAGGGCGCGCTTATGTGATATTTGGAAAGCCGGGAATTGGTAATACAGGTCTCGTTTCTCTAGCTAGTCTCAATGGGCAAAATGGTTTTAAGTTAAATGGGGAAGCTGCCAATGATTGGGGCGGATATGCGATTAGCAGTGCAGGAGATATTAATAACGATGGTAAAGACGATTTATTAATAGGTGCTCCTTTAGCAAATCCTGGCGCAAAAGCAGATGCAGGCCGGGGTTATGTAATTTTTGGTGGTTCTACTGTAGGAGGAAATGGAAATTTAGAATTATCAAGTCTTAATGGTGTAAATGGCTTTTATCTTAACGGTGTAAATATCGGAGATAACTTTGGCCGTTTTGTAGATTCTCTAGGGGATATTAACGGTGATGCAATTGATGATTTAATAGTTGGTGCTCCTTATGTGGATACTGGTGGCCGAATAGATTCAGGCCGAAGTTATGTGATATTCGGTCGTGTTAGCATTGGCGGTAGTGGCAGTGTAGATTTAGCAAGTCTAAATGGGACGAATGGTTTTATGCTAAATGGTATCGCATCGGGTGATTACAGCGGCTCCCCTGTGAACAGAGTTGGAGACATCAATGGTGACCAAATCAAGGATTTTATTATAAGTTCTCCATCCTGTGATCCTGAAGGTCGAATTGATGCAGGATGCAATTATGTGATTTTTGGTCATACGGCGATTGGAGGTAGTGGCGTTTTAGAATTATCTAATTTAAATGGAACAAATGGCTTTACCATCTATGGTATAGCGGCAGGTGATAAAAGTAATTCTGGTGCAGCGGGCGACGTTAATCAGGATGGATTTGATGACTTAATTATTGCTGCAGGCTCTGCTGATCCTGGTGGCCGCACAGATGCAGGATGCACTTATATAATATTCGGACACTCTCAAATTGGACAGAGCGGTATATTAGAATTATCTGCTTTAAATGGAGCCAATGGTTTTGTAATTAATGGTATATACTCAGGCGATAGGAGTGATTTTGTAAACTATGCTGGCGATGTGAATAATGATGGCGTGGGTGATGTAACTATCGGAGCTTTTTTAAGCTCTCCTAATGGTAAAACTAATGCAGGTCAAAGTTATGTAATCTTTGGAGATATAGCTCCAGAATTATTAACTAATCGACTCACTATATCAGAAGAGCAAGCCATCCCTTTAAATATCCAATTTTTAAACGCCACCGACGGCAATCATCCGATTAATGCTTTACGTTTGCAAGCCAGCAATATTCAACACGGACAATTTGAATTGGTATCCGTGATTGGTCAAGCGGTTATGCAATTTACTCAAGCGCAAGTGTTGGCAGGTCAAGTAAAATTCGTGCATGATGGCAGTGAATTTGCGCCAAGCTATGATATTCAAGTTTTCAGCGATGGTTTGGCGTTATCTCCACCGTCACAAGCTGCGCAAATTATTTTTACCAATATTAACGATGCACCGGTTTTTATCAATAATCAATTAACCTTATTTCAAGGAGAAACTTTAAATGTCACGGCGGGCGAGTTATCTGCCGCTGACATAGATTCGTTGCCGGACAGCTTCATATTTTATGTGAACAATTTACAGCATGGGATTTTTCATTCTATCCCACAATCGCGGACAGTGAATAACTTTTTGCAAAGTAATATCTCTGCCGGTGACATTCAATTTATTCATGACGCTTCGGTTTTTCCGCCTTTTTATCAAGTCATCGTCAGTGATGGGCAAGCCTATTCGCCGCCACAAAGCCCAGCCGTGAATTTTAACGGTGTGAATTTGGCGCCTGTATTTCTGAATAATAATTTGAATATTGCCGAAGGTCAGGCGGTCATTCTCAGTACCAACTATTTGAGCGCCTTCGACGCAGATACTTCGGCAGACCGGCTGACATTTGTAGTCAGCAATGTGCAACATGGACAATTTGAGCGTGTGGCCTTCCCAGGTATCATGATCACGGGTTTTACCTTGCAAGAAATTCAACTGAATGCTTTGCGGTTTGTGCATGATAACAGTGAAAGCGCGCCGAGTTACGACGTTTCAATCAGTGACGGCAGCACATTAGTGGGACCCAGATCGGCAGTGATTAATTACACGCCTGTTAATAATTCTCCGATGTTAACTCGAAATCAATTGAGTTTAATGGAAGGAGAGAGCCTTGTCCTGAATCTCAATCACTTGGCCGCTATAGATAAAGATAATCCACTCGATAGTTTACTATTTGTCATCAGTTCAATCCAGCAAGGACGCTTTGAATGGACTGTCAATCCTGGGTTTGCAATCAGCAGTTTTTCACAGCAAGCATTAAACAGCAGCTCAGTGCGCTTTGTGCATGACGGAGGAGAATTGGCGCCGAGTTACCAAATCAGTGTGAGCGACAGTCTGTTAGTCACACCCCCGCAGCCAGCCAGTATTCAATTTGTTAACGTCAATGACGCGCCGGTGATTACCTTCAACCAACTGACTATTCGTGAAGGTGAAAGTGCTACTATCACGCCCAGTCAATTAAGTATTGTGGATGTCGATAACCTTCCCAGCGAATTGTCGATTACACCGAGTAATATCACCGCTGGACATTTTGAGCAAGTTTTCAATTCCGGTGTTTCCTTATCGAGTTTTACCCAACAAGATGTCCAACTTGGGTTTGTTCGTTTTGTTCATGATGGTAGTGAACAAGCACCGAGTTATAGCCTGACTGTCAGCGACGGATTATTAAGCAACGGTCCGCATCCAGCCGTTATCGCGTATGCGCCGGTGAACGATGCTCCGCTATTGCTAAACAATCAACTTCGCTTAATAGAAGGTGAACGCGTGGCAATAACCCCTGCAGAATTATCCGCGGCGGATCAAGACAACAATGAAGCTGGATTAATTTTTTCGCTCAGTAATGTAGCGCACGGTCAATTCGAACTATTGAACGCACCAGGAACGACAGTCTTGAGTTTTAACCAACAACAAGTGAGCGGCAATCAATTGCGTTTTGTGCATGACGGCGGCAACCTGGCGTCCAGTTATTTTGTCAGTGTCAGCGACGGGCAATTAACCACAGTGCCACAGGCGGCCTTCATTGATTTTACTCCAGTAAACGATGCGCCAATACTGATTAATCATGCCTTGTCCATTGATCAGGGCCAAAGCGTGATATTAACCCCCGCGCTTTTGAGCGCGAGCGATGAAGAAACCCCAAGCGAATCTTTGTTATTTCAAATTAGCAATTTATCCCATGGCCATTTTGAATATGTCACCTCGCCGGGCGAAGAGATCAGTCTATTTTCTCAAGGAAAAATTGAAACTGCGGATATCCGCTTTGTGCACGATGGCAGTGATCGAGCGCCTGAATTTAGTGTCAGCATCAATGACGGGGAACTCAGCAGTGCTGGGGAATCGGCTTTAATTCAGTTTACGCCGCGAGAAGCAGTGCAAAGCAGCGCCATCAACAAAACCAATGCCATTATCGGCGCAGTGATTACCGGCAGCATCGGCTTTGGATTTTTATTGACGCGTTTGCTAATTTCTTATTGCGTGAACAAGCGTTTAAAAGAAGCCTTGGACCGAGGCGAGGCGACAGAAGAGGGAGGCAAACGTATTGCTTTTTATAAAAATGTTATTCGTCCGATTGCTGATAAGATCTTTACTCAGCTTAAAACAACGGGATTTTTAGGCTATCGCAGTGAAGAAGACACGCATGCTTACTTGGCAGCGATCATACATTTGCTGACTCGCCTGGAAGAATTAGGCGTCAATCTTGAATTGAAATCCATGTCACAACAATTGCATTTATTTAACGAGATTACTCGTCACATTCAAGAGGAATTGACGGTGCCTGTCAGCAAATGCTCACTGGGGTATGCGGCAAGTTTTTTCAAAGCTGAAATAACCCCGCAACAAATGCGAGACAAGGTGGAAGATCTTGCGCAGAAAATCAGTCGTAGTGTGGAAAAAGTTGGACCGAGTCAAAGCGGCGACGGTGCTAAGGTTGATATTGAAATGTCAGAATTAAAAGAGATACAGTCTAGACCAGCCTCTCCCGCAGGAGCCTCACAAGCCGGATTATTTAGCGACAGTGAATCACTGGCGAAAGAAATGCGGGAACAGTTTACGCGGGTCAACGATCGTATTGCAGTAATTGAAAGCCGGTTTTAATAGGGTAAAGGGTCAAGCCTGTAACTTGACACTTTAGGCTGGCGAATTGACAAAGTTACAGGCTTGACCCTGAGAGTTTGAGAGTTATTTAATGGCCACTTTTTTGTAGCTTATCGTAATGGTCACTGATCCGGCCTGCTTCACTTGAGATTGTTTTGAATATTGTAGAATAGAATGAAGAATTTTTGTTTTTTTTAGGGTTTTGGTTAAACAATTGTTTGACACGCTCGACTGTGTGCAGATTAAGTAAACCAGAGGATTCCAGTGCGGAATTTAATTCTTTTAAAGCCAAGTAAGATGTTTCTGAAATTTTTTTGTGTTTATTTGCTGAAAACATAGAGCATTCATAACCTTTTTGATCAACGTTTTTCCCTCCTAGAAATCCCAGATCGTAATTATGGTCAATTAACTGTTTTTGTAAATTTATGAATACTTGCATAGTCTGATCGTGTAAGTATAAAGAAAGAATTTCTGAATTTTCGGTCCAATAATCAAGGATGATTGTCGCAAATGATGAATTATGACTGATTTTAAATAAATCAGACAATTGTTTTAACATAAGCGCTCTATATAAATTAACTAGTTGAGGTAAAAATTTAATCGTTTGTTGCATTTTTTGATATCGTTTATGATCCAAAATTTCCTGATTAAATATGCCTTCACCTTTGAATAGTAATTCTAGAAACTCTTTATCCTCGATAGACTTTTCGTGTAAAAAATCGATAAACTGACCTTCATCACATTTATGTTCTTTAAATGAAAGAGACAATAGATTTGAAAATTCTCCTCCTTTTTTATGGAAAAAGGCATTTTTTAAAAGATTAGCGGATATAAAGAATAAATGATTTTCAGCTAATTTTAAATTTTCAAGAAAAAGTGAATAGATTATTTTGAATAGTGCTTCATCCTCTTTAAGAA
>Ga0163151_10007980_pt1 | contig 12126 bp, 13 predicted proteins | sample OliLakLV19MP5IB2_FD_145596 | JGI IMG/M metagenome (GOLD analysis project Ga0163151, IMG submission 145596) | Freshwater microbial mat bacterial communities from Lake Vanda, McMurdo Dry Valleys, Antarctica - Oligotrophic Lake LV.19.MP5.IB-2 | ecosystem: Environmental > Aquatic > Freshwater >...
CGCCTTTGTATTTTCGGCAAATCTCCTGCCGGCTGACCCATTGCACGCCAGCTTTGTTACGGCGGCATCCGCGCATGAGGCGGGGCATGGCTTTAGCCTCACTCATCAGAGCAAGTGGAACGGCAATCAGTACGTTGAAGAATACAATCGCGGCGATGCTTTCAAGGCGCCGATCATGGGATCGAGCTACCGCAAGCGCGGCATCTGGTGGCGCGGACCAACATTCAGCCCAACGGTCATTCAGGACGATCTGATCACGCTCAGTGACTTGGATATCAACGGCTTCGGCTATCGCAGTGACGACCACGCCAACACCGCCGATGCCGCTACACCGCTTTCGCAAGACGCCGGCATTTGGTCGGCCACCGGCGTGATCGAGCAGCGCACGGACGTTGATTATTTCTCGTTCGATTTCACCGGTGGAATGGTAAACTTTGTGCTCGCTGTTGCCCCGTACGAGGCGATGCTCGACGCGGCGATGTCGCTTTATAATCTGAGTGGGGATTTGATCCTGTCGCGCGATACGGCAACTCTTGGCGAATCGTTTATGGCCGAACTGCCCGCGGGGTCGTATCGGCTGGCGGTGACGAGCCACAGGTCGTACGGCGACATCGGTCAGTTCTCACTCACCGGAATAGTGGCGATTCCCGAACCTGGCGTGCTGGGCGCGTCATGCCTCACATTTGCAGCTCTGGCGGGCCGACGGTGGGTGCGAAGTGGGTCAAAAAACCGCCCAATCAATTAACGGTTTCGCTTTTCAAGCCCCGCGGAATCTACTACACTCTACAAATCGCATTCGGATGATTTCCGCACTGACCGTGGGCTATCATTCGCTCGATCGATCCACGATATCGACGGAGAGTGTGAACATGGCCGTAGCCAACGCGGTAGAGAGCAAAGATGCTGTAACTCCTTCGGCCGTATCTAATAACGGCCAAGAAGGCCAGGCCGGCGCGTTTGAACGCGCACGGCTTCGGATGATGATGCTCATCCGTCGGTTTGAAGAACGCACCTACCAGGAATACACCAAGCCCGGCCAGAAGATTGGCGGGTTTTGCCATTTGTACAGCGGGCAGGAAGCGATTGCCGTCGGCATCGCAGCCCACTTCCGCCGGGGGATTGATGCGCTGATCAACGGCTATCGTTGCCACGGTCACTCGCTTGCACTTGGAATGGACCCGATGCCCGCGATGGCCGAACTGTTTGGAAAAGTCACCGGATGTTCCAAAGGCAAAGGCGGAAGCATGCACTTGTTCGACGCCGAAGCCGGCAACCACGGCGGGCACGGGATCGTCGGTGGTCAACTTCCTTTGGGCCTCGGGTTTGCGTTCTCCCAGTGGTACAAGAAAAACTCGGGTGTCACGTTCTGCCTCTTCGGCGATGGCGCGGTGAACCAGGGAACCCACAACGAAGCGTTGAACATGGCGTCGCTGTTGAAAGTGCCGTGCATCTTTATGGTGGAAAACAACCTGATGGCCATGGGCACGCAGGTCGAACGCCACAGCGCGGTGACTGACCTTTCGCAGCGCGCGGCGGGGTACAACATGCCGTCGCGGAATGTCGATGCGATGGATGTGGATACGGTGATCGCCGAGCTGGGCAAAGCCGTCGAACGCGGCCGCAGGAACGAAGGCCCCAGCTATCTGGTGATGAATACCTATCGCTACCGCGGGCATTCGATGAGCGACCCGCTGAAGTATCGCCCCAAAGAGGAAGCGGATCAATGGAAAGCCCGCGACCCAATCGGCCTTTACGAGTCACGCCTGCGTGAGAAGAAACTCGTTGACGATGCATGGCTGGACAACGCGGCTGAAGAAATTGCCGCCACCGTCAACGAAGCCATCGCCAAGGCAGACAGCGATCCGAATCCGGATTTGGAAGATCGGTTTAATGATATATTGGCGGAGACGTATCCGTACGGTGGAATACCTCGGAGGTGACCAATGCCGCGTGTCGCATCAAACCCCGGTAAGCAAGTCTATGACAAGATTCGACGGCGTCCCTTCGCGCCATTCCGAATCACCACGCGGGATGGCGAGCAGCACCTGATCGGCCGACCTCTCCAAGCCGCGGCAAATGATCGCATCGTGGTCATCTTGCCGCTGCAAGGTGACGTTTCAAGAACCTACAGGCTGAGTGAGATCGAATCCGTCGCAGATGTTACATGAACCGTACGTCGTCGAGTGTAATGCATTATGAATCTCGAACTGAAGCAACTTTTGGAGGCCGAGGATTTCGCGACGTTCGACGTAATCCTCGCGGGCGGCGGTGCCTACCAAGTGAGGAATCCCGGGTTGTGCGCAATGGGTGACACAACGATCATGATGGTTCGAGCAAAGTCCGAACGCAAGGACATTCTAAGGCTCAGCCTGATCGGTGCGATCGAAATCCTTGAACCTGATTGACGAATCCCAGATTGAACAAGAGAAAGCAACATGCCCGTCATCCAATTCCGAGAAGCCCTAAGAGCCGCCATGACCGAGGAGATGGAGCGCGATGAAAACGTCTTCCTCATGGGCGAAGAAGTTGCCCAGTACAACGGCGCGTACAAGGTAAGCGAAGGCATGCTCGCCAAGTTCGGCCCGCGGCGGGTGTTTGATACGCCGATTTCTGAAGCGGCGTTTTCCGGCCTGGGCGTCGGCGCGGCGACGATGGGTCTGCGCCCGATTATTGAATTTATGAGCTGGTCGTTCACGCTCGTCTGCCTGGATCAGATCGTCAACAACGCCGCCAACGTGCGCTACATGTCCGGCGGGCAGTACAAGGTGCCCATCGTCTTCCGCGGCGGGAACGGCATTGCTCACCAGCTTGGCGCGACGCACAGCCACCGTGTCGAAACAATTTACGCCCGTATTCCAGGATTGATCGTCGTCTCGCCTTCGACGGCGTATGATGCAAAGGGATTGCTCAAGGCGAGCATTCGCTGCGACGATCCGGTCATCTTTCTCGAAAGCGAGAAGATGCTCAATGAGACTTCAGACGTGCCCGATGATCCTGATTTTCTGTTGCCGATTGGAGTCGCGAATGTTGAGCGAGAGGGCAGCGAAGTGACGGTCATCAGCTACGGGCGCACGATGCAGCGCGTGACGCGCGCCGCCGTGAAATCGCTTGTGGACGAAGGAGTGGATGTCGAATTGATCGACCTTCGCACGCTACGCCCGCTCGATACGGCAACGCTGATCAGTTCGATTAAGAAAACCGGTCGCTGCGTGATTGTTGATGAAGATTACGGCTACTGCGGCATGGGTCAGGGAATCATGGCCAGCGTGTACAAAAAGGTATTTGATTACCTCGACGCGCCGATCGGCCACGTTCACTCGGACGAAATTCCCGTGCCGTTCAATCACTATCTGGAAGACGCAATGATGCCCAGCGAAGAGAAGATTATCGCTGCGGTGAAGGAAGTTTGTTACCGATGAGGAGAGTAGCCGATAGCAAGTAGCTGATAGTTGATAGAAGAGGCTCTTCGCCATCGGCTATCCGCTATCAACGTTCGGCTCTGCACATATGCCCAGCGAAATCACCATGCCCCAGCTTTCGGACACGATGACCGAGGGCACCGTCGTCAAGTGGTATAAAAAAGAAGGCGACAAGATCAAATCCGGCGAGAAGGTGGCCGACGTGGAAACCGATAAAGCCGTGATGGAGATGGAGTCGTTCGAATCGGGCACGCTGGCACACATTGTTGCGCCCGAAGGTTCGAAGGTGCCTGTCGGCGGATCAATTGCGGTTGTTGCAACAAGCAAGGAAGACCCGCAGCAAATCAAGCAGCAGTTCACAGCTGGCGCGAAACCTGCTGCGTCGATAGCATCGGCATCCAAGCCGGGGGCTTCAGCCCCGGATTCTCCCAAGCCGGATTTGTCGGGAGCCTCTTCAGTAAAGCCTAAGGTTGAGGCGCAAACGATCGCGATCGCTGAACCCAAAACCGGCAATGGCGACCACTCGGTTGCCGGCCGTGTGTTCGCATCACCACTGGCCCGGCGGATTGCGGACGAGAGCGGTTTCGACCTCAACGCCATCACCGGCAGTGGCCCGGGCGGACGCATCGTTCAGAAGGATGTGGTGAATTTTAAACCGTCGTCCGGCAAGCCGGGGGCTTCAGCCCCGGATTCTTCGAGCGAGAAAAGGCCTGTCGCAGATGTTTCGATGTTCGCGCCCAAACTTGCATCCGGCACGAAGACCGTCACGGCTATGTCGAAGATGCGTCAGACGATCGCGCTGCGCCTGCAGCAGTCGATGCAGCAACTGCCGCATTTCTACGAAACCGTCGACATCGACATGGAAGCGCTCGTCGGCCTGCGCGAGCGCGTTAACGCACAACTTGAAAAATCCGGCGTGCGCATCAGTGTCGGCGATTTCGTCGCCAAGGCCGTCGCGATGGCGCTGGTTAAGCACCCGATCCTCAATAGCCACTACAACGGCCAGACGGCCGAAGTCACCAGCTACGGCGATGTCAATCTCGGTATGGCCGTTGCACTGGAAAACGGGCTGATCGTGCCTGTGCTAAGGAACATTGATAAAATGGGTTTGGCCGAGATTCGCGTGCGGTCGGGCGATCTGGTCGATCGCGCTCGCACACAGAAGCTCAAGCAGGACGAGATGACCGGCGCCACGTTCACCGTGAGTAACCTGGGCACGCACGGCATACGCCAGTTCACCGCAATCATCAACCCGCCGGAAGTGGCGATTTTGGCCATCGGCGCCGCCGAGAAGCGGCCGGTCGTGCGTGGCGATGAGATCGTGGCCCGCACCATCATGAGCGTGACGCTTTCCAGCGACCACCGCGTCGTCGACGGCGCCACCGCCGCTGACTTCCTTAAGACGCTGCGCTCGCTTCTGGAAGAGCCGGGGATGATGCTGGTGTAATATAGTTGTTGCGGAGGTAAGTCATGGCCCGACGAGTTACGGTTGCTGAGACGCAGGAGATGTCGCCGGAAGAGCGGTTCAAACTCGCTCACGAAATATTGGGTACATTAGACGAAGATTTTCTAAGTGATGCGGAGCAAACACTCATTGCAGAACGGTTGGCAAACTATCATCGCAATCCAACAGCCGTGCATCGCTGGGAAGATGTAAAACGCGAATTGTTCGGAAAATGAAATGCCCCGCCAGGTGTTGCTTACAACCGAAGCGTTGACCGACCTGCGTCAGGCAAAGGGATGGTATGATGCGAAACGATTCGGACTCAGCGCGGCGCTGTGTGACGAATTAGAAGATGCCCTGTCACAGATTGCCGAGCATCCGTTACGCTGGCCGTTTGTGGTCGGGGAGGCGCGGCGCTTTCGACTAAACCGCTTCCCGTTTTCAATTCCATATCTTGTTGTGGATGAGCACATCATCGTGCTTGGCGTTCTGCAGGGCGCACGAAATCCAGAGATTCTTTATCGGCGGTTGCACAAGTATGGCGGCGAAACTAAAGAAGAGTAGGCTGATCACGCAATGAACCTCACCCTCACCATCCTCCCGCAGAAAATGGCCATCTCGCGCTTCCAGAAAAACCAGTGGCCGGGGCCGTGGTGGCTCAGCGCTGATTTCTTTTCGCTCACGCAGACCGAGGAAGAACTGTCGATCATCTGCGACGAGACCGCCGTGCCGCGTGACGTGAACAAAGTGGAACGCGGCTGGCGCACGTTCAAGGTGCTCGGCCCGCTCGATTTCGGCCTGGTCGGCATCCTGGCCGAACTAAGCAAGGTGCTGGCGGCCGTCAATATCCCGATTATTTCGATCAGCACGCACGATACCGATCACATCATGGTGCGCGATGTAAATGTCAAGGAAGCGAGCGATGCGCTGAAGAAGGCGGGGTTCACGATTAAGTGAACGAATAAAGTAAGTCACTGCTCCGGGCACGCCGATGCACACATCGCGAGTCGATGCCGGGCCGATTCAAGACCTTCTGAGTCGGCACCCGGAACACATCATTTCGCACGTCCAGGACGCTGCTCGTACGAATCCAGACTTCGCGAAACTGCTCGGCGTCGTTCGGCAACACCGCATGCCTGATGATATTTGACAGTCAGGCATTTCGCGATAGTCGAGGTGCATCGAAGACAAGGTTTGAAGTTAATCGCGAGACACTTCGCGACGAGCGGCGTGATGGTATTCAAACACGCCCATAACCAAGCCATTTCGGCAAATTGCTCTCACACCACTGCCGGTACTGCTCCATTGTTTCGAATGATCGAAACGTCGCATCATCCATCACTGGCTTGTATGTCTTGATGAAGGCATATTTCCATCGCTGCGCCAACGGACGCCTGGCTGCCGCTTCAAACTCGGCCAGCCAATCCTCAGGAATCGGGCGACGTTCGCTCTTCACCACGTCATTGTTTATCGCATCAACGAAAATGACAAGCGCCCGGCGGTTCCCTACAATCGCGCTCATCTATGCCAACCTATAACTTCGATATCATCGTGATCGGCGGCGGGCCCGCGGGGTACGCGGCCGCAATTCGTGCGGGGCAGCTTAAAAAGCGCGTTCTCTGTATCGAAAGAGAAAACCTCGGCGGAACGTGCCTCAACTGGGGTTGCATTCCCACCAAGGCGCTGCTCGATGCCGGCGCGTTCGTGCGGAAGGTGCGCGATCACGCCGCCGAATGGGGCATTTCTTATGACAATCTCAAGATCGACTTCAATAAGCCGATTGCGCGCAGCCGCGCGATTGCGCAGAAGCTCGCCAAAGGCATTGCACACCTGTTCAACAAGTACGGCGTGAAGCACGAAGCCGGCGTTGGCCAACTGGCCGGACCGCACAAAGTGAAGGTTAAAAAAGCCGACGGCACCGCGGCCGAGTTCACCGCCGAGCACATCCTTATCGCGACGGGCGCCAAGCCTCGTTCGCTCCCGGGTGTTGAACTCGACGGCAAATTTGTCATCACCAGCCGCGAAGCCATGTCGCTCACCGCGCAGCCGAAGAAGATGGCCATCATCGGCGCTGGAGCGATCGGCTGTGAGTTCGCCGATTTCTACAACGCCATGGGCACCGAAGTTCACATCATCGAACTTCTCGATCATCTCCTGCCGATCGAAGACGAAGATTGCTCGATTGCGCTCGAGCGCGCGTTCCAGAAGCGCGGCGTCAACATTTACACCAAGAGCAAGACCGACCGCGTCGAGAAAACCGCCAATGGAGTAAAGCTCTCGGTCACAACACCCAAAGGCCCGATCACCATCGAGGCCGATGTGTGCCTGATGGCCGTCGGTGTCGCGGGCAATCTTGATGACCTGATCGCGCCCGGCGTGAACCTCGGCTTAGAGAAGGGCCACGTGAAGGTCGACAAAAGCTATCGCACCAACATGGAGAACGTATGGGCCATGGGCGACGTCATCGGCCCGCCGTGGCTGGCGCATGTGGCGCATCATGAGGCCGTGCATTGCGTCGAGCATATTTGCGGTCTCAAAGTTCACGCGATCGACTACAACGCCATCCCCGGCTGCACCTATACGCACCCGCAGGTGGCGTCGCTGGGCATGACGGAGAAGAAAGCCCGCGAAGAGAAGCGCGAGATCCGCGTCGGCAAATTCCCCTTCAGCGTCAGCGGCCGGGCACTGGCCGCCGGCGAGACCGAAGGATTCGTCAAGCTCATCTTCGATGCCAAGTACGGCGAACTCCTCGGCGCTCACATGGCGGGTGAGAACGTGACGGAACTGCTTGCTGAATTGGTGCTGGCTAAAAACCTGGAGGCGACCGAAGAAGAAATCATCACCGCGATGCACCCGCACCCGACTTTGTCGGAAGCCGTCATGGAAGCCGCGGGCGTGGCGGGGAATCGGGCGATTCACCTGTAGCACCTCCGTCCCGGCCGGCTTTCACAACTCGGCGGGGCCGCATCTTTAGAACGGCCGAAACCACACCGGCTGGGCTTGCTTCCTCGGTTTGCGCAGCGTCTTGGCGCGCCGCACGTCCGCCAGATGCCACTGCCACAATCCGTCGTGAGTTTGGCTGATGCGTTCGATCACCGCAGTGCCGACGATCACGCCGGTGGCCAGGTCGGCGTCGGGGGGGATCAGTTTTACCTGCTTTGCCAGTTCGATCATCCACGGAGGCGGGGTGCCCACCTGCACGTCATCCGACCAGGCCGGCAGTCGAGTCTTCGCCTTCGCTGCGTAGATATGAAACCGCTGCCCGATGATCTTCGTCGCCCGCGATCTGAACTCAATCGTCTTGATCCCGCGAAGAATCAACTCGGCGTACGGTTGGCGGATGGAAAGGGCGAGCATTGTCGTTACGCCGCCTCGGGCAGCGCCAGGTTGATGGGAAGTTTCAGACCTGATCCGCCGCCCAGCCCAAATTCTCCCGCCAAGTTCTGGTTTGCCGCCGCGATGCTCCGCCTCACATCGTGCTTCGCGATACCCGGAAGAATCATTGCCGACTGCTCCGTCCATCGATCGCGCAATTCGCGCGCCATCTTCTTCAAGCGCGGGTCGAGCGGTGCCAATGCACGGGCCGGCTTCGCGGGTTTGGATTTTCTCACCGGCTCTTCAACCAACACCTCTATCATCCACCACAATCCGCCTTTCATGTGCGGCGGTTCGACCAGCTTCTTCACAAGGTGCGTCTTCGCCTTCGATTTCTTCTTCATCACCGGCGTTTGAGCACTGACGACGGGCAATTGATCTACTCCGGTCGCTAACGCGCGCGGCTCGTTGGGCAGCACCGCCGGCAACACATCGCGCCAGCTCACGCCCGGCGGAATGGGGAACACCAGCCGATCCTCGCGCAACTCCCCGCCGCCGGTCGTGCTTGGATACCACCACGGCGTTGTCAGATCATCGGCCCGCACGCGCTTCTGCCAGAAAATATGTATGCGCGGCGATTTCTTCCCCGCGGCGTCTTTGCCCTTGGATCGCGACCCGGTCCGAAACGCGATCGCCGTAAACCCCATCGCCGCCCAGAACTCGTTGGCCTTCAAATCCTGCGCGCACCAGCAGCCATACAGCTTGCACCCATACGCCGACCGATCAAACTGCGCCTGCACCAGCGCCGCCGCCACCAGCGACCTGCGATATTCGGGCAACACATTAATCTGCGTGATGTACCCGATCTCATCCCGCTTAAAGTACCTGTCGGCCGCGATGAGATAACCCAACGAGCCGCTAGCGTAAGCGATGGGTTCCTGTGCTGGCGAAAACCCCGTCGCTAACGCTCGCGGCTCGTTTTGCTCCGCCATCAGCACCTCCCCCAGCCGAATCTTCCCCTCCAGCGCCGCCGTCGGCAAAAACCCCACCTCACGCGTTTGCGCCTTCTGCAGCCGATCGATAAACGGAATATCTGCAAGCGTCCCGGGCCGAATGTTGACGCGCACCCGCGGCGAAATCGGCGCGCAACGCGCCGGCGAAGAAAGCAGCCCCGCCTCATGCGTAACCCGCAGTACGATCTGATCCATATCTTTAAAGATCGACCAACCCGGCGAACGACTTCACCACCGCCCACCGCCTCCTGCCCCACGTCCGATCAAATCCCGCGTGCGGGCCTGCCATGCAGGTCGATGAGCAATCAGGACAGGTAACCAAGGTTTATTTACTTCCCGCGGAACTTCCAAGGGCAGTAAATCAAGTTCCGCGGGCAGTAAATCAAACCCCGCGGGCAGTAAATAAAGTTCCGCGGGCAGTAAATCAAGTTCCGCGGGCGGTCTATGAAGTTCTAATTGAAGTAGATCAAGTTCTGAGGGAAGTAAATCAAGTTCTCAGGGAAGTAAATGAAGTTCCGCGGGCGTAGATATAAGTTCCGCGGGAAGTTGCCGGCATTGATGAACATCCGGTCGTCCGGCTTTTGCACTTCGCTGGAGTCCCAGCGATCGCCGAACGGCGGGTTCCCCACAATCGCATCAAACTTCGGCATCTTCGCGGGGTTGGTCTCGCGCAGCAGACGTGAGTCGTTGGTCAGCGTGTCGCCGTGGTAGATGTCGAACTCCGTGGTCTTTGCCCAGTGCAGCAGCATGTTCATCCGCGCCAGGTTGTAGGTGGTGATGTTCTTCTCCTGCCCGTCAATCTTCCCGACCCCATGGGGTCCCATCCAAACGGGGCGCAAGGTTGGTGACGGCAACCTCTCGCCTCGTATAAGCTATTGTACGATGTCCCGCTTCCGACCCATTCCAGTCATCGACATTTTCGCCGGCCCTGGCGGGCTGGGCGAGGGGTTCACTGCGTTAACCGATCGCCAAGGCCGACACCCGTTCAAGATCGCCCTCTCCATCGAAAAAGACCCCGTCGCCCACAAGACGCTCCTGCTCCGCAGTTTCTTCCGCCAGTTCCCCAAAGGGCAAGCGCCTCCTGCCTATTACGACAGGCTCCGTCAGCAGATCACCACCGCCGATCTATTCGCCGCACATCCGAAGGAAACCACCGCTGCACGGTACGAAGCATGGAACGCCACGCTCGGCGACGACGCATCTGCCCCGCTCGGACTTCTACGTCAACGTGTGCGTGATGCCCTCGGCCACTTCCCCGATGGCCAATCCCGCTGGGCACTCATCGGCGGCCCGCCTTGCCAGGCATATTCGCTCGTCGGCCGGTCCCGCAACCGCGGCATCGCCGGTTACCGCCTCGAAGACGACCCGCGCGCCCGGCTCTACCTCGAATACCTCCAGATCATCGGTGACTTCTGGCCGGCGGTGTTCGTGATGGAAAATGTCCGCGGCCTGCTCTCGGCGAAATTCGATGGCCAGCTCGTGATCGACCGCATTCTCACCGACCTCCACGAACCCGCCGCCGCCCTCCGCCGCAACGGCAGGCAACCCCAACCCGGCCGACGGGCACACCGGTACGTGCTGCGCCCGCTTTCGCGGTCCGGGTTGTTCGAGCGCGGTGCTGACTTTTTGCTTCGGAGTGAAGCACACGGCATTCCGCAGGCGCGACACCGTGTAATCGTCGTCGGCGTTCGGGAGGATGTAGATCGCCACCTCCACACGCTCGATCTTATGCCAGGGCCGACTGTCCACGAGATGCTTCGGGATTTGCCGCAGATCCGAAGCGGTTTGTCGAAAGAGCCCGACAGTTTCGAAACGTGGTTCAGCGTGGTGGCGGGGACGCAGCGGTATAAATTTTCATCTGACCTGCGCCGAAGTGTCAGGGAGCTTGTCGCCAACGCTGCAGCACCGTTTCCGCCAACCCGGGGCGACGAATTCGTCGAAGGCGAACCTTGTATTCAATATCACCGCGACGATTGGTTCGTTGATCCGCGTCTCAAGGGATTTTGCAACCATAGGTCGCGATCTCACATTCGCGCGGACATTCACCGGTACTTCTTCGCCGCACTTTTCGCGAGGCAACATGGCCGCTCGCCCGACCTCTCCGATTTTCCAGTTGGGTTGCTACCGAATCACCAGAACGCGTTGGAAGCGGTCGGTGGTGCCCATTTCGCCGATCGATTCCGCGTGCAGGTCCGTGATCGGCACTCCACGACGGTGACCTCGCATATCAGCAAAGACGGCCACTACTACATACATTACGACCCTCTGCAGTGCCGAAGTCTGACTGTGCGTGAAGCAGCACGCCTCCAAACGTTCCCAGACAATTACTTCTTCGAAGGGCCGCGCACGGCTCAGTACACGCAGGTCGGAAACGCCGTTCCTCCACTGCTAGCGCTGCAGATCGCTCAAAGTGTCGCGGGATTGTTCATAAGCGTTTGAATCTCAATCATTGAGGGCTGTCACGTGTTTGCTTTTCACCTGGCAAAGACAACAAGCCCTGGTATCCTTGGGCGCATGACGAGCACAATTCCATTCGTCCCGGAAACCGCAGAGGAAGCACGTGAGATGATCGGCGCCGTGCCGGCTGCCGAACTCTCAGACCTGCCGCATGCGCGGTTCATCTCAGTATGGCACGCAGCCGCCTACCTCTACCCAGAGTTGCATCCGGATGGTGGCCAGGACTGGCCGGAGAACCTAAAGCCGTTCGTGGTCGAGGCTTGGCGACGAGCCGAGCGGGGTGAGCTTCCCGACAACGAACTCTACCCCTCCGACGCGCAATGGTGTGGTCTGTGCGATCGCATCGCCGCGCCAACCGTCGAAGAGTCCACACGCCGCATGCAATTTGTTCAGCGACCGATGATCCGTGTCGGCGACGTCGTTCGGTTTCGCAGACCGTACGCCGACGAAGCGAAAAGCCTCCTCGTCATCACGGAAT
>Ga0163151_10007983_pt1 | contig 12123 bp, 12 predicted proteins | sample OliLakLV19MP5IB2_FD_145596 | JGI IMG/M metagenome (GOLD analysis project Ga0163151, IMG submission 145596) | Freshwater microbial mat bacterial communities from Lake Vanda, McMurdo Dry Valleys, Antarctica - Oligotrophic Lake LV.19.MP5.IB-2 | ecosystem: Environmental > Aquatic > Freshwater >...
GTTTAGAGTTAGTCGGGGCGAAGTAAAGGTAGGGGCGTTGTCCCGATAGCTATCGGGATGCCTAATCATATTCATTTAATCTGGCGCATTCAAAATGGTTTTGAGTTGGAAACAGTGCAGCAAGATTTTTTAAAGTTTACGGCTAAAGCATTAGCAGAAAAGATAAAAATAGAAAAAGGTGAAGCAGCACTGGAGTTGTTGTACGTTGGATTGAAAGATCGGAAGTATCAGGTTTGGAAACGTAATTCGATGAGCATTGATTTGATAACTGAAAAGTTCTTCAAGCAAAAAATGGACTATGTTCATAATAATCCTTGTCAACCACATTGGAATTTAGCACAACACCCAACAGAATATCGCTACAGTTCAGCACGCTATTATGATGGTCTGGGTGATGAGTTTGGACTAGTTACACATATGGAAGAGTTGTAATGTATTAAGGGTTGCGGATTGTTGGTCAGGCGACCAACAATAACGGGAGGCAACCAACTACAGCGGGGAGGATTTATAAGGTTGAGTTTGGAGATAGTTGGTCAGGCGACCAACTTCAACGAGGAAGAGTTGTAATGTATTAACCTTAGTTGTTGTTGGTCAAAAAATTCATTGTTGCGGGTCGCCCCCGTTAATGTTGGTCGCCCGACCAACATTCTTTTTATCTGACTTATGAAGTTCTTTGACTTAGTATTCTTATCTTCAATAAATGGAATATGCACGTAATGCGGTACAGTTTTTTACGGCAGTCTGTAATGATTGGCAAAAGTTGCTAGCAGAGGATGATTATAAGCAACTAGTAATTGATGCATTGAAGTTTAGAGTTACTCGCGGAGAAGTAAAAGTAGGGGCATACGTAATTATGCCTAATCATATTCATTTAATCTGGCGCATTCAAAATGGTTTTGAGTTGGAAACAGTACAGCGAGATTTTTTAAAGTTTACTGCTAAGGCAATAATAGAAAAGATAAAAGCAGAAAAAGGAGAAGCAGCACTGGAGTTGCTGTACGTAGGATCGAAAGATCGGAAGTATCAGGTTTGGAAACGTAATTCGATGAGCATTGATTTGATAACTGAAAAGTTCTTCAAACAAAAAATGGACTATGTTCATAATAATCCTTGTCAACCACATTGGAATTTAGCACAACACCCAACAGAATATCGCTGCAGTTCAGCACGCTATTATGATGGACTGGGTGATGAGTTTGGACTAGTTACACACATGGAAGAGTTGTAATTTATTAACAGTTGAGGATTGTTGGTCAGGCGACCAACAATAACGGGGGGTCGCGTAGATTTATTTGAATTAGTTACGCATGTGGATGATTTATAGGGTTGAGTTTTCAGGATTAATGGTCAGGCGACCAACAATAACGAGGGAAATCTAACTTGGGGAGATGGATTCAAACTTGGAATTAGTACGGCTCAAGTAGCGTTCCCAGTTTTTGGAGTAATATACGGGTTGACTGACTTGACTGTACAATTTACTACTGCTACTAGCTTGACAGATCGATTTGCCAATGGTATAGATAATCTTGGTCATTAAAAGGAAAACATAAGAAGTCATGACAGTTTTCGATTATGTGTTTTATCGGATAGCCATATTTTTTTATAAGAGAGATGGCAGTAATGCGCCAAGAGCTATTGGTATAGTAAGTGTTATTCAAATATTAATAATTGGAGAGATTTCCTTTTTGGTTTTGCGAATTTTTTATTCGCTGTCAGAGACGGCTAAGTAAAGTAAAGAGAGTTCTAAGGTTGGAATTGGAATAGCTTTAATCGCATTAGTTTTCAACTATATACGGTACTGGGGTAAATACCGAGTATTTGCAAACAGATGGATTGAAAATGAAAGCGTAGAGCAAAAAAGATTAAGAGGTATTTTGGTAATACTAAGTATCGCTTTTCCATTTGTTCTTTTGATTTATATGGGAACGGCTGTTTATCGCTGAATTTCCCTTCCCAGCGGAGGTGTGCCACGAATGAAAGGACGTGGATAGTTCCTTTCAATGTTGTATAGAAGATGGTAGTCACCTGCATGCCGAAACAGCGTGCTGGAGATTCCGGCTTACCGCGAATGGGTGCCTAGTATGTTTGTAGGGATCAAGAAAGACTTTACGGTTTACAAAAACATCAAAGGCAATACCGAAGTGCTCTACAATCTTTATGATCCTAATAACTATAGTCCGTATGGCGACCGACTTGCCGTGCGGTTTGGATTTGAGTTTCCGATGAAGAAGAAACAGAAATGAGAAGATTAGTCTATTTTAGACTATAATTGCCGCTGCAAAGAGGAAAACGGACTCGGGAGCACCCTTAAATTGCAAAATTTCTTTAATCAAGGTTTTGCATCCTATTCTACTTTAAATACCTTTGCAGTCCTTAATTTTGAAGGGTTAATAAATAAAAAATAAATGCCTACCATTCAGCAACTTGTAAGAAAAGGACGGAAGAAATTGACTTTTAAGTCAAAGTCGCCAGCCCTTGATTCTTGTCCCCAGCGCAGAGGGGTGTGTACACGTGTGTACACAACTACTCCAAAAAAGCCTAATTCAGCCATGCGTAAAGTGGCTCGGGTGCGTTTAACAAACCAAAAAGAAGTTAATGCATACATTCCGGGTGAGGGTCATAATCTTCAAGAGCACTCAATTGTGTTGATCCGCGGTGGTAGGGTAAAAGATCTTCCGGGTGTTCGTTACCACATTGTTCGTGGTGCATTGGATACTTCGGGTGTTAGCGGCCGCTTACAAAGCCGCTCTAAATATGGTGCTAAAAGACCTAAGGCTGGTGCCGCAGCTCCTGCTGCAAAGGGCGCTCCTGCTAAAGGAAAAAAATAATTGAGCTATGAGAAAGTCGAAACCTAAAAAAAGATATTTACTTCCTGATCCTAAATTTGGCGATACGCTTGTAACCAAGTTTGTGAACTACATGATGGAACAGGGCAAGAAAAGTGTTGCTTACAACATTTTCTATGATGCCATCGCGCAAGTAGAAAAGAAAGCCGGTGGTGAGCCAGGCTTGGATGTGTGGAAGCGCGCCATGAACAATGTTATGCCAGCCGTGGAAGTAAAAAGCCGCAGAGTGGGTGGTGCAACGTTTCAGGTGCCGATTGAAATCCGCCCTGAGCGTAAGATCAACCTTACTATTAAATGGCTGATTGACTACTCACGTGCACGTGGAGAAAAAACCATGATGGATAAATTAGCAGCAGAGATAATCGCTGCTTCAAAAGGAGAAGGTGCCGCTATCAAAAAGAAAGATGATACACACCGGATGGCAGAGGCGAACAAGGCATTTTCTCATTTCAGATTCTAAAAATAGTATTGAGTTATGAGTTATGAGTCCTTAGTACTCAAGACTCAAGACTAAAAACTAAGGACTACTTAACATGGCAAGAGATTTAAGATTTACCAGAAACATAGGTATTGCCGCGCACATTGATGCTGGTAAAACAACCACCACCGAGCGCATTCTTTACTATGCAGGTGTGAATCACAAGATTGGTGAAGTGCACGAAGGTGCAGCCACCATGGATTGGATGGCACAAGAGCAAGAGCGTGGTATCACCATTACCTCTGCGGCTACAACCGTGCATTGGACTTATCGCAAGAACGAATATCATGTTAACATTATCGATACACCAGGTCACGTTGATTTTACGGTTGAAGTAAACCGTTCACTTCGCGTGTTGGATGGATTGGTTTTCTTATTTAGTTCAGTTGACGGTGTTGAACCTCAATCTGAAACAAACTGGCGCTTAGCTGACAACTACAAAGTTGCTCGGATTGGTTTCGTTAATAAGATGGACCGTTCAGGGGCAGACTTCTTAGGGGTTTGTAAGCAAGTAAGAGAAAAGTTGGGAAGCAAAGCAGTTGCCTTGCAGTTACCCATTGGTGCTGAAGAAAACTTTAAAGGTGTTGTTGATTTAATTAACAACCGTGGCATCATCTGGAACGAAGATGACAGAGGAATGACCTTTACTGAAATTCCGATTCCTGCTGACATGGTTGAAGAAGCAGCTGAGTACCGCGAGAAATTGCTGGAAGCAGTTGCTGAATATGATGAAACCTTGATTGAGAAATTCTTTGAAGATCCAAGTTCAATCACAGAAACTGAAATTTTAACAGCCTTGCGCAAGGCAACCATCGACATGAAAATTGTTCCGATGGTGTGTGGTTCTTCCTTTAAAAATAAAGGAGTTCAAACTATGCTTGATTATGTGATGGAACTTCTTCCTTCACCTATGGATAAAGATGTAATCATTGGTACCAATCCAGATACTGATGAAGAAGTTGAAATTCGTCCTAATGTAGATGAGCCTTTTGTAGGTCTTGCGTTTAAAATTGCAACCGATCCATTTGTAGGTCGTCTTTGTTTCGTTCGCGCTTACTCAGGTGTATTAGAGTCGGGTTCATACATTCACAATACTCGCTCCGGACAGAAAGAAAGAATTTCGCGCGTGTTTCAAATGCATGCGAACAAACAAAACCAGGTTGAAAGACTTCCCGCAGGAGATATTGGTGCCGTAGTAGGATTTAAGGATATCAAAACCGGTGATACACTTTGTGATGAGAAACGTCTGGTGGTGTTAGAATCTATGGTATTCCCTGAACCGGTAATTGGTTATGCTATCGAGCCTAAGAAGCAAGTGGATGCCGATAAGTTAGGTATGGCTATCTCTAAATTGGTTGAAGAAGATCCAACCTTGCGCGTAAATACAGATCAGGAAACTGGTCAAACTATTCTTCGCGGAATGGGTGAATTGCACTTAGAGATTATCATCGACCGCTTGAGACGTGAATTCAAAGTTGAGATTAATCAGGGTGCTCCGCAGGTTGCTTATAAAGAGGCATTGACTAAGACAATAGAGCACAAGGAACAATATAAGAAACAGACTGGTGGTCGTGGTAAGTTTGCCGATATCGTGTTTGAAATCGGGCCAAGAGTATTGGGGCCAGAAGATAAGCCAGGCTTGGAGTTTGTTAACGACATTGTGGGTGGTGTAATTCCCCGGGAATTTATTCCATCTGTGCAAAAAGGTTTTGAGCAAGCCATGGTTAACGGACCGTTGGCAGGTTATCCAATCGATTCACTAAAAGTGAGATTGTTCCACGGATCATATCACGATGTGGATTCGGATTCACTTTCATTTGAATTGGCGGCCAGAATTGGCTTTAGAGAAGCAGCCAGAAAGTGCGGCCCACAATTGTTGGAACCTATCATGGGCGTAGAAGTAATTTCTCCTGATGAGTATACAGGTTCTGTAACGGGCGACTTGAACAGAAGAAGAGGCATTATGAAAGGGATGGATACCCGTGGTGGTGCCCAGGTTATTAAAGCGGATGTTCCTTTGTCTGAGTTGTTTGGCTACGTTACTGATTTGAGAACAATCACTTCAGGTCGTGCTTCTGCAACCTTGACATTTGCACACTATGCTCCGGTTCCTAAGAACCTTGCCGATAAAGTAATTGATGAAGTTAAGGGCGCTCTTGCCAAATAAATATCTAAAAGACGTTTAGATTATGAATCAGAAAATCAGAATTAAGCTAAAGTCTTACGACCATAATTTGGTTGATAAGTCTTCTGAAAAAATTGTACGCGCAGTAAAGGCGACAGGTGCTGTAGTAAGTGGACCCATTCCGCTTCCAACAGAAAAAGAAAAATTTACAGTATTGCGTTCACCACACGTAAACAAGAAGGCGCGTGAGCAATTTCAACTTTGCACCTATAAGCGTTTGGTAGATATCTACTCAAATAGTGCTAAAACAGTTGATGCGTTGATGAAGCTTGAATTACCAAGCGGTGTTGATGTGGAGATCAAAGTATAGAACTAATTAAAGTTTTGTTTTCAAAGAGAGCGCCTGATTAAGGTGCTTTTTTTTTGAGCAGCGTTCAGTGCAATTGATGAAAATATAGGAACATGTGTAATTAGTATTTTAAGGTATCTTCGCGACTGAATTATGGCACTACTTGTAAAGAATCTTGTTGTTAAGAAATCAATCTTATCCGGAGCGGGCCGAGGATTGTTTACAAAAGTTTTAATCCCAAAAGGCACACGCATTGTTGAGTACAAAGGCAAGATAGTTACCTGGAAGCAAGTTGAAGCGATGGCCGAGGATCGCAATGGGTATGTGTTTCACTTCAATAATCAATATTGTATTGATGCCTGGCAAACTAAGAAAGGCGTTGCGCATTTTGCCAATGATGCAAAAGGGATTGCGAGGGTAGAAGGTGTGAAAAACAACTGTGAATATGTAACCGTGAAAAAGCGTTGCTACATCGAAGCCTCTAAAGATATTCCTGTGGGTTCTGAAATATTAGTGGGTTATGGAGGTGAGTACTGGCGAGCCATTCGCTACAACATTCGCCTGGAACAAAAAAATAGAGCGGAGGCCGGTAAAAAACCAAAGGACGAACTGCCACATCACAAGGCGTCCAAAAAGCAAAAAAGATCCCGAAAGTAAATCGGAATTTTTTATTTGACTTTATGATTAGTTCTTAACAGTTTCTTCTTTCGCTTTCTCAATTGTTTCCAGCGTAAGAGTTTTCACATTCTTAATCCGTTCCATCTCAGACTCCAGGTAGGCACGCGCCTTTTCCTGATCAACTGAATCGGGCAAGGGACTGAACTCGTGCATCCAGGTCATCATTGCTGTGCTAGCCGAATCCAGATTGGAGATGATTCTTTCCATTTGTTCCTTTTTCTCGACTACCAAATCTGGGGTGTTGGCTATCTTTTCCTGAAGCTCGCGCTTTAGCTTCATGATCTCATCCATCTTGGGCATTACCTCGTCATGCACATCCATTACTTGATCGTAAAGAGCCTGGTTGGGGCTTTCATTGATCGGCTCATCATGGTTGGAATGAGTATTCTCAGTACCCTTCCCACAAGATACCAAAGTAAGTCCGGCTATTAGAAGTATGATTTGTATGTTTTTCATGAGCATATTTTTAGGCAAAGATAAGGGTTAAGTTGTTTAGCATTCGCGTCACTTTGCAGACTTAACCCCTAACAAGGGTTAGTTCTTTTTATAAAATAATTTGAAATTTTTTTCAGAGTCGTTGCAGAAGCGGAATTTTTCGTTTTTCTTCGATGCATTATTTGAAATGACTGTGAGCAACAACCGATTTTACTTTTACTTTTTTTATCAATTCCCCGTGGGACTTGAAAGAGAATCGATTTGTTGAAAAAATAAAACAAAGAAACTCAAAAAAGTCCCCCGCCTTCGGGGGACTTTTTTTTGAGCTCGTTTTAAAGATTTATGAGTAAGAAAAAATTAAAGATTGCAATTCAAGGCATAGCTACCAGTTTTCACGAAGTGGCGGCTATGTCTTATTTTAAGGATCCCATCCAAACTGTTGAATGTCTTTCCTTTCATCGCTTGTGCGAGTCGCTTAAACAAGGTGAGTCTGACTATGCAGTAATGGCAATTGAAAACTCAATAGCGGGTAGTATTTTACCAAACTACTTTCTGCTTCAAGAATATCACTTCTCAATAATTGGAGAAGTGTATCTTCCAATTCACATGCATCTACTAGCGCTGCCGGGTGTTAAGCTGAGTGAGATTACAAACATTGAATCACATCCGATGGCAATTCGCCAATGCACAGACTATTTACACAAGTTAAATGGCGTGCAAATTATGGAGAGTGATGACACTGCTTTGTCGGCACGCAAGGTGAAAGAACAAAAACTAAAGACAACGGCTGCTATTGCAAATGAACATGCAGCTAAGAAATTTGGTTTAGCCATTTTAGAAAAGCGAATTGAAACTCATAAAAAGAATTTCACGCGCTTTTTAATCTTAACAAGAAAGAGTAAAACGATTGCTGAAAGTAATAAGGCATCACTGAGTTTTGAAGTTGCTAATGAGGTCGGCAGTCTTGCAGATGCACTCATGACATTCAAAACAAATAGCATTAACCTTTCCAAGATTCAATCTATTCCAATCATCGGAAAGCCCAATGAATATTCTATTCATGTTGATGTAGAATGGAAAAGAAGAAAGAGTTATGACCTTGCAATTCAGGAGGTACTTCGGCAAGTAAGAAATCTGAATATTTTAGGAGAGTACAAAAAAGCAAAGATAGAATATAGATGAAGTACTATTTTAGATTTACGAGTTACGAATTTAATGAGCTTCCTGATTTCAATCGTAATTCGTAAATCTCGCTTCGTAAATTTGTTAAGTATTTGAAAAATTTAAAGGTAGAGTAATGATAGAATTAGCAGCGCGGATAAAGGATGTGGAAGAGTATTACTTCAGCAAAAAGTTAGCTGAGGTGCGTAGTTTAGATACTGCTGAGTTACCCGTAATTAATTTAGGGATTGGAAGCCCAGATATGGCACCCTCTGCTGAAACTATTGAAGCATTGAATGCCACTGCTCAAAAGGCAGGAAGCCATGGGTATCAGAATTACAAAGGTATACCTGCTTTGCGTAAAGCGATTCAAACTTTCTATAAAACTACGTATCAGGTCGACTTAGATATTGAATCAGAAATTTTGCCACTGATGGGATCGAAGGAAGGTATCATGCACATTGCTATGGCATTTGTGAATGAAGGTGATGAGGTGTTGATTCCAGATCCTGGTTATCCTACTTATTCATCGGTTGCTAAACTTGTTGGTGCAATCACCAGAACCTATCAAATGAAGGAGTCGCTGGATTGGGCGATTGATGTTGAGGCATTGAGGAAATCAGATTTATCAAAAGTAAAAATTATGTGGGTTAATTTTCCACACATGCCTACGGGCCGAATAGCATCTCAAAAGGAATTGAAAGAGTTGGTTGACCTGGCACGAGAGAATAATTTCTTGATTGTAAATGATAATCCTTACTCGTTAATCTTAAATGATTCACCACAAAGTATTTTATCGATTGAAGGTGCAAGCGAGGTGGCTTTGGAATTAAACTCCTTAAGTAAATCGCACAACATGGCTGGCTGGCGCATAGGTTGGGTGGCAGGGAATAAACACTATGTGGATGCAGTATTGCGAGTAAAGAGCAATATGGATTCAGGAATGTTTTTAGGCTTACAGCAAGCGGCTGTGGAAGCATTGAAAAATGACGCTACCTGGTTTAAAGAATTGAATGCTGTTTATAAAAAAAGAAAAACTGCTGCAACAAAGATTTTGAAAGAACTTGGTTGTAGTTATTCTGAAAAACAATCAGGCTTGTTTGTCTGGGCGAAGGCCCCTGATCAGGTTGAAGATGTTGAAAAATGGATTGATGAAATTCTATATGGTACTAAAGTATTCATTACTCCGGGATTTATTTTTGGTGATGCCGGAAAACGTTTTATCCGGATTTCACTTTGTGCTACAGAAGAGAAGTTAAACGAAGCCAACGACCGGATTGTAAAATTTACCAAGAAGTCAAAACCTTCGCTTGAATCAGCCTAATATGAAAGTAACGATAATTGGATTGGGATTAATAGGCGGATCAATTGCACTTGGTTTGCGAAAATCTGGACTTGCAACAGAACTTGTGGGTGTTGACATGAATGCGGAGCATGCCAACAAAGCCGTTGCCTTAGGATTGGTGGATAAAATTTTAACAGAAGACAAAGCCATCGCACAAGCAGATTTAATAATTCTATCTATTCCAGTTAATGCCTTGCATGCATTCTTACCATCCGTTTTGGATACTGTAAAGAAGGGTGCGGTTGTTATTGATGTCGGTTCTACCAAAAGCTCAATTTGCAAATCGGTTTCGAATCATAGTAAGCGTGAACAATTTGTAGCCTCGCATCCAATTGCGGGTACAGAAAACTCCGGGCCAACCGCAGCTTTTCACGGATTGTTTAAAGGAAAGACTAATATTATTTGTGAGGAGGATAAATCATCGGAGCAAGCATTGGCATTAGCAAAAAAGGTTTTCGATGCGCTTGAGATGAAAACCATTTTTATGGAACCTGATGAACACGATCGTCATGTTGCGTATGTTTCGCATTTGTCGCACGTGAGTGCGTTCTTGTTAGGACAAACTGTGTTGGATATTGAAAAAGACAAGAAAAATATTTTTGATTTAGCGGGTAGCGGTTTTGCTTCGACTGTACGATTGGCTAAAAGTTCGCCTGACATGTGGGCGCCAATCTTCGATCAGAATGTTGAGTACTTAAGTCAGGCGCTGTTAGAATACATCATGCACTTACAAAAATTTCATTATCACCTGATGAAGCGCGATACGAAGGAGATTCATCGGATAATGTCAGCTGCAAATGAGATTCGTAGAATTCTCGATCCGACTGAAAAGGTAAATGCCGAATCAAATAAAGAATCAGAAACAACAACCAAATAAAGAATTTAAAAAATTAATTTTATAGCATTATGACAAAGAAGGAATTACAACTTGAGCCAATTTCATCGTGGATGAAAGTAGATCGTCCGGTTATTATAAGCGGACCATGCAGTGCAGAAACGGAAGAGCAGATGGTGGCTACGGCAAAGCAAATTGCTGCAACTGGAAAAGTGCATGCGTTGCGTGCAGGTATTTGGAAGCCGCGCACAAGGCCAGGACAATACGAAGGAGCTGGTGAAGAAGGATTAAAATGGTTGATCAGCGCCAAGCAGGAAACAGGTTTGCCGGTAACTACGGAAGTTGCTAATGCTGCCCATGTGGAAGCTTGCTTAAAAGCTGGTGTTGATATTCTTTGGGTGGGCGCTCGCACCACCGTGAATCCATTCTCGGTGCAAGAGGTAGCTGATGCTTTAAAAGGTGTTGACATTCCGGTAATGGTAAAAAATCCAATCAATCCCGATGTTGAACTTTGGTTAGGTGCTTTTGAAAGATTGAACAAAGCAGGCATCACAAAAATGGCCGCCATTCATCGCGGATTTTCTTCGTTCGAGAAAGGACCGTTCCGCAATGCACCGATGTGGGATCTTGCTATCGAATTAAAGACTCGAATTCCTGAGTTAGATATGATCTGCGACCCAAGTCACATTGCTGGTAATCGTGATTTGATTTCTTTCGTTTCGCAGAAGGCGCTTGATTTAGATATGGCTGGTTTAATGATTGAAAGTCATATCAATCCAGACGCTGCGTGGAGTGATGCCAAGCAACAGGTAACTCCTGCTACGTTAAACAAAATTATCAGCGAGTTGGTAGTGCGCACGCAGTCCACAGACAATAAAGTATTTAAGGATACGCTCAGTATTTTGCGTGAGCAGATTGACCAGCTAGACGATGAGATCATGCAGAAGCTTTCTGCGCGGATGAAAATCTCAGAAAAGATTGGTCAGTATAAAAAAGAAAACAACGTTACCATTCTACAAGTAAACCGGTGGGAAGAAATAATTCAAACTCGGATTGCGCTGTGTCGCGCTATGGGCTTGAATGATGAGTTCACCACTGACTTGCTGAAATTAATTCACCATGAATCGATTCAGGTGCAGACTAAAGTGATGAATAAAGTAGCGGAAAGGGTGTAATCCCCCTCAACCCTTCCCCCTCTCCCCAGGGAGAGGGGTGGCCGAAGAATGAGGACGGGGTGAAGGAAATAAAACCAACTATGATTATATCTTTTTTTAAATCCGTTTTTATACTCAGCCTTTTCACAGGCCTAACGCTCCATGCTCAGCAAGTTGACAAAACATACCTGCTAGGAAAATTTGATCCGACCACGCACCCGCAGTTTCTAAAATTAGAAGATGAACATACCCGTGGCAGTGCGCGTGGAGCTTATCTGCGAAAGGAAACGTATGAGGCGTTCAAGAAGATGAGTGCGGCTGCGAAAGAAGATGGCGTTGAACTTATCATTATATCAGCAACCCGAAACTTTGATTCGCAAAAAAGAATTTGGGAAAACAAATGGGAAGGCCGTACCATGGTGGAAGGAAAAAATTTAACAACTGTTGCTGATAAAAAGGAACGAGCTCGCCTGATTTTGTTATATAGTTCCATGCCTACCACTTCGCGCCATCATTGGGGTACCGATATGGATTTGAATTCATTGGATAATGATTACTTCACAAACGGTGAAGGATTGAAAATTTATTCCTGGCTTACGGCTCACGGTGCCGAGTATGGTTTTTGTCAACCCTATACTTCAAAAGCGAATGGCCGCACGGGTTATGAAGAAGAGAAATGGCATTGGTCATATCTCCCATTATCAGGAGAATTTTTAG
>Ga0163151_10007985_pt1 | contig 12122 bp, 8 predicted proteins | sample OliLakLV19MP5IB2_FD_145596 | JGI IMG/M metagenome (GOLD analysis project Ga0163151, IMG submission 145596) | Freshwater microbial mat bacterial communities from Lake Vanda, McMurdo Dry Valleys, Antarctica - Oligotrophic Lake LV.19.MP5.IB-2 | ecosystem: Environmental > Aquatic > Freshwater > Lake...
GAGTTCGAAAGAGTCGTGGGTGCGGGACATCCAGTTTCTAGGGTCACGCGGTTTCTTTGGCAGTTACCACGCGAGTCCGGAAGCGCCGCTCGATCCGGGGCGCGCCCAGGCCTGGCCGGACGCGCTGGCCTGCTGGCTCGAGGGCGAGCGGAATCCTGACGACATCGCGCGGGCGATTACTGCGCCCTCGGCCACGGCACTTGGGTTGCGTCCCCTTGCCCCGCACACGCCAGCTGCCGCATTGCTCCGGCGCTGCGGCTGGAATGAAAAGACCCCGCGCACGGTGCGGGACGCCGCTCAGGTCTTCGGGGCAGCCTTGCGGGAGGCCGAAGCAGTTGGAATTCCGGCGTAATCGCCGTCGCCGTGGAGGCGGGCTACGGCTTCCGTGACGGTGCGCACCACTTTGGACTTCTCCGCGCTGGACCATCGCCGCGTCATCGCCACCGAAACTCCCACCGCCGCAAGCAAGGTGCCCTCGGCGGAATACACCGGCACTCCGACCAGAAAGCGGGAGTTCGGCGCCTCCCACTCAACGTAGCCGCGAGTCCTGGTTTCCTGCAAAAAGTCGTTCAGCCGTTCCTCCGTGCCCCAGATGCCTGCCCCGTATTCTTGGAAAGGATACCGCGCGACATACGCTGCTTCTTCCGCTGCCGGCCAAAATGCCATCAGGCAAAGCGTCGAAGCGTGGATGTAAGGCGCGAGCCGTCGGGACGCGGAATGTTGCACCACCCCCGCCCGGTTTTTTTCCACCAGATGGACGGCGATCACTTCACCGCCCAGCGGCTCGGCCAACACAACGGTCGCATCGATCCGGCTGGCGAGGTGTTGCACTAACCCGGCAAACTGCCGCGCCATTTCCCGATGCCGCCAGGCCTCGGCGGCCTCGAGCACACCCGGCCCGAGCAGAAAACGGACGGGCCGCGCTGTCTTCTCCAGATAACGATGGGCGATCAGGGTCCGCGTCAGATTGAACGCCGTGGGTCGCGTGACCCCCAGCGCATCGGCTAGTTCCGCCAGTGTCAGTCCGCTGCCAGAACGCGCCACCAGATCGATAATCATGATGCCTCGTTCGAGGGATTGAACCAGATTGCTATGCGCCATGCAGAAGAGGGAAAAGTTGAAGCTCCCGCCGAGCATTCCGCGGCCGGCGCCCACGACAATCACGAAGTGATCGTCGTTCTTCCTTTCAGCGCGCCGGACGCGGGTTCTTCAGCAAATAAAAGAACCCGTCTTCCGCCGCGATCACGACGTCCTGAACCCCATCACGATTCCAATCGACGGCCGCAGGCGTGGTGGAATGGCCCGCAAGCACCGGTTGCGCCATCGGTCCTTCATAGCGAAAAGACCATTCGCCCGCCGCGGTCCGGCCCAGCCCGCGATACCAGCTAACGTTTGGCTGGCTGTTCACCACGAGGTCCCGGATGCCATCGCCGTCCCAATCCATAAAACAAAACGTGCGCCGCCCGCTGCGGCCGGGTTCGCTCATCGTGGCGTCATTCAGTCGCAGCAAACCGGATACGTCGTGCTTCGGCTTCCCATGACTGTCGAAAACGCTCGGCCCTTCCGCCCAGAAGACGCGCCGGGGCGGTTGCAGCGACAATCGCTGGTCTTTTTCCTTTCTGCGTTCGAAGAGAACCAGATATCCCTCCGCATCCAACGTCACCAAATCCGTCAGCCCGTCCCCGTTCCAGTCCACCGCCAGCGGAGTTGTCCGCCACTGGGTGACGAGTTCATTGCCTTTTGGCTGCCACCAATTCCAGCGCGGCCACTGACGCTCCTGCCAGGCAACTTCAACCGGCTGAGCTGCCGCGAGCCGGGGCTGCGTGCGCGTGCCGACATTCCGGTACCACACCACCCGACCCCACACGCCGTTGCACAGTATATCCGGAAGGCCGTCTCCATCCCAGTCGGCGACGCTGACATTGGTATAGCCCCATTTCGCCTCATTGGGACCTTGGATCGAACCGTTCTCGCCGGCCTGCTCGTGGATGAGCTTTCCCTCAGCTGTAAGATAAACCGGCGCCGCCCACCGCGGCGGATCACCACCCAGGTTTCGAATGAAACCGATGTGCCCGGCGCTATTGCCAGCAATCAGATCGTCCAGACCGTCCCCGTCCCAATCGGAGCTGACGGGGGACGCCAACGCCCCAAATTTTAAATCGCCGGCCTGCTGCCGGAAATAGCGCGGTGCGGTGAACTGCGGGACGCCATCCACCACCGCACCCATGTTTCTCAAGAACGCGACCCGGCCATCTTCGTCGCCCACCACCAAATCCGGTTTCCCATCGCGATCGAAATCCACCGCGACCGGAGTGATCATGCAGAGATCCATCCTTAACTCTTCGCCGCCGAGCTTCAGGCGTCGACCCCGGGCATATTTCGGCTCTTCCCGGGTTCCGATGTTCTCGAAGTAGGTGAAGCCGTCCAGGAACTCGCCGCAGATCAGGTCCTGTTTTCCGACGCCGCGGAAATCCGCGAAACTCGGCGACGGCAAACCATAGACGTCGATCGGTGCGCCGTCCGAGCCGACGAGTTGTTTCGGTTCACTATAGGCCGGCTCCTTGTTCGTGCCGGTGTTCTTGAGCCAATAAACATAACCGCGCAGAGGGCCGCCCAGCCATTTTCCGGAGGCGTCATAGCTGCCGGCCCGGCCATAGTCGCCGCCAAATTGCACGCCTACCACCAAGTCATAGGCGCCATCCCCATCGTAATCGGTATACCGCCATTGCTGCGAACGAACGCTCCCTGGCCCTGATTTGATTTCCGGGTTGGCCACGAACTTCACTCCTTGGGCAAAACCCACCGTTTTGAAATCAGGGTGAACGAAGCCCGGCGTAGTGACGACGGGTTGGCCGTTCACATAGGAGACCTGCGGATCGAGCCGCGGTCGTCCGGTTGCTGGTCCAAGGTACGTCGCCGCGGCGAAAAGCGGCAGCCGCGTGGCGGACTCGACCTGCCCGGTGTTTTGGAAATACCAGATCCCATTCGCCGGAACGCCCGTGGAAACCACCACGAGATCCATCAGTCCGTCGCCATTGTAGTCCATCGGCAGCGGCCAGCTCCACAACCCCACCCCCAAGTCGGTGACAAGTGAAGGGTTGTTGAAGCTGAGTCTCGGCAGCTCTTCCGGCAGTGTCAGATTGGCCGCGCTGGCCTGCAATCCCAGCACCGCTCCCAGCAGGACAGACGTGGCGCGCATGATTCGTTAGAAGCGGCCGCTGACGCCGAACGTCATTGCTGGATCGTTGCTGAGAACCTGGCTCGGCCGCGACGGACCGCCCCGGTAGAGGCGCTGGGGCTCGCTGAACACATTCATGACGTCACAGAAGAACGTAAGGTAGGGGCGAAACTGATACGAGAGGCCAGCATTTACGATCGTGCGTGACGCTCGGAAGCTCAGGCGCGAGGCGTTATCGGAAAACGAGTCGAGATAACGCCCGGTGTAGTTGAGGAGGATATTCGCGCCAAACTTGCCGCGGGCATACGAGAGGCTCGCGTTACCGCTCTCCGGCACGAAATCGACAATCTCGCTCGTCGAGCGCTCGCGCGGCCCGCCATAATTGCCCGAGGCCGAGAGGAGCGTGAAGTTGGTACTGACGGCGAATCCCTGCAGTGGCCCCGGCAGGAATGTCAGCTGTTGCCGGTAGTCGAATTCAAAGCCCGATATCTTCGCCGAGCCCGAATTGCTCTGGGACTGCAGGGTGAATCCCTCGTAGTCACCATCGAATCCATTGCTCACTCCAATCGGCACGATGCCGATGTCGCGGGTCACGATATAGTCGCCGATGTCTTTGCGAAAGTAACCCACGGAGAACATACCGGCAGGTTTGAAGTAATATTCCAATGAGAGATCGATGTTCTTGGCATACTGCGGCTCGAGGCTCGGGTTGTTGATCCGAACCGTACGCGCGGCCTCAGAAATCGCCGCCGCTGGAACCAAGCTACCAAAGGACGGGCGACCGAAGCTCGTTGACCAACTCGCCCGCGCTTTGACGGCAGGCAAGACATCATAGGTAAAATGCACGCTCGGAAACCACTTCGTGTTGCTGCCGTTATTGGTGACCGGGTTGTCCCAGTCATGCCGGGCGCGCGCCACCGGATCCGGAATCTGTGCCGCCGTGGCGGGCGCGACGCGAACGTAGCCGAAGCCGCTGACTTCGGTGTGTTCGCCCCGCACCCCAGCGACGACACTGAGGCGACGAATTTTCGCGTCCGCCATCAGATAACCGGCCGTGATCTCCTCGGTGGCATTGCGAGTGCCCGAAAATCGATTGGTCTCCCGATTGAAGATATCCTCGGACCAGAGCTGTGAATTGGACAATTGGCTGGTCAGCGCGGACGTTTCCACAAACGGGATCACTTTGCCCGTGCGTACCGCATCGAACATCTCGTCGTTGGTCAGCGGCGAGAGCGGTTGATTGCCGATATAATTCCAGCGCACCTGACCGCTCACCTCTCCGACTTCATGCGAACGAAATGCGACGCCACTTTTCAGTCGCATTGGCACCGCAAGTTCAGGCCGATAAAGCACGTTCGCTTTGGCATTGTAGATATCGACGTCACGCGAGTTGTTTCGCTTGGTCAGCACCACTCCGGTACGGTAATTGGCAATGTCGTAGATGCTCGGACCTGCCGTCTGCGTGAAGACGGGGTTTTCTGGATCCGAAGCATCAACCCGCCAGCCGATCGCGGAGATCGTGGCCGACAGCGATCCGCCGGGTCCGTTCAATCCCGCCGCGAGGTTGATGTGCGTCCGGCTGAAGTTGGCGTCATAGTCGAATTCCCACCGTGCGTAACGGTGCTCGGCGCCGAGTCCGATCATTCGGGTACGATTGAAAAACGAGTTCAGCACCGAGGTCGTTTGCAGATTCGATCCCGCGACCGCGCGCACGTCCGTGATGCGATCCGTGTACCCGGGCAGAATCGCGCCGGTGCCTGTGGGTGTGCCGTTAACCACGGTCGCCACCGTCTGGTTGGAAAAGAAGCGCGCGGTGTAGCGACGGTCAAACGCTTCCAGGGCGTCATTATAGATACCGTTGAGAATGAGCTTCGTATTCTCGGTCAACCGATACTCCGCTTTCAGGTTCACCGCCGACTGCTTGCGGTTGTTGTATTGGCTATAGGACCGGTAGTCCCAGATGAACGCCGGCGAAGCCGTGGTGGCCTGATAGTCATACGAGTAGAAATGGGGCGCGTTAACATTCTCGCTGTAGAACGTGCTCAGCGAAATGCCGAGATTTCGTGAACCTCCGGCGACGTCGAAAACTTCCTGATAGCCGAGATTCAACTGGGGGTGGATCGGATGTTTCTCGCGCATCGGCGCCTGGTCGAAGAAAGACGGTGCCCAACGCGCGCCGAAGCTGTAGTTGATTCGTCGCCTCTCGGAGATGCTGAGGGGCGACCGCGTTTTCAGATTCACGCTACCACCCACGGAGTCGGCACTCTGATCCGGCAGATGGCCCTTTACGAGCTCGACCTGTTCGAACATCGCGCCGGTGAGACTGTGCGTCTGGAAATTACGACCGAAGCCACCGACGTTGGAGACCAGGTTGCCATCGACGTTAACGCGATTGAGGCCCGGAGCGGTGCCGCGGATCATCACTGCAACCACGTTGCCTTCCTGATCGAGCTGCCCCGTCACGCCGGGCAGGCGCACGATCAACTCCCCAGCGCTCATGTTAGGAAGATTGCCGTACGCATCGAGCGCCACGACATTCTTGACGTTTGCGGCGTTGCGCCGCGCGGTAATCGCCGCGGCATTCCCTTCGCGCTCCCCTGAAATCCGAAACTCGCTGAGCTGATAAATTTCCGCCAAAAGCTTGAAATCGCGGGTCGACCGCTGGCCCGCGTTCACCGTCGCCGTCTCACGCACGGTGTCCAATCCCGTGTAGGCCACCACGATTTCGTGGAGGCCAGCGGGTAGGTCACTCAAGACGAAGCGGCCCGAAGAATCGGTGATCGCGCTCCGATTAAGCGCGGGGATTTCAACCATTGCGCCTTCCAGCAAGTTGCCCGTGGCGCGATTGCCAACCGTGCCGCTGAGCGTCGCGGTCGTTGAGCTGGCGTCGGCTGCAAGCAGACCCGTGACCAAGAAAAATCAAGGAAGGAGGCTTAGGATTGAGCGCAAGGCTGCGCCAACACGAGGGAAGGGGTACATGGCGCTGAGATCATGGGAACGTGACGCCGAGTCAATGACGTTTAGATGAATTTATAACACATAATAGATGAACGACGTGATCGATGAAGGAGCGGTGAAATGTTTCGAGATGGTGACGGAAAACCAGCCTCATACCTGCGACTGATATGACTTTGGCGAGGCAGCGCCGGTCGGCCCTGACCTCCATATGCGTTAACCTAATCCATTTACTCACCCGATTGTCACCGCGAGCCCAAGGAACGAGGGCGTGGCGATTCATCTGGATTGCCGCGGTCGCCAAGGCTCTTGCAATGACAAACAGGAGTGGGTGAAACCGGGTCAGGCCGCGTTCTGCCGGAGGCTGAAAGCGGCCTATGGGTGAAACCAAGGAGTCAGGTTGCTAATCTTTCACTCATTACAGAGACCGATCCGTTCGGCCCAGCTCGTGACACCACGGCGCTGAAACCCGAATCCGATTTATATTTAAGCGCGCGCTCCGCCGTGCTCGAAAGCTCACCGTGCGCCCCATTGTGTTCGACGGCATTGCGGTCCGCGGCGACCCCAATGCGCGTCTGACGAGAGCAACGTCAACCGCCACGAAGCTAAGAGCCGGGGCTAGAGGCATTCGGTATCTCCACGAACAACTTGCCGATCTTGACGACGCAATTTTATTTTATCTACCTGTGCACTTGATTCCCCCAATGAGAAATTCGAACGCCATAGGAATGGTGCATCAGAAGCCCAAGAATGCCGCTTGTGGGCATTTCGTCAGCCAACCGTTCGAAATTCTCGCTGATTGTCGATGTGAATCCCCCGCCGGAGCAATAAACAGGGTTTAGGGGAATCAAGTGCATACCTAGATTATTTTAAAATAGTTTGACGGGACTTTCGCGGCTTAGGCGTCTATAAGTAAGCCGACGCAAGTCCGCCACCCCAATACCCCCAAATTCCAACTCTGCTCTGCAGCAACGGATGCCCTGTTTCTGTTCTGTCACGCAGGTTGCGGCTGACATGGCGATCTCGCTAACGACGGACGCCGAGCGCCACGGCGCCGTGAGCCCAGCAGGCGCGTCGTGGCTCGCGCTATGTCGACGATTCACCCGCGGAGACTCCCCGCACGAATCGCCGTCCGCCGAATCGCGGGCCTACTTGCACTCGCGTTCGCGCCCCACGTGTACGGACAAACCGCTCCCGCGGCGCCTTCCCCTTCAACCTCGGAAACCCTCACGCTATCTCCTTTCGTCGTCCAGTCCGACAAAGACACCGGCTACGCCGCCACGAGCACGCTGGCCGGCAGCCGACTTAACACCGAACTGAGAGACACCCCAGCGGCGATCTCCGTAATGACCCGGGAGTTTCTCATCGATATAGGCGCGGTCAATGTCACCGAGGCACTCACCTATGGCCTCAACACTGAAAAGGACTTTTCCGACTTCACCGGCAATGGACTCTATAGTAACGACCTTCTGATCCAGATGCGTGGCTTTGTCGGTGCCTCGCTCGGTCGAAACTACTTCGGTTGGTTCGGATCGCACGACAGCTACAATGTCGAACGGCTCGACTTCTCCCGCGGTCCGAACTCAATCCTGTTCGGGGTCGGCGGACCCGGTGGCATTGTCAACACCACCACAAAGCAGGCGAACCTCGGTCGCGACCACACCGAAGTCCAGGCGCGCGTGGCGACCTGGGATGACTATCGGTCGACCTTCGACGTCAACCGCTCGCTGGGAAAAAAGCTAGCTGTCCGGGTGAATGGAGTCTGGCACGAGAAGAAATCATGGCGCGACTTTGAATACCACGACCGGCTCGGCGGCGCCCTGGCGGTTACCCATCGTCCGTTTCAAAAGACGACCGTCCGGATCGATGCGGACTGCGGGAGAACGCCGGAAATATATTCACCAATTATAATTTCGACCGCGAAAGCCGTCTCCGCGACTTTGGTTTCGGCGGCGGCGCCAATTACCGGGGCGACACCGTACTCGGCTATGATGCCACCAACGGCAACAAGCCCATCTACGGCAGCCACCATGTGCTCGTGAACGGAATGATCCGCTACGGCCGAAAGATCACCACCAGGATGCTGGACTGGCGCATCCAGATCAACATCGACAACCTCTTGAACGAAGACCAGCTGCTCGTCACGGACGCGAACGAGACCCGCGCGTATCGTTTCGTCTACCTCACGCCGCGTCGCTGGAGCGTCTCGAACACGATTAGCTTCTAATCGTCCCGAATCTTAAAGCGCGGGCCTTTGGGTCCGTCTCAAGATTCGATCCGTCGCGGGGAGTCCTCGCGACGGACTTTCTTTGCTTAAGCGCTCGGGATGTTGCTCTGCGCCCGGAACCGGAACACGTAATTCCTTTTGTTCATGAGCGATCCTGCTCCGGGGTGTTGTTTCTATTCCGAGACAGCCGGTCAAAGTTTCTGCCTGGCTCCACGATTTAACCTTATCTGATTCAGCGGCATGTCACTCCCTCAACCCAACCTGTCATGGGTTGTTTTTTCCGGCTCGAATATTGCCTCATGAACAAAAAGGCGCTCACCGAAGCAGATATTCGCACCAAGTTCATTACGCCCGCGTTGACGGGGGCAAACGGTGAAAAATGGAATGTGATGTCCCAGATTCGTGAGGAAGCGTACTTCACCAAGGGTCGCGTGATCGTCCGGGGAAAAACCGTGAAGCGTGGAGATGCGAAAAAGGCCGACTATATCCTGTCCTACAAACCGAATCTCCCGCTCGCCGTCATCGAGGCCAAGGACAACACGCATTCGGTCGGCGCGGGCATGTCACAGGCCCTCGAATACGCCGAGATCCTAGACGTACCCTTCGCCTACAGCTCGAATGGCGACGCGTTTCTCGAACACGATCGCACGGCGAAGAGCGGTGTCGTCAGCCGCGAGTTTCCACTCGATCAATTTCCGAGCCCGGAGGAACTCTGGTCCCGATATTGCGCCGCCCGTGGACTGACTCCGGACCAGCGCCAAGTCGCGACGCAGGACTATTACGACGATGGCTCGCAGAAGGCTCCACGCTACTATCAACTCGTCGCCATCAACCGCACGGTTGACGCGATTGCACAAGGCGCGGGCCGCATCCTCCTCGTGATGGCGACCGGAACCGGCAAGACCTACACTGCATTCCAGATCATCTGGCGGCTGTGGAAATCAGGCGCGAAAAAACGCATCCTGTTCTTGGTCGACCGCAACATCCTGGCCGACCAAACGAAGACGAACGACTTTAAGCCGTTCGGCACCGCGATGACGAAGATCACGAATCGCACGGTCGACAAATCGTTCGAGATTTACCTTTGCCTGTATCAGGCAGTGACCGGCACGGAAGAAGAGTCCAATATCTACAAGCAGTTCTCGCGGGACTTCTTTGATCTGATCGTCGTCGACGAGTGTCACCGCGGCAGCGCTGACGACGATGCTGCGTGGCGCCAGGTGCTCGAGTATTTCGCGTCCGCCACCCAGATCGGTCTCACCGCGACGCCCAAGGAAACGAAAGAGGCTTCCAACAGCGACTACTTCGGCGAACCCATTTACACGTACTCCCTCCGCCAAGGCATTAACGACGGCTTTCTTGCGCCGTACAAAGTCGTCCGGATTGGACTCGATAAGGACCTCGACGGCTGGCGTCCCGACGCCGGCCTGGCCGACAAATACGGCCATTTGATCGAAGACCGGGAATACAACGATCGTGACTTTGATCGGAATCTGATTCTGGAGAAGCGCACGACCTTGGTTGCCACCAAGATCACCGAGTTTCTCAGGGGCACCAATCGCTGCGCGAAGTCCATCGTTTTCTGCGAAAACATCAATCACGCCGAGCGCATGCGGGCCGCCCTCGTCAACGCCAATCCCGATCTTGCGGCGGCCAATGCGAAATACGTGATGCGCATCACCGGCGACAACGACGAGGGCAAGGCCCAGCTCGATAACTTCATCGATCCGGAATCCACCTACCCGGTGATCGCCTGCACGTCGCGACTCATGACGACCGGCGTCGATGCGCAGACCTGTCATCTGATCGTCCTCGACCGCCGCATCAATTCGATGACCGAGTTCAAGCAGATCATCGGTCGGGGCACCCGCATCAATGAAGATTACGGGAAGCTCTTCTTCACGATCATGGATTTCAAACGCGCAACCGCGCTCTTTGCGGATCCTGCCTTCGACGGCGATCCGGTCCAGATCTTCGAGCCCAAGCCCGGTGAACCACCCATTCCGCCGGACGATTACGAACAAACGGACAAATTAGAGCCGGACGCCCTCGCGGAGACTTCGTCGTCCGACGAGGCCACCGGCTCGATCTCCACAAAATACTTCGTAGACAACGTCGAAGTCCGGGTCGCGACCGAGCGTGTCCAATATCTCGATACCAATGGGAAACTCATCACCGAGTCCCTCAAGGATTATTCCCGCAAAGCCATCCGCGGCGCCTATGCCTCGCTCGATGGTTTCCTCAGCGCGTGGAACGATGCGGATCGCAAACACGCCGTTCTCGAAGCGCTCGCCGCACAGGGCGTTTTCATCGACGAACTTGCCGAGCAAGTCGGGCGCGATTACGACGCGTTCGACCTTGTATGCCACGTCGCCTTTGATGCGCCGCCGCTTACCCGCCAGGAGCGCGCCAACCAGGTGAAAAAGCGCAACGTCTTCGCGAAACACGGCGCGCAAGCCCGTGCGGTCCTCGAAGCCCTGCTCCAGAAATATGCTGATTCCGGCCTCGTAAGCGTCGAATCGCTCGAAATTCTCAAAGTTGATCCCCTCGCCACGTTTGGTACTCCGCTCGAGATCGTGAAGCTCTTCGGCGGCAAGCCCGGCTACCTCGCCGCCATTGCGCAGCTGGAGTCCGAGCTCTATCAACCCGCCGCTTGACCGACAGAATTTTCGCCGCCGCATGTATCTTGTCTACTTCGACGAATCTGGAAATTCGGGCACCAATCTTACCGATCCACAGCAACCCGTTTTCGTTCTCAGCGCTCTGGTGGTTCCTGAGTCATCGTGGCAGCAAGTAGAGGCCGACCTCGAAAAAGTTTTGGAGAAGCACGTTCCTTCGCCGCGCGCGACTAACTTCGAGGTTCATGCAGGTGATCTCCGCCAAGGCACCGGGGACTTCAAGGGCGTGGCTATCGCGAAACGCGTCGGCCTCCGCGACGAGTGGCTTCAAGTCGCCGCCGCCCACAAGCTTCGCTTCATCTACCGCGCCATCACCAAAGCCCGCTACGAGCGATGGATGAAGTCCGCCTTTGGCCAAAACATTTCAGTCAACCCGCACCTCGCTGCGTTCCCGTTGGTCGCCCAAGTCATAAACAGCTATCTTCGTAGCCTCTCTACCGACGCGCTTGGCATCATTATTTCTGATGACAACCGCGAGGTTGTAGACGACATCGAACGCTTTTTGAAATTGCTGCGCGCAACATCGGGAACCTTGCGACTGGACCGCATCATCGAGAAAGGATTCTTCATCGACTCCAAGAAGAGCCTCCTGATCCAACTCGCTGATTTGTGCACCCTTCATGCCCGTAAAGACGAGGAGCGGAAGATTGGTCTCCCCCCAAAATCCATCGATGACACGGGCATTGCCCTCCTCAAGAGCATCGTTCATCGCGGGGAAGAGTCCTTCCCCGACGTCATTCAGTGGCTGCAACAGGTGCAAAAATAAAAGGAGCGGCGAGGAATCCCAGGGGGACTCGGGTCGCCTAAGGGGCGGCCACTCTCGTCGCTCCTCCGAATAGAACGACATTTACCACCTTTATCAAGCTGGTTTCCAAATCCCGCCTTCCCTCGGGTGCATCTCCGAGTTGACGCCAGGACTAATTCCAAAGGAAGCGTGCGGACTGATTTTTGAATAGAACGTTGATGGCGAGCAGATGAGTGAGGCCTTTGCGGGACCAGAACTGGCCGCATGATTTGAAACGGTTCTGCAGTTGTCGGCAGAGGGATTCGACGGCGCCGCTACCCATGGGAGCCCGTTCCTTTT
>Ga0163151_10007998_pt1 | contig 12104 bp, 15 predicted proteins | sample OliLakLV19MP5IB2_FD_145596 | JGI IMG/M metagenome (GOLD analysis project Ga0163151, IMG submission 145596) | Freshwater microbial mat bacterial communities from Lake Vanda, McMurdo Dry Valleys, Antarctica - Oligotrophic Lake LV.19.MP5.IB-2 | ecosystem: Environmental > Aquatic > Freshwater >...
CTCAAGCGCTGCAAAAGCTTGAAGATCAGAGTGGGGCTTTTGGCTGATACTGATTAATTGATTCGCTGTGATTCTTTTGATCTGGATAAATTCGGCGTGAGATAAAACACGTCCCTGATCGATCTGATTTTGTAGGCTTACTAGTTCTTTTAGGAGGGGAAGTTCCGAGGCCATTCGTTTAAAAGCTGCCCCAATCTTATCTGGGTTTTGTCCCGCAGTTTCGAGGGTATGCTCAAGGTGACTGACATTTTTTTGTAACGCTTGTCTAATCTTTAACCACACCTGGGGCCGGGGAGAAACGTCAGATTTCTTATAAAGATCGGCCCACTTTTCACTCTGATTCTGTGTTTGAGATTGTGGATTATTAACTAAATTCGAGAGGATTGCCGCGCACTTGATCTGATCAGTGCTTCCAGCTCCAGGTGTAGACCACACCGAAAGCATAACTAAAAATAAAATGAAGAAGTGACACTTTTTGTACATGCTTCATTGAAGGATGCAGGAGATATACCACCGCCACAATCAAATTGACCGTGTGGCACGCTTCATGAATATTACACTTCATAAGACACCATTAATTAAGAAAGAGTTTATGAATTGGATGCGACTAAATAAAAAAATAGTAGGGGTTTTTATTGGCTCCGCATATTTCTTTTCCGGGCATGTCGTATTGGCAGCTACATTAACAGTCCCACCAGAAAGTTGTGCAGTCCTACTTGATGAAGTGGCATCGGGCCATCATCCAACACATATTGCATCCACGGCTAAGAAAACTACTGGAGACGCTTGGACAGATTCAGTACAAGCTTTGAAACAGATTGATCAGACAGTATATGGAAGACATCAAGTTATTGAAGCTCTCACCACAGCTATATTAGCCAAAGAATTTGTATGGATTAATGGTGAGCCTGGTGGGGCTAAGACCTTTTTATCAAGGATCATGTTTCAATCGGTCTTGAATGCGATTCCCGAAGCGGATAAAAAAGTTTTTGTGCTTCAGTTTCATAAGTTGATTTCTGAGGGAAAAATCACGGGCTTTCAAAAATTCTCTTCTATGATGAAAGATGGAAAATATGAAATCGAGACGGAATCATCTCTTGTCGGAGACCGCTTTCTATTCTTGATTGCCGATGAAGCTGAAAAGGCAAATCCTGCAGTTTTAAATGCGCTTTTATCAGTATTAAATGAGAGAAAGGCTTTTTTAGGAGCCAAGGTTGTAGACGCCGTTTTATCAAGCGGTGTTTTTACTTCAAATAAAACCACCGGCGAATTTATTCAAGGGTTCTTAAATGATCGTCCATCAGGTGAAGCACTGCTTGACCGTATGGCAGTGAAGATCCATATACCCAATCAACAACTGAGTGCCAAAGAAACTGTCGCCATGTATGACTTGGTAAAAAATCCTGGAAAATCTAAAATCACGCTCCCTCTCAGAGAGCTAGAGGCTGTGGTTGCAAAAGTCAAAATCCCTGATGACATGATGGCTGAGATCGTTTCTATTGCCCGTGAATTTGATCGCTATGTGACAAATAAAGCCGATCAATCTAAGACGCAAGTTAGGTATGGGGAAAGGGATTCTGAATATTTCCCGGCCAATCAGTTTTCAAATCGTTCTGTCAGACGCCTTGTTCAAATTTTTAAATCCGCCCTTGTAGCCCACCAATTGATGGAGGGCGTGCCCTTTGATCAGATGAGACTAACACCCCAACGACAAGATTTAAGTCTCCTTGCTTTAAGTGCCCTTTATGCAGGGCCATCAGGTCTAACGCTTAAAACCTATAGCGTCACTGAAGTAAGTGATGGAATCACTGTTACCTCTACGCATGGAACATCTTCTAAAATGGCTGTTCATTATAGCCCTTTTGACGGACAACTCCTGCTCCAAGACGGTTCTGGTAAAACCCAATTTGCCTATGGTTTAAATGGAAATTCATGGGTCTTGAAATCCAAATCTCCAGAATTTGCCGACTGGTCGATTGATACCACTGGTTTTGCAGCACTCGCCCCCAAAATTAAAAGTGTGGTACAGGCCAATAAAATTGATCTCTCAAAACCACAATTTGAAGTTGATAAAAATATTGATCAGCTTCTTGCCAAAGGCACCGTAAAAGAAAGAACAAGGGTTGAACTTGAATCTATAAAGAAGGATCTTGAGCAATTCGCAAATGTCCTTAGTCAGCATTTTGATAAAGATCAGCCAGCAGTGAGAGCGCCTCAAGAAAAGCTACTGCCTCAGCGAAGTGAGAAAGAAAAAAGACAATTTAGACGTGAAATGCTTGCAGCTAAAGTGGAAGAGCGCGTCTCTCGTTATTATGATTGGATGGGTTACGAGGTAAGAGCCCTTAAGCAGCGGTTTGTTGAGCTTGATTATTCTATTGAAGCCCATCTAACAGGAATTTTATCTGACAACCATCTCTATGTCTTCGGGCCTCCAGGCGGAGCAAAAACTGCGCTGGCAGAAGTTATTTTAAAGTCAGAACTTAAAAAAATGAATACTGATAAAGTAGATCAGTTTGTAAAGAGCACTTTAGCTGCTGTAGGCCATGATCAAAAGTTTGTCCGGGCCATTTTAAAACGAGTGCGGGCAGGAGAACGGCCTGAACAATTTGATCGATTTCTTTTGCAGTTTCACAAACTTCTTCCCGAAGGTGTTTTGATCGGCTTTCCAAAGGTTGAAAAGCAGCTCAACGAAGGTAAAGAAGAAATTGAAGTTTCAACATCACTTGCGAATCAAAAATTTATTTTTGCAATCTTAGATGAGGTTGATAAGGCCAATCCTCAGACCATTACTGCCCTTTTATCCATTTTAAATGAGCGGGAGGTTTTTGCAGGGAATCAGGTTATTAAAACAGCCCTTAGGACAGCTATTCTCACCTCTAACAAAATGCCCAGTGAATTTCTAGATTCTTACCATGAAGATAGATCCACTGGTGAAGCAGTAATGGATCGAGCCCCTAACAAAGTTTTCGTGTCCAATAAGATTTCATCTGAAGAAGCCCTGACGCAATTTCTTATTAATCTAGAAAAAGGTATTTCCCCAAGCTGGAAAGGCCTTTTGGCCATTGGCGAGCTAGAGCCTATAGTAAAACAGGTCGAATTTGAAAATCCGGCGTTAAAAGAATTGCTCGCAAAAGTGCATGAGAAATTCTTAGCTTCAAGGATTAACAAAGAAGAAGAAACTCGAAAAGCTCACAAGATGGATCCAAGGGAATTTCCTGACTATTACGTTTCAGCTGCAGGAAGTGCTTCGGATCGAACAGTGATTAGACTTTTTGATCAATTAAAAGCCCGTTTTATTGTTCATCAGCTCATGGAAGGTGTTGCTTTCAAAGATTTGAGAACCACCATTGAGATGAAGGATCTGGGGCTATTTTTTGAGGGCCTGGGATATTGGGCTCCACAAAAAATCTCGCACTCTTATGGTCAAGACGGTTTACTCCATTTTTCAAATAGTTCGCCGGTAATTGAACGCTTGATTAGTTCAGGCGTTGTGGATGCCAGAGTAAAATTCCATTTAGAAATGATGCTTGATGAGGCAAAAGACTTTGTTCAGGTATTAAACTCTGTGACCCACGAGTTTATGGATTCATATAAAAAAGAAATTACAAAATATCCTGATCTTTTCCCAAGCCTTTTTGTTAGCGATAAATCGCGCCCAACTGTTGCCCCAGCGATGAGCGGCCAAAGGCCCAATTTAACTCCCGACCTTCAAAAGTCAATCAACCAGGCAATTAAGGACTTATCTCAACTAAGACTGAATCTTGATGTAGCAAAATCGAAAGGCCACACTTCCCCTGAAATAACTGCCCTTACGAGTGATTATAAAAAGAAGGAGCAGGCTCTCGTTGAATATCTTGAAAAATACAAGATCATGACAAGGCCAGAGCTCGTGGCACAAATGAAGCGCGAGATTGAAGACGCTCAAAAACTAAAACAAAGTGATCGTCAAAAAGAAGACCGAACGAAGGAAGAAGAAGAGCGCCGTCGAAAAGAACAAGAAGAGCAAATTAAAAATTCTGTAGTTGATGGAACTAAAGGGATCCTTAATAGAGTTGAGCCTGGCTCGTTCAAAATGGGCGAAGTAGGTAGCCAAATCAATGTCGAAATCAGTAAGCCTTTTGACATGATGGCCACCCCAACAACGCAAGTCGTGTGGAAAAAGGTAGCAGACCTGGCGAATAAGATTCCTGGCAAACTTGGCGGAGTGTTTGGTGCCAAATATAAAATCAATGCTGATCCCTCTAATTTCAAGGGGGATTTACATCCTGTAGAAAAAGTTTCATATGAAGAAATTAAAACATGGATCAGTGCTTTAAATGATTTATCTCAAGCCGGTGACCCTGCTCTAAATGATCTATTTCCTGGCCATAAAAAGGGTGACGTCTATCGTTTGCCTTCAGAGGCCGAATGGGAATTCGTTATAAGAGGACGGGGTCAGTTTAATGATGCTTTTCATTTTGGCAATAATGAGGCAGATCTTGGCAAGTACGCATGGTTTAGCGGTAACTCCGGGAGCACTACCCACCCTGTAGCTAAAAAAGATCCCCTCATAGTTAACGGCAAAGAATTTTACGACATGCATGGAAACGTCTGGGAGTGGGTAGAGGATGCGTGGGCAGACAAGCTCCCAGGTGGAAAAGACCCCGTGGTCAACAACGGCTCCCACCGTGTTATCCTTGGCGGTTCTTGGCTCAGCAATGCTCGGTACTTGCGTTCTGGGTACCGTGGCTACTTCTCGCCCGGTAATCGCGGCAGCTATCTCGGTTTCCGCCTCGTGAGGACGCCTAGGTAGCCCTTGGCTCTTTTACCATCTTACCCTTGGCATTTCGGCCCTTTAGGGCTGCTCCTCCCCGAGGGCAGCCCGTAGGCGCTGCCCTCGGCCCGCCGAAAATTTTTTTGACCTCCTGGTAAAAATTAAGATATATGAATAATCCGTATGTTATTTATTAACCTATGGACTAAATTCATGTGTCATGGCACTAACACTTCGCTCAGGGCTGTTAGGGGCTCTTGACGAGTAGACTGGGGGAGCATGAATGTTGGTTAAAATTATTTCTGTAACTTTCAATTCTGCCTATGGCGGATTCGATGACACCGAACTAAGAAATTTTATTAAAGATATCGAGGTCATTTCCATTACGGATCATATGTTTGTCCGCAATGAGATTCCCTATCTGACTCTAATTGTGAAGTATTTTCCCTTACGCCGGGAAGCAAATCCTAAATTAGCTCCGCAGGGAAAGCGCGACGAACCCTGGAGACAGAATTTATCAGAAACAGACATGGGGCTTTTTAATCTGCTCCGTGACTGGCGTTCAAAGCAAAGCAAAAAGGAAGGCTTACCGCCTTATGTACTTTTCACAAATAAAGAGCTTGCTCAGATCGTAAAGGATCGCCCTCAAAGTCTGGCTGACCTTGCAAAGATTGATGGAATAGGGAAAGCAAAGATTGAAAAATACGGCACCGCTATTTTGGATATTTCAAATGTAGGGATACCACCTTCATCTACAACGCCAGTCCCTGCTCCTATTGCCAACCCTAATCCTGAAACTCAAGATGATCTCTTTAAGGATTAGGTATGCAAGGAGATGACAAAAGGCGATTTAGCGATGGTGACCTCCCTATATTTGTTAAGTGGTTAGATTTTCTAAAGTGGCTTTTATCAACAACTGATAAATTTCCTAAGAAGAGCCGATTTACATTTTCTGATCGGATTAATAATTTGGCCCTAAACATTGTTGAAGAACTAGTCGAGGCACGTTATACAACTCACCGGGCGGGAATATTGATTCGAGCAAATATCAATTTAGAAAAACTTAGAGTGTTAATACGAATCAGCTACGAATTGAGATTTATCTCCTTTAAAAATTATGAGCAGGCCATGTATTCAATGAATGAGGTGGGTAAAATGCTCGGTGGCTGGATGAAAGAATCAGGGGGCCGCAAATGAAAAGATACGGCAATCTGTTTCCTCAAGTCATCAGTTTTAGAAACATTCTTTTGGCGTCGCATAAGGCTTTTCGTGGCAAAAAGCTTAAAAAAAATGCAGCTTCTTTTTATTTCGGCCTCGAAAATGAGGCCATCCAGCTACAGACAGAATTGACCACTGGCATATATTTGCCAAGAGGTTATCAGATGTTTGAAATACGGGAGCCAAAAGTCCGCCAGATTTGTAGTTCAAATTTTCGTGATCGGGTTGTTCATCATGCTATTTGCAACGTACTTGAGCCTCTATTTGAAGCCAGAATGATTGGTGATACCTATGCATGCCGCAAGGGGCGTGGCACTCATGTGGCGGTTAAGCGCTGCCAGCAATTTACCCGAAAGTATAAATACTTTCTGAAGTGTGACATCAAAAAATATTTTCAAAGTATTGATCATGAAATCATGAAAAATATCCTGGCGAAATTTATAAAAGACAAACCTCTCCTACGACTGGTTGACCGAGTGATCGATCATGCTGTTCCCGGAAATCCACCAGGTAAGGGGCTCCCCATTGGTAATTTAACAAGTCAGCACTTTGCTAACCTTTATCTGGGAGAGCTTGATCATTTCATCAAAGATCGGTTGGGGATAAAAGGATATCTCAGGTATATGGATGACTTCATCAGTTTTAGCGATGACAAACAAAGCCTCCATGAACTTTTGTCCAATATTCAGAAATTTTTAAAGGAGCACCTGCAATTAGAACTTAAAGAAACTGCGACTCGAATCGCACCCATTTCCGAGGGTGTACCATTTTTGGGGCTCAGAGTGTTTCCGAATTTAAAAAGGTTGCAAAGGCCCAATCTACTTCGTTTTCGAAGAAAGATGAGGCGTAGGGAGTTAGCTTTTCAAGAGGGAAAAATTGATGAATTAGTATTTTTATTATCGGTTAACAGTATGGTAGCGCACGTTTCTCAAGCCGATTCGTTAGAATTAAGGCGGAAAGAACTTGAGCGATCCATATTTTTGGCGTGATGGCCAAATTAGGGGCTCCAACCGTGTTATCCGTGGCGGTTCTTGGAACAACAATGCTCAGAACTTGCGTTCTGGGTACCGTAACAACAACTCGCCCGGTAATCGCAACAACAATCTCGGTTTCCGCCTCGTGAGTACAACGTATTGCCCGATAAGCGTTGTTCAAGGATGACGCTTCTGTGCATAAGGCATTGTCCAGGTCATCACGCCTGCGCTGACCTATTTGGGTCAGACAAATAGTCCATGATCGCAGCGTCTGGTAACGGGTTGTCGAGAGACAATCTTAGTGAAGGCCGTTGCGATCTTTTTATTTTTTGAATTCTTTGTCAGCGAGGACTAGAGCTTCGAGCATTGTGATCCAGTAGTGCTTTTCATTTTCATTCAGATATTCATCAAGGCGGGACCAAATTTTATCGGCTTCGCTGATAGGTGCATTTTTTCTTAAAATAGTTTTTAGAAGTACAAAAAATTCTTTTAGGTCTTTTGGTTTTAGCTCAAAGGAAACAGAAACCGCAGTGGCCCATGCATCTAACCCACCGTCTAGGCGGTAAAGCATGGAATTTACATAGTGAATAGAAGTACCCATTTTCTTTGCAAGCTGTTCTCTTGCTTCACGAGTGCGGATTTTACTCCGTAGAACATCTCGAAAGAAAATTCGCCATTCTTCACCATACCGAGCGGTTTCGCCCGCTTTGTTCCTGGGGGATGCCATTGTCACCTCAAGTAAAACGCTTACCATGACCCCTACCCCAAGTCTAAAACTTTGATATATGAAAGAATAGCATATGATATTAAATTGTATATTGACTGTAAAATATTAGCAATATACTACACATGAAGATTGAAGGAGGTTACTTTGCGCAAAGTTAAAAAGAGAAAGCCTATTGGTGGACTTTCAAGTCAGGAACTTCGATCCATATTTGGAAGTTATGAGGAAGCGGCTGATGTCTTGGAGTTATTGCCAAGATATTTGTCTGAAAGATTTGGCCGTTCAAAAAACGGTGGCTTTGGATTCTTTGGAATTGAAAAGATCCGTGTTGATTTTATTCCCGAAATTAAAAGAGTTGAAATTGAAAATATCTACGCGACGAACGCAGCTACGATTTTTTTACCTGTTATCAAAGGAGAAACTGGAGAGGATCAGGAAGAAAGGGCGCGGGAAGCCATTCGTTATTTCATGCCTTGCTTACCTGACTCTCAGGAAAGGGCGACGGCACAATTTTATGAATTGATTAAGGCAACGGGTAAGCAGGAGCTGCTTCAAATGCTAAAGGAAAAATATAGGAAATAAAAGAAAGGTTTTTCTATGTCATATAAGGTTTTTTTCGGAGAAGGGTTGGGGCCGTATATTAAATCCCAGCGAATAAAACTCAACTTAAGTCAAATGGAGGTGAGCAGACAACTAGGCTTTTCGGCCCAGTTCTACGGGCTGATAGAAAAAGGAAAGGTTGGGTGTCCTAAGAAAAAGCTCGCACTTTTAGTCGATGTCCTTCAGTTAGATAAAGAAAAAGTGATTCGTATCATTTTGAATGCATTGAAATCCCAATTAGAAAAACTCCTATTCTCTAAAAAAAACTCAAAAATAAATAATTGGAATTTCCGCAGAGTAAATAACCGTGAACAATCTAGTTATGGAGCTCATACTGCTTGAAAAGATACTATAAATTCACTCAAGTTTTACTGAAATTTTTAAAACTGCGCAGAGATAAAAGAATAAGCCCATCGAGGGAATTCTTTTTTTCTGTTCTATTGATTTTACGGTCGAAACTTCAACATCGACAAGTTCAGCCAATTGCTCTTGCGTTAATTTTTTTGCAATCCTTGTGTTCTTTATTATCTCGGACACATAGTCCAGATTCGAAAGAATATCCTTTCGATACTTTGGTGGTATTTGATTAATCCGCTCGCCTGTCTTCTTCATAGAAAAACAATTAGATATGGGATACCTAATGTGTTACAGGGACAGGCTGTACCCCTTAAGAATTTATTTCAGATAGTTCCACATTCTGCCATAGGCTGGGTAATCGCATGAATATTCCTATAAGTAAGAGATTGGGAATTTATTTGGGGGATAGGCGTAGAGCAGTGGGGCTATCCCAGATAGAAGTCTCAAAAGTTCTTGGTTATCCGAATCAACAAAGTGTTGCCAATTGGGAACGCGGTGTGGCCTTTCCTCCGGTTAAAAAGTTTAAAAAACTTATTAAGGTATATCAGATTTCAAAAGATGAATTTATGTCCGTAATATTAACTGAGATTGAACAGGCTCTGGAGAGCTTCTTCTGAGATGAGTATGGGTTTTACAGAAAAGCTCTATAATCTACGTTTAGAATTTTCGATAATTTCTTTGCGGTCGTCTTCCCAATTTGCTTTCTACCTTTTTCCATTGCTGCGACAAAACTTTGGGCGGATTGAAGTTTTTTGGCAAGTTCGTGCTGAGTCAGTCCCTGACGCTTTCTTGCACCTTTTAGGATGACCGCCGGATCCGTTTTCTCAGAGTAAAGGTCTGTAACGATCTCTTCAGGAGGGAGTGGTTTCGGCTGGGTTTCCATTTCTATTTTCTTTAATAAGTTAGCAACCACAGTCTTACACCTTGAAATAACCTTTGGGCTTATCTCTGAAATCGATCCATCCCCATACTGGAGAATGATCTTCGCAATGTTCTTTTTACGACATTTATGCGTATTTTTCTTTTTTTTCACGATGCTAGTCTAAGTTGAATCTTGGTTTTATATCCAAAAAGGATATAATATCAACTTTTCTATTGTCATTAAATAAAAATTAATTCATTATTATCTTGAACAAAAAAACAAGTGTGATTAATTCTCCCTTCTAAATAAAATATGTTTAGTTTAGTGGGGGTTTGTGCTTAGGTCTTTAGTGCTTTTGTTAATGGCAAATCCAGAAGACCCAGAGCCCCAACGAATCCTTAAATTTGTCAATAAGCGCAATATGGTAGAAGTCATCGATGCTGCTGCAAGTGAGTTGTATGGGCTGCGAAACAAATTGGAGGAAGAAATTAATCAACCTGCTCCCGAAAATGTTTTTGATATTTGGAATCCAAAAGATGACGACTAAGAATTCTTTTTAGCTTTTGTTATTTCTTCTGCTGTTCTGCTGCGAAGAAGTTTGAGAACCCCTGTTTGATCACTTCGAGTGGCAATGCGGTATAAACCTAAAAGCTCATTTTCTTCCACAGTAAGGGTGGTGGACTGCTCTCTTTTACCACTCTCTTGAGCTTTGATTAATTCCTGCTGCTGAAGGATTGTTTCTGCCTGGCCTTTGATCATCTTATTAAGAGAATCCATTGAGTCTAAAAGTGGGCCAAGATTGTTTTGCGACGGTCGTCCATCCATCTCGTCGGTTGCCTGGAGAAGAAGTTGCTCATTATCAAAAAATGTAGAGGGAACTTCTAAGAGTTTACATAGGGCTAGGCGTTTTGATTTTGAAGGTGATCTAACTCCGCTTTCCCAGCGGGCTATGGTTGCCTGTTGAGCATTAAGGCCCTTAGCGAGCTGCGCTTGGGTTTTAAACCCTTTTTTCTTTCTTTCCTCTTTTATTAGCTTTCCAAGTCGTTTTTTAAGGAATTTCAAGCAGTTACTCCTGTTTAATGACCTTATATTTACATAAATGGTTGTATAAGTACATATTTTTCTGTTGCTTTCTATGGCATTCCGATAAACATTAATGTCTTAAAGAAGACATAAAATGTAAATATGAGGCCATCATAAAAATGAAAGACCTAACGGAAATCAGACCAGAACATCAATCAGACCTTGCCGTTGTTATTTCAGACAAAGCCATTCAAGCATTGGAGCACCAAAGAGTTCAGCTTCAAAAATTTGTGACAGGGCAACTTAAAAAAGGAATTAACGGCGACTATGCTCAAATCCCCGGCACTCCAAAGCCAAGCCTCTTAAAACCAGGCGCTGAAAAATTAGCCAATATCTTTAAGCTCGGCAATCGGGTGGTGAAGTCGGACAAGGATATCGATCATAAATCCAATTTTGCCATGTTCACATACGCTGTTGAAATTTTCCACATTCCATCAGGTAGGGCTATTGCTCAATGCGAAGGTTCAGCCAATAGCCATGAGAAGAAATTCAAGGAAAGAAAAATCTATGAATACAATAACGGCAAAAGAATTGAAAAGGGCTATGAGCCCACGCCAATCGCCGACATTTTAAATACGCTCCAAAAAATGGCTCAAAAGCGTGCTTTTGTCGGTGCGGTTATTAACGCTGTTGGAGCCTCTGATTTCTTCACACAAGATGTTGAAGAATTTGCTGCTTCAAAAAATCAAGCCGAGCCGCAAGCTAATCAGTCAGGTGAGCTATCAGAAAAACAGCTCAAACGGCTTTTTGCTATTTGCAATGCCCAAGGCTGGAGTCACGAGCAAACAAAACAATATATGACAAGGGCGTTCGGCGTTGAATCTTCACGCGATCTCAATCGACAGACCTATGACCTTTTAATCAATGTGATCGAAAAATCCTCTTTCGAAGATGCCATCGGAGAAGTCGATGAGAAGTGATGGCTTGATGATGCGGTTTTCAAAGACAGCGAGCCTAGTCCTGAAAAGGCGAATTTCCCTTGGGCTAACACAAGTTGAGTTGGCCAAGAAAGTGGGGACGCATATCCAATTTATTTCAAATATTGAACGCGGCATTTGTGGTGTTCCAAAAACAAGGGCTAAAAATTTTGCGCGAGCTTTAGGAGTGCCAAGCCTAATTATTGCCCGAACAATGTCGATGGATTTCTTTCAAGACTACGTCAAACAACAACCAGGAGGGGAGTTATGACGAGCGCCATTAAAAGAGAGCTAAATTTTGAACAGATAGAACCCTCCTCTTACGGTGTTCCCAAGGGTTATATGACCATTGAAGAGGTTTCTGAATTTATAAAAATTCCAGTTAAAACCCTTAGAAAAATAGTGCATAGCCGAAAGCTCAAAGTCTATCAACCTGGCCGTCGTCTCCTTTTTAAAATTGAAGATATCGAAAGCTTCATTCAAAGACATCCATTTAAGCCGAAAAAGTTAGGAGCAACAAATGTCTGAAAATGCTGTACGGGAATTAATTGCAAGCATCAAATCTTTTTCAAAAATCAAGATGAGAAGTTCATCTCAATTCGGTTACACGCTGGCT
>Ga0163151_10008003_pt1 | contig 12102 bp, 3 predicted proteins | sample OliLakLV19MP5IB2_FD_145596 | JGI IMG/M metagenome (GOLD analysis project Ga0163151, IMG submission 145596) | Freshwater microbial mat bacterial communities from Lake Vanda, McMurdo Dry Valleys, Antarctica - Oligotrophic Lake LV.19.MP5.IB-2 | ecosystem: Environmental > Aquatic > Freshwater > Lake...
CTCACCGGTTGCTGACTGTAGGTTTGCTGGCTGTAGGATTCCTGGCCAATTGGCTGCTGGCTATACGAGTCCTGACTCACTGGCTGCTGGCTAAATGGTTGCTGGTTGTACGGATCCTGGCTCACTGGATCCTGGCTAAGTAGTGGCTGGCTCAATGGTTGCATGGCAGCGGCGACGCTTGCCGTTAAAACTGGAGTCGTGGTCGGATCTATAAAGAAAGCCGGCACTGCTGGCTCTGGGTCCGGTTCGATTCCTGCTGCGGCAGGATTGAACGGCAGCGAGGCTTCTTCTGCGACCGAAGACATTGTAGTTATGGCAGTAGACATTTCGTCTGGCATAGGCTCGATCACCGGCGCTTGAGAGGGATATTCTTCTTCGGCCGGAAAAGTAGTCCGAGCCAAAGTGCCACGCAGTCTTGCGCGGCGAGCAGCCAAAGATGAACCCCCGGTGTTCGCAGTTGAACCCCCGGCTGGTGAGTCATCGTAGGAACCCATAGGGTTACTAGGGTTGCCTTTTTCCTCCCGCACCATGCGGCTTTCCTTTCTCTATTGAGTTGCCAACTGTCAACTATGACATTAGGCGGCGCGAATACGTGTGTAAACAACACCGCTAGTCATTTCTGTTCCACACAAGACCGAAACTAACACCTACTAACTCATTCACTCTAGCGCCGACCGATAAAAACCGATCCGCTCCGAGATGGCTAAAAGATGCAGATGAGGGCAAAAGTGCCCCAAGTAGCCATGGCTCCGTTCCACAAGTATATAACTGAAATCGTTCTAAGGAAAGGAGATTCCCGCACTTGACAATGCAGAATCCCGACTGTACCATGCTCTTGAACCATTTAGTCGAATTTAATTTATAGAAGTTACTACTATCTACTAGTTCATATTGGGCACATAAGATTGGGGCAGCGTTGCGGCACTGCATTTTCTGCCCATCTGCGGTTCAATAATACTTGAGGAAGAAGCTGCCTTCGGGCGCTGAGGAAATCTTGGATATCCAGATTTGCCAATGCTGCGGCATCATCATCAGGGGCAAGAGCAAGTTTTGCACCGGATGCGGCACGACCATTTCAAAATTTTCCCCTGTCACCCTGCCTGTGATTTCTCACACGGCGGCGCCTCTTGCTGTAATTCTTGACCCGGACCCGCTCGTGCTCGAGCGAACCATGCTCAAGGTTAGATTTGCCGGCATTCCAGTGGCCTCGGCGCAATTCGCCCAGGGCGGTGAGTACGGGAATGACCAAGACTACGGGCAGTCGCAAAGTATGGCTGGAGCATCCCAGGCGGCAGCGACTAGCACCTCTCGCTTGCAGAATATTCTCGGCAATGCCGCTACGCGCGGTGGAGCGCCAGTTTCCGATCCTATGTCAGAGTTGATCTCTCTTGATGCCCAAGAGCAGACACAAGACAACGATTCGCCTGAGGGCTTTGACGAGTACTTAGCTGAAGATGAGCAAGAATACGTCGAAGAACCGTCTAACCAAGAAGCTGATTTCGAGCCACCATCGACGCCGGAACCAAGTGCACCGTTCTTAGCTGAATCTCAATACTCAAGCCCTGCAACGAATATGCCGGGGTCGCCGACCCGACCGGATCGCCCGGGCACTGCAACCGTAACCAGAATAGTCACGGCCGCCGGAGCGTTCGACGCACTGGCCGGCAGCACATCCGCGACCATACCCATCACCGTAACCAGCGCTGTCAATCCTCTATTAGGAAGCGGCTCGCTGATGGCTACGAATCTCAGCTCCGCACAAAATGCTGTGGCTTTTACATCCGCCGAGCCGCCGGGCGGGTTGCCACGGGCCGGATCGGTTCCCCATGCCACCACCGTGGTGGCACCACAGACCGGAGCTGCCGACAGCCTATCAGCTGGTCCGCCAGCGGAATCCGTGGACTCACGGACCATCGAACCAGCTGCATTTGCAGAAACGCGTCCTGAGCTGCCGTTCTCGATGACACCTGAGGCTTCTCAGTTTGCCGCACCGCAACCAGCTGATCCAACATCAGGCCCTGCCGACTTCTTTGACACGCCGCCACCGGCAATGGTTAATCCTCCGACAGCAACCTTTGACAGCGCACCGCCTCTTAGCGGAGCATCACCAAGCAGCGCTGCGGCGCCGACCGTTGCAACCAGTCAGCCAACGCTGGCTGTTGCCCCGCCAATGCTGCAACCTCAGCCAACGGATGTAGTATCAGCGCCGTCCACGTCGTTCGAACCGGTGGCAAGTTCGCCAACGGCCGAAAGCTCATTTAACCCGATTGCTGGCGGCAATTCATTCGACTTCTTTGCCCCAACACCCGGATTAGCTCCTTTCGAGGACAGGCCGCCGGAGCCGCCCACTTTGGTCGTCGCTGAGCCGACCGTGACACCAACAGCCGAGCCTAAGCCAGAACGAAACGTCATCGATACGAACAAATTCGGCAACGGAGTACCGTCGGTGGTGGCAGACGCTATTCGGGCTGCCGCATCGGCCAGCCAAACAAACATGCAGCCGGTCAGCGCCAAGACAACCTCCGATGAGGCAAAGGGAGATTTTCCGGACGATTCTGTTAACAGAAAGAAGAAGAAGTCGGACGATAAAGAGGACAACGCTGGCTCAACTGTTCGCGGCAACCGCGACTACAAGGAATCCTCGAAGTCTGAAACAAGCAAAACCTTCAAGCTAGGTCCCTTCGACATAAACATGAAGAGCGGGCTAACGATCGGTCTGCTAGTTCTATTCTTGGGCTTGCCGATGATGCTAGTTGGATTCAACATAGTCGGCGGTGCGATATCGAAACTCTTCTCGCCAGGTGGAAGCAGCGTTCCTTGGCTCGGCGGCGATTGGGAATTTGGCGTGCTCAGCTCAGACGGTCGCAACGTTAAAGGCACCGTAAATCTGCAACAAAAAGGCGCCGCATTCACGGGAATGGGTGTGGACAGCTACGGCGGATTCCGCATTACTAACGGAGTCTATCAATACCCCAAGCTTCAGTTCCAGAAGATTTATGTTGATCAGCAAGGACGCCCTCAAGGTAAATCCATTACTTATGCCGGAGCCGTTGACTGGGTCAATCCCGATCCAAACAATGGCAAAGTGCCTTTCCTTTCGCATATGTATGGACAGTGGCAGTTCCAGAAACGTGAAGGACACGGCTGGCGTGGACAGGTCGTGAGCAAAAGTGGGAAATGGGAAGCTGGGCAAGTACGGGTTGATGCGGCCAAAGATCGACCAGAGGACGCCTCAGGCAACATTGCAATGGTTACCGGATTCGATCCAGGGCAATCCATCAAAGATTTTATTGGCGTGCCAAAGACAGGCAGCGCTAGTGAGAATGCCACGTTCTTTGCCAGAATCGCCGGCTTCCTGCTTCTTGCAGGCTTAGGCCTGGTCGCAGCCTCGGCTAAGTTCTTCGGACCTGCCGGTCTCCTGAACATCTGGTCGAAGAAGGAGTACATTCCTTCTCAGTTCAAATCTCAACACTACAAGATGGTCAAAGAGCTTGGAAACCCGGTCAAGGTTGGCGGACTGCCATTTGGATGGCGGGCAGATTGGCACCTTATGCAATGCTGGTGGCCGCGCCAGTTGGCACTGACACCGGAACTACGAAACATCAATCCACACGTTCTGCTTCTCGGCGCAGGCTCAAAAGGCAAGAGCCGTTTGATGGCCAGCATGATCTATCACGACATCGAAAGCAACGACAGAGCTGTGGTGGTTATAGACTCGGACGGCGGCTTGATCGATCTACTAATGAACAAGATCGCATCCAGCCACAAAGGCGCTGAAATCGCTCGCCGCATGATCATCATTGACCCTACGCATGGTGGCGAAGTCTACGCTTACAACCCACTTGAATATCCTGACGACGGGGATCTTCAGAACGCCGCATCGGCAGTAGTGTTCGGTTTCAAAGCAATCTACACAGAGCCGCCTGGTTCGCAGAGCCAATGGAACCAACAGACAGCAAACATTCTGAGAAACTCGGCCATCCTACTTATGGCCAACGGGATGACTCTCACCGACCTACCAAAACTACTTTCTGAGAACGACTTCCGCGATGTCTTGCTGGACAAAGTCGAAGGACTCAAGGGACAGAAAGCCGAGTACACAACCTTGCTGGAAGCGTGGGGTCAGTACAAACGCCTGGCAAGAACAGATCAATGGATCAACTGGGTTGAACCGATTCTCAACAGAGTGCAACCCATGCTTGGCGATCCACGCATTCGTCCGATTCTCACCAAGCCGAAAGGGGACTTGAATCTCAAGGAAATTATCAACGAAGGCAAGATCCTTTTCGTCAAAGTTCCCCAGGGTCAGCTCGATCAAAACGCAAACCTCTTGGGCAGCTTGATTGTCACCGGACTCAAGCAAGCGGCGATGTCGCTTTCGCTCAAGGGAGGTTCACGCCGACATCCTTGCGCCCTCTACCTTGATGAATTCGAGAGCTTTATCGAGAAAGAAACGTACGACGCAATCACGTCCGAGACCAAGAAATTCCAGATCGGGTTTATCGGCGCTTCAAAAACGCTCCAGGGTCTGCCGGAAGATTACCGGGCCCAGCTCATTATCAACGTCGGAACGATGTGTTGCTTCGCGCTAGCAAAGAAAGACGGCGATATCCTTGGACCACAGATGTTCCGCGTGGACGGCAGAAAGATCAAGCACCAAACCTTGCAGAACATATTCAACAAAGTAAACACGTCTCCTCAGTTCGAACTTATTTCCGACGAAGAGAAGCTCAACATTGACCGAGTCGTGGGTCAAGAGGAGCGTCACTACTACTGTTATCGTGTTGGTACCGTAGCTGGTGTCTTCCAGATGCGCTGTCCTGATTTCGATGACGTACCGGACAAAGACGTCAACTGGAGCCTGACCGATCAGATATACGCTCGTTCAGTTCGGCAAGATTAGCCCGCTTATCAACGTTGTTTCAGCAAAAGCTCGCGAAAGTCCACCATTGCGGTACAAAAGGCAGGCAGCGAGGTATCATTCTAATGGGAAGCGATGTGCTTTCAGGTGATCATTCAACATGGTTCAAACACCCGGCAACCGAAATATTTGGGATGAGCGTATCGCTGATTTGCGACGCTACGATCTTGATGGGCTCGAAACAGAACCAATTCCCGGGGCTGATATTATCAGCTGGCCAGTACCGGGGCTAACCTTCGTGCGCGTCGACGGCATTCTGCGGACGTGGGACATAGAACGGGAAAAGCAGCAACAGAGCCAGCAGCCGCAGCAGAACAACGATCCGAACCAGCTTCCCAAGCGCATGTACCTTATGGAAGACGCCTTGACCGGTCTGCACAGCCACAAGGCGAACGTAGCCTATTTCGTACATGGACACAAGACCGGCGTAACGCACTACATGGGAATGTCGAGCGTAAGCATCGCCAACCACACCGGCGTACCAACAGCCGAACCGACCACTATCGACACTTATAATGTTCTGCGCTCTATCTTGCACAGCGTATATAACGGCGTAGACATCTACAAAGATCCGATCGACTCGTCGGAAATCCGTAAGCTGATTTCCCCGATAGCCAACCACATCGGTGTGGTTACCGGCATTCCTTCTTTGAAAACTACTGCCGGTGATACTCAAGAGTCCGAACAGATTGAGCGAATTGCCAGCGGTTTGCAGGGCTTGAACTTCGGCATGCTGACCCTGGCAGTGCCGATTCCTTCGCGCTATGTCACGAACGAAGAAATGGCCGTTATTGACAACGTTCAGCGTGCTCAAGAAAACGAAGACGCTGAGAAGAAGAGGCGGATCAAATATTACTTGGAACTTCAAGACGCCTATCTGAAGCACGTTCAGCTAGGTACAGCCATTGGACACTGGCAAACCTGCGTTTACTTTTTCGCGCAAGATCCGTCCGTCTACATTCGACTACAATCTCTCATCCGAGCTACTTTCACAGATGAAATGAGCCGTCCAACCCCGCTGCGCACCCACGAGATGGCTGGACTAAAGCCGCATTTGGAGCAGTTTGGGTTGTTGCGAAATCAACGCGTTGATTCCTCGGCCATTCCCACATCGCTTTCTAGCTACCGCCTGCTGACGCCTCTCAACTCCCGGATGTTATCGGGCTATATTCACTTGCCAAAACGGGAGATGCCTGGCTTTCGCGTCCGACGTTCAGCCGATTTCAGCCTTGCAGAAATTGCGCCAAAGAACCCGGATCGCGTGATTGCAGTTGGGAACATACTCGACCGAGGCATGGATACCGGAAACCTATATAACGTTGATGTGGATGCGCTGCAAAAACACACAATCGTATGTGGTGTCACCGGCGGCGGTAAAACTAACACCTGCTTCTACCTGCTCAATCAACTTTGGCGCTTCAAAATTCCCTTCATGGTCATTGAGCCGGCGAAGTCAGAATACCGGCACATGATGCTCATGTCCGAAACATTCAAAGGTATTGGACAGGCCTTTTCTCTAGGGGATGAAACAGTTTCTCCATTCCGACTGAACCCGTTCGAAATCATGAAAGGGGTAAAAGTCCAAACACACCTTGACGCGTTGAAGTCCGTGTTCAACGCCAGCTTTGAAATGTATTCGCCGATGCCTCAGGTATTAGAAAAGGCCCTGAACGCAATTTACAACGTTCGTGGTTGGGATTTGGTGCAAAACAAGAATCGCCGCCTGCCACCAGGGATCAACGTGGGCGATCCTGATTGCCCGCCCGAAATTTATCCAACAATGAAAGATCTGTACGAAATTATCGATCCGATCACAGAGTCTTTTGGTTATTCAGAACGGATCGGTCCCGACGTTCAAGCGGCATTGAAAGCCCGTATTGGGTCGCTGCTCATCGGCGGTAAAGGGCAGATGTTGAACACGCGGCGATCGATTCCGGCGGAGATCATGTTCGGTCAGCCGACCGTCGTTGAACTTAAGATGGTTTCGGAAGATAGCGAAAAATCGTTCTTAATGGGGATGATTCTCGTATTTCTGTATGAATACAGAGAATCTCTAGGTCCGCATGACGCGCTGCAACACATCATGCTGGTAGAAGAGGCGCACCGCCTGTTGAAGAACGTGCCCACCTCTCAAAGCGCCGATAGCGCCAACCCAGCCGGTAAAGCGGTCGAATTCTTCACCAACATGCTTGCTGAAATTCGTTCCTATGGTCAAGGGTTCATCATCGCCGACCAAATTCCGAACAAGCTGGCACCAGAAGCGCTTAAGAATACGAACTTGAAGATCATGCACCGGATCGTAGCAACCGATGACCGTGACTCTATGGGTGGTGCCATGAACCTGGACGATGTGCAGAAGAGGCACGTCACCGCCCTTGGTACCGGCCGCGCCATCGTATACGCCGAGAAGATGGAATCGCCATACCACCTGGCTATCATGTATGACAAAACGGCTTCCGTTCCGCCTCCTGACACACCGGAGGAATCAGACGCCATCGTTCGTGAAGCGATGAAGGGTCTGAACGTCGTTCAAACCTTTGACCGGCACTTGGGCTGTAAGTTCTGCTTGCACAGGTGCGATTCAGCGATTTTAGATACGGCACAAATGGTGGCAGACGATACGCTCTTCCGCCAGACGTACAATCGATATGTGCTTTCAACACTTAAAGATTTGACCCAATTGGTTCATTTCCGGGCGCAGATTATTCACGAAATCCAGCGAGTTATCGGCGGACGCGCTCGCTCAGGCAACCTCACGGGCATTACCTGGTGCACGCTCACACAGGCGACAGAGCGATACTTTGAAAGAAAAGGCGAAGAAAACTGGTGGTTCTTCGATCAAGTTCGAGAACAACATCTGCGCTGGTTAAACCTCTTGCGTCCAGCCTTCCAGCCAAGCGAAGTCAACCGAAGGCTGGACATTTCAGTGTTGCGCGAGTGGCGCGACGACTTCGTTGAATTACACAAGCGCGACCAAGGTCCACACCCAACCTGCGGTCCATGTACCTCCAAGTGCCTTTATCGTTTTGAAGTATCCGAGATCGTCCGTGATCCAAAGATCAAGTTCGACTTCAACTCATCGATTAACAGGAAGGATTCCTCGGCATCAGACTCTGCTGCGTGGTTCTGCCGCTTGCTGACAGAACGGATGATCGGGCAAGGTGACATCGATCTGGCCTACTGTTTAGCAGTTCACCTGATTAAAGACCAGCAGCTTTCTACCGATGCGCAGCTAGTACTGCTTCATAAAGTGCGAACAGCACTTGAGCAGTTCCAGAACGAGGGTGAGGCCGGAGGTGCCAGCGGTGAATAACACCGGCGCAGGTAACGAAACGGAAGAGGACCAAATCGAGGGTTCGATGCCTCCCCCGGTCCAGAATACGCCTACCGCCGATTTTAGTGCCGATGGTCGAAGGTTTGAAGCAAGTTTCGAAGACGAAGAAATGACACTGGCCGATGAGCTCGGCATAGAAGATCTCACTGACATTTTATTTGCAGACAGAGGCAAGATTTTTTCTGCTGCCGGACGTGAAACACCGATTGCGGAGTTCGCTGACGACGGGGTCTTGCTCAGACCGCCACAATTACCTTACTTGGACGCACCCCCTGCCGAAGAGATCATGTATCACGCTGATGAATATGGGATTGTGCTTAACGAGCTAGGCGAGCGAAGAAAAATTGTCGGCGCAAAGTTCCGCGGAAGGCCGGTCTTTGTAATCGCTGAACAAAAGCCAGACACTGTTAAACATTACTGTGCTTGGTTCGATGAAGAGTGGCGTCCCCACAAATTCATTGTCCAAGGCGAGCCACTAACGGCCGACATGCTATTTCGAATCCGCAACCGCACGCATGATGGCGAAATCAGCATATTTCCTGAAATCGAAAGCGAGTAAGCTTTGGGTCGCTGGCGCTCCCATGTTACAAAATGTCGTTGATGTCGGACCCAGCCAGGAACGCTTCACAGTATTTTTCAGCGTTGCTAGTGAGATCATTTTCCGCCAGTTCCTTGGCCTGACGCGATGGAAGGTCGAGTCGAGTGGTCTTGCGGGTTCCGCTAAGATTGAAGGTATGACGCCATGACGAGTCCTCGTTGATCTCATACCGGACAACTGGCAGCCAGAAGTCTTGCTGACTCACTTCTAACCGTGTTCGGAAGCCGGCACCAGTGTCATCCATGTTGCCGAAGCTAACGATGCGACAGGATTCACTGATGGCGGCAATGACATTTCTCGTTCCGCGATCGTCCGAAGGTTTGGGCTCCGGCAGTCGCTGGTTGAGTGGCTTAAGTCCTGCAGCTAGCAGCAAACTGGTAGTGGCATCGTCTGTCGAATCGATCTGGGGAATAGAGACGACTACCGGACTCTGACTTTCGGATTCAGGTTGCGCCCCGTCCGCTCTGCGCGCAAATGGGAAGGCACAGGCCGGGCAAATGGTGGCACTCATCGATGTAAACCGATTACATTGGGGACAAGGCTTAAACACGATATCAACCTGACCACTTGTCCTCGCGTCGCCAGTGCTACGGACACCTCCGATCGTCGCAGTCGGGTTCGTGGACACTGAGCGTCTAGGCTCAATTTTGAGCTGCTCCCTAAATCGAACTATTTCCAAGGCACTTGGTAGAACAATTGTCTCGCCACGCTTCAGGACGGCGATCGGATTTCCCTTGTCGTCAGTTTGCGTGCTCAAGCTGTTGACCTCAGCAAGCAAGCGCCATAACGTCAAATCCTTGAGTGCGGGATGACGCATAGCTACCGATCTCATGGTGTCACCAAGACGAATGACGTATCGGATCCGTCCATCAGGTTCGACAGCGGAACTCGTAGACCGTAGCGGACCGAGGAGGGATTCGACGTTATCACGGCGCTTTTGGGATGTGGCATCAGTAATTTCAGAATCAACATTGGGCCCTGAGGTTAGGGACACCGGCGGATTTGGCGCAGCTGTTCGCGCACCACTGATCCACGGAACCAAAGTACTTTCAGCACGGACAAGTCCAGGATTGACTAACCGACTGCTGGCGTCCGGTATATCGACAACCGTGGTGTCATATTCGAACTTCGTATTTTGCCTTCCGAATAGACGCGACTTATATCGCCGCACCTCTAACTTGGTCGGAAGCAACATGATCAATCGAGGACGTAGTTGCAGAAGTTGTCTCGTACCTTCGATTATTACCGGTATCAACTTCTTGTTGATTTCATAGAGCAACGGCGCTAGAGTCCGGTCGCGTAGCTTTTTCTGAGCAATACCTTCAAGAGTATCGCCCTTCAAAACAACATACTTCATTCGTTGCTCTTGAAGAAGAATGTTTTGTTCTTCGACAAGGCGGGCAGTATTGATCTGATCCTGTTGTTTTTTAGTTGCCATAGCGGTCATCATGGCGTCAGCGAACCGTTTCGCTTTATTTTCGCGCTCGCGTTCTTCTTCATCCTCCTGGCGTCGGCGTTGTTGTTCTTCTTCCTTAAGCTGAAGTTCAGCCGCCGTCTGGGCGGTCTCAACGCGCCAATCTGCCTCATTTCGAGCGTTCATGTACGCAACTTCGATACGTCCATCAGTATCAGCTATAGAATTTTGTTGCGCCTGCTGTGAGGCCATGAATTCGTTGATAGACTGCTCGGCTGACGAATCGTCCTTCGTGTTGGACGCTGCAACATAGGGATCCGTAGCTCCAGTCGGCGTTGAATTGGGATTAGAATTCTGCCCGTTGTAAGGATCAGAACCGGATGGCACCGACTGTGGTGCGGATGACGGGTCTTGCTTGCGTGGTGGCGGGTCAGACTGTACAGTATTTGGTGTTTTCTGCTGCGGCTGCTGCGCAGCATACGGATCTGACGAGGCGGGGCCTTGGGAGGAAGGCTTAGGCCCAGCATTAGGGTCCTGACTTGCTGATTGGGATGATGGGTTGGGAGAAGGCGTTGGGTCTGGTTGCGCCTGACTGGTCGACGCAGACAACGGCTGTGGCTGCGGTTGCGCAATATATGGGTCAGCAACCAGCGGGGTTGGCGAAGTTGGCTGCGGAAACAACCCCGGATCGTTCGGAAACGGATTGCTGAAATTAGATGGCGCCTGCGGCACTGCTGTCCCACTGTCTATGGCCGTAGTCAGCGGTGTATAGGAAATCTGTGGGGTGGTGCTCAGTACAACACTGTTGCTTTGCGGGACAAAAACGTACGGGTCCGGAATTGGCGTAGTGCTAACTGGCTGGACCGAGGGCAGAGGCTGTGTTATCGAAGGACTCGGGTCAGCGAACGAGGTGCCGCCAATATTTGATGTACTGATGGAGTTCGATGTGCTAATAGTGCTTGAAGTTGAGTCAGTTGAGGTGTCTACCCGAATCGGTCCGACTGTAAAACTAGCGCCCACGTTCAGACCGCCATCGTAGCCAATCGACGTACCAATGTTGATAGGGCTATCGTCAGGACTAAAGTTGATCAGCACTCCATTACCGGAAGAAACCGGGACTGTTGGAACAGTCGGGTTTGAAGTACCTGTAACCGGTACTACAACAGTAGGCTCGCCTGGAGAGTCAATTCCACCGCCCGGGACAACACTGACATCCCCGTCTCGCTCAACAATTATCGTCACCCCTCCCAGATCTACCTCTAATGTGATCTCATCCTCGGGCTTCATCGGTTTCGTTCCGGCAGTGCCTGTGCCGGCGCCTGTGCTGACCGACGTCCCAACGCCTGTTACTGGTGTAGAATTTTCAACGACCACAGTGCCACCAGTAACGGTGACTCCACTTGTCCCAGTCCCGACAGCAACCGAACTTCCGCTACCGCCGACCACTACGACTTGAACGCCACCAATTGTAACGCCGACTTGCGGACTTACCGGTGTGGTCCCTGCTGTGCCACTACTTGCTACCCCAGTTGAAACAATGATGACAGCACCTGTGGCAGTAGTTCCAGAGTTTGTCCCGCTTGTGGTGGACGAGGGATCCGTGACGCCACCTGCAGTTGTTGGAGTACCAGTTGCTCCTGTTGCTCCGGTTGCTCCAGTTGTTCCTGCCGCTCCTGCAACTCCAGTTGCTCCTGCCGCTCCAGTTGTTCCTGCCGCTCCTGCAACTCCAGTTGCTCCTGCCGCTCCTGCAACTCCAGTTGCTCCTGCCGCTCCTGCAACTCCAGTTGCTCCTGCTGCTCCTGCCGCTCCAGTTGCTCCTGCCGCTCCAGTTGCTC